>WNEN01000014.1_pt1 | contig 35781 bp, 37 predicted proteins | sample 5399951 | NCBI WGS metagenome assembly WNEN01 (sample SAMN13153327, study PRJNA577476) | soil metagenome | isolation source: 20 cm grassland meadow soil 5 days after 1st rain plot 2 | place: USA:California | collected 2015-09-21
GAGATCACAGAGACTTTTCCGAAAGACGAACGGTTCGGCCTAACAGCCCAGCTGCAGCGATGCGCAGTGTCGATTCCCAGCAATATTGCCGAGGGCCACGGGCGGGATCATCTCGGTGAGTACATTCACCACCTTGGAATTGCCAATGGCTCCTTGATGGAGCTCGAGACGCAGGTTCTTATCGCAGCACGCCGATCTTATGTCCATGAGAGTGATGCCGACCGAGCTCTCGCGCTGAGCAGAATCGTGGGCCGTCTGCTTGCAGGGCTCGTTCGGTCACTTAAGGCGCTCATCTCCAGACACCACACACCAGGCACCAGACACCAAGCCCATCAGTGATCATTGCGTCCTTCCTTCGGAGCCGGACAAGACGCCAGCTCCGCTTTCAACGATCCCGCCCGGTTGCGAACGAGCGCGCGCGCGCCTGCACGGCTCCAATTCCAGGTGCGCCAATCGACGTCCGTCCGGTCCCAGCGCCTGAGCAGACCGCGAATCACGATGCAGCGGTCCTCCGCGCGCAGACGGGGCAGCGCGGAGAGCAGGGGCGGTACCGCGTCACCGCCGAGCGTGACGGCGTACTTGGCGTCGAACGGGCGCTCAGCCCCGGGTCGATTGAGATTGTGATTGACGATGTACGCGTCCGGATTCACCAAATGGAGGCCGGCCAGCACTGCGAGCCCCTGCATGAGCGCTCCGAACACGAAACGCTCGCGCCGGCCTCGCAACACAGTCCACGCAAACCAGGCAAGCACGCCGATCAGCAGGACCATGAACGCGGTGGCGTACAATCGCTGCGTCGAGAGCCCGAACGCCGCGACGTAGAGGCGCATTCGCTGCAGCGCCGAGATCATCACGACCGAGAGGAGCGCGAGCAACAAACCCGCGAGCTGGCGGAACACCCGAACCTGCGGGGCGGTGCCGGTATGCACGAGCGCTTCGGCGCCGAGCAGGATGGGCAGCACGAGCATGCTCGCGGTCATCAGCTCGAAGAAGCCGCGCCGCGCGTAGTCGGCGTACGTGAGCCCGCTCGTTTCCTGCACGACGCCTGAGCCGCCGAAGAAGTAACGGACCTGCACGACGACGAACAGCAGGAAGAGCAGATCGACGAGACCAAGCGCAGTCGCGAGCGGCACGACGCTTTGGAGCGGTTTGAGCGTGGGTGTCACGCCATGCAAGGGCCGGCCGAGCAAGGACCACCGGAAATAGCCGGCGACCAGGAATCCCCAGAAGCAGATGAAGAACGTATGCCGGATGACGGCTGCGGCGTTGAAGTTGAAGAGGTTCGACAGCACAGTGCCGAAGACCGGATCGGCCGAAGCAAACAGCGCCGCAAAGACGATGAGTATCGGTGCGGCGATGACGACGCCGAGGAATGCGCGGCGCAGATTGCGCAGCCGGTCGTCCTGCGGCAGCTCGCGCCATTGAATGTCGCCGAAGATCAGCTGGACTCCGCCGACAATGCTCGCGAGGGACGCGGTCACGACGCCGCGGATCCCGTCGAAGGGGTACCAGCTCGCGATGACCTCGCCCTGCACACTGGCAGCGGCCATCGCGAGAGTCCCGATCAGCGCGAGCGCATCGAACGCGTCCAGCGGCTGTGCGTCGCGGCGCAGGAACGCAAAGCCGAGAAGCAGCGCCGTGATGGCGAGCCACGCCGCGTCGGGTCCCGGTTTGATCTGGTGCCGGCGGACGAGCCAGGCCCCGGTGCCGACGAGTGCAGTGGTGCCGAGCGCCATGTTCAGGCCCCACGGCATGACGCCGAGGAGTTGATCCCCGACAATACCGCCAACCACGCCGGCCGCAGCGATCTCCAAAGCGAGTTTGGTGCGTGGCGCGATGTGGGGAGCCGTCATACTGCCTCCCGGTTGGGTAAGCCGCCGAACCGGCGATCGCGTGAGTGGAACTCATGCACGGCAGCCGCGAGCTGGACCGCGCCGAAGTCGGGCCACATGCGCTCGGTGAACCACAGCTCGGCGTACGCGCATTCCCACAAGAGGAAGTCCGACAGACGTTGCTCGCCACCCGTACGGATCAAGAGATCGACGTCAGGCAGGAGCGTACCCGCGCGGATCGCGGCCCGCGCCGAGTAGTCCACCGCGATGCGCAGCTCGAGCCGCGTCCCGGACGCCGTTGCCTGCTCGGCGGCATCGATCGCCTTGACCAGCGAATGCGGCAGGCGATCGCGCCGTCCGACAATCATGAGCTTGACGCCTTGCCCGGCGAGCTCCGCGGTCTCGGAGCGCAGGTAGCGCGCGAACAGCCGCATGAGCATCGACACTTCCGCCGACGGCCGCGTCCAGTTGTCCGAGGAAAACGCGTAGAGCGTGAGGGCGGTGACGCCGCAGTCGGGCGCGATCTTCACGACGCGCCGCACGGCTTCCGCGCCGGCGCGATGCCCGGCCGCGCGCGGGAGTCCCCGGCGCGTGGCCCACCGGCCGTTGCCGTCCATCACCATCGCGACGTGCATGGAAGTACTTTGTGTCATAAAGCTTTCCCGCAAAAAAAAGAGTCCACGTCAGCGTGCGGCTTCACGCGTAGCGCGAATCAACGCTTCCATGTGGTCGAGGTAGCGCTCGAGCGCCCGCCGGCCGAGGGCGGTGAGTCGGTATTCGGTTTTGGGGACGCGTCCTTCAAAGGACTTGTCGCAGCTGATGTATTCCGCGTCCTCGAGCTTGCGCGCGTGCACGCTGAGATTGCCGTCGCTCGCCTTGAGCAGTGCCTTCAGCTCATTGAACGTGAGACGCTCGCGCACCGCGAGGGCGCTCACGATCGCGAGGCGCACGCGCTCGTGAATCAGCCGATCGAGTACTGCCGGCGTCGGCTGCGCCTTCGGTTTCTCGGCTCGCTCCCCGTCCACGCGAGTGAGCCGCGCCGTGTTGCTCTTAGCCACCGTACCTCCGTGCGATGATCAGTCCAAAGACGATGTGCAGGACGCCGAATCCCGCGGCAAGCAGCCACACCTGCCATGCGAGCGGCGCAAAGAGCGCCAGCGCGCCCAGGATCATGAAGCAGATGCCCATCACGGGCACGACGCGCATCGAGAAGGCACCCCCGGTGACCACGCCGGTCCCATAGCAGAGCAGCCAGACAGCGGGAAGGAGCTGGAGCTGCTTGGCATGCCACAGCACGTACGTGAGCAGCGCTCCCACGATGAACGGCGGAAGCACGCTCAGTCCGAACCGGCGTCCGGGGCCGTTGACGATGGCGTCGCCCGCACGCATGGCTTTATAGAGCAGGGCAGCGACGCCGACGCCGGCGCCGAGCAAGGCCTCGAACATCCACACCCAAAGCCAGCGGGCGTGGGCCTCACCGTAGACCGGCGCCGCCGGCAGCGAGCCCGCATAGGCCGACGCGGCCACCGCGGTCACGCCGAGTACCACCATGCCCCAGCCGGGGACCGAAGTAAATGAAGCGGCGCGCTCCATCGTGGAGCGGATGAATTGGAGATTGTCGAGCGCCCGATCGTGGAGCGGCTGCGGCGAGGTCATGGCGTGAAGCTAGGGGATGGCGGTAATGTTGTCAAGTACTTTGCAATGCAAAGTAACTGGAGGCTAGCGGCTATCGGCTAGTAGCTATCGAGAATCCGTCATCTGTTCTTGAGGCGTCGAACAAGCTTCAACCCCGACCACACATCATCGACCGCAGCGACCTTGATGTCGACCAGGCCCGTTGGAAGGGCGACCTGACGGACGACGTCCTCCGTCATGTCCGTCGCGACGCCTGATGATTTCTTCGGCCACGAGATCCAGAGCGCGCCGTCGGTATCGAGCGCCCCGAGCAGGGCGGGCAGTTTGGATTCGAGCACGGCGCGACTCCTGGTGAAGAAGTGAATGAGGGGGTAGCTGCCGCTGGGCCGGGAAGCAACCGTCACATCGTCGGGCAGTTTGCCCAGCGTCGCTCGATAGCCCCGGGGCGGATCGATGATCGCGATCCGCGTCCGGGGCTTGATGCCGAGCTTTGCTGCAAGCGAACGACCAGAGTAGCCAGCCACCGGCCTATTGGACGCAATTGCCGTGCGGATCGGGCTTTGGCTTATCGACCACCACCCGGTGATCCAGGTTCGCCACCGACGTCGCCACATCGTGCACGAACTGCGCGACATGCGCGAGTTTGTCGTAGTCGATGTACTCCGGCTCGTCCGTTACCTGATGGTAATCGCGGTGCTTGCCGGTCGTGAAGAACGCGATCGGGATGCCGTAGCGCGCATACATGTAGTGGTCGCTGCGGCAGTAGTACTGCTCGGGGTGGCCCGTCGCGTCGAACTGGTAATCGAACGTAAACGGCTGCGCGCGAGCCTTGTTCACCGTCTCGATCAAGTCGCCCAGCTCGGTGGATAACCGCCGCGTCCCGATCAGCTCGAGATAACCCGGACTACCGCCATTCTCGTCGTCGGCACGGCCACGGCCCACCATATCCATGTTGAGCTGCGCGACGATCGAATCACGCGTGACGGTCGGATGATCCGTGAAATACTGCGAGCCGAAGAGTCCGAGCTCCTCTCCCGTATGCCAGACGAAGATGATCGACCGTTTCGGCTTGACCTTCGCCCCGGCGAATGCCTCCGCGATCTCGAGCACCGCCGTCGTTCCCGAGCCGTCGTCATCGGCGCCATTGAAGATGGAATCGCGCCGCGCCGCATGCAGCCGATGCAGGCTGTCGGCGTTCACATGGATCTGCTGAATCTGATCGGGCGTGATGCGCTGCCCTGCCGAGGCGAGCTGCAGCTTGCGCAGAGCATCGTTGTAGGCGCGGATCGAATCGTGATCCACCGGCTCCGAGTCGAAGCCAATGTGATCATTGTGCGCGCCGATGGCGACATACTCGCCCTTGAGCGCGGGATCACTCCCCGGGAGAATGGCAACGACGTTGCGGGCGGGCGCCGCCGTCCCGGTGAACGACACGGAGCCGTGCACGGTTTTGCCGGGCGCGCCGGGTTTGAGGCTGTCGAGCGATGCACCCATCAAGGTCTGCGCACCCGCCGAGCTCACATAGATGTAGACGGGCAGGCTGGTGGTGTCGGCCGGCCCCTGCGTGTCCTTGAGCGTCGTCTGCGGCGAGCGGAAGAAATTGATCGCCTGCGGCGGGAACGTCTCGAGCGCGACCACCGCGATACCGGCCGCCGCGCGATATCTGGCGAGCAATGCTCCGCGATTCACCTGCGCTGAGGGCGGCAGGTTCGGGCCGCGCCGGATCGAGAGCACGACGAATTTGCCGGCTGCTTGCTCACCCGTGAGCTGTGTGCTGTCGCCGAGCACGCCGGCGTACACTGTTTGCGCGCCCTCGAACGCGCGGGTTGCGACTCCGGGATCGCGCGGAACGAACTGCTCCCACGGAGTGAACGACGTGCCCTCAACCGACAAGCTCGCGTTCGGATCGAGCTGCCGCTTGACGAGCGGGACGTTCTGGAAGTAGGTGCCGGAATCGCCGGCCGGCTGGAGCCGCATCCGCTTCACTTCCGCGGCGATATACACCGTGGCCTTGAGGTTGTACTCGGTGCCGGCCATGCGGCCCATCATCGAGTCGTCGGAATAGATGTAGAGGCGGGTCATGAGATCCGCCGCTGTGATCGCGGTCTGCGTGCGCCCGGGCGTGTGCTTCAGCGGCAAGGAGGCGGTCTGCGCGCGTGCTTGTGACCCTGCAACAGCGAATACGCCGATGATGAAGAACCGACGTGCTACCTGCATGGACTGTCTCTCCATTAAAGGGAAGTGACGTGCAACTTGTCCGATTGGCTGCGCCCTGTCACGTCGGGGTCTGGTGAGGAGCGGATTCCCGGCGCCGCCGGCCCCCCCACAGCGAGCGCGCCAATATACCCAGTCCGGCCGATTGACCTTCGCGCCGGGGCAACGCGCGGTAGAGCAGGATGACGACCACCCACGTGAGCCAGCTGACGCGCTCGCTCCAGCTCAGCGAGCGGAGCATGAACCAGGGCTGTGTCGCGGGCGCGGTCCAGGGCTGCCAGTCGCCCTGGACGAGTGCGAGCGGCCGGGCAAACACGCGATTGGTGTGGAACCCCTGCGAGCCGGGCTGCGACACGTTCCACACGCACGTCACCTGACCCCACCCGTGGTTGTCGCTCGCCCCGACCACCATCAGATCATGACGTCCTGCCAGCGCGATCACCTGGCGTCGCAGATCCGAGGGAAACGCGAGCGCCTTGGGCGCGCAGTTCACGATTTCGAATCCGTCGACGCCCGCGAGCACGAACGCGGACAACTCTTCCTGATGATTGCGCCAGTACTCGGGCAGGGATGCGATGCTGAGCGCGCCCTGGCGCTCGATCGCGTTGAACACCCGCACCATCCGGAGCGTGCTGCCGCCAAAGCTGTCGCGCGACAGCGGCTCGATCGGGCCGATCGCGACGACGTGCTGGCGATACAGGCTCCATTCCACGCCCGGCAGCAGACTGATCGATCTGCCGGGCGGGGCGGGAAGCGAGCCGTCGTACACGACGTTGTGATCGGTCACGTACGCCGCCTCGAATCCCTGGCGCTCGTGCCAATCGGCGAGGTCGGCGAGCGTCCATCCCGGACGCCCGTCATGGGACGCCCTGGTATGGGCATGGTAGTCGAGCACGGTGCCGGGGCCGTCGCTGACGAGGCGAGGGACGGGACGAGGCATCACCAGCGCGGCGACGCCGAGCAACACCACCCCAAATGGGCCGAGCAGCGCCGTCGCGATGACACGCCGCGCGCTCAGCGAGTCACTCGACGCGCGCACCGCGCCGAACGCCGCGAGGACGAGCGTCCAGACCACGAGCGTCCACACGGCGCGACTCATGCTGAAGAACGTGAGCGCGTCGAGCGTGTCGGAGAGCGGGGCAAACAGGACGTAGAGCACGGGGCGCTCGAGGTCGGCATCGCCCGGGGCGGACCCGGTGACCGCATCAACGAGCGGAGGCAGGGGGTGAATCGCCGTCACGAGCAGCAAGACCACCAGGCCGATCGCGACCGGGTGGCGGCGCAACAGGTTCACCACGAGATTCCCCGCATGTCGGGTCCGCTGGAAACTAGTGCCACCTGGAACCCCCCGCGATAAGGAATGAAATCGCTCGGCGAGCTACCGGAGCTGGTTCTTGGTCCGCTGCGCGGACGTCCCGACAGCGACTGGGAGCGCGGGCCGGCTGGAAAATGGACGCCGGCACAGATCGTCGAGCATCTCGCGCTGGGACTCAACCTCAGCGCGCAGACGTTCCTGACGCGGCTGAATCACGCGCCCATGTCGCGCCGGCGCCGGACGCCAGCAGAGCAGGTCGCCAGATTCCTCATCTTTGGATTGCGCTGGTTTCCACCGGGACGCAAGGCGCCCGAACGCACTATGCCCACCCAGGCGATCGGCCGCGCCAAGGCCGAGGCGCATTTCCTGGCTGGCATCGAAGCCTGGGACCAAGTCGACCGCGCGCTGTTGCCCGAGCGTCGCGCCAATCTGTTCGCGAAGCATCCACGCATGGGCGACCTCACAGTGGAAGAGTGGATGCGATTTCACGTCATCCACGCGCGCCATCACGCGCGGCAGATCCGCGAGCGCGTCGGGAGATGAGCCGCAAGCGCGAAAAGCAGAAGGTGACCGTGCGCGTGCCGAATCCGAAGGCGCCGGTCAAGGAGCGCCTCAAGACTCCCGCACACAAGGTCCATCGATCGAAGAAAGGGTATCGGCGGCGGGGAAAGCATCCGTCCCCCTTCGCGGACGAGTAACGCGTGTTTCGTAAGTACAGGAGATGCTTCGATTGACAGGAAAACAGAAAAGCAATAGATGGAGAGCATGTAACCAACCGTAGGCTTGCAAGGTCTTCTCCCAGTCCAGGGGAGGTCAAATGGTCAAGCGGTTGTTGAGGGCCGCGACACCGTTGGCGACGTTGCTCTGCGCGGCCATGGCACCACATTCCACCGGCAGCACCCTGGCGCGGACGTATGGCGAGGTCTACGCCCGGGTCAGGAAGATCCCCGCTTTCGCCCGCAAGTACGGCTTGCGCTGCTCCGCCTGTCACACGGTCTGGCCCGAATTGACGGCTTTCGGCCAGCGCTTCAAGGACAACGGCTACCAGCTCGGCAATGATCGCGACTCGCCCATTTGGCAGAGCAACGGGTACTGGCCGATCGCGATTCGCACGACGCCGCAGGTGCATTTGGAGAACACGACGCACCAGCCCACCGACGCCGGCGAGGCGACGATCACCCAGGTGGGATTCGACCTTTCCGGGGTCGATTTTCTCATGCTGGGGACGCTGTACAAGAACATCACGTTCGGGCTCGTCCCGACGCTCGATCCGGATGGTACCACGGGCCTCGAGGCCGCATTCGTGCGGTTCGACAATCTCGGGAACTCGCCCTGGGCGAATGTGAAGGTCGGAAAGTTCGAGCTCGACAATCTGCTCTCGGAGAAGCGCTTCACCTGGCTCTCGAACAACGGCGGCTTCCTGTACGCCTATCACTACCAGCCCGCCGGAAGCGTCGACAACTATGTCTTCGGTCTGGGCGACAACCAGATCGGCGCCGAGCTGTCCGGCCATTCTCTGAACAGCTACACGCGCTACAGCGTCTCCCTCCTGGCGACTGACGATGGGGAGGCAGGGTTATCCACGGGAAAAGGCGCGGACGCGATGGTCACGTTGAGCCAGGCCTGGGCGGCAGGAAGCGGGCTCGGGCCGCAACGCGTTGGCGTCTTCGGATATCTGGGGCACCGTCCCACCACGTTCCAGACGAGCGGCGGCGACCCGATTCCCGGGACCGCGAGCGACTTCAAATCGTTTGTGCGAGTCGGAGCGACGGCACAGGTCTGGATCGGCAACCTGGAGCTGCTGCCGATGTTCTCGCACGCCTATGACGATGAGGCACTCGGCGGGAGCACGCAGAAGCCTACGTGGAACACGACCATGCTCGAGGCGCACTATGTCGCGAATCCGCGGCTGCTCGTGCAGGGTCGCTTCGAGATGCTGCGCAACTCGAAGCAGGCAGATCCGGCGACCCCCAAGACCTTTGGCGATGCCGACGCGGTTGCCGTGGGCTTCCGCGCGTTGCCGTTCATGTTCAGTCGTGACGGCATGGCGTTTCATGGGGAGTTCGCCATGACGAAGACGACGGGAATGGCGCCGCTCTCCGGCAACGGGACCGGCGTCGACGCGCTCACCCCTGACACGAAGATCTGGAGCCGGAGTCTGTTCCTCGGCTTCGACTTCGCTTTTTGAGAGGAGGCTGCCGATGAGACCGTTCACGGGATGGTTGTCGCTCGTATCGGCTTGTGGCGCCGCACTCCTGCTCAGTGGCGCAACGGCCCTGCCCGGGGCCGCACAGCAGACGCACGTTGCCGGGAAAACGGGAAACGCGGCGCGCGGGAAGCCGTTGTACACGAGGTATTGCGCGGGCTGTCACGGCGACGAGGGCGACGCGCAGGGCGAAAATGCGCAGTGGATCGATCCCAAGCCCCGCGATTTCACGCTGGGGGTTTTCAAGTGCCGCTCGACGCCCTCGGGCGCGCTGCCCACGGATCAGGATCTCTTCAATACGGTGACGCGGGGCTTCGTCACGACCAACATGCCGCCGTGGGTCGCGCTCACGCCACAAAACCGGGTCGACCTCGTCGCGTACATCAAGACGTTCTCGCCGCGCTGGCGGACCGCACAAGCCGGCAGGCCGATCACGATTCCGCCCGAGCCCGCGCCGACGATCGAGGGCATTCTGCGCGGCCGGGAGCTGTTTCAGAACCTGGAATGCTGGAAGTGTCACGGGCCGGCGGGACACGGGGACGGCCCATCCGCCAAGACGCTGACGGACAGCAAGGACGATCCCATCCGTCCGTACAATTTCCAGACGGGTACCCGCTTCATGTGTGGCGAAACCAACCAAGACCTGTACCGGATCTTCATGACCGGACTCGACGGCTCGCCGATGCCCTCGTTCGCCGATCAGCTGCAGGCCAATCAGGCGTGGGATCTCGTGCATTTCCTGCGCACGCTGCAGCCGTTGCACTCGCCGGAGGCGGCGATGTGGCGGTCGTGGTTCTCGACGCATGGTCGTGAGCTCAAGCCGATAGGTCCAGAAGGAGGAGGGCAATGATTGCGCGCTTCACCTCAGTAGTCGCGCTGGTCGCTATGGTGAGCGGGCCGGCGCCTGGGCACCGCGCCGCGGGCGGCACCATCAGCGGGAAGGTGACCTACACCGGCACGCCGCCCAAGGCGCGGCCGATCGACATGTCGAAGGAGCCGTCCTGCGTCGCGCAGCACGCCACGCCAGTCACCACGCAGGATGCCGTGACCGGCGCCGGAAACAGCGTGGACTATGTCGTCGTGTACATCTCCGCCGGCGACGAAGGCGCCGCGGCGGCAACCGATACCGTGCGCTATGAACAGAAGGGGTGCCAGTACATCCCGCACGTCGCGGTGATGCAGGTGCATCAGCCGCTCGCCGTACTCAACGACGACCCGACGTCGCACAACATTCACCCCCTGGCCAAGGTCAACGCCGAGTGGAACAAGTCGCAGCCGAAGGGCGCGCCGCCGATCCACACGGCGTGGGACCAGCCTGAGTTCATCGCCGTCAAGTGCAACGTGCATCCCTGGATGCACGGGTACTTCGTCGTGCTGAAGACGCCGCACTCCACCATCACCGATTCGACCGGTGCGTTCAAGCTCGAGGGACTGCCGGCCGGCAAGTACACGGTGACGGCGTGGCATGAGCGCTTCGGAACGCAGAGCCAGGAAGTAACCATTGCGGGGAGCGAAACGAAGACGGCGAACTTCGTCCTGACGGCGCGACCCTACTGAGCGATGGGCAGGCTCTTTGCCGTCGTCGTGACCGCGATCGCGCTGGTCTCGGTCACGCTCTTCGCGCTGCACACGTGGTGGCTGCCGCCCGACATCTCGACGCACGGCGGCCGCATCGATAGCCAGCTCAACGAGACGATGATCGTGGCCGGGATTCTGTTTGTCGCGGCCCAGCTGGCGCTCGGGGTGTTCGTGTGGCGGTTCGGCGAGCGGGGCGGGACGCGCGCCACGTGGCCCGTCAGGATTTTTCCCGGCGGCGCGACGCCGATGGTGGTGATCGCCACGGTGCTGGTTGGGATCGAGATTCTGGTCCTCACGTTGGTCGGGTCCAAGGTCTGGGCCAGCGTGTATCAGTCACCGCCTCCTCCCGGTGCCTTGCAGATCGACGTGCTCGCCGAGCAATTCGCCTTCTATTTCCGATATGCGGGGGCCGACGGGAAATTCGGCGTCATTCATCCTGAAAAAATGAGCGACGCTGATCAGAATTTCTTTGGACTCGATCCGGCCACCGACACGACCGCGCGCGACGACATCGTGGTCGCCACGCTCGTCGTTCCCGCGAATCAGCCGGTCGCGCTGCGGTTGCATGCCAAAGACGTCAATCATTCGTTCTACGTGCGGGAAGCCCGGATCCAGCAGGACTTCGTTCCCGGGATGGTGATTCCGCTGCATTTCACGGCGACCACACCGGGACGGTACGAGCTCGTCTGCACGCAACTCTGTGGCCTGGGGCATTACAACATGCGCGCCTACGTCGAGGTGAAGTCGCCCGCCGAATTCGGACAGTGGCTCAAAGCGCAGCAGCCGGCATTTTGACGCACGTCGCGGCACCACCCTCTCACGCGCACGCGCCCGCTGAGAGCTGGCTGCGGCGGCACGTGTTCAGTGTCGATCACAAAGTCATCGGCCGGCAATATCTCGATCTCGCGCTGGTGGCTGTGTTCACCGGTATGGTGCTGTCCTGGCTGATGCGCTTTCACCTCGGCTGGCCGGACACGCCGATTCCGGGCCTCGGGAAGATCGCCCCCGGCGGCGCGGCGGGCGGCGTGATGACGCCCGAGTACTATCTCGCGCTAATGACGATGCACGGCACGATCATGGTGTTCTTCGTGCTGACCACGGCGCCGTTCGCCGGATTCGGCAATTTCCTGCTGCCGATCCAGGTCGGTGCGGAGGACATGGCGTTTCCCCGGATCAACATGATGTCGTTCTGGGTGACGGTCGTGGCGTTTCTGGTGCTGGTTGCCGCCTTCTTTGTGGGCTATCAACCGCCCCTGTCCGGCTGGACGGCGTACGCACCGCTCAGCGCGGTCGGCAAAGACGCGGGGCCGGGGCAGGGCTGGGGTCAAACGCTGTGGGCGATCTCGATCGGGATCTTCTGTATCGCGCAGCTGCTCGGCTCGCTGAACTTCATCGCGACGACACTCGACCTCCGCACCAAAGGAATGTCACTCGCGCGGATGCCGATGGCGACCTGGGCCTGGTTTATCACCGCCGTCATCGCGCTCGTCGCGTTTGCCGTGCTGATGCCGGCGTGCATCCTGCTCATTCTGGACCGGGTCGCCGGCACGAGCTTCTTCATCCCGGGCGGCCTGGTCATCAGCGACCAGCTGCAGCCGCATACGGGCGGGTCACCGCTCCTCTGGCAACACCTGTTCTGGTTCTTCGGCCATCCCGAGGTATACGTCGCGATTCTCCCGGGATTCGGGATCGTATCACAGATCCTGCCGGTGTTCGCGCGCAAGCCGCTCCTGGGCCCCAAGGTCTTCATCGCCTGCCTCGCCGCGATCGCGTTCCTGAGCTACACGGTGTGGGGCCACCACATGTTCCTGAGCGGGATGAATCCGTTCTCAGCGACGCTGTTCTCCGTGCCGACGCTGGTGATCACGATTCCCGCGGCCATCGTCACGCTGCTCTGGATCGGGACGATTTACGGCGCGCGGCTGCGCTTCACCTCGGCCTCGCTGTTCGCGCTCGGATTTGTCTCCGTGTTCGTGAGCGGCGGTATCAGCGGGTTCTTCCTCGCGCAGCCCTCGACCGACATTTATCTGCACGGCACCTACTTCGTGGTCGCGCATTTCCATTTTGTCATGGGTGTCGCCGCCATGTTCGGCATCTTCGCCGGAACGTATTTCTGGTTCCCGAAGATGTTCGGCCGCATGATGAGCGAGACGCTCGGCAAGTGGCACTTCTGGCTCACGTTCATCGGCGTCTACTGCATTTTCATGCCGATGCATTATCTCGGCCTCGCGGGCAACGTACGGCGCTACTCCGCGTTCACCGACGACTATCTGCAGCCGCTCATCCCGCTCCATCGTTTCATCACGATCGCCGCGCTCGTGACCGGCGCCGCGCAGCTCATCTTCCTGTACAACCTCATCCGCAGCCGGCTGCGCGGTCCCCAGGCTCCGGATAACCCGTGGGAAGCCACGACGCTGGAATGGTCAACCTCGTCGCCGCCCCCGCACGACAATTTCGGTGGACGGCGGCCGGTGGTGACGCAGGGACCGAACGAATACGCCGTCGCCGGCCCGGGCGGCCGCGACTACATCATGCAGGCAGAGTCTCGATGAGCACGGCACTCGCTCCGCCGCCTCCCGCCCCACCGGCCGTCCCGGTAGCGACCGGGCTTGGCCGGCCCGCCTCGAGTCGCGTTGCGGAAACCGGTGTTTGGATCGGGATCGGCGCGATTTCGATGACCTTTGCGGCGCTCACCAGCGCGCTCGTGGTCCGTGCGAGCGACGCGCCCGATTGGCACCATCTGCACCTTCCCGCACTCCTGTACATCAACACGCTCGTGCTGCTCGGCAGCAGTCTCACGCTCGAAACCGGGCGCCGTCACCCCGGACGGGCGCCTCTCGCGCTGTCGCTCACGACGATACTCGGCGGGTTGTTCGTGATGGGTCAGGTCATCGCATGGCGGCAGCTCATGACTCAGGAGATCGGGGGGCCCAGCAGCGCTTTCTTCTACGTGCTCACCGCGCTTCATGCCGCTCACGTGCTGGGTGGCATGAGCGGGCTCGTCTACGTGCGACACCGGATGCGCGCCGGCGTGGTCTCGTTCGTCCCGTATAACGCGGCGTCCCTCTACTGGCATTTCATGGCGGTCCTCTGGCTGTACCTCCTCACATTGCTGACCCTCCGTGGTTGAGCCCGGCGTAGCCGCCGCCGACGCGCATGCGGCCGGGAGTGAGCCGTCCCCGTTCGGCGTGACGTCGCGCAAGCTGGCGATCTGGATGTTCATCGTTGCGGACGCGGCGACATTCGCGGCGCTGCTGTTTGCCTACGGGTATGTGCGCGTCGCCAATCCCGATTGGACCCGGCCGTTCGCGTTTTGGCCGAGCATCGCGAACGCGATCGTGGTGACGGCGATCCTGTTGACGAGCAGCCTCACGATGATCGGGGCCGTGTTGGCGGCTCAGGCAGGTCGCAGCCGGGACGCGCTGCGCTGGCTGGTCGCCACGATGGGACTGGGGACGCTGTTCGCGGGTCTGCACCTGCGGGAATGGAGCTCGATGATCGGCGCAGGGTGGCGTCTCTTCCGGAACCCGCTGGGCGGGACTCCGCTCGTCGGCGCCACGTTCTTCGGTGTGACGGGACTTCACCTCTTGCACGTGGTCAGCGGGGTGGCCGTGATCGGTGTCATCGCGCTGGGGTATCGGCGCGGGCGCTTTGACGCGGGGCACCTGGAGACGACTGGTCTGTACTGGCATTTCGTCGACCTGGTGTGGATGTTCGTATTTCCATTGATCTATTTGCTCAACCTGCGCTGACGGGAGCGGAGTCGAGAACGCGAGATGAAACGCTACGTCGTAATCTGGCTCGGATTGCTCGCCATCGTCGCGCTGGAGGTGTCTCTCGCGCTGCTGCGGGTTCGGACCGGCGTGCTCCTCTCGGGATTGCTCCTCCTCGCCCTGATCGAGGCGGCACTCGGCCTGCTGTACTTCATGCACCTCAGGTATGAACGGCGCATTTTTGTCTGGAGCATTGTCCTCGCCGTCGTACTCACCGTGCTGCTGATGGATCACTTCTGGTTCGACGCGTTTCGGCTGTTGCGGCAGCGCCTGACCTCTCCTTGAGCTCGTCCTCGATGCATGCGATGATGACCGCCATGGTCATCCTCATGGTGCCGGCCTTCGTGTTTTGCGCCGTCATCGCTATTGTGGCATATCGCAAACGGAAACCTCCTTCCCTGCCGGGGTAGATTGCTGTCAGATGACCGCCGTTGCCCATACCCATCGGGGTGACTTCACCGCGAATCCAAGAGTGCTCGTCCTGGCCGCCATGGCGGCCCTCATCGGCGTTGCCAGCGCCTGCGTCGCCCTCATCCTCACCAAGCTGATCAGCTTCTTCACCAACGTCTTCTACTTCGGTCGCTTCACGGCGGGCGAGCTGTCGTCTCCCGCAAACAATCATCTCGGCATCTGGGCGCTGTTCATTCCGGTGCTCGGCGGATTGATCATCGGGCTGATGGCGCGCTACGGCTCCGAGAAGATCCGGGGACACGGCATTCCCGAGGCGCTCGAGGCGATTCTGATCGGGCGCAGCCGGATGGAACCGAAGGTCGCGGTCTTGAAGCCGCTGTCATCCGCGATCTCGATCGGCGCGGGCGGACCGTTCGGCGCCGAGGGGCCGATCATCATGACGGGCGGTGCGTTCGGCTCGTTGTTCGGACAGGCATTTCACCTGTCGGCGCCGGAGCGCAAGACGCTGCTGGTCGCGGGCGCGGCCGGCGGGATGGCGGCGATTTTCGCGGCCCCGGTCGCGTCGGTGCTGCTGGCGGTCGAGCTGCTGCTGTTCGAGTGGAAGCCGCGGAGCTTCATTCCCGTCGCCACCGCCGCTGCTGTGGCGGGCGCGCTGCGTGTTCCACTGATGGGCCCGGGTCCCGTCTTCCTCACCGTGCCCCATGCGCCACTGGGTCTCGTCGCTCTGGGCGGCGCGCTCGCGGTGGGACTGGTCGTGGGTTTCGCGTCGGGATTGATCACGCGGCTCGTCTATGTCTGCGAAGATCTCTTCGAGAAGCTGCCGATCCACTGGATGTGGTGGCCGGCCATCGGCGGCATCGTCGTCGGGCTCGGCGGCCTGTTCTACCCGCACGCGCTCGGCGTCGGCTACGACGTCATCCGCGACGAGCTGAACGGACGCCTGGTGGGTCTGTTCGTGCTCGGCCTGCTGATCACCAAAGCGGTGATCTGGTCGGCATCGCTCGGCTCGGGAAACTCCGGGGGCGTGCTCGCGCCGCTGCTCCTCATGGGCGGGGCGCTGGGCGCGCTCGTCGCGCCGCTGCTGCCGTCCGGAGACGCGGGGCTCTGGGCCACCCTGGCGATGGGCGCGATGATGGCGGGCACCATGGGCGCGCCGTTCACGGCGATCGCGTTCATGACCGAGGCGACGCACGACATCAACATCCTGCCGGGACTCTTGATCGCCGCGTTCGCGGCCGACGCGGTCACGGTGCTGCTGATGAAGCGCTCGATCCTCACGGAAAAGATCGCGCGACGCGGTACGCATGTGACCCGCGAGTACAGCGTCAATCCGCTCCACCTCGTCCGCGTGTCGGATGTGATGGAGAAGGATGTGCCGACCGTTCCGGCGTCGCTTCCGGTGGATGGGCTATTCGAGCGGCTTGCCGACGAGGATCCCGTGCTCGCGCGACGACAAGAGTGGCCCGTGGTGGACGAGACCGATCGCCTGGTTGGCGTCGTGACCCGTGGCGACCTCGTGCGGGCCTTCGAGCGTGATGACGACAATACGACGGTGGGCGACATCGGCAGCCAGCGGCTGATCGTTACCTATGAAGACGAGCTGCTCGACGACGCGACGACGAAAATGATCGAGCACGACATCGGGCGACTCCCGGTCGTCGATCGCGCCGATCCCGCCAAACTCGTGGGGTTGCTGGGCCGCGCCGGCGTGATGGCCGTGTGGCTGTATGCGACGCGCGAGGAACAGACGCGCGATTCGGGATGGCTCAGCGGCGGATTGAAGGGATTGCGCAGCCGGGTGGCGATGCGCCTGCGGCGGAAGAGCAGAGGCAATGGCGGAGATGACTGAGACCACACAGACCTATCAGCTGACCGGATACAACCCGACTCCGAGTACCGCGACCGCGATGATTCGATCATTCGACAAGCCCGAGCGCATGAAACGCGCGCTGAAGGGGCTGGTGACGTTCTGGGCTGCCGCTATCGGCAGCATCTTCATTCCGGTCGCGCACTTTCTGCTGGTCCCGTCCTTCGCGCTCTACGGCGCCTACACGTTTTTCGAGCGCCTCGGGGCGCAACAGGTCGCCGTCGCCGTCGAAGGGACGTGTCCCGATTGCGGCAAACCGCAGAAGCTCGAGACCGGGGGACGCTGGCACGTGCCGCGCAATGTCGCGTGCCGCTATTGCCAGCGCGCGTTGAAGATCTCCTAGAAGCGGAAGCCCGCCGCCAGGTTCACATGGTTGGCGGTGAAGTCGCCGGCCGCATACCGCGTCTTGAGCCGCCGGTATTCGAATCCAAAGATCAGAGGACCGGGCGGCCGCCACTCCACGTGGCTCTCGCAGACGAAGTTGCGGAAGCGGCCGGTCGCCAGCACGTCGCTGTCTTTCGGATCATCGATTCCGCAGCCACCGCCGAACATCCAGGCCGGGTTGGCACGAAGATTCAGCTGACCCCAACCGCCCGTGGTGTGGACCGGGGCTCCGCCGGTGCCTGCGTACTGGCCGATGCCGCCACCGCCGAGCCCGGAAATCGCCTGGCCGGAAAAGGCCTCGCCGATGAGCTCGGCGCGCCCGAGCTTGATGCGCGTGTCGAAGGTGATCGCGTGCGACTGGATCATCGAATCGGTGCCGGCGTTGTAGACGCCGCGCAACCAGCCGATGTGCCCGCCGATCGCGACCTCACTCGGATCGTCGCTGGGCCCCCACCCGAGCCGCAGCCGCCCTTCGAGGTAAGGCCGGTTCGTGCGTTCGCCGGAGTCGGGCTGCGTCGCCACCGGTCCCTGGATCGCGCCGGAAATCGGGGCGAGGACGGCGCCTTGTATGGCGAACCGCATGTCGGTGCCGTACTGGGCCGTCACCCGCACCTGTGGAAGCCAAAACCACAAATTGCCGGCCGTGCTGAAATCGGGAATCGCGACGCCGGCAAGCGAGCGGGGATTGCGGTCGGAGACGAGCGGTGTCTCCTGACCGAACATCAGCTGCAGATGCGTCCATTCCACGGTCGCGATGGCGCGGCGCAAGCGGATCAGCGGAAAGGTGCGATTCCCGGGCGCCGGTTGCTGGCCTCCAAAAAAGTCCAGATCGATTTCACCGCTGAAACTGCCGCCCAAGACGTCGGGATCTGTGACGAAGGCGCCGAGCCGCGTTTGCCGCATCGTCGCGCTGGCGCCCGAGATGCCGACGGCGTCGGTGTCGGCGAAGACCGGGACGTCGCTGTTGTTGGTGCGGGCGCTATTATAGAACCCGTTCATCAGCACGGTGCCGGTGAATTCGATCGTGGGCTTGGCCGCCGGTGGTGGAGGCGGAGGTGACGCAGGCTGTTGTGTCGTAAGTGCGATCAGCAGCAAGACCTGCATCACGGCTCGCTCCTGGCGAGTTAGGTAGCACTACAGTAAGCTCCACGCCCTTAGACGCAACAGTTTTCCGGAGATTTGCGATGCGGGTGTCGGCGGGACTCATTACGCTGCTTGCGCTTGTGGGACAGGCGGCCGTTCCGGCGGGCAAGGGATCAGCCGCCGGTCGGGTGGCTGGGCATATCGTGATTCTCGAGAAGGACAACAAGACCTCGCCCGACCTCAGTGATGCCGTGCTCTATCTCGAAGCCCCCGCCACAGTCTCCACGGCGGCGCAGCCCACGACCGTTGAAATCGCAATCACCGACAAGACCTACGCGCCGCATGTCGTCGTCGTGCCTGTGGGCTCGACGGTCCGCTTTCCGAACCACGATCCGTTCAATCACAACGTCTTTTCCGTGAGCGAGCCCAACAGTTTCGACCTCGGGCTCTACGGGCGCGGTGAGGCGAAGAGCTACACCTTCGCCCATCCGGGCCTCGTGCGCGTGTACTGCAACGTGCATCCGCGCATGGTGGCGTACGTGCTGGTGATGGAGAACCGCTACTTCGCGCAGCCGGGGAACGACGGCAGCTTCGCCATCGACAACGTGCCCGCGGGCCGCTATCGCCTCCATGCCTGGCACGAGCGCATCCCCAGCGAAGTGGTCAAGGACGTTTCCTCCGGCGGCAATGAGGACCTGCAGATCGCGCTGAATGCCCGCGGCTACAAATGGCAGCCCCACCACAACAAATACGGCCGGAACTATCCCACGAATGCCGGGCGCGAGCGGTACTAGCGTCCGCCCCGCGTTCGGGCTGACGGCGAAGATCTTTCTCGCTTCGACGCTGCTCGTGGTGGCGGTCCTGGGCATCACGTTCGGCGTCACGTCCGTCAAGGCCAATCACACCGCCGACGCTTCGATCCATCGCGCGCTGCTTTCGACGCGCCGCGCCGTGGATGATTATCTGGCGGCGCGCACGCGCACGCTGGGCCGCGCGAGCACCGTGGCGACCGACGTGCCCCAATACCGCCAGCGGCTGCTCAATCAGCGGGCCCGCGCCGAGGCGCTCGACCAGGCGGACGACATCCGCGGGCTGATCGGCGCGGCGTGGGTGCTCGTGACCAACAGCGACGGCATCCTCATCGCACGCACGGACTATCGCGAGCAATACGACCGCGACATGTCCATCGCGCCCCTGGTCGCCAACGCGCTGAGCGGCGATCAAACGAGCGGCGCGTGGCTGGATGATGTCCGGGGGACGATGTACATGGCGATCGGAACGCCGCTGCGCGATCGCCCGACCGCGGCGCCGCTCGGCGCGCTCGTGTCCACCTACCAGGTCGACGATTCGCTCGCCGCGGCCATCAAGCAGGCGACCAATTCGGACGTCGTGTTCTTCGCGCTCGATACGCTCGACAAGCCGGTCGTCGTCGGGAGCACGTTGCCCGCGCAGGACATCTCACCCGCGCTTCAAAGCGGCGTCAAAGCCGAAGCGCTCGCCGCCGACACCGGGGGCGAGGGCATGGCGCTCGCCGCGTCGCTGGGCAGCCAGCACCTGATCGGTCTCGCCGGCGCGATCCGCTCCCCCAGCGGCGATGTTCGCGGCGGATTCGTGGCGCTACGTTCGCGCGAATCGGAGCTCGCGGTGTTCAACGCGCTGCAGCGGACGATGCTGTGGGCCGTCGTCCTCGGCATCGGGCTGGCGTTGATCTTTGCATTCGTGCAGGCGCGGCAGATTGCCGGCCCGGTGCGGCGGCTCGCGATCGCGACACGCCAGGTGCAAGAAGGCGATTACAGCGTCGAGATCGCCGTGAAGTCGCGCGACGAGATCGGCATTCTGTCGAAGGCGTTCAAGAGCCTGGTGGACGATCTCAAGGCGAAAGCGGCGCTCGTCGAATACATGATGCAGACGTCAGGAGGCGCGCCGACGCAGCGCATCGAGACCGTGCCGACGGCGGTGCGCGCGGTCGGCGGCGAGCAGCTGCGTCCGGGCGCCGTGTTCGCGGGACGATACGAGGTGAAGGAGATCCTGGGCGCGGGCGGCATGGGCGTCGTGTACCGAGCGTTCGACCGCGAGCTGCAGGAGCCGGTGGCGATCAAGACGCTCAAGCCCGAAGCGATAGCGGGCGGCCCGGCGGCGCTCGACCGCTTCAAGCAGGAAATCCGGCTGGCGCGCCGCATCGCGCATCGCAACGTGGTGCGCACTCACGATCTGGGCGAGCAGAACGGGATGTACTACCTGACCATGGAGTACGTCGAAGGCACGTCGCTCAAGCAGCTCATCATGTCGCGGGGCAATCTCCCGCTCTCCGTCACGCTGACCGTAGGCAAGCAGGTGTGTCGCGCGCTCGAAGTCGCGCACGCCGAGGGCGTGATCCATCGCGACATCAAGCCGCAGAACATCGTGGTAGAGCCGAGCGGCTTTCTGAAAGTGATGGATTTCGGGATCGCGCGGCTTGCGAATCCGCCTAAAGGGAAGGGACTGACCGAGGCAGGGACGTCGATCGGAACGCCCGACTACATGTCACCCGAACAGCTGGCGGGCGGCGAGCTCGATGCGCGCAGCGACCTGTACGCGGTCGGCGTCGTGCTGTTCGAGTGCCTCACGGGACGCGTGCCGTTCGAAGCGGACACGACCTGGGCGCTCGTGGCGAAGCATCTCGAAGAGCAGCCGCCGGATCCGCGCAGCTTCAATGGTGAGGTGCCGGAATCGCTCGCGGTGGTCGTCCTGAAGGCGATGGCGAAAAAGCCCGCCGATCGTTACGCGACCGCGGCCGCGATGCACGACGCGCTCGCGCTGATTGGGTGACTATTCGTTGCGGAGCCGAAAGAACGCCAGCACATACCCGTCCGCATCGGTGACCTCAAACCCCCACAAGCCGTCGTCGATGAACGACAACTCCTTCACAAACGACGCGCCGCGCCGGCGAAACTCCTGGAAGAGCGTGTCGGGGTCCAACGCGTAGACGTACGCATCCCAGCCAGCCCATTCGTGTCGTGTGTGATTTGGCTGGGGCGGCACATCGGGAGTGATCGCCTTGAGCATGACGGTGATCCCGTCTCGCTTCACCCCAGCGTAGTACGGATCGTCCGCCGGCCCCTGGAACGCGAGCTCGAAGCCGAAGCGTTCGATGTAGTGGGAAATCGACGTCTGAAGATCCTTCACGATGAAGAACGGGCTGATCGACTCGAGATTCCGGGTCGGGGCGCTCGTATCCGTGCTGGATGACGCGGTCTTCGTTGAGCTCATAGGCTACACACCTCCGAACCATGGATACCCCTGATCCTCCCAATATCCGCCCGGCCGCTCGGCCGTGAACGTCATCGACACGAGGTACTTCGTCATCTTGTACCCAAGCTTTGTCGGCGAGTACAGCCGGAGCGGCGCGCCGTGCGTCGGCGGCAGGATGTTGTCATTCATGCCATAGGCAAGAATCGTCTGCGGGTGCATCGCGCTCGCGAGATCCCAGCCGTTGAAATAGCCCGAGTCGAACGAATCGAACCGCACATAGCGCGCCTGCGGCAACAGCCCGGCACGCTCGGCCACGACCGATACCGCGACGCCGTGCCATGTTGCAATCGCACTCCAGCCCTCGACGCAATGGTGTTTCACCGTGTATGTCGTCCGCGGCAGCGCCTGGAGATCGGCGACGGACAGTGACAACGGCTGGCGCACCAGACCACCGACTTGCAGCCTCCATGCCGATGGATTCTGCAACATCGGCAGCTCCGGAGAGATGAAATAGCTCGGCAGCCGCTCGCTTCGCTCGGCGACGTCGTACTGCGGCGCGAGCCGGCGTTCGGAAAACAGAATCTTCTCGCCCACCCAGTCGTTCAGTCGACTGACGTCCAATAACAGCGGCCGCACGCCGTTGCCGCCGTCCCACCCGCAGGCCGCTACGATGGAGCCGAGGCCGGCTGCCAGGCCGAGCTTCAGGAATGTCCGGCGATCCGTGTCGTACAACGTACCGTCGTAGCGTCGTACGTTGTAATCAGTCATGACTCGGAAACCTCCCTCGATACCATCCGGTGATCATCGCGCGCAGCGACGCGGGATCGACAACGAACACGAGGATGACGTGCACGATCAGAAATGCGACAAAGATCCAGACCGCCCAGAAGTGCCAATAACGCGCCGCCTGGAAGCCACCGAACAGCGCGGTCAGCCAGGACAACTGAGTGGGCTTATAGATCGCGAATCCCGTGAGCACCGATAGCACGCCCAGCAGGATAATGAACGAGTACGCGAGCTTTTGCAGCGGATTGTGCTTCCCCTGCGGCGGATGCTCCCGGCGCAGCCGCAGGTAGTACTTCTGCATCTCGATAGCACCCCTCACGTCGCGCGGCCGAAACACGAGCGACCGCCATTCGCCGCTTGCCACGAGATACGCGACGTACAGGACGCCGCCGATGACCAGAGGCCACATCAGGGTGAAATGCCAATTCAATCCGCCCGCGAGCCAGCCGCCGAGCCGCACGGTGGCGGGAAAGGCTTTGTTCTCGAATGGATTTGGTGCGTAGTAGGGACCGCCGCGCTCGCCGAATCGCGCGTACGCCGCATAGATCTGTAGCCCGCTCATGACCATGCCGGCGAGCAGCACGAACGTAAGCCAATGCGTGAGCCGGACGATCCAATGGTGGCGCTTCACCGGGGGAGGCCCGGTCGGGGCGGTCATGGGCTAAGTATATTGCGAGCCATGCGTGCGGCAACGGTGTTTCTCATCGTCCTACTGGCATCGTGCCGGTCGCAACACGCGTCACCCGCCGTTACGACGGGAGACGCCGACACCACGACATACGCCGACATGACGCCGGCCGATTCCGCCGACAGCACGCTGCTCACGCCGCGCGTCGTGACAGGCCTGACGGTCATCGTGTTCTGGACCGCGGCGGCCGATACCTTCACGGCTGACGACCAGGCGGAGGCACTCGACGAGCTGAATTCTACGACCGAGGCCATTTCGCCCACCTTGCGCGACCACAAGATCGCGCTGATGCCCACCAACTCCGACACGATCTACGTCGCTTTGCCGAACAAACAGCGCCGCATGATCCTGCTCAACGGACTCGACTACCCGTTCGGCTACGTGCTCATCGAACCAGGTACGGCGGAGCGGATTCTCGCCGGTCTCTATGACGACGACGAGCTCCTCGACGAAATCGAGGCGTACTTCGACCTGCCCCCGAGCGACACGTCGGCCGCGAGGTCACGGGTTTCGACGTGATGCTGTGGCTGCTGGCGGGTGCGGCTCTGTGTGTACAAGACTTCACCTGGCAACCTGCCACGCCGCGCCAGGGCACGCTCATCGTCGTGTCGGCCCCCGGCGCGATCACCGGGCAAGTCGCCGGTGAGCCGCTGCATTTTCGCGACGGCAAAGCGCTCGCCGCCATCCCGCTGACCACGAGCGACTCGATCCGCGTTCAAACACTTTCGATTCGCTGGGACGGCGCCGTGATCGGACATAGCGCGTTTGTGCCCGTCGCGGAGCGCAAGGTGCCGGTCAACGAGCAGGTCCGCGCGGACGACCGTTACACGGCGGCGCCCGACAGCGCGCTCGAGGCGCGGATCGACGCCGAGCGCGTCCTGTCGCGAGACGCGGCGCGGCGTGCCCATATGGTGCCACGCCTCTGGAGTCAGCCGTTCATTCGCCCGCGCTCGGCGCGGATCACGAGCCTGTTCGGCTCTGGTCGCCAGGTGAACGGCGTGTGGCGCACCCGGCACTATGGATTGGATATTGCCGGACCGAAGGGGGCACCGGTGCGCGTGGCCAATCGCGGCGTGGTGGCGCTCGTGGGCCACTTCTTCTATGGCGGCATTTCCGTGTACGTACACCACGGCGACGGCCTCATGACGGTCTATCATCACCTGAGCCGCGCCCTCGTCGCGGTCGGTGACACCGTCGAGCGCGGCCAGCTCATCGGAAAGGTCGGCGCGACGGGGCGCGTGACCGGACCACATCTGCACTGGGGAGCGCAATACGGCACGGTCTCGTTTGATCCCACCGAGCTGCTAAAACTTCCTTGAGCACAGCGTTGCTGCTGCGCGGCGGCCGTGTGGTGACGATGGACGCGTCCCGGCGCGTGCTGGATGCGGACGTGCTGGTCGAGGATGGACGCATCAAGACCGTGGGACGGTCTGATCGTCGGACGGCTGGACGGTCGAAACCAACAATTGACTGTACGGGACTTGTCGTCCTTCCGGGGTTGGTTCAGGCACACATCCATCTTTGCCAGACACTCTTTCGCGGGCTTGCAGACGATTTGTCGCTCGAGGCCTGGCTGGCCCAACGCATCTGGCCGCTCGAAGCCGCGCACACGGAAGCCTCACTCCACGCCTCCGCCATGCTCGGCGCCGCCGAGCTCTTGCTGGGGGGCACCACGGCGATCCTCGCCATGGAGACCGTGCGACACACGGGCGCGGTGTTCGAGGCGCTCGAGACAATCGGCATTCGCGCGACGGCAGGGAAATGCCTGATGGATTCGCCGACGAGTCCGGTCGCGCTGCGCGAGTCCACCGATCGAGCCCTGACCGAAAGCGTCGATTTGTGCGGCAAGTGGCATGGAGCGGCCGACGGCCGGCTGCGCTATTGCTTTGCCCCGCGCTTTGCGCCGAGCTGTACCGGTCCGTTGCTGCGCGCGGTGAGCGATCTCGCCGAGCGATCCGGCGCGATGATACACACGCACGCGGCGGAGACGCCGCTCGAGCTCGAGACGGTGAAACGGGAGACCGGCCACGACGAAATCGCCTATCTCGACTCCGTCGGGATCTCGGGTCCGCGCGCCGCGCTCGCGCACTGCGTCTGGGTGGACAAGGACGACATCGCCGTGCTCGCGCGGCAACGCACCAACATCGTGCACTGTCCCAGCTCGAACCTGAAGCTTGGCAGCGGCATCGCGCCGATTCCGGAGATGCTCGCGGCGGGCTGCCGCGTCGGTATCGGCGCCGACGGCGCGCCGTGCAACAATCGCCTCGACGCCTTTTCGGAGATGCGGCTCGCCGCGCTGATCCAGAAGCCGCGCCTCGGCCCCGACGCGCTGCCCGCGGCGCAGGCGCTCGAGCTCGCCACACTGGGTGGCGCGCGCGCGCTGGGACTTGAAGCGGACATTGGATCGATCGAGGTGGGGAAGCGCGCGGACCTGATCGTGCTCGATCTGGACGGGCCGCACGCGCAACCCGACAATGCGGACCTGATGTCGCGAATTGTCTACAGTGCCCGCGCCGCGGACGTGCGCCACGTGATCGTGGACGGCCGGATCGTTGTCCGCGACGGCGATCTGAAGACGGCGGACCTTGGCGCCGTTCGCCGGCAGGCCAACACGCACGCGCGCGCCCTACGCGCGAAAGCGCTGAATCGTCTCTGAGAGTGTTGCCGCGGCATCGGAGATATGCTGCGATGTCGCCGTCAGCGCGTTGAGCGACGCGATCTGCTGGGCCGTCGCGGCGGAGGTCTGCCGCGCGCCGCTCGCCGCGCCCTCCGCGATCGCCGCGACTTCCTCCATCCGCCGCAACACCTCACGCATCCGCTTGGTCTGGTTCTCGGTCTCGGCCGCGAACGTCGTGGCGAACCGGACGGTGGAGTTCAGGTCGCCGAAGATCGCATCGAGCGCCGTCTGTACCGTCGTCGCGAGGGTGCCCACGCCTTTCGCGGCTTCGCGACCCTGGTTCATCGCTTCGACGACGCGATGGATCTGCTCCTGCGTCGAGCGCACGCGGGTCCGGACTTCTTCCGCCGAGCGCGAGCTTTGCTCGGCGAGCTTGCGCACTTCACCGGCTACCACGCGGAAGCCGAGCCCGTGTTCGCCGGCGCGGGCGGCTTCGATCGCCGCGTTGAGCGCCAGGAGATCGGTCTGGCTCGCGATGCGCGTGATGCCGTCCACCAGTTTGCCGATCTCGCGCGACTCGCGGTCGAGCTCGCCGGCTACGTCCGCCGCGTAATCCATGTGCACGATCAGATTCATCAGGAGCGTCCCGGCGCGCGCGACCTCTTCGCCGCGCTTGTGCGCCTGCACGGCGATGTCGCTGATTTGCCGTTCCGCTTCCTGCGCCCGGACGTGCAGCGTGCTGGCCAGCCCGCTGGCCGCCTCGGAATCCTGACGCCCATAGCCGATCAACTGCCGCTGGCGCTCCGTTCCTTCGGAGAGCTGCAACGTCGTAGTCGAAATCGACTGGGACGCGGTCTGGAGCTCGCGCGCCGCGGTGGCGAGCCCGCGCGCCATGGCCGCCAGCGCGCCGCCCTGCCGGCCGATCTCGCGAATGATGTCGGCGATGGACGCCGTCATGCGATTGACGCTCACACTCAGGAAGCCGAGCTCGTCTGTGGCGTTCTCGGCGCCGCCGTTGATCTGCCGCCGGAGATCACCGCGCTCGATCTCGGCGAGCACGCTGCGGGCCGTGCGCAGGCGATCGACGATCTGCACGAGCATCGGCACGAGCGCGACGCAGGCGAACACGAGGACCAGACTCTCCTGGAGATAAAAGCCCCAGCTCCAGCCGTGTCCCGTGAGCTGCGCGAGCGCCGTCAACAGGGTAAATGCCGTCAGGTTGATGATCAGCGCGCCCCAGGCTTCACGGCGCTCGAGGTACAGGGCGGCTTGCAGCGGTGCGATCAGGTAGGCGCCGTACAGGATGTGCCCGCTCGGTCCGATCGCGAACAGCACGGCGGAGATCAGCAGACACCCAATGACGAGATTGAGCTGTGCGTACCACGGCTGAAAGTCGCCGCGCGCGACGAGGCGACGCATGGCGGCATTCGCTCCGGCGAAGCCCACGGCGAACACCATGATGAACGGCCACGAGATCGGCGTCAGCCCCACAAGCCGGACCGCGATGAGCAGAGCGATCCCGAATCCCACGAACCCCCAGCGCGCGCGCGTGTTCGACACCACGTACTGGCGCTGCTTCGCCAGCCGCTCCTCGAGGAGTTGGTGCTCGAGTGTCATCACATCCGGAACAGGTAACTGGCCTTCAGGAAGAAGCCGTCTGCGGTGCGCGTCAAGTTGCTGAAGCTGAACGGATCGGCTTCGGTCAGCGACGATCCGTAGCCGACGAAGAAGACGGTGCCCGGGGTGGGCTTGTAGGAGAAAAGCAGGTCGTTCCGAAACTCTGTTTGTGTGACGCGCGCCGGCGCGATCCCGTCGACGATCAACGGATTTCCGCTGCGCGGGTCGCGCAGCGTGTCGCGCACCTGTGCCAGGTACTGTCCCACGTATCGGAAAAAGATGTCGCGCGTCAGCTGATACTCAACCTTGAGACGGGGCACGTTCGCGGTCGAAAACCAGCTGCTGCCCTGCGCTCGGTGGATGAGCTGGTGCGGCCACTGGCCCTCGAAGCGCAGCGAAGACGTCGGTTTCCACGAGAGCGCGAGCAGGACGTTGAGCGCCCGGCCTTCCGACCCCTCCGCAAAGATCGGGGTGGCTTGGTAGCCGATGCTGATTTCCGCCTTCAGCGCGCGATTCGGCGTCGTGAGGTCGGTGAGGCCTCCCCACAGGTTGTAGAGGCTCGGAGGAGGCGCGAATGGCCGGGAGGTGCCGGCCGAATCGATCTGGTAGCCGGCGTAATCGACTGAGTCGAATCGCTGATGCGCGACCTGCCAGTACAAGGTCCCGACCCATCCGCCGCGCATCGTCAGGAGCACACGCTGCGAGAGGGTTCCTTCGATCGTGCTCTTGAGCTTGAAGAAATCGTCGTAATGCCAGATCGGCTCGATCCCGATGAAGGTGGTGGTGTTCTCGAGCCGCGCGCCCGGTTTGCCGTACCACGTGAAGCGATTGAACAACCGGCCATGCACGATGTTCACACGATTGACGAACCCGCTCTGCGCGTCGAACTCGGGGCTGACGCCCAGGATCTCCGCGTGATTACCGTAGGAGTATCCCGTGCGGTCATAGAGGGTGACGTCCCACAGCTCACCGGACCGCACGCCCCCCCCGGTGCCGGTCGAGTCCTTGGTCCACGAACCGACGAATTGCGCCGTAGAGTACCAGAGCTTGCGCCAGATGAATCGGGTATCCGCGCCGAGCACCCGGTTCCACGCGCCGCCATCGATCCGGTCCGTGTAGACGGCCCCCACCGTCGAATTCGCGCCGAGGTCGCGCCGCAGTCTGAGCAGATTGAAGAAGGGGTAATCGTTCGTTGGCGAGAAGGGCCGGTCGTCCAGCGCACCGATGTACGCGATGCCGGTGGGCCCGATTTTGCCGGTGAGCTTGACGCCACCAATCGGCGCATTGATGCGTCGCGTATAGATCAGCGAGTTCGGTGTATCGAACTGCTCGAGTCCTTCAAGGAAGAAGGGCCGCTTCTCCGGGTAGAACAGCGCGAACCGCTCGTTCACCGTCACCCGTCCCACGTCCGCTTCGACCTGGGAGAAGTCCGGATTCACCGTGCCGGCGGCCGTGAGGTTTTGTGTGACGCCCCACCGCACGGTTCCGCCGAACGCGGGCTCGATGTTTCCGTACTGGTACTCGGTATCCGACATCCGCTCGCCCTCGACGCGCGACGTGAATTCGGGCGTCACGTCCATGACGAGACCCCGTTTGAGTCCCGTCAGCGCTTGCAGCGTACCCGACTGAATGAGGAAGCTGGCATTCGACCGCACGGTGGGCGCCCAGGTATCCTCGTAGCCCGTATGCTGCGTGAGGCGGATGATCTGAATCCCCCAGTCCTGCTTCTCGCCGCTCTGGTAGCGCAGGCTCTTGAACGGAATTCGCACCTCGACTTCGAAGCCGAACGGCGTGAGACGGCCGTGCGACTGATAGACGTAGTCGGGGTTCAGGTCCACGACGCCGTCGAACCGAAATCCGGCGCTCGCGCCGCCCGCCGCTCCCGCGAGTCCTTCGCTGCGCACGCCGTCCTGCTGCGCGCCCAGCGGATTCACGGCGAACAGCAATGCCCGGCGTCGATCGTGGAAGGTGTCGAGCAGAATCTGAATATTGTCATCGGCGTCGATGTTGTCGCGATCGGCGAGCGTCGCCCGCACGACCTCGCCATGGACCTCGTAGGCGCGGATCCCGAAGTAAATCGCATCGGGCGCGTAGAAGACGAAGACGTCGGTCGAATCGGCCGCCGGCCGGCTATCGACCGGCCGGTACTGCGTAAACCCCTTGAGCAGCGCCGCCTCGCGCCATACGGCATCGTCCAGCACGCCGTCGACTCGCACGGACGCATCGATGCGCGGAATGGTGACGCTGATTTGCCGAAGACGGCCGTCGTAGACTGCCTGCTGTGCGCCTGGCGACTGAACGAGAAGAAAGAGAACGGCGAGCATGGAACCAAACTAAGAGCGGGAGAAGTGAGAAGGGAGATGTACGGTCCTTCTCCCAGCTCCCTTCTCCCGTTTATGCCGACTATTCGTACCGCAGCGCCACGATGGGATCGAGCCGTGCCGCCCGTCGCGCCGGCCAGATCCCGAAAAACAGGCCTACCATGGCGCTGAAGAAAAAGGCCGCGAGAATCGCGAGCACGTTGATCGACGTGTTCCAGTGCAGGAACGACGAGAGCCCGATGGCGCCAAAGGTCCCGAACAGGATGCCGAGGATCCCGCCGACCAGGCAGAGGACCAGCGCCTCGACCAGGAACTGAAACAGGATGTTGAATCGGGTCGCACCGAGCGCCTTGCGCACACCGATTTCGCGGGTCCGCTCGGTCACCGACACGAGCATGATGTTCATGATCCCGATGCCGCCGACGAGGAGACTCACCGCGGCGATGCCGGCGAGCAGATACGTGAATGTCTTGGTGGTATCCTGGAACGTCGCGAGAATGTCGGACTGATTGCGGATCTGGAAGTCGTTCTCGCCGCCGGGACGGATCTTGTGCTCCTTCCGCAGCACGCGCTCGATCTCGATCATCGTCAACGTCATCTGCTGCACGTCGGCCGCGTCCACAGTGATCGTGCGCAACCGGTCCGTGCCCATGATGCGATACCGCGCCGTCTGCAGCGGAATCAGGACCTGCTCGTCCGGATTGCCGAACCCTCCTGCGGAGCCTTTGGACGACAGCACGCCAATGATCTCGAACGGAATGCCGCGGATCTGGATCTCCTGCCCGATCATCGCGGCGGGATTCGCGTTGAACATGTCGGGTATGGCCGACCCCAGCACGGCGAGGCGCCGGCGCCCTTCGTTCTCACCCGCGGAAAACATCCGCCCCGCGGTCAGCGTGTAGTTCTTGACCGCCGGATAGTTCGGCGTCGTCCCGACGATGTTCACGTTCGAGTTCTGGCCGGCCCGTTTGATCTGCAGATTGCGGGTCAGCTCAGGCACGACGGCCCTGGTATGACCCGCATTGGCGGCCAGGGAGTCGGCGTCATCCACCGTGAGGCTGACGCGCGAGCCGAAGTCGATCGCGATGCCGCCGCGAAACGCCTGGCCGGGATAGACGGACAGCAGCGTCGGCCCCAGCGCCGCAATTCGTGCCTGCACTGCCTTCTGCGCCCCGGTGCCGAGCGCGACCATGGTAATGACCGCGCCGACGCCGATGATGATCCCCAGCATCGTCAGGAAAGACCGCAACTTGTTGGCGCGGATCGCCTGCAACGCAACGTGAATGATCTCACCGATCAGCATGGTTACGGCCTCGCCGGCGTCGTCGCTTGCGGCCGTTGTTGCTGCGTCTGCTGTTGTTGCACTCCCGGCAGCCCGCCGCCGGTGAAGTTGCGCATCCGCTGCTGCATGTCGCGCTGCGCGTTGACCAGCGACGCGCTCGGCAGCACGAGCACGGTGTCCTGCTCGGTCAGGCCGCTCACCACCTCGATGTAATCGAGATCGGTGAGGCCGGTGCGGATCGGCACCGGAGTCGGCTTGCCCTGCTTGAGCACGAACACGATGTAGCTCGTCGGGTCGCCCTGATTGCGGCGGAACCCGCCGCCGGCGCCCTGTCCGCCGCCATTACGCATCATCATCTGCCGCATCGCGGACAGCGCGGTCTGTTCGGCGGGGGTCAGCTCCTGGCCCGACATCCGCTTCTGGAACGCGGACCGGATCTGCGCTTCAGTCACGCCGGGCGGCAGCTGGATGGTGCGGCCGTCGGGCGTGGTCATGGTGTTGCCGCCCGCGGCTCCCTTGGTCGAATCAGGCTTGGCAGCGGTCGTGTCGCGGCGCGCCGTGCCCCCGCCGAGCGAGGCGCTGTCGCGGTTCGCGGGAGCTTGCTGTTGCTGCTGCTGTCGTGCCGCGGCCAGCTGCTGCTGCACCTCGTTCGGATCGAGCCCAAGCACCTGGGCCGCCGAAGCCACGTCGCGCTGCGTGCGGAGTGCGGCGTTTGGAATCGTCACGACGTTGTTGGCCTGACCGACGTGAATCTCGACTTCGGTGTTCATGCCCGGCTTGAGCAGGTGATTCGGATTCGGAATCCGGATCAGGACGTTGAACATGGTGACGTTCTGCTGCACCGTGGCCTGCGGCTCGACCTTCAGCACCAAACCTTCGAACGGCCGGTTCGGATATGCGTCCACGGTGATCGTCGTGCGCAGACCCGGTTGGACCTTGGCGATGTCCGTTTCGTCGACCAGCGAGCGAATCTGCACGGTGTCGAGGTTCGCCATCTTGAACAGCACCGTGCCGCCGCCCACGTCGGTCGTCGGTGAGGAGATCACGGTGCCGAGCTCCACGTTCTTCGTGATGATCGTCCCGGCGAGTGGTGCGCGCAGCTTCGTGTCGTTCATGCGGTCGCGCGCGTTCTCGAGGTCCGACCTTGCCTTGATGACGTTGGCGTTGGCATTGGCATGATCGAGCCTGGCTTGATCGTATTCCGTCTGCGTGATCGCCTGCGCCTTGAACAGCGTGTCGGACCGGGCGAGTTGCGCGTTCGCGTTTCCCAGCTGCGCTTGGGCGACCTGCAGGTTGGCTTCGGCCTGAGCCAGGCTGTTGCGCGGGATGCGCGGATCGATCGTCGCGAGCAGCTGGTCTTCCTTCACGTCGTCGCCGGTCTGGACGTTCATGGTGATGATCTCACCCGACGCCTTGGACTTCACGTCGACCGTCAGCACCGGCTCGATCGCTCCCGAGGCCGACGCCGATACGACGACGTTGCGCCGTTCGACCGGCACGGCCTCGTAGCTCACCGGCGCCTGCGTCTTGTGGCAGCCCACGATGCCGAGCACCGCCAGTCCCGCCAGGTATTTGTTCATTGGCTTCCCATTCTTTCGTCGCGCGCGATCTTGCCGTCGAGCAGGTGAATCTGGCGGTGTGCGTGCGCCGCAATGTCGTGTTCGTGCGTCACCAGCACGATGGTTTGGCCCTGCCGGTGCAGCTCCTTGAACAACATCATGATTTCGTTGCCCGTCGCCGAATCGAGGTTCCCGGTGGGCTCGTCGGCGAGGAGGATACTGGGCGAATTGACGAGTGCGCGCGCGATGGCGACGCGCTGGCGCTGCCCGCCCGACAGCTCGTTGGGCCGGTGGTCCATGCGGTCGGCGAGCTGCACCTGCGTCAGTGCGTTCGCCGCCCGGGTACGCCGCTCTTTGGCCGACATTCCGGCGTAGATGAGTGGCAGCTCCACGTTGTGCAGCGCATCGGCCCGCGGGAGCAGGTTGAAGGTCTGGAAGACGAACCCGATCTCCTTGTTGCGGATGCGGGCGAGCTCGTCGTCCGTCAGATCGCTCACCTTCTGTCCGTTCAGCCAGTACTCGCCGTTGGTCGGCGTGTCGAGACAACCGATCAAATTCATGAGCGTCGACTTGCCCGAGCCCGACGGGCCCATGATCGCGACGAATTCGTTCTTCTTGATTTGAATGTCCACGCCCCGCAGCGCGTACACGACTTCGGCGCCCATTTGATACTCGCGCGTCAGATGGTGCGTGAGGATCACGATGTCGGGCGTCGGCGTGTCGCCCGTCCGGAACGTCATCGCCTGGGCCGACGTCACAGTGTCCGTCCCACGGTTGCCTCGAGCTGCGAGCGCGCGACGAGGTAACTGAACCGCGTCTGGATGACGTTGACCTCGGCCGTCGTCAATGCAGCCTGAGAAGTCAGAAGGTCGAGAATCGTCGCCGCGCCGACGCGATAACGCTCGTTCTGGACGCGCAGATCCTCCTCTGCCGCCGCACGGTTGGCATCCGCGATCTGGATTTGCTCGAACGAAGTCGAGAGCGTCGCCAGCTGCGTGGTTACGAGCGCGTTGATCTGACGCCGCGTGTCGGACGCGCGAGCGACGGCGATGTCCCGCGACACTGACGCCGACACCTGGTTGGCCTCACGGACAAACCCGTTCAGAATCGGCAAGTTGAGTGCAAAGCGCCACTGAAACGTCTCAGGATAATTGCCAAAGAAGGGGAAGTTGGGCGCCCCGTTTAACGTCTCGGTTCCCTGACGGTTGTTGCTGTAGCTGACGTTGATGGTCGGCCAGTACTGTGAGCGCGCCGACCAGACCAACGCGCGTGCGGCGCTCGCCTGCGACTCCGCCTGTTCGACGGCGGGAGAGGTGGCGAGTGCCGTGCGCCGCAGATCCGCCGTGTCGGGCATTGGAGGGAGCGTCGAATCGAACGCCGCCCGCACAGGTCCATCCACGCCGATTTGGCGTCCGAGATCGGCCTGTGCGGCCAATAGGTTCCCGGCAGCTCGGAGCAGATCAATGCGTGCATTGCCGAACTCGACTATGGAGCGCAGGGAATCCGAGCGCGTCGCCGACCCGGCATGCAGCTTGTCGATGGAGATCTGGAGCTGCTGGCGGGCGCGCGCGAGTTGCGCGTCCGCAACCCGTACCAAGGCTTCATTGGCCACTTCGGCATAGAACAGCTCTTTCGTCTGCAGCGTCGTCAGAAAGCGCGCGTTCACCACGCCTGCTTCCGCCGCCTGATCGAGCGCCGCGGTCGCCTTCAGGTTGGCGAAACGGCGGAATCCATCGAACAGCTCGAGACTGGCGTTAAAGCTGCCCGTATACGAATACTCGGCGGGCACCGGCCGTCCCGTGGTGTTGTCGATGCGCGTGATGTTGACGGCGGGAATGAATGCGCCGTATGCCGAGCGCTTCGACGCACCCGCATTGCGCTGATCTCCGCGCGCCGAGATCATCGTCGGCTGCACGTCGAGGGCGCGCTGAACCGCTTCCGGGAGCGTGATCTGAAGCTGCTGCGGGGGTGAGGCCGGTGCCTGTTGGGCTCGGGCGGCAGGTGCGGCCAGTCCCGCGGCAAGGATGACTATCAGCCAGCGCATCAGTTCCGCCTCCCCTTTGCGGAGTCTTCCCGCTCCCTACGTTGATGCTCAGCATGATCGATCAGTTGCTGATGCTTGGTCCGCTGAGCCGGCGTGAGCTGCCCGTCGATCTCGGCACGCATCCGCGCCTTGATCGAGTCGAACTGCGGCCGCACCCGTGCCCAAAGGGCATCGGTCTCGGGACGGTGCCGCGCGATGATGGCGCGCACCGAATCCCGCTGCGCCCCGCTGAGGTCCAGCTCCCGACTCAAAAACGAGACCAGCGCGTCGGGTCCGCGGTGAGGACCGCGGTCCTCACGGTCTGCCGCTTCGCGTCCGCCCCAGCCGGCCAACCCTCCCGCCACGAACACAGCGGCGAGCAGGCCGACGGCGGCGAGTTTCGATCTATTCAACATGCGTGCTTTCCTTTTCTGCTATCGTTGGTCGACCAGCGATGTGAACACGACGCTGGCATCAGGCGGATCTTGGGCCGACACGAGCGCCGCCAGACCCGGTCCTTCGACCGGTGCCATCGCGGCGTCGTAGCCGGGAGCGGGCGACGGTGCGTGAACCAGGACGTTGCGCCCGAACAGGAATCCCGCGATCAAAGCGGCAGCCGCGACGGCAATGCCCCGTCGGGACCACGAGGCCAGGATATCGAGCGCCGGAATCGTCGCGCGATCGAGCGCATCCTGGTACTGTGCCATGACTCGGGCAACGAACGCAGACTGATCATCGTGCGACTCGAGCGCGGCGCGCAGGGCGGCGCCCAGCTCGGGATCCGGACGATGATCGAACGCCGGGGAGGGCTCGTTCTTCATCTCACTTGCTCCTTCCAGTCAGCCAGCAGCGTGCGTAGACGGCGACGCGCGTGAAAAACTTCCGATCGTACGGTCCCTTCCGGGATGCCGAGAATTCCGGCGATCTCGGCGTGCGAATACCCTTCGACATCGAACAACACAACAGCGGTGCGACGGCGCTCTGGCAGCTCGGCGAGCGCCGAGCGCAAGCGGTCTCCCAATTCACTCCGTACCGCGGCCGCATCGGGCCGGGGACCGCCGCCTACGAGCGCGGCGTCGAGCGGCTCCGCCCGCCGGACGGTCCGGCGCCGGCGCCGGTCGGTCGCCGCGTTTGCTACGATGCGCATCAGCCAGGGGCCGAACGGGCGCCGGACATCGTACTGTCCCAACTTCACGAGCGCCGACAGAAACCCGTCCTGCGCAGCATCGTCGGCATCGTCGGGGTCTCCCAACACCGCCCGCGCCACCCGCCGCGCCTGCGCGGCATAGCGCTCTACGAGCACGCCGAAGGCGTCGCGCTCACCCGCCAAGGCTTTGGCGATTAGATCTTTATCGGATT
>WNEN01000059.1_pt1 | contig 35296 bp, 30 predicted proteins | sample 5399951 | NCBI WGS metagenome assembly WNEN01 (sample SAMN13153327, study PRJNA577476) | soil metagenome | isolation source: 20 cm grassland meadow soil 5 days after 1st rain plot 2 | place: USA:California | collected 2015-09-21
AGTGACAACGAGTTGCATCTTTCCCGCGTGACAAGCCGCCCCTTTTTAGCGGTGATTCAGTACGACGGGGGTGGTTTCGCAGGATGGCAGCGGCAGCCGGTGGACCGCACCGTGCAGGCGGAAATCGAGACGGTGCTGGAGCGGCTGATGCGTCATCGCACCGCCGTCACCGGGGCGGGACGGACCGACACCGGCGTCCACGCGCTTGGCCAAGGCGTCAGTTTTCTCGGAACCGAACGCTGGCAGCCGGACGATATGCGACGGGCGCTGAATGCGCTCTTGCCGCGCGATATTTGGGTGCAGCAGGTGTGTGTGATGCGGGCGGGGTTCGACGCACGGCGCAGCGCGACGGCGCGGCGCTACCGGTACCTGATCGGGACCGATGAAGCGGCGGCGTCTCCGTTCCGCAAGCCGTACGAGTGGGCGCTCGGCCGCGAGCTGGATGAACGCGCCCTGCATGGCGCGGCGGTGGCCCTGCTCGGAGAGCACGACTTTCGCGGCCTGGCTGCGGCCGGCGCGAACACGTCCCATTACCGATGCCGCGTGGCGCTTGCGCACTGGGCGCCGCGAGCGGACGGAATGGGAATGGCGTTCACGGTCGAGGCCGATCGATTCCTGCATCACATGGTGCGTTTCATCGTCGGCACCATGGTCGACATCGCCCTTGGCCGGCGTTCGCCGGACGACTTCCCCCGTCTGCTCGCAGCGACTGACAACCTGGCGGCCAGCCCGCCTGCTCCGCCCCAGGGCTTGTACCTGGAGGCGGTGCGCTATCCATCGGACCTCTACGCCGCGGAGCCGACAACATGAAGTTTTTTCTCGATACGGCGAGTCTCAAAGACATCAGTTGGGCGGCTCAGGCCGGCCTCATCGACGGCATCACCACCAACCCCTCGCTCCTGTCCAAGCAGGCGGGCGACCTCGATCCTCGTGACGTCCTGAAGGAGATTTGCTCGCTGGTCGACGGGCCTGTGTCGGCCGAGGTCGTCGCACTGGATGCCGACGCGATGGTGAAGGAAGGAAAAGAGCTCGCAAAGATCGCCGAGAACATCGTCGTGAAGATCCCGATGCTCGAAGCCGGGATGGTCGCGGTGCGCCGGCTCGCGTCCGACGGCATTCGGACCAACGTGACGCTGTGCTTCTCCAGCGTGCAGTGCCTCATTGCGGCCAAGGCCGGCGCCTCCTACGTCAGTCCGTTCATCGGACGCCTCGACGACGTGGGCCAGGAAGGGATGGACGTGATTCGCGAGGCCCGCGCAATCTTCGACAACTACAACATCGAAACCGAGATTCTCGCCGCCTCGATCCGCCATCCCCGGCACGTGGTGGAAGCGGCGATGATCGGCGCGGACGTCGCCACGCTGCCGCCCGAGGTTCTCAAAAAGCTGCTGATGCATCCGCTCACCGACCGCGGGCTCGAGCAGTTTCTTGCCGACTGGAGCAAGCTGGTCGCGCGCGCGAAGGCAGCGGTTTGAACTGGGTCTCCCCGCTCTCCACGCGATACGCCTCGCCGGCGATGCAGGCGTTGTGGGGTGAGCGCCGGCGCATCGGTCTGTGGCGCCGGCTGTGGCTCGCCCTCATGCAGTGTGAGAAGGATCTGGGCCTCCGGATTCCACAGGATGCCCTGACTCAGCTTCGCGCCCACCTGGATGACGCGGACCTCGACAAGGCCGCCGAGTACGAGCGCCGGCTGCGCCACGATGTCATGGCGCACATTCATCACCTCGGCGATCAGGCGCCGGCGGCTCGTCCTTTCATTCATCTGGGCGCCACCAGCGCGTACGTCACCGACAACGCCGACCTCGTGCTGATGCGCGAGGCGATGCAGCTCTTGTTAGGTCGGATCGGCGCTGTGCTCGTGGCAATGGGAAAGGTCGCGCGCCGCGATCGCTCAGTCCCCTGCCTCGCCTACACGCACTTCCAGCCGGCCCAGCTCACGACGGTCGGCAAGCGCGTCACGCTGTGGATGCAGGAGTTTGCGCTCGATGCGGAAGAACTGCTGCACCGCATCACCACGCTGCGGCTCCGCGGCGTGAAGGGGACGACCGGGACACAGGCCAGTTTCCTCGAGCTGTTCGACGGCGATCATGCCAAGGTCGCCGAGCTCGACAGCCGGGTGTCGCGCGCGATGGGCTTTGAACATGTCCTGCCGGTCACCGGCCAGACCTACACGCGCAAACTCGATGGGCAGGTCCTCGCCGTGTTGTCGGGCGTCGCGCAGTCCGCGGCCAAGTTCGCGACCGATCTCCGTCTGTTGCAGCACGAGGGCGAGCTGCTCGAGCCGTTCGAGAGCGAGCAAGTCGGGTCGTCCGCAATGCCCTACAAGCGGAATCCGATGCGCGCCGAGCGGATGACGAGCCTGGCGCGGTATGTGATCGAGCTGGAGGGCAACGCGTGGCACACCGCTGCGGCGCAGTGGCTCGAACGCACGCTCGACGACAGCGCGAACCGGCGGCTGGTGATTCCCGAAGCCTTCCTCGCGACCGACGCGATCCTGGTACTGGCGACCAATGTCGCAGCGGGACTCGAGGTTCGCGAGGAAACGATCGGACGGCACGTGGCGGAGGCGATGCCCTTCCTCGCGACGGAGCGGCTGCTGATGCGCGGGGTGAAAGCGGGCGGGGACCGCCAGCAGCTTCATGAAGTGATCCGGGCGCAGAGTCTTCAGGGCTCAGCGGGTCTACTCGACCGCCTGGCCAGGGCCTCCGAATTCAAGAAACTCGGCGTGCACGCAACCGAGGCGGAGCTCGATCCCTCGGCATATGTCGGCCGCGCGCCCCAGCAGGTGGACGACTTTCTCGATCGGGTACTCCCCGATCTCATGCGTTCCATTCAGGCGGCTGCCCCGGCGGCAGCGGCGGCGGAGGTTCAGGTATGACCGGAGGAGTTCTCGTACAAAGTCAGCTGCCGCTTCCGCTGGTGCGGCGCGGCAAGGTGCGCGAAGTCTACGCCGTGGACGACGATACTCTCCTCCTCGTTGCGAGCGATCGGGTCAGCGCGTTCGATGTTGTGATGAAGGAAGCGGTGCCCTACAAGGGCGCGGTCCTCACGCAGATGAGCGCGTTCTGGTTCGCGCGCCTGAAGTCGGTGATGCCCCACCACCTCCTGACCGCCGACGTGGACGTGATCGTCGAGCGCGTCCCCGCGCTCGCGGCGCACCGCGACGAGCTGCACGGTCGCTCGATGCTGTCGCGTCGCGCGACCACCGTCCCGTTCGAGTGCGTAGTCCGCGGCTACATCTCCGGCTCGGCATGGGCCGAGTATAAGAAGTCGGGAACTCTCGCGGGCGAGCCGATGCCCAAGGGATTGCTCGAGAGCGTCCAGCTCGATCCACCCATTTTCTCGCCGGCCACGAAGGCCGAGCAGGGTCACGATGAGAACGTCACGTTCGACCACGTGGTCCAGGGCGTCGGCCGCTTGACCGCGGAGCGACTGCGGAGCGCGAGCCTCGCGCTCTACGAGGCGGGTCGCGATTACGCGGCGAAGCGTGGCATCATCATCGCCGACACGAAATTCGAGTTTGGGATGACACCGCAGGGTGAGCTGATCGTCATCGATGAGATCCTCACTCCCGACTCCTCGCGGTTCTGGCCGGCCGACCGCTACGAGCCGGGCAAGGGCCAGCCGAGCTTCGACAAACAGCCGTTGCGCGACTACCTGGCTGAGCTGAAAAGCCAAGGCAAGTGGAACGGCGAGGCACCGCCTCCGTCGCTGCCCGCCGAGGTCGTGCAAGCGACCAGTGATCGTTATCGCGACGCGTATCGACGGATCACGGGGAAAGAGCTGGCGTGAGGATTGCGCGCGAGGGCTGGCCCTTCATCGCTGCCGCCTGGATCATCACGGGAGTCGTGGCGTGGCTGTGGTGGCCGGCCGCGATCCCGCTTGCCGTCGTGGCAAGCTGGGTCATCGCGTTCTTTCGCGATCCGATTCGCCCCGGTCCTCGCGGCGACCGCTACGTGATCGCGGCGGCGGAGGGCCATGTGGTTCACATCATCGAGACCGACGAGCCGATGTATGTGAAAGAGCGGTCGGTGCGCATTTCGATCTTTCTCTCGGTCTTTGACGTGCACGTGAACCGCTACCCGGTAGACGGCTCGGTCGAGCTGGTCGAGTACAACAAGGGCAAATTCCTGCACGCTGCCGAGGAAAAGGCGAGCCTCGACAACGAGCAATCGTCGATCGGGATGCGCGGCCCCCGCGGGCGTGTGCTCGTGCGCCAGATCGCCGGTCTGATCGCCCGTCGCATCGTCACCGACTCGAAGGTGGGCGACCGCGCCGCGCAGGGAGGCCGCCTCGGCCTGATCCGCTTTGGTTCCCGCACCGACGTCTTCCTGCCGCTCTCGGCGCGGCCCGTCGTGAAGGTCAAACCGGGCGACCGCGTCCGGGTCGGCGGCACCGTCCTGGCGGAGTACGCGTGAGACCACCGCCACTGCCCCTCCGGCGCGTCGTCATCGTGGTTCCCAGTCTCTTCACGCTGTTCAATCTGTTCTTCGGGATCTGGGCGATGGTGCTCGCCACGCGCGGCGAATTCTATCGCGCCGCCTGGTTCATCGTCTTCGCCGGCATCCTCGATACGCTGGATGGCCGGGTTGCCCGCATCTCCGGCACCGGCACACGGTTCGGCGCCGAGCTCGACAGCCTGGTGGACATCGTCAGCTTCGGCGTCGCGCCCGCTTTCCTTATGTACCAGGTGGAGTTTGCCGCGGGATCGGCCGGCGGCGGGACCGGCGGCGCCTCGTGGATCTTCTGCTATTTCTACGTCATGGCCGCGGCGATCCGGCTCGCGCGCTTCAACGTGACACAGGCCGGCCGCGCCAAGAGCCATTTCATCGGCCTGCCGTCGCCCGCGGCCGGCATGACGTTGGCGACGTATTTCCCGTTCACGCAGACGTCGCTGTACGCGGCGCTCCACGGCCTGCCGTGGCATCTCGTGCTCACGTTCCTGATGATCGCGCTGACCATCCTGATGGTGAGCAACGTGCATTACCCGACGCTGCCGCGCGCGGGCTTCCGCACTGCGAGCGGACTATTGGGACTCGCCCTGATTGTTGTTATCCTGGTATTCGGAATTTGGAAGCACGACGTCTTTCTGTTCCCGCTGGGCCTCACGTACATGATTTATGGCGTCGGGCGCGCGATTCTCCTGGGTTTCTTCAGCGCGCCCGCCGAGGACGAGGAGGCGGAAATCGCCGGTCCCATTGTGATCGATGACAGCGAAGCGAACTACCGCGGCCCGCGCCGTCCCGGCTCCGCCGGGACCGGAGGCGCGGCATGAGCGCCTTCACGGTTGAAGTCCGCGTCATGCCGCGCGCGGCATTGCTCGACCCGCAAGGCCGGGCCGTGCAGCATGCGCTGCAGGCGCTGGGCTTCGGCGAAGTGGCAAGCGTGCGCGCCGGCAAGCATCTCGTGCTCCAGGTTCAGGCGGCGTCGCGGGAGGAGGCGGCGGTCAAGGCGCGCATGATGTGCGACCGGCTGCTCGCCAATCCGGTGACGGAGGATTACGAATGCAACGTGTCGCCGTAGTCGTCTTCCCCGGGTCGAATTGCGACGCGGACACGCTCGACGCGGCTCGTGCCGCGGGGTCGGACGCCTACTACGTCTGGCACCGCGACGCTGATCTCAAGCGGGCAGACGCGGTGATTCTGCCGGGCGGGTTCAGCTATGGCGACTATCTGCGCTCGGGTGCGATCGCGCGCTTCTCGCCGGTGCTCCGCGCCGTCGCCGCGCACGCGCGCGCGGGCGGCTCGGTGCTCGGCATCTGTAACGGCTTTCAGATCCTGTGCGAGGCCGGGCTGCTCCCCGGTGCGCTGATGCGCAACGCGCGCCTCAAGTTCTTGTCGCGGCCCGTGCGGGTTCGCGTCGAGGCGACGGACACTCCGTTCACGACGGGCTACGAACGGGAAGAAGAGCTGACGCTGCCGATCGCCCACGGCGACGGCCGCTACGTGGCCGATCCGCAAACGCTGGCCGAGCTCGAGGCGAATGCCCAGGTGGTGTTGCGCTACGTCACGGAAAACCCGAACGGGTCGATACACGATATCGCCGGCGTCTGCAACGCCGGCCGCAATGTGGTGGGGATCATGCCGCATCCGGAGCGCCGCAACGCCCAGGTGTTGGGAGGTCAAGACGGCGCTCGGGTCTTCTCTTCTCTGGAGGGTCGAAATGCGACGCAGCACGCTGGTGATTTGCGCGCTGTTGACGATCGCCACCTCAGGGTGTGAGCAGGTCGATACTGCGAAGGCCAAGCTGAAGTTGGCGTGGGATAAGCTGCGCGGCCGCTCGACGCAGCAGTCCCCGCCGCCGGCGCCGGTCCGCCCTGCTCCCGATACCGCCGCGGCTCGAATCGCTCGCGAGCAACAGGCTCCGGCAACTCAGCGTCCCCGTCCGCCGGCCGCGCCCCAGGGCCAAGGGCTAACGCGCGACGTCCCGTACCACTCCGACGACACCGGCACCGTGAATCCGGGCATGAGCGAACGTGAGGTCTACGAGCTGTGGGCCGCTCCGGCCGCCGTCCGCCGGGTAGGCGAATACACCTATCTCTTCTTCCGCAACGGCTGCGAGTACACCTGCGGCACGATGGACGTTGTGACACTGCAGGACGGTAAGGTCGTGGATGCGATCGTACGCTGGGAGGGCCATCGCTTCTCGGGCGAGTCTTCGTCGCCACCGGGCCGCGTGCCCTTCGCAAATCCGGGCGGTGACACGCTGCGCATCGCGCCCCCTCCCGCCCCTCCGCCCACGCCGCCGCCGGCGCCGGCGAGCCATGACGCACAATAAGAACGAGGACGAGTACTTCGCGCGGCGCGACGCCGAGCTGCTGCGACAGCAGCGCGCCGCCGCGCGGAAGTCCGCGGTCGAAGCCGAGCGCAAGACGCATTACATGAAGTGCCCCAAGTGCGGCTACGACTTGATTACGGGTGACTGGGATGGAGTCAAGATCGAGCAGTGCACCAATTGCCATGGCGTCTGGGCGGACGCCGCCGAAGTCGAAGCGCTACTCAAGCGACCGACGCCACCGAACATTTTGGCGCGGGTCTTTCGCGCCGTTGCGAAGGGCGTAACCCGATAGTGACAGATCCGCATATCACTCCCGAGCTGGTGCAGGACCACAATCTCACAACCGCGGAATACGAGCGCATCGTCGCGATGCTCGGCCGGACGCCGACCTTCCCCGAGCTGGGCATCTTTTCGGCGTTGTGGAGCGAGCACTGCTCCTACAAGCACTCACGCCCCGTTCTGAAGAAGTTCCCGACGACCGGCCCACAGGTCGTGCAGGGCCCCGGCGAAAATGCCGGCGTGTTGCGGCTGCCTAACGGCTGGGCGGTCGCATTCAAGATCGAGTCGCACAACCATCCGTCGGCGGTCGAGCCGTACCAGGGCGCGGCCACCGGCGCGGGCGGCATCCTGCGCGACGTCTTCACCATGGGCGCGCGCCCGGTCGCGCTGTTGAACAGCCTGCGCTTCGGACCGCTCGACGATGCGCGCAACCGGTATCTGTTCGGCGGCGTCGTCAAAGGCATCGGCGACTACGGTAATTGCGTCGGCGTTCCCACGCTGGGCGGCGAAGTCGACTTCGCGCCCGGCTATACCGGTAACCCGCTCGTCAACGCGATGTGCGTGGGTGTGCTCAAGGAGAAGGAGCTCATCAAGGCCGCCGCGCAGGGCGTGGGCAATCTCCTCATCGCCGTCGGTTCCAGCACCGGCCGTGACGGCATCCACGGCGCGTCGTTCGCATCGGAAGAGCTGACGCACGAAAGCGAGCAGCGCCGCCCGCAGGTCCAGGTCGGCGATCCCTTCACCGAGAAACTGCTGCTCGAAGCGAGCCTCGAGCTGATCGCCTCGGGCCACATCGTGGCGATTCAGGATATGGGCGCCGCCGGGCTCACGTCCTCTTCGGCGGAGATGGCGGCGCGCGGCGGCGTCGGCGTGGAAATCGATCTCTCGAACGTTCCGACGCGCGAGCCCGGGATGACGCCGTACGAGATCCTGCTCTCCGAATCCCAGGAGCGGATGCTCGTCGTGGCCAAAGCGGATCGCGTGAAGGAAGTCCAGGCCATTGCCGCCAAGTGGGAGCTGAACGCCACGCCGATCGGCACCGTGACCGACGACGGGATGTATCGCTGCCTGTGGGAAGGCAAGGTCGTCGTCGAGATCCCGGGCCAGCGGCTCGTGGAGGATTGCCCCGTCTACTATCCCGATGCGAAGGAAGACCCGCGAGTTGCAGCGCTGCGTACGTCAAAACCGGCTCCCGGCTCCCGGCTTCCGGCACCGTCCGAGGCGCTCCTTCAGCTTCTCGATTCTCCGTCAGTCGCCAGCAAGCGATGGGTTTTCGAGCAATACGATTCCACGGTCCAGGCCGGCACCGTGATCGCACCGGGCGGCGACGCGGGCCTGCTGCGCGTGCGCGGCGAGGGATTCGGCATCGCCGTCAAAACCGATTGCAACAGCCGGTATGTACGGCTCGATCCGTACGAGGGCGGCAAGGCCGCCGTCGCTGAGGCCGCGCGCAACGTCGCCTGCACCGGCGCGCAGCCGCTTGGCATTACGAACTGCCTGAACTTTGGGAGTCCCGAGCGTCCCGAGGTCTTCTACCAATTTCGGGAAGCGACGCGCGGGATTGCCGACGCGTGTGGCGCGCTCGATACGCCGGTGACCGGCGGCAACGTCTCGTTCTACAATGAAAGCCCGACCGGCGCCGTGGACCCGACGCCCGTCATCGGCATGATCGGCCTCCTGCCCCGCGTCGAGCGCGCCGTGCCGAGCTTCGCCCGCACGCCGGGCGACGTCGTGTTCGTACTCGGCGAGACGAACGCCGAACTTGGCGGCTCGGCGTACTGGGAGGTGTGTTACGATTTTGCCGGCGGGCAGCCGCCTGTTGTAGACCTCGACGTCGAGAAGCGTCTCGTCGATTTCCTCGTCACGGGTGCGGAGCGCGGCCTGTTCCGCTCGGCCCACGACTGCTCGCACGGAGGGCTAGGTGTCGCGCTCGCGGAAGTGGCGATGGGCGGGCCTTATCAGCAACAGGGATTCGGCCTGGATGTCGATTTGGCGACGTACGACGCACGACGTACGACGGACGAGGTGTTATTCAGCGAATCACATGGGCGAGCCGTAATCACCTGTCCACCGGAGCGGGTCAGTGCGGTGCAGGCCTTGGCCGGTGAGCTGGGCGTGCCGTGCTATAGCGCCGGCAGGGTGGGCACAGTTGACGGTGCTTTCCGCATCACGCTGCGAGACGGGCAGATCGCGGAGTCTATTACGCGGTTGCGAGACGTATATTTCAGCGCCATTCCTCGACGCATGGGAGATTGATCGCTAGATGTGCGGCATCATCGGCGTAGCGGGCGTTCCTGACGCGTCGCGCGTCACCTATCTGGGGCTGTACAGCCTCCAGCATCGCGGCCAGGAGTCTGCCGGCGTGGTCGCGATCGATGGAGCGGGCGTCGCGCGCTCGCACCGGGGCATGGGACTCGTGTCGGATGTTTTCAACGAGACCGTGCTCGGGAGCTTGCCCGGCGACGTGGCGATCGGTCACACCCGTTACTCGACCGCTGGAACGTCGGTGATCGCCAACGCGCAGCCGATTCTCGCCGGCTATCGCGAGGGCCCGCTCGCGCTCGCGCACAACGGCAACCTGACCAACGCCGAGGCGCTGCGGTCTGATCTCGTCGCGAAGGGATCGATCTTTCAGACGTCGTCCGACAGCGAAGTGCTCATTCATCTGATCGCCCGCTCGGAAGCGCGCGAGCCGGAAGACCAGCTGCTCGACGCGCTGGAGCGTGTGGAAGGCGCGTACTCATTGGTCGTCACGGTGGGCCGGACGCTGTATGCGATTGTCGATCCGCGCGGCTTCCGCCCGTTGTGGCTCGGGAAGCTTGGTACCGGCTATGTCGTCGTGTCGGAGACGTGCGCGCTCGATCTGATCGGCGCGACGACCGTGCGCGAGCTCGCGCCGGGCGAATTCCTGCGTATTCAGGGCTCGCCACCCGAGCTCGACAAGCTGCCTTCACTGGCGGCCAAGCCGCATCAGCGGTGCATCTTCGAGTTGGTGTATTTCTCTCGTCCCGACAGCACGATCTTCGGCCGCTCAGTGGACCGCGTGCGCCGCGCGTTGGGACGCGAGCTCGCGAAGGAGCACCCGGCGGCGGGCGCCGATTGCGTCTTCTCGGTGCCGGATTCGTCGAACGCCATGGCGCTCGGGTTCGCGGAGCAGTCGGGCTTGAAGCTCGAGCATGCGCTGATCCGCAACCATTACGTCGGCCGGACGTTCATCAATCCCACCCAGGCCGCGCGCAACGCCAAGGTGAAGATCAAGTTCAATCCGGTGCGCGAGGTACTGCAGGGAAAGAAAGTGGTCGTGGTAGACGACTCGCTCGTGCGCGGCACGACGAGCCGGGAGTTGGTACAGATGATCCGGCAGGCCGGCGCCACGGAGGTCCACTTCCGCGTCGCGTCCGCGCCGATCACGGGACCGTGCTACTACGGCATCGATACGCCCACCAAGGCCGAGCTGATCGCGTCGAGTCATACGCTGGAACAGATCCGCGCGCATCTCGGCGTGGACAGCCTGGGTTATCTGTCGCTCGACGGAATGAAGCGGGCTGCGGGCGGAGACACAGCCGAGTTCTGCCACGCGTGCTTCTCGGGCGCTTATCCTACGGAGATCCCCGAGGACAACAAGAAGACGCGTAACGCGGCTCCGCTCCAAGTCACGATGGCCGTCTGATGCATGCGGTCCAGCTACTTCTGCACGGTCTTCAGCAACCCATCTCTTAGGCCCAGCCACAGAAACGACAGCCACGACTGGGTCGGCTCGTAGCGCCGGCTGACCTGGGCGCTGCGCGGAGGCTCCTGCGGCGCGCCGGGGTTATTGGCCCGCACCGCGAAGGTATTCGCCCCGAACTCGATCAGGCCCGCCTTGAGGAATCCCTTCACGCCGCCCTGACTGACGAAATCGATTCCCAAATCTCGGTAGTACGGTGTGAGCGTCGTTTTGCTGATGCCTCCGGTCGTCTTCGTGACGAAGACGATGCTGTCGATCTGGCCTCCCTTGAGTCGGACCGGAGCCGTCTCCGCGAGAAAGCCGTTCAAGGCGCTGGCGGGCATGGAATCGATTCGCCCGCTGAGGTCGAAACGAAAATCGGCGGCGTCGAGCGGTACCACGACACGGACCGCCATGGCGCCCACGCCCATCAGCCGGGTGGTCAGATTGATCGCGAGTGGCGGCCCGCTCGGGGGCACCTGGACGTTGCTGATGCTGCCGGACAGATCGGCGAAATCGAGCTGGCCCGGACGATCGCGCTTGGGCTTGCGCTCGAGGTAGCTGATCTCGCTGCCGTCCACCACGATCGTGTCGATGCGGATCGCGGGAGCAACCCGCTGGGCGACCGTCTGTGGGGTTTCGTGAGGCTTCTTGGGTCCCGCCGGCAGTCGCTTGTCGGACAGCACGTTGAACCGCGCGCCGCGGAGCAACACGCGGCGGATGTGGACTTCCCCGGTTCGCACCAGCGTACGGTACTGAATGCCGGCGGCGGCCAGCGAATCCAGCGAAAACCGGATGCGGTCACGCCGCGACTTTTGGTGCTGCCGCCATTCCTCGTCCGTCACGCTCGGGCCGAGCGCGAACTTGCGGAGGCTCAGGGTCGAGTCGCTGAGGCCGATGTCGATTCCTCCAAGAGAGTACACGGTCAGCGGGTCCGGCTTGAACTCGAGATCGGATCCCCCAACGCGCAGGCCGACCGAGAAAAACGCTTCCGGGGTGCCCGGTTTGGCGGTCGGATCGAACTCGACCTTATCGCCTACCAATCGCGCGCGCGCGATCTCGAACGACGCCTGGCCCCTCGCCCGGACTCGGCGAATCGAGAACTGGAGCGCGGGAAACGCGATGTTCGAAATCTCGAATTTCCGGATGCCCAGTGGCGGCTTGAGGATCTGACGGGGGCCGCTGTCGACGGTTGGCTGAGGTCGTTGAGGAGTGGGAGCGGGAGCGGGACCTGAGGTGAGTGTTGCGGCCGGCGCCAGCTCCACCGCGGTCGCTACTACTTCGCACCCCATGGCACCGGCCTCGAAGCGCTTGAAAAGCATAAGACCGAGTACGCTGACTTTCGAGATCCGGCAGCCCGTGGCGCGAGCGCGCAGCGTAGGGAACGGGTGGCCGAGACTGTGATTCAAGGCGGTGTCGGTGATGACGACGGCGGAATCGAAGGACAGCGATCCGAAGAGAGGACGAAAGTCGAGATCGCCCAGCACGAGGGTGTAAACCCCGCGGCTCCGCTCCGAGATCTCGGCGACGGCCCATTCCCCGAGGCTGGTCTCGACGTAACGGTCCCACCACTGGAAGTACGTCCCCAGGCCGCCGATGAGCAGGATCGCTCCGGCGACGATGAGCAGGGCGCGCCGGCGCCAGGTCGTCACCCCGTGAGCTTAGCCTGGATGCCATTGGCGCCTATTGGACTTTGTGATGAGGCCAAACGGAGTGTGCTGGCGCTGCCCCCTACCGAAGTGTCCGTCAGGCCGCCATAATCGCGCTATGAGCGTTGAACGACACGTCTATTTCTTCGGCAACGGCCGCGCCGACGGTTCCGCTGCCATGCGCGACATCCTGGGTGGCAAGGGCGCCGGCCTGGCCGAAATGGCCAACCTTGGCCTCCCCGTCCCTCCCGGCTTCACCATCTCCGCCAGACTTTGCATCGCTTACGTCGAGGAAGGCCGGTTCCCGCCGGCGCTGCGCGCGGAAGTCGACCGGCACCTCAAGCATCTCGAGCGGGTGACCAAGAAGGGTTTTGGGGACCCGAAGAATCCGTTGCTCGTGTCGGTGCGCTCGGGGGCCGCCGTGTCGATGCCCGGCATGATGGAGACGATTCTCAACCTCGGCCTCAACGACAGGACGGTCGAGGGGTTGATTGCCGGCTCGAAGAATGAGCGTTTTGCGTACGACTCCTACCGGCGTTTCGTGCAGATGTATGGTGACGTGGTATTCGATCTCGGCAAGGAGCCGTTCGAGGAGGAGCTCGACAAGGCCAAGGCTCGCCGCAAGGTCGACCGCGACATCGACCTCCCCGCGGAGGACCTGCACGACCTCGTGCACGACTTCAAGACGATCGTCAAGAAAAAGACCGGCCAGCCCTTCCCCGACGATCCGCAAGAGCAGCTCTGGGGCGCGATCGAAGCCGTGTTCAAGAGCTGGAATACGCGCCGCGCCAACGATTATCGCCAAGTGCACGGCATCCCGCACAGCCTGGGTACGGCCGTCAACATCGTCACGATGGTCTACGGCAACATGGGCGAGGATTGCGGGACGGGCGTCGCGTTCACGCGAGACTGCAGCACCGGCGAAAACGTGCTCAACGGCGACGTGCTGACGAATGCGCAGGGTGAAGACGTCGTCTCCGGCGCGCGCACGCCCGAGCCGATCGAGAAAATGAAGAAGGGCAAGTTCGTCAAGATTTACCGGGAGTTGGACAAGCTCGCGACGAAGCTCGAGAAGCACTTCAAGGATGTGCAGGACGTGGAATTCACGTTCGAGCACGGCCAGATGTACATGCTGCAGACGCGCCGCGCGCAGCGAACGGGCATCGCGGCCGTGCGCGTCGCGGTCGAGATGGTGGATGAAGGGCTGATCACTGAGGATGAAGCGATCCAGCGCGTGCCGCCTCAGGATCTCGATCAGCTCTTTCATCCGATGGTGGATCCGAAGGCCAACGTCACGGTGCTGGCGAAGGGGCTGCCGGCGTCACCGGGCGCAGCGACTGGTGAAGTCGTCTTCGATGCCGATGAGGCCGAGACGCTGAAGAAGAAGGGCCACGACGTGATTCTGGTGCGGCCCGAGACCTCACCCGAAGACTTCCATGGCATCGTGGCGGCGCGCGCGATCCTCACCGCGCGTGGCGGGATGACGAGCCACGCCGCGGTCGTCGCGCGCGGGATGGGCAAGACGTGCGTCGTCGGCGCCAAGGACCTCGACGTGGATCCCGCCGCCGGCCGCTTCCGCGTCAACGGTAAAACCGTGAAACGCGGTCAGGTGATCACCGTGGACGGCACGACCGGCCGTGTGATCCTGGGCGAAGCCAAGCTGGTCACGCCGAAGGTCGGGAAAGAATTCGGCCGGCTGATGGCCTGGGCGGACAAGAGGCGGCGGATGCGCGTGCGCGCGAATGCCGACATTCCGGCCGACGCCCGGCGCGCGCGCGAGTTCGGCGCCGAGGGCATCGGGCTGTGCCGGACCGAACACATGTTCTTCGAGGGCGACCGCATCACGTTGATGCGGGAGATGATCGTCGCTGCCGACGAGGCGGGGCGGCGCAAGGCGCTGGCCAAGCTGCTGCCGATCCAGCGGAAGGATTTCGAAGGAATCTTCGAGGTGATGGACGGGTTGCCGGTCACGATCCGGTTGCTCGATCCGCCATTACACGAATTCCTGCCGCACACGCGCGAGGAGATCGGCGCGCTCGCCAAACACGCGAAGGTCCCGGCCCCGCAGCTCGAGAAGCTGATCGAGTCGCTGCGAGAGGCCAACCCGATGCTCGGGCACCGGGGCTGCCGGCTGGGCATCACCTATCCCGAAATCACGGAGATGCAGGCGCAGGCGATTTTCGAGGCCGCGGGCCACGTCGCGAGTCGCGGCAAGAAGGTGACGGTCGAGATCATGGTTCCGCTCATCGCCGATGTGCGCGAGCTGACGAATCAGACCGCCATCATCCGGCGCGTGGCGCAGGAGGTGTTCCATCGCGAGGGTCGAGCGGTGCCCTATCTCATCGGGACGATGATCGAGCTGCCGCGCGCCGCGGTGACGGCCGACGACATTGCCAATGAAGCGGAGTTTTTCTCGTTCGGAACGAACGACCTCACGCAGACGACGTTCGGCTTATCGCGGGATGATGCGGGCAGGTTCTTGCCGTTCTATGTCGAGCATGGACTTTTGCCCGATGATCCGTTCCAGGTGCTCGATCAGACCGGCGTCGGCAAGCTCATCGAGATGGCGGTCAAGCTCGGCCGGAAGACGCGACATGATCTCAAGGTCGGGATTTGCGGCGAGCACGGCGGGGAGCCGAGCTCGGTGAAGTTCTGCCACCGGGTGGGAATGAACTACGTGTCGTGCTCGCCCTTCCGGGTGCCGATCGCCCGCCTCGCCGCGGCCCAGGCGGCCCTCGAGGAGGCGGGCGTCGTCAGTCGCACGAAAGCGACGGTCTGATCAGCCGCGGTTGCCGAAGCTGGCGAAGCCGCCGGCAATCAAGACGCCGATGAGGAACGCAATCGTCGCGATGATGTAGCCCGTGCGTTTCGACAGGCGATGCGTCGTCGAAACGCCGATCGCCGTCAGTACGAGACCCCAGATGCCGAATGGATTGATCGCCTTGAGCGCCGAGAGTGCGAATCCCGTCGCGCCCGGCGCCAGCAGATCGAGCCCCAGAGCGGGCTGCAGGTCCTGCGGCGAGCTGATCTGGCCGACCCCCTTCATCTGCAGGACGGCGGCCCCGACGATGGCGAGCAGAATCACAGCCGGTACCGACGCGTACGTACAGACGCTCAGCAGGGTGCGGAACTTCGCCTCGCCGCCTAACAGCGACACCAGGACCCACAGCAAGCCACCGCCGATCAGGAGCGCGACTCCGATGCCGACGGGAATAAAGAATGCGCCGAGGAACAGGAACTTGGACGGATCAGGACCGCCGGCCGGCCGCGAGGCAAACTGCGCCGCCATCCCGGCTTTCATGAACGGCAGGTTGAGGAAGTAGAGGACGACCTGCACGGCGCAGATCACGAGAAACGGCACGAGGAACCGCGGCCGCTGGCCCACACGCTCGAATACGGCGCCGGGTTCGTACAGCACCTTCACGATATCGAGCAGCCCGCTGCTGCCGCTGCCCTGGTTCACCGGGGCCTGCTGGATCCCCTGGCCCATTCCGCCTCCCTGAGAGGTTGTTAACAGAACTGCGTAAGCGGCGCCAATATAGAGCGGAAACGACAAACTGGAAACGCGATCCGTGCGCGGGGATATGCCGTTGCTTGCATTCCCCTTCCCCCCGGAACCGGAATGCTGTAGGCTAGGGATGGAGGTCCGAATGCTCCCAGTTCTCGCGATAACCGCAGCCCTACTGGTTCAGACACCGAGTAGTCCCACACCGGCGCAAACCGCCGTACGTCTCTGGCGCACCGATTCGACGCTGTACGTCACCATGCGCCAGCCGGGCCATCTCCTGCTCATGCACGTGGACGCCATTGGCCGCATCGACGTGCTCTTCCCGCTCGTCCCCGACGACGGCACCGGGATGCCGGGAGACACGACCCTGGCGTTCGATTTGTCGCCGGTCGCGGAGGGCAATCCCGCGACATTCGTGGCCGTGCGCTCGCGCTGGCCGTTCGACTTCAGCGTCCTGCGCACGGGATCGAACTGGGACTACGACGCCCTGCTCCTGCAGCCGACGGCCGGCGATCCGCTCGCCGCGCTGCTCGACATCGCCGATCGTGTCACTGACGGCCGCCCCTACGACTACGGGGTCGCGCTCTATTCGCGGGAAGGGACCGTGATCGCACGGACCCAGCCCATCCAACCGGACGTGTGCCTCGGCTGTGTCCGTCGTGCGCCGCCGGTCGCCGAAGTCGCCGCCGCGCCCGCCACGAATTCGGTGGACTGCTCGAATGCGACGCTCACGAATTCGTTCTGCGGTGTCTCCAGCGGGAGCGTCTCGATCACGAGTCCGCAGCCGGTGCAAGCACAGGCCGCCGCTCAGGAAACGCCCACGACGGTGTACTTCTACACGCCGCTCTACCCGGTCGGAGCGGGCCGGATGGGGCTGGTTAACCGCGCGCTGTTCGGGTTCCACGGTGCGCCGATGCTTCCGTCGGTCGCGCCCCGTTCTCAGGGTGTCGCATACCCGATCGCGCCGCGACTCATCGTGCCCTCGAGCGCATCGTTAGGCGGCAGACACCGCTAGCAGCCACGGTACGGGGAATGAAAAACGGGACACGATGCGCGTGTCCCGTTTTTGGTTTATGGAGGCGCGGGGAATCGAACCCCGGTCCGAGCATGACTCCGATACCGCTCCTACGTGCGTAGACCTGGCTTTGTGGTCTCACCACCTCGGCGCCTGGTCAGCCCTGGCAGTGACAAGCCTCTGAAATCTCTCGCAGCACCCGTTGAGGCCCCAAGTGCCACCAGCCCGACTTTGCGATACGTGAGCGCCGCCTCAGGCGGGCTGCCACTCACGCAGGTGCGTGAAGCCGAAGCTTACGCAGCCAGAGCCAGTTCAGAATTGGCTTGTGTATAGTCCCAGTTGATTTACCAGGTGACTGAGAACCTGGGCACGCAACAGTAAACTTCGCGGCTGAGAAGGTTAGTTGGTCCGGCCCGCCTTTTCAACTCGATTCCGGCCTAATTCCTTGGCGCGGTACAGCGCCGCATCGGCCGCGGCCTGAAGATTCAGCACGTTCCCAACCAGCTCAGGGTACGACGCAATGCCGCACGAGGTGGTCAACGGATAGACGGAGCTGCTCCAGGTCAGCGGCTTGTCCGCAACGGTACGACGTATGCGCTCGGCCACCTCGATCCCTTCGCGCAACGGCGTGCGCGGGAGCCACACCGCGAATTCTTCACCGCCGATCCGCGCCACCAGATCGCCGGTGCGGACGGCGGCTTCGAGCAGCCGCGCCACATGTTTCAGCGCGGCGTCGCCGGCGGGATGGCCGAGCGTGTCGTTCAACTTCTTGAAGTGATCCAGATCGACATAGATGAGCGTCGCGCCATCCTTCCCACTCCGCGCGTCAGAGAGCACGCGCTCGAATTCGCGGCGGTTCCGCAGTCCGGTGAGCGGATCGACCACCGCCCGCCGCTCGGCGTCGTGCACCGCCCGTGCCGCCGCCAGCCGTGGGCCGAGATCATTGAGCAGCGGGCTGAGATCGTCGAGCGCGGGAGCGTCGGCGTCGAATGGCGGGCCCAGCACGACGAATGCGCCGACCACAATCGCGCCATCGAGCAGCGGGTAGGCGGTTCCGGCCCGCTCACTGCGACGTCGCTCGGGGACGCCGGGCCCGAACACGTCTTCCGCGCCGCGCGTGGCCACCGGAATTCCGGTGGCGATCGCGCGCGCGACCGGTGAATCGATCGACAGTTGGACGCCGGCGAGGCGGCGGTCCGCCGCGCCGGAGACAGCGACGATCTGCGCGTGATCACCGGTTGCCATGACGAGCGCGACGCCGCGATGCGTGAGCTGCTGGCCCAGCTCTACGGCGGCGCGCGCCATGCCCTCGAGCGTGAGGGCCCCCGCAACTAACCGCGAGACACGGCCCGCCACGATGCGTGCTCGCGGGATCGCGCTCTGCTCCTCCGCCAAGCGCATGCCGGCAACGAAGCGGCGCAAGGCGCCGGCGATGGCATCGGCGAGCGCCTCGGGATGCGCGCTCCCTTCGAGGGCGAGCCCGGCGGCGTAGGGAAAGTCACCGACGGCGATGTAGAGCATCTCAGGATCGTGGACGACGTGGAGCCGGCCGTCCACCGACGCGAGTTGCACCAGGGCTGCGCCACGGCGCCGCGTTTCGGCGTCGGTGTCCTGTCCCCCGAGCAACTCGAGTGCTCCCTCGACGGCGCCGACCGCCCACGCGGCCGTCGCGCCGTACGCCTGCCGCAGCAGATCGAGGACTTCCCCCAAGGCCAGCGGCGAGGCGCCGCGCCGCCGCAGCCGGCCCGGCCGCCAGCGAATGGTCCAGCCGACGGCGAGCGCGACGCCCCCGCCCGCCGCCAGCACGCCCCAGCCGGCGCCGCGCCAGGCGCCGATGGCGACCGCGGCGAGTCCACCGAGCTGCAGTGCGAGCGCTACCCGCGCCCGTGTCTGCGCGCGTCTACGAATGGTTGATGCGGCTCGCGGCGGCGGCTGCGCCGAAACCGTTGTCGATGTTGACCACGGTGACGCCCGATGCACAGGAGTTGAGCATCGCGAGCAGCGCGGCGAGGCCGCCGAACGACGCGCCATATCCGACGCTCGTGGGCACCGCGATGACCGGCACCTTCACGAGCCCGCCGACGACACTCGGCAGCGCGCCGTCCATCCCGGCGACGACGATGATGACGGTCGCCGAGCGCAGCACATCGGTCTGCACGAGGACCCGGTGGATGCCCGCCACCCCGACGTCGGTGAGACGCTCGACGCGGTTCTTGAACGCGCGCGCGGTCACCGCTGCTTCTTCCGCGACCGGAAGGTCGCTTGTGCCCGCGGTGCAGATGAGGACCGTGCCCCGCCCCGTGGGCGCCGGCTCCGGATCAGGCGGCAAGTACACGGTCCGGCCGAGCGCATTGACCTCGGCGCGCGGGAACCGCGCTTCCAGCGCCGCCATCTGGCCGAGGTCGGCGCGCGTCACGAGAAAGCTGCCGCTCTTCTCGACCAGTCGCTCCGCGATCGCCACGACCTGACCGATGGTCTTGTCCGGACAAAAAATCACCTCCTGATGGCCCTGGGTGATGGGCCGGAGGTGATCGACGGTCGCGAACGGCAGCTGCTCGAACATCACGCCGCGATCAGGGCTGGTCGGCCGAGGTAGCCGGCGAAGATCTGCTCGGCTTCGGCCATCGATTCGATCGCGAAAAGACGTTGGCGCAGCTCCGCGCCATCGCGCAGCCCCTTCGTGTACCAGCCGAAGTGCTTGCGGAATTCGAGCGCGGTCTTGCGCGTGTCGCCCTGGAGCCGCAGCGCCAGGCGCGCATGATCGAGCGCCGTGGCGAACCGTTCTTCCGGTGTGGGATCGGGCCGCTGCGAGCGCCCGTCGAGCACGTCACGCGCCTGCGCAAACAGCCACGGATTCCCGAATGCGCCACGCGCGACCATGATGCCGGCGCAGTGCGTGTGCTGCCACATCGCGAGGACATCGCCGGCCGTCTTGATGTCGCCGTTGCCGATGACCGGGATCGTGAGCGCCTGCACGACGGCGGCGATCTCGTCCCAGTTGGCTGACCCCTGATACATCTGCGTCCGCGTCCGCGGATGCAACGTCAGCGCCTGCGCGCCGGCGTCCTGGCAGCGCAGTGCGATCTCGACCGGGTCCCGCTGCGCTTCGTCCCAGCCGCTCCGGATCTTCACGGTGACGGGGAGGTGCGTGGCGGCGCGGACCGCGCGGATGATGCCCTGCACCAAGCCCATGTCCTTGAGGCAACCCGACCCCCCGTTGTTGCGGACGACCTTCTTCACCGGGCAGCCGAAGTTGATGTCCACAAAGTCGGGCTCGAACAGCTCGGTGACCATGCCGGCTGCCTTCGCCATGATCTCGGCGTCGGCGCCGTAGATCTGGATGCCGATCGGGCGCTCGACCGGCTCGAACCGCATCTCGGCGAGCACGCGCTCGATACCGAGTGAGATGCCGACCGACGAGATGAACTCGGACACGACGACGTCGGCCCCGAACCGGCGACAGATTTGCCGGAAGGGCGATTCCGACACCCCCGCCATGGGGGCGAGGAAGAGGGGGACGCCGTGCTTGACCGGGTACGGGAAGTTCATGCGGTGGAACGTAATAGCGCGTTGCGCACCGAGCAACCAACATTTACCTTTCGCGCGCGAATGCGCCTACGCGAGTTTTTCTCCGAAGACGCCATCAAGCTCGAGCTCGAGAGCGGCACCAAGGACGGGGTGCTCAAAGAGCTCGTCGAGCTTGAGCAGCCCGACGAAAAAGCTCAGGCCATGCTGTTCAAGATGCTCAAGCGGCGCGAAACGCTGGGCTCGACCGGCATCGGCCAGCACATCGCGATTCCACACTGTCGCTCGCTGGTCGTCAGCCGGCTCCGCTGCGCCTTCGGTCGCAGCGTGAACGGCGTCGACTTCAGGGCGATCGATGATCAGCCCGTGAGGTATGTGTTCTTGATTGTGGCGCCGCCACTGGAAGTCTCGAATCAATATCTTCCGGTGCTCGGGAAGATCGCTCAGTTCGCCAAGGAATCCGATGTTCCCGGGAGATTGGCGAAGCTCAACACTCCTGCCGAGTTCCTCACACTGCTGGAAGAAAAGAACATCTAGTTGGGCGTCGTCGGCGGGCGAATCGTATCGCTCACCGCCTGCAACGCTTCGCGCAGCGCTTCGTGTCCGGGTGCGAATGTGCTGTCCAGTGCCACGGCAATCTGCAGCTGCTTGATCGCAGGTTGCCACAACTTGGCGCTCATGTAAGCACGCGCCAATTCGTAGCGCGGGCCTGTCAGCTCCGGTGCAAATGTGATCGACGCCAGCATGAGCCGTTCGCCGCTGGCCGGTCGTCCCGCCGCAAACTCATCCTTCCCCTCCAGCCACAGCGTGCGGTACGAGAGCGGGGCTTCCCGGCGCAGGGCCTGGTAATGCATTTCGTCATCATGCCACGCCGGTACTCGGGCGATGCTGCGCGCTCCTCCGGCCACGACCGCGATCGCGACGAGCGCGTTCCGCAGCTGTGGTGAGCGCAGCATCATGGCCGCGCTCGCGAGGGCAAACACGACCCCGAACGAGGGCAGATACAGCGTTCGCTCGGCTATCAGGAATTCGCTGGGCATGACGACGTTGGCGACCGGCGAAATCGTGATTGCCACCCACGCGAGACCGATTGCGATCCCCGGAACGGTGCGCCGAGTCTTCCAGGCCAGAGTCCCCAATCCGACCCAGAACAGCAGCCCGATCAGGTGCCAGACCGTGAGGGCCGTGGACACGGTCAATTCTCCGGGTGAGTAGTCGGCGGAGAGATGCGCCGGGAACAGGAACAGGCGCCACCATTCGAGCGACAGCGCGACCATCGCCCACGTGCGTTGGAAAAGGTTCAGATGGTCGAGACCCACGGCGAGTCCGCCGCCGTAGAACGTGCGAATCCCGACGAATCCATGGACGAGGAAGTAGGCGAGAATCGGGGCGCTCGCGGCGACCAGCGGCCGCCACACGACTTGCCACGGCGCGCGGCGCGCCAGATGCACGAGCACCACCGCGGCCGGCAACGTGACCGCGATTTCCTTGGACCCGATCGCCAACGCGGCGCCCAGAACGACGCCGACGAGGTAGCGGCGGCGTTGTTCGGCGCGAATCGCACACACCAATGCCAGCGCGTAGCCCGATGCCGCCATCAGCTCCGCTCTGCCGACCACATTTGCCACCGCCTCGACATGTACCGGGTGCACCGCGAACAGCAGACCCGTGATGAGTCCGACGACGGGCCCTGCCAGTTCACATGCAAGCACCGCAAACAACGCGGCGGCGAGCGCCGCCCAGACGATGTTGATTGCGTGGAACCAGTGCGGGCTCGATGAGACACGGTAATCGATCGCCCAGGACGACATGACGGCGGGCCGCCACATCACGCCGCCGAAGGACGCGGGCCAGTACGGTTCTTTCAGGAGGTCGCTCAGCGATGTGGGATGCTGCAGCATCTGGCGGTTTGCCACGACCCACTGATCGTCGGCGACGAACTCGTTGCGTATTGAGGGCGCAGCAACGATTGCCGCAAGCAGGGCAGCGAACAGCACAACCTGCCAGACACGAATCGTACGACGTGGCGACGTAGCGACGGCCGGTGTTTGTGTCACTCCCACTCGATCGTCGCCGGAGGCTTCGAGCTCACGTCGTACGCCACGCGGTTCACCCCCCGAACCTCATTGATGATCCGGTTCGAGATCCGGCCGAGCACATCGTGCGGGAACGGATACCAGTCGGCTGTCATGCCGTCGCGGCTCGTTACGGCGCGCAGCGCGACGACGTTGTCGTAGGTCCGGCCGTCGCCCATGACGCCGACCGATTTGACGGGCAGGAGCACCGCGAACGCCTGCCAGATCTGATCGTACAAGCCGGCCGCGCGAATCTCCTCCAGATAAATCGCGTCCACACGGCGGAGCAGATTGAGCCGGTCCTCATTCACCGCGCCGAGAATGCGGATCGCGAGCCCGGGGCCCGGAAACGGATGCCGTCCGACGATCTCATCCGGCAGCCCCAATTCGCGCCCGACCTGGCGCACTTCGTCCTTGAAGAGCTCACGCAGCGGCTCGATCAACTTCCAAGGAAGATTGGGGCGCAAGCCACCGACGTTGTGGTGCGTCTTGATCGTGTGCGAGGGGCCACCCTTCGGTGAGGCCGACTCGATGACGTCGGGATAGAGCGTTCCCTGGACCAGAAAGCCGACGCTGCCGTCGACGTGTCGCGCCGCGTCCTCGAACACATCGATGAACGTGTGCCCGATGCGGCGCCGCTTCTCCTCGGGCTCTTCGATGTCCTTGAGCTCTTTCAGGAATCGATGCGTAGCATCGACCACGCGCAGGTCCATGCCGAGGTGCGCCCGGAATGTGTGTTCCACCTGCTCGCGTTCGCCGCGGCGCAGCAAGCCATGATCGACAAAGACGCACGTCAGCCGATTCCCGATCGCGCGATGCACCAGCGCCGCGGCCACTGCGGAGTCCACGCCGCCGGAGAGGCCGCAGATGGCTCGGGCCTCAGGGCCCACGAGCGCGCGAATCCGGCCGACCTCCTGGTCGATGAAATGCCCGGGCGTCCAGTCCGGGGTGCACCCGCAAATGTCGAACAGAAAGTTGTGCAGGATCTCGTTGCCACGCGGTGTGTGCGCGACTTCCGGATGAAACAGCACGCCGTAGATCGGCTTGGTCACATGCTGCATTCCGGAGACCGGCGCATTCGCACTCGTCGCGGTCACGCGGAACTGCGGCGGCGGCGAATCGAGCCGGTCGCCGTGGCTCGCCCAGACAATCACCTTGGCGTCGGGCTCGAAGCCCGCAAACAGTCCCTTGTTCTCCTTGATCAGCACTTCGGCGCGGCCGTACTCGCGCTCGGGGGCCGGCGTGGCTTTGCCGCCCGACAGATGCGCGATCAGCTGCATCCCGTAACAGATGCCGAGCACCGGCCGCCCCGTGTCGAGAATTCCAGGATTGACGGTGGGAGCGCCTTCCTCGAACACGGAATTGGGTCCGCCCGACAGGATGATTCCCTTGGGGTCGAACTGGCGCACGAACTCGAGATCGAGGCCGCGCGCGGCCGGATGGATCTCGCAGTAGACGCTCGCCTCGCGAATGCGGCGCGCGATGAGCTGCGTGAACTGCGAGCCGGCATCGAGGATGAGAATGCGATTCACGCTTTGTACCAGGTCGTCGGTTCGGCGGTCTCGCCGCGGATCAGATCGTCGAGCGTCTCCCGCTGCCGTGCCACGTAGTAACGATCGCCGTCCACGAGGACCTCGGGCGCACGGGGCCGCTGATTGTACGTCGAGCTCATGACAAAGCCGTAGGCTCCTGTCCCGAGGACTGCGAGGACTTCGCCGGGTCCCACCGCGACCATCTTGCGATCGAGCGCGAGAAAGTCCCCGCTCTCGCAGATCGGGCCGACGACGTTTACCGTCTCCTCCGGTCGCGTGCCGTCACGCAGCGGCAGGATCTCATGATGCGCATTGTAATGGCTCGGCCGAACGAAGTCGGACATCCCGGCATCGACGATGACGTATTCCTTCCCGCCTGAGCGCTTGCGGTACAGCACCCGCGTCAGCAACACGCCGGCATTGGCCACCAGGTACCGCCCCGGCTCGCACACGAGTCCCAGTCCTGCGGCGCCGACCGCCGGCACGACTGCCTCCGCGAACGCCTTGGGCGACGGGGCCTTCTCGTTGTGATACCGCACGCCGAGGCCGCCGCCTACGTCGAGCGCCTCGAGCGTGTCGATGCCCGACGCGCGGATCGCCGTGACCAGCTCGATCAGCTTGATGGCGCCGCGGTGATAGGGCGAGACATCCGTAATCTGCGAACCGATGTGCATCGCGAGTCCCCGCAGCACGAGCCTCGGCTCAGCGGCGATCCGCTTCGCAACCGCTACGACCTCATCGAACGGGATGCCGAACTTCGCGGTCTTCTCGCCGGTCTTCGTGTAGGGATGGCTGTCGATTGCGACATCGGGGTTCACGCGGATACCCACGCGCGCGGTGGTTTTGGTGTCGTTCGCGACAGCAATCAACGCAGCCAGCTCGCTCGGCGACTCGATATTGATGAATCCGACACCGGCCCGAATTGCTGCTTCGATTTCAGCGGCCGTCTTGCCGACGCCCGAGAAGACCACGCCGTCGGGGTCGAAGCGCGCGAGCAGAACCCGACGCAGCTCTCCCACCGACACGATGTCCGCGCCGGCGCCCAGTTGCTTGAGCACCCGCAGCAGACCGAGGTTGCCGTTGGCTTTGACGGAATAGCAGATGCGATGCTTGATGCCGTGCAGCGCGTCGTCGAGCGCGTTGTACTGCGCGCGGATCAGGTTGGCGCTGTAGACGTAGGCAGGCGTACCGATTCGATCCGCGATGGCCTGCAGGAGGCCGGGATCGAACCCTAGTACGCCTGCGCCCACACGGCCTCGGCGACGCTCGGTTTGTCGCACCACATGCAGGTCTTCGGCACGTCCTTGCTGCGAAACTCGGGATCGGGGAGGACCCGAATCGTGGCGTTCGTCTGCTGCTTGATCTCGGCTTCGCAGGTGGCACCGCCGCAGTAGCCGCCGTAGACAAACCCACCGCTGCCCTTCATGCACTCGAGGAACTGCGCCTTCGTCGCGCCGCGAATCGAGTTCTTCTCGCGGCGCTCCTTGGCGGCGTCGAACAACGCGGCTTGGATCTCCTCCAGCGCGGCCGTGACCGCCCCCACCGCGCTCTGCAGTGGAACGGGAGCCTTGCCGCCCGTTCGACGTGCAAGCACCACCTGCCCGCTGGCGAGGTCTCGAGGGCCGATCTCCAGCCGCACGGGTACGCCAAGTCCTTCCCATTCGAAGTACTTCGCGCCGGGCTTCATCGTGTCGCGGAGGTCGAGCTCGACGCGCAGGCCGGCTTTCTCCAGATCGGCCTTCACCTGAGACCCGACACCTGACACCTGTGCTCGCTCGTCGTCAGTTTTCCAAATCGGCACGATCACGACCTGCACGGGCGCGACCTTGGGGGGCGCCACGAGCCCGTTGTCGTCTGAGTGCGTCATGATCAGCCCGCCGATGAGGCGCGTGGACACGCCCCACGATGTCGACCAGACGTGGTCGAGCCCGCCCGCGGCCGTCTGGAATTGCACGCCGAACGCCTTGGCGAAGTTCTGGCCGAGGAAGTGCGACGTCCCCGCCTGCATCGCCTTGTTGTCCTGCATCAGGCCTTCGAGTGCGTAGGTCCGCACCGCTCCCGCGAAGCGCTCGCTGTCGGTCTTCAAGCCCGTCAGCACCGGCAGCGCGAGCCACTCCTCCTGGAACCGGCGGTACATGCCGAGGATCAAGCGCGCCTCGGCTTCCGCTTCCTCCGACGTGGCGTGTGCAGTATGCCCTTCCTGCCACAGGAACTCCGTGGTGCGCAGGAACAGCCGCGTGCGCATCTCCCAGCGGACGATGTTGCACCACTGGTTGAGCAGCACCGGCAAGTCACGGTAGCTCTGGATCCATTTCGCGAGCATGCCGTAGATGATCGTCTCCGACGTCGGCCGCACGACGAGCGGCTCCTCGAGCGCCGAGGTGGGATCGACCGCGACGGCATCCTTGCCCTCTTTGCCTGTCGCCCGCAGGCGCGTATGCGTGACGAGCGCAACCTCCTTCGCGAATCCTTCGACGTGCTCGGCCTCCTTCGCGAGGTAGCTCATCGGGATGAAGAGCGGGAAGTAGGCGTTCTTGTGGCCGCTCGCCTTGATCATGTCGTCGAGCGCGCGCTGCATCAGCTCCCACATGCGGTAGCCGTGCGGCCGGATGACCATGCACCCGCGCACGGGCGAATAGTCGGCCAGCTGGGCCTGGGTAATGACGTCGCCGTACCACTCGCTGAAGTCCTTAGCGCGTGGCGTGATCCTCTGGGCTTTCGCCTGCTGTGCCTGTGCCATTAATCGAAATATCCATTGAGCAACTGCCGAAGCGGTACCTTCGCTTCGGTACTCGTTCGGAGGTCGCGCACGACCGCGAGTCCCGCGGAGCGTTCTTCAGGACCGACGATGACCGCGCGAGCCGCGCCGCGTGCCGACGCGAGCTCGAGCTGTTTGCGCACGCCTGCCTGTCGCAACCCGTACTCGACCGCGATACCCCGCTCCCGGAGCGCATGCGCGAGCTGCAGGACGGTCGGCAGATCGTCGCCGCCGACAGCGATCAAAAAGGCGCCGAGTTCAATCGACGCCTTGGGGGCTACGTCGCGCTCCTTGAGGAGCTCGCCGAGTACAACATCGCCCATGCCGAACCCCAAGGCTGGCTGATCGAGCAGCCCGTCATAGCGGCCGCCGCCCGCAATAGCGCGCAGCTTCTTCTGCGCGTCGAACAGCTCGAACACGATGCCGGTGTAGTAGGCCAGCCCGCGCACGATCGTCATGTCGACCGAGACAAACTCCCCAAGCCCCATTTCCTTGAGGGCGTCCACGGCCTGGGTCAGTGGCTCAGCAACCTCTCCTGCAGCCTTGAGGGCGTCCACCCCGCGCAGCCCCGCGACGTCAAATACCGCCTCCGACTCCCGACTCCCGACTCCTGACTCCCGCAGCATCTCCTCCAGCGCATTCTTCGGGACTCGCTCACTCCGGTCGATCACGGCGAAGGCGGTCCCAAGCTGCGCCTCCGTCACACCCCGGCCGAGGAGCAGACTTTTGATGACGCGCCGGTCAGAGATCCGGAGCTGGACGTCGCCCGGGCCAAGCCCGAACGCGCGCATGATATCCACGGCCGCCGCCATCAGCTCGGCGTCGGCCAACGGGCCGGCCTCTCCGATGATGTCCATGTTGAGCTGGAAATGCTCCCGCAGGCGGCCGCGCTGCTGGCGTTCGTACCGAAACAGCTGGGGAATCGAGAACCAGCGAATTGGCTTCCGCAGCGCCTGCACCCGGGCCGCGACCATCCGCGCCAGTGTGGGCGTCATTTCAGGCCGCAGGGCGACTTCGCGATCGCCTTTGTCCCGAAACGAATACAGCTGCTGCACGATCTCGTCGCCGCTTTTCTTGGTGTACAGGTCGAGCGCTTCCAGCGGCGGACCGTCGTACTCCTCAAAGCCGTAGCGCCCGGCCACGCTGCGCCAGGTCGCAAAGATGTGATTTCGGAGGCTCAGATCTTCAGGGTAGAAATCGCGAAAGCCTGGCAGGGCTTTTCCTTGCATTGCAACAACTTAACCGACGGGCGCGAAGCCCGGCAAGCGAGCCATCGCATCTCCGACGGTGTGAAACGACCCGGTAACGAGAATCGTCCCCGCTCCATCCTGAATGTCGTGCAACGCGCGTTCGAAGTCCGGCTCGAACGAGACGTCGGGTCCCATGTCCTCGATCGACCAACGCTGCATCAGCGGAATCGACGGCGGGACGGTGAGCGTCAGCCGATCCACGAGTGGCCGCAGCGAAGCGAGCATCGCACGCCAGTCCTTGTCGTTTCGGATACCGACGAGAGCATGCAAAGGCCGGCGGATCGTTCGTCCCGATTCGGCGAGCGCCTGGGCCACGACCCGCATGCCATCGGGATTGTGGGCCACATCGAAAATCCACTTGCCGCGTATTTCGAAACGGCCGGGGATATAGGCATGCGCGAAACTGGCGGGAAGGTTCTTGCCCACGGGGCCGAAGGGCGCCGGTAAGGCGTTGAGCACGGCCTGCGCGACCAGTGCGTTCGCCACCTGATGGCGCCCGCGCAGGCCGAGATGCGTATCCTTTCTCGCCTGTTTGGTGGTGTCGACCGTGATGATCGGGTCGGCGCCTCGGCGCTTGGCCTCCTTGACCAGTTCGCCACGGATTTCGGGGTCGGCTTCGCCGGTCACGAACGGCACACTGGGCTTGGCAATGCCGGCCTTTTCGCGCGCGATGCCCTTCAAATCGCTACCGAGATACTCGACATGCTCCAGCGCGATCTTGGTCACGGCACTGACCAAAGGCGTCAGGACGTTGGTCGCATCCAGTCGGCCGCCGAGACCGACCTCGATGACCGCGATGTCGACGTCCCGGGCGGCGAGATCGGCGAACGCAATGGCGGTCGTGGCCTCGAAGAAGCTTGCGTCCAGGCGCTCGATATGCGGTTTGAGCTGCGAGGTCCACTCCGCGAATGCCGCTTCGGTGATCGGTACGCCGTCGACCGTCATCCGCTCCACCGGGGAGACGAGGTGGGGCGACGTATAGAGCCCGACCCGCCACCCTTGCGCGTGCAGCTCGTTGGCTACGAACGCACAGGTCGAGCCTTTGCCGTTGGTGCCGCCGATATGGATCGACGGAAAGTGGCGCTCCGGATGGCCCAGTACGTCGAGGAGCCCCTCGGTGGGGCCGAGGCTCCATTTGATGCGACCGGCTTGTCGGGCAAAGAGGTACTGGACGGCGTCTTCGAAGGTCAGTCAGCGGCCTCGGCCGGCCAGGCGCCGGTCATGTGTCGCAGCAGCTGCGCCGCCGTATCGCGCAACTCGCCCCGCGGAACGACGGTATCGATCATCCCGTGATCGAGCAGGAACTCGGCGGTCTGGAAGCCTTCCGGCAGGTCCTGCCCAATCGTCTGCTTGATGACGCGTGGTCCCGCGAACCCGATGACGGCGCCGGGCTCCGCCAGGATGACGTCTCCCTGCATGGCGTAGGAGGCGGATACGCCGCCCGTCGTGGGATTGGTGAGAACCGACATGAACGGCACGCTCGCGCCGTGGAGCTCGGCAATCACCACGGATGTCTTGGCCATCTGCATCAGCGACAGGACGCCCTCCTGCATGCGCGCGCCGCCCGAGGCTGAGATGAGGATAAGAGGCGTCCTCTTGTCGATCGCGTGGCGCGTGAGCCGGGCGATCTTCTCACCGACCACCGAGCCCATCGAGCCGCCCATGAAGCTGAAGTCCATGACGCCGAGGCTGATCGCCATGCCGTGAAGGCGCGCGTAGCCCGTACGAATCGCGTCGAGCGGGCCGGCCTTTTTGACGGCGGCCTGCACGCGCTCGGCGTAGTTCTCGAATTTCAGGGGATCGGCGGATTTCAGCGAAGCGAACAGCTCGTGCCACGAACCTTCATCGACCAGGAGATCGATGTACTCCTGCGCGGTGATGCGCCGGTGGTGTCCGCAGTTGGGACACACGTTGAGCGCGCGAACGAAGCGTTCGCGGATGTCGACGTGACCGCACTGGTCACATTTTTCCCAGGCATCAGCCGGGATCTCGAGCTTTACTCGCTCGGAGGTCCGCGGCTTCCGTTCCTTTTTGAACCAGGCCATTCGCGCCATAGAGTGACGAAGCGCACAATTTGTGATCGTGAGTGGGGCGACGCCAGCCCTGGAGAGCTAAGCTATTGACTTGCTTCGGCATAGCCGGACTGGCGGGACTCCCATGCAACCCGAAGCGCAATTCCGACGCCGATCGAGCACGCGAGCAAAAATGATCCGCCGTAAGAAAAAAACGGCAGTGGAATGCCGGTGATGGGCATCAGGTTGATCGTCATTCCGACGTTTTCGACGATGTGCGTGAACAGGAGTCCCGCGATTCCAAACACGCACAGGCTCGAGAAGGGATCCGTCGCCTTGCGAGCGATGCGCAGCAGATTGAAGAGGAGCCACGCGAACAGACATAGCGCGGCCAGCACGCCGACGAATCCCAGCTCCTCGCCCACGACCGAAAAAATGAAGTCGGTGTGCTGCGCCGGGAGAAAGGCAAGGCGCTTTTGGGTGCCCTCCGTGAATCCCTTCCCCAGCAGGCCGCCGGAGCCCACCGCCACTCTCGACTGAATGACGTGCCATCCGGTCGCCCGGGGGTCGACTTCCGGGCTCAGAAACGCGAGCAGCCGGTGTTGCTGGTACGGCGCGAGCCGGTTCCACATCGGGAAGGCCACGATGCCCATGCCGAGATTGACGGCCATGGTCAGCACGCCCTCCCAGAGATAGGGACGCCACCACAGCAGCAGGGCCAAGAGGATCGCGATCCACACGGTCCAGGCGAGCGTCGAGAACGCAAGCGTTAACGCGATCAGGGGTGAGGCGAGGAACACGAGCACGGACGGTTTGGTGCCCGCCCAAAACAGCATGAAGAACACAATCGCCACGAAGACGATCGCGCTGCCCAGGTCGTGTTGCAGCACCACGAGAGCGAACGGCCCCCCTGCGATCACGAGGGGGATGATGAGCTGCCGCAGCGTGGTGGGCGGCTCACGCAAGGCGGCGAGCCAGCGCGCCAGCATCAGAATGACCGCCACCTTGGCGAGCTCGGCCGGTTGCCCGAGGCGATGACCGCCGATCGTTATCCACGACTTCGTCCCGGCGGCCGTGCCCGCGCCTGTTCCGATCACCAGCGTCAGCAGAAGCAGGAAGATCGCGATCGCGTACACGAAGGGCGTCGCCCACTCGAGCAGGCGGGGGGACGTTCGGAACGTGAGCAACCCGACGATCAGCCCGACGCCCAGCCAGATGACCTGTCGCTGCCAGATTGTCGTCACGAACGACGGCACGTCGGTCTGCCCCGCCGAGTAGAGCGTGGCGAGGCCGTATAAGGCGAGCGCCACGACCGACACGAGCAGCCCCTTATCGAGTGGGCGTGCGCGGGATAACACTGTCGACTCTGGCCGTTGTGGTGTCCGCCGTCGAATCCGGAAGCGTCGGGAGCTGGAACGGCGTCGGCGCCGAATCGTTTGGCACCGTCACCCGCAGGGTCGCCGCAGCGTGCTCATCAATGCCGAGGTAGTGCGCGATCGCGCGTGTGACGAGCGGAGCCACGACGGTGCCGTGCCGGGCGAACTCGATGATCGCGCCGATCACGATCTCCGGCTTGTCCGCCGGCGCAAACGCGATGAACCACCCGTGATCGAGGCCGTGCGGATTCTGTGCCGTGCCGGTCTTTCCGGCGATCGTGAGGTTCGCGAGGCGCGAGCCCCGCGCGGTCCCCTGCTCTACGACCGCGATCATCGCCTGGCGCAAGGTCGAGAGCTGGTCGGCACTGATGTCCAGTGAAACGTTCTGGGCAGAGGTTGTGGCCGGCCGAACCACGAACGGAACACGCAGGCGGCCGTCACTGGCGAGCTGCTGATAGAGCCTCACCATCTGCACCAGCGTCTGCGCGTTCTCGCCCTGCCCGATGGCGAGGTTCAGCGCCACCGCCGACGTCCAGCGCCGCGGGCCGTAGAGGCGATCGTAGTACTCGAGGCCGGTCGGAAACTCGGACGGAATCTCGCCCGGCAGGTCGATGCCGGTGCGGCCACGAAAGCCCCACGCGTTCGCATCCTCGAGCAGCGAGGAGACGCCCAGTTTGATACCGAGCTGATAGAAGTAGACGTCGCAGCTCTGCGCGATCGCTTGCGACAGCGTCAGGTCGCCGTGACCGTGCGCGTCCCAGCAGCGGAAAAAGCGATTGCCGTACTGGAGGCCGCCGCGGCACGGGATCGGCATTCGGCTGCGCGGGCCGACGATGCCGCGCTTCAGCGCCATCGCGGCCACCGCGAGCTTCCAGGTCGAGCCGGGAGGATACCGCGCCTGAATCGCGCGGTCGAGCAGCGGGTGCGCGGGACTTTCGTTGAGCGCGCGCCAGTACGGCGCCGGCACGCCGCCAACGAAGGCGTTGGGATCGAAGCCGGGCGCACTGTAGAGGGCGAGAATTTCACCCGTATTCGGGTTCAGCGCGATGACGGCGCCGCGCTGCCCGATCGGAAAAATTGATGAGATGTATTTCTGGAGGTCGAGATCGATGGTGGTGTGGAGATCGATCCCCGGGACCGGCGCGAGATTGGCGGCCGCCTCCGCGTCCCGCACCATCTGTCCGCGCGCGCTCACTTCCACGAACCGCACGCCCTCCGCGCCACGCAGCGTATCGTCGTACTCGCGCTCGAGTCCGTCCTTGCCGACGATGCCGCCCAGGCGAATGTTCGCAAACCGCTTTGTGCCTCGTTCGCCTTCCGTGACTTCGCCGACGTAGCCGATGAGATGCGCGAGCACGGCGGTGTCGGGGTAGTAGCGCTTGGGCTCAGCCTGAATGAGCAAGCCCGGAATCGCGACACGCCGTTCCTCGAGCGCCGACACGACGCTGAACGGCGCATCACCCAACACGAGCGCCGGCTGATAGGGCGCGCGACGCGCGCGCTGGAGCACGTGCTCGATGGCGGCGCTGTCGAGGTTCGCGATCGACGCGATCCGCGCGAGCGTCGAGCGCAGGTTCGCTTCGGGACCGGGCAGGAGCGACACCGTATAGCCCGGCACGTTCTCCGCCAGGACGTGGCCGGTGCGGTCGTAGATGACGCCGCGTGGCGCCGGCAACGGAATGGGCCGCAGGCGATTGGTCTCGGATTGCAGCTGATACTTGCCGTGTCCCAGGATTTGCGTGCGGAAAAACGCCATCACGAGAACGCCGAGCACGATCCACACCGCCGTCCGCGCGGTGCCGAGCCGGCGATCGAGCAGGTGTGGATGGAACGCGTTCACGCGGACACCCCGCCCAGCGCGCCGGGCCGCCGCGGCGAGAGCCAGCCGCGGAAGAACCACAGCACCGTGACGCCGACGAGCGCGGTCGTCAGCCCCTGGAGCGGCGACCAGACGAGGAGCTCCCACGCCACCTGCGAGCCCTGCAGTTTGCCGGACACGGCCAGGATGATGAAGTTGCGGAGCCACGTGCCGGCGAAGAACAGACAGCCTTTCACGAACACGTGCTCGGCGAAGAACACGGCTTTCGCCCAGGACGACGCGAACCCGACGAGCGTATGGGCGAGCGCGCCCGCGCCGAAGCTGACGACCGTCATCGCATCGCGCAGCAAGCCGATGATGAATCCCGCCGCCGCGCTCTTTCCCGGCTCGGCGCGAATCGTGTAGATCAGGAGCGCGAGCAGCAGGAAATCGGGCGCGACACGATCGCCGCCGAGGTGACTGCGCAGCGTGAACTGCAGCAGCACCAGCACCGTCATGATGATGGGATAGCGATAGCGGTCGGTACGTCTCATCGTGGCGGCTCGACCGGTGGCAGACTGTCTTGTGGCACCGTGAACGCGTTCCTCAAGTCCGACCCCGCCTGTCGCGGCGTCGTCAGAATCATCACGTGCGACAGCTCGGCCGGATGAATCGCCGGACGCACGAGATACGTCCGGCCCCAGCCCTGCTCCACGGCCGCGGTGTCGATCACGGTGCCGATCGGAATGCCGCGAGGAAACACGCCGCCGAGTCCAGAGGTGACGATGACCGTCCCATTGGGTACGCGCGTGCGATAGAGCACACCCTGGAGCTCGAGCAGCCAGACCTTTGGCCCTTCGGCGCCGTGCGGCGCGGCGATGCCCACTATGCTTCCGTCGATCGCGATGGCGCTGGCCCGGAATTCGGGGTGCGCCCAGCTGAGGACGACGCTGGTATGCTCGTCCACCGAAGCCACCAGCCCGACGAGACCCTCGGGACTGACGACGGCCGACAGCTGCCGCACGCCTTCTTTCTTGCCGGCTGACACAACGAAGCTGAGCGGATTGGTGGGCTCGGGCTGGTGCAGGATTTCGGCGGAGACGTAGCCGCCGCCCAGCCGCTGGCCGAGACCCAGGAGGCCGCGGAGGCGCGCGTTTTCGCTGCGCAGCTCAGGCAGAAACGTCGCCGCGAGCGCCACGGAGTCGCGCTGCGCCACGACGTCGTCGTAGCGATAGCGCGCCGCGGCGAGCAGCTCGGTTTGGCGTTGCAGAAAGAGGAACGGCGCCAGCACGCTCTGTCGCAGGCCCTGCGCGAGCGGATCGCGCCATTGATCGGGGAGACTGAGCGCCGCAATCGACAGCGCCACGCAGGCGAGAAAGAGCAGCGTGTCGGCGCGCGAAGCGTAGCGATCTGTGCCGATCGCCATAGGCCTAGGTGGTCAGGACGTTGCGGTACTTCTCCGGAGCGTCGAGGATCCGCCCCGCCCCACGCACCACACAGGTCATGGGGTCCTCGTCCAGGTGAATCGGCAACCCGGTCTCCTGCTGCAGCAGGAGGTCGAGCCCGCGGATCAGCGCGCCGCCGCCGGTCATGACGATACCGCGGTCGACGATGTCCGACGCGAGCTCGGGCGGCGTAATTTCCAGGGCGCGCCGCACCGCGTCTACGATTTGCTGAATGGGTTCCTGTACCGCTTCGCGAATTTCGCTCGAGTGCACGCGCACGATCTTGGGAATGCCGGAGACCAGGTCCCGGCCCTTCACTTCCATCTCGCGCTCCTCGCCGACCGGGGCGGCGGAGCCGATCTGGATCTTGATCTGCTCGGCGGTCGGCTCCCCGATGAGGAGGTTGTAGTTCTTGCGCATGAATTGCACGATCGCCTGGTCGAGCTCGTCGCCGCCGATGCGGATCGACGTATCCGACACGATCCCCGAGAGCGCGATCACGGCGATTTCCGTGGTGCCGCCGCCGATATCGATCACCATGTTGCCGGTGGGCGTCTCGACCGGCAGCCCCACGCCGATCGCCGCCGCCAT
>WNEN01000013.1_pt1 | contig 34287 bp, 32 predicted proteins | sample 5399951 | NCBI WGS metagenome assembly WNEN01 (sample SAMN13153327, study PRJNA577476) | soil metagenome | isolation source: 20 cm grassland meadow soil 5 days after 1st rain plot 2 | place: USA:California | collected 2015-09-21
CAAAAAAATAGTTGATGGGGACTGGCACTGAATAGGGTCGCCATGGTAATTAAAGCCCCCATGACCGGCTGGCTCTCCGACTGGGCAAACCTGCTCCTGCGCTGGGCACACTTCATCGCCGGCATCGCCTGGATCGGCAGCTCCTTCTACTTCATATGGCTGGATCGCGCGCTCGCGCCGCCGGAGACGCCGAAACCAGGAGTCGAAGGCGACCTGTGGATGGTGCACAGCGGCGGGTTTTACCAGGTCGAAAAGCGCCGCCCTGGGCCGGGAGAGGTCCCGCCCGTGCTGCACTGGTTCAAATGGGAAGCGATGTTGACGTGGCTCACGGGGATCGCGCTGCTGACTCTCGTCTTCTATCTGAGCAGCGCCTATCTGCTGGACCCCGGCGTCTCGCGGATCTCTCGGGGTGCCGCGATCGCGACAGGCATCGCGATCGTGCTGTTCAGCTGGCCGGTGTACGACGGCCTGTGGCGTTCTTCTCTCGCCCGGATGCCGGCCCTCGCGAACGCCATTTCGCTCCTGCTCCTCGGCGCCGTCACGCTCCTCGCATGCAGGCTCTTCTCCGGCCGGGCGGCCTTCATGCACGTGGGCGCCTTGCTGGGCACGATCATGGTTGCAAATGTGTGGCGGCGAATTCTTCCCGCGCAGCAGGAGATGCTCGACGCCACGCGCGCCGGCCGGCAGGCGGATTTCACGCTCGGCGAGCGGGCCAAGCAGCGCTCGGTCCACAACAGCTACGTGACGTTCCCGCTGCTCTTCATCATGCTGTCGAATCACTTCCCGGCGACGTACGCGAGTCCGGTCAACTGGCTCGTGCTGTTCCTGCTGTTCGTCGCGGGTGCGGCGGTGCGCCACGCGATGATCGGGCGCGGCCGCGGGGCGCGCTGGGCACTGGCGCCGGCAGGACTGGCGCTCGCCGGCGCGATCTTTTTCGCGACGCCTAAAGGCGCCGCGGCGCGCGCCGGCACGGCGCCGAGCGACTCGACGCCGTCATTCGCCGCGGTGCGCGTCGTAATCGCCCAGCGCTGTCAGCCCTGCCACTCGCAGTATCAGAGCGACCACACCTTTGGACCCGCGCCGGGCGGCGTCACCTTCGATTCGCCCGAAAGTGTGGCGCGGCTCGCCGAGCGCATCCGGATCCGCGCGGTCGAGACCAAAACGATGCCGCTCGCCAACAAGACCGGCATCACCGACGACGAGCGGGCGCTCCTCGGACGCTGGATTGCCGCGGGCGCGCCACTCAGGTAGTGCTCACTTCCTGGAGAGATCTGCCGTCGCCAAAAACCGCGGCGCCCGCCGCGGCTTGGCCGCCTGTTCGTACGCGTAGGCAAACTTGAGCAGCGTGGCCTCGGTCCAGGGCTTCCCAATGAACGACATCCCCACCGGCAAACCGAACGAATAGCTCGCGGGCACGGTGATGCTCGGATAGCCGGCGACCGCGGCGATGCTGGAGTTGCCGCCCGCCCCCGAGCAGTCGCCGTTGACCAGATCGATCAACCACGCCGGCCCACCGGTGGGCGCCACGATCGCATCGAGCTTGTCTTTCGCGAACGCGACGTCCACGCCTTCGACGCGCGACATGCGGCGGCAGTGCGCCAGCGCCTCGACGTACGCGTCGTCGGTCAGCGGCCCCTTCTCCTGCGCCTGCGTGAAGATCTCCTGGCCAAAGTACGGCATCTCCGTGTCCTTGTGGGCGTCGTTGAACGCGATCAAATCGGCGAGTGTCTTCATTGTGTTCCCCGCGCCGAGCCCTGAGAGGTAGCTGTTGAGATCGGCCTTGAACTCGTACAAGAGGACCGTGAACTCCTGGTCGCCATAATCTTTGAGGTGGGGAATCTCGACCGGATCGACCAGGGTCGCGCCCTGCGCCTTGAGGACCTCGAGCGCGGCATTCACGATGCGATCACCTTCGGGTGAGCCGAACGCCCCGCGCGCCACGCCGATGCGGGCGCCTTTCAGGCCGTTTGGGTCGAGGGCCCTGGTGTAATCGGGAATGGCCGACGGTGCGGTTGACGTGGCCGCGTCCGACGGATCCGGGCCAGCGAGCGCGCCGAGCAGGATCGCGGCATCGGTCACTGTCCGGCACATGGGCCCCGCGGTGTCCTGTGTGTGCGCGATCGGAATGATCCCCGAGCGGCTGACGAGTCCGATGGTCGGCTTGAGACCCACGAGCGAATTGGCGCCCGACGGGCAAACGATGGAGCCGTCGGTCTCCGTGCCGACGCCGACCGCCGCAAAACTCGCGGCAATCGCGGCGCCCGTCCCGGAGCTCGAGCCGCACGGGTTGCGGTCGATGGCATACGGATTCCGGCACTGCCCGCCTCGGCCGCTCCAGCCGGACACCGAGTGCGTAGACCGGAAGTTCGCCCATTCCGACAGGTTGGTCTTGCCGATGATCACGGCGCCCGCATCGCGCAGCCGCCCGACGATGCTCGCATCACGCGGTGCGGTCGTCCCGGCCAGGGCGAGCGAGCCCGCCGTTGTCATCATCTTGTCGTTCGTTCCGATGTTGTCTTTGATCAGAACCGGAATGCCGTGCAGCGGGCCTCGGACCTTCTTCCCCTTCCGCTCGTTGTCGAGCCGGTCCGCAATCGACAGCGCGTCCGGGTTCGTCTCGATCACCGAATGCAGCTTGGGGTCGAGCTGGGCGATGCGCGCGAGGTAGGCGGCGCAGATCGCGTGCGACGTGCGCGCGCCGCTCCGCATGGACTCCTGGAGCTGCGCGATGGTCAACTCCTCGATGTCGGCCTCTCCCCCTGGCCCCCGCTCCGCGTGCGGGGAGGGGGAACGTGCGAGAGGACCGGCGATGCTTGCCGCGATGCCGTACTTAAGGAACGAGCGCCGACTCAGGTCTGTCATCAGGAATCTCCGGTAGGGACGTCAAAGTCTGATTCCGTGACCGGAAGTGCGCCAGATCGTGTGATTCCCCTTACGGTTACGGCGCCCATCTTGCAATAAGCTGGTCCGCATGAATCTTGTGGCAGCCTTGAAAGGGACAGATCCCTGAGTTTTCCGCGCGCTTTGCGGTTCGGCCGTATCCGAACCAAGATGCTGATGTTCGCCGTCGTCGCGACGCTGTTGCCGTCGCTGACGACGGTTTGGATTTCCTACATCGAAAACAAGCGGGCCTTGCAGGGCAAGGCTTCCGAAGAGCTGCTCGCCGTCAGCGCCCAGGCGCTCCGCGAAGTCGATCTCTGGAGCAAAGGGCTGCGCCTGGATCTGCGCGTGTTCATGAGCTCGTATGAGGTGACGGACAACCTCGAGCGGATCCCGCAGGTGAACGGCGAGCCGGCGCACGCCGGGATCTACTACACGCGGCTGGGCGATTTCCTGAACTCGGTGCGCGATCGATTCCCCGACTACACGGAGCTGATGGTCCTCGATCAGCACGGACACATGGTGGCGACGAGCGCCGCCGCGGTACGGCCCGTTTCCCTGCCGCCGGACTGGAGCAAGGACCTGTCCCGCAATGGCTGGTCGATCGGGCCGCCCTACTGGGATTCGACCGGCACGCATGCGGAGATGCTCGTGTCGGTGCCGATCGAGTCGGGACGCCGCGCGGGACGCAGTGTGGGCGGGACGCGCGTGATCGGCGCGATCGCGGCGCGCGTCAACCTCCACAGCGTCGTCGACACGCTGCGCCGCTTCGCGCCGGGCGATTCGGGACAGATCTATCTGATGACGCGCAGCGGCCGGATCATCGTCAGCTCCCGCGGGAGCTCGCGCGAGCTGATGCGACAGGGCTACTCACGCGAGACGGCAAATCGGCTGCTCGCGCAGGACGGGCGCGCGATTCAGTTCGGCAGTTACACGGGGGAGCGGGTCCTCGGCAGCGCACGCGTGGTGCCCGCGGTCGATTGGCTGGTGGTGTCGGAAATCTCGACGGCCGAAGCGTTCGCCCAGGTCGCCCGGCTCCGTAACATCACGCTCGGCGTCGTGACCCTGCTGCTCGCGGTGCTCGGCGGTTTGGCCTATCTGTTGAGCATGTTGATCGTCCGTCCGCTCGACCGCCTCACGCAGGCCGCTGGCAACGTCGCCAGGGGCGATCTCGACGTCGGGATCCCCGTCACCACCGGCGGCGAAGTCGGCTACCTGACCGAAGTGTTCAACAACATGGTGGCGCGCCTGCGCGAAAGCCGCGCCGAGCTCGAGCGCCTCTCAGTCACGGATCCCCTGACCGGACTCTCGAACCGCCTGCGGATGATGGAAGCGCTCGAGAACGAAGTGCGGCGCTCGCGACGGCTGCACCACCAGTTCAGCGTCGTCATGGCGGACGTCGATCTCTTCAAGAAGTACAACGACGAATTCGGCCACCCGGCCGGCGACGTGGTGTTGAAGCGAGTCGCGGCGATCATGCGGGAGGCGAGCCGGGACGTGGATTTCGTCGCCCGCTACGGCGGCGAAGAATTCCTGATCATGATGCCCGAGACCGAGCTCGCCGGCGCGACGCAATTCGCGGAGCGGATCCGGAAAAAGTTGGGGAGCGAGAAGCTGCCCGCCGGAAAGATTACCTTGAGTCTGGGCGTGGCGGCATTCCCGATGCACGGCGACGGCGCCGATCAGCTCATCGCCGAGGCCGATGCCGCGCTGTATCTCGCCAAACGGGCCGGCGGCGATCAGGTGATGGCGGCGGCGCGTCCGAAGGTACCGGCGAAGTAGCCGGCTACTGCCGCCGGTCGATCAGCGTCTGGTGAATCCAGCCCGGCCGGTCTGATCCGTCCTTGATCCGTACCCACTGATCCACGTAGGAATACGCCACGATCGGGACACCCGTCTCGAGCGTGAAGAGGATTTTGAAATTCGGCCCCGGCCCTTCGCGCACGTTCGCCCGACCCGTGGTCTGCAGTGTCAGCGGTAACGCGAACGGCACTTCGCCCTTCCGCGTCGCGGTGCGATCGTCGCCCGCTGCGCGCCCCTGGCCGGCCGCGGCCGCACCCTTGGCTTCGGTCGCGAGATACAACGCGCCCGCGTAGTTCTGCTGGTCGAACTCCGTCGTCGCCAGCTGGAGCAGCGCCGTGCCCTGCGCGTACTCGGGAGACGCGCTCGACTTGTTGCCGTTTGCACTGCGGAGCGCCTGCAACGCGATCTCCGCCTCCGCCATGCCTGACGCCGCTTCGGCACGCGTGGCGAGCGACTGCAATTTGGCCATCGTGCGCACGACTTCGCGCCGTGCGTCGTCGAGCCGGGTTTGTAGCTCGGTCACCTGCGCATCCTGCTCCAGCACCTTCAGGTCGAGTCGCGCGGCGCGCGACTCGAGCGCCGTGTCGTGCACCACGGCGGGCTGTCGCCGCGCGCTGCGCCCGCTATCAGGCGGTGTGCGCGCAGGGGCCGTATCCTGGGCGCGAAACAGCTTGCACCCGGTTCCGAGTACCGCGAGCAGCAAGACGGGAAAGGCGGATCGCATAGGGCGACTAAGTTGCATCGGGTCGCGTATTCATTCAACCGAGTCCCCGGCTTGACTTCATTGTGCACGTTGACAATCGTTCGGGCGAGCGAGGGGGCCACGGCACGGTGCCGTGCGCTGAAGACCAGTGGACTTGATCGAGGACCTGGGGCTGTTCGCCGTGAGGTCCTCGTCGCGTTTCTGGGACAGCCGTTCCGACCGCTCAACGCACCTAGCTAGGAGTAACGGACAGATGGCACGTATTACCGGTACCGTGAAGTGGTTCAACGACGCCAAGGGTTTCGGTTTCATCACGCCCGAAAACGGCGGCAAGGACTGCTTCGTGCATCACACCGCGATTCAGGGTGAGGGGTTCAAGTCGCTGACCGAAGGCCAGCGCGTCGAGTTCGAAATCGTGCAGGGCCAGAAGGGCCCCGCGGCGCAGAACGTCGTCAAACTCTAAGCCACCACGGCACCTGATGCGGCACGGCGCTACCTGCAAAGGGGCGCCGTGCTCTTTTTAGGCGGCCTGCCCGTCGGGCGTCTGATCCTCCTCGGGGCCGCCCAGCATCGGTGGATGCTCGTACACGACGGGACGAGTACAGGAACACGGCTCGCCATGTGGCATCGCGAACTGGGCGCTGGCGCGGGGCGCCCGGTAGTCGATGTCCGCGGCGTCCTGAATGAGGCCCCCACAGGCGTGGCAATGCAGGTGAGTCATCCGAGTATCCCCCCTGAGCGCTCTCTACCATTCACTCGCCCCTCCCAATAGGCAAGCACAACGGGTCTTCCGTGCTCCGGAGGCGGGCTCCGACGGCCCGGAGGAGGGTTAGACGCCAATTTTAGCGTCTCATCCCAAAGGATGGGGCCGGAACCTTCTCGTCCCTCTTGACTAATACCTGAGAAATTGGCCACCCTACCCTCATCGCAGCTCGTCCTTAGCGCGAGGGCCGTCGCTACTATGAGCAAGAAAATCCAGATCCTGGTAATTGAAGACAATCGCCTGTTGCGGGACGGTCTCGCCGCGTTGCTCGACTCTCAAACGGAATTCAAAGTCGTGGCCTCCGCCGAGGGGGCTTCCGCCGCGCTGCAGCGAGTGCAGGAACACAAGCCCAACGTGGTGCTGGTCGACGCCGCACTGGGACGCAATCGCAGCCAGCGTCTCGTCGAGAGTCTCAAGGAAGCGGCGCCGCATTCGCGCATCATCATGATGGACGTGCAGCCAGAAGAAGAAGACGTCATCGATTTCATCAAGCGCGGCGCGAACGGCTTCATCTCGAAGGACGCGGCGCTGGAAGACCTCGTCAACACGATCCGCCAGGTCGCCAATGGTGGCGACGTCGTGCCGTCGGCGCTGACCGGCACGCTCCTGTCGCACATCGCCAAGCAGGCATCGGTCCTGCGTAATACGCCGATGATGGCCTCGGTGCGCATGACCAAGCGGGAGCAGCAGATTACCGATCTCATCGCCGAGGGATTGAGCAACAAGGAAATCGCACAGCGCCTCAACATCGCGACCTACACGGTCAAGAGTCACGTCCACAACATTCTCGAGAAGCTCGCGCTGCACAGCCGGCTCCAGATCGCGGCCCACGCGCACAAGAAGACCCCCCCGAAGGGCGACCGTAGAAAATTCGTCCGCTAGAGCTAACCCCGGAGCCCGATTGTCGGCGCGTGTACCGCGCGCGACGATGCGGGGTGCGACAACTTTGGGCGTACGCATATCGCGTCGTGCCGCCCCCACCGCGAGACGGGTTGGGTCAGATTCGCGAGCTTCTCGATTCCGAGAATGCGCATGCATTTGAGCAGGCGCGGGCGTGGGCGGCACAGCTCATTCTCGAGCACCGCAGCACCCAAATTCTCGTCGTCTCCGACAGTCCCGCGCGCAACCGCGAGGTCAATCACCGCCTCGAATCCGAGCTGCGGCGGCTCGAGGCCCACTACCGCGTGACGGACCCGATTGCCATCCGGGCGCCCGACACCGAACGCCGCCCCACCCGGACGGATTAGCTCCTCTCCCCCTCCTCGCCATGCCCCTTTTTCATCCCGCTGAGGGATGCAGTTAAGTGCCGAGGGGAGTGGAAATTTCAGCGGATTCCAAACCGACAACAGAGAGCGCTCCATGAAACGCAGCATGAGGAACCGCTTGCGCGGGAAAATCCGCCAGATAAAGGGAAAGACCCAGGAAGTCGCCGGCAAGATTCAAGAAGAGACCGGCAAGATTCAGCAGGACGCGGAACGGGATCGCGAGGCGCGAGAATGAAACGCGTCGCGGCATTGCTGCTCGCGGGCGCGCTGCTCGCAGGGTGTGCGCGCAATCCCGCCACCGGCAAAAACGAGCTCATGCTCGTCAGCGAGAGTCAGGAAATCGCGATGGGCCAGCAGGCCGACAGCCAGGTCATCGCGTCGATCGGCCTGTACCCCGACCCGGCGTTGCAGTCGTACGTTCTGGACATCGGCAAAAAACTCGCGGCGACCTCCGAGCGTCCCAATCTGCCCTGGTCGTTCCGCGTCGTGGACGATCCGGCGGTCAATGCGTTCGCGATCCCGGGCGGCTTTGTCTACGTCACCCGCGGCCTTCTCACGCATGTCACGAACGAGGCACAGCTGGCGACCGTCATGGGGCACGAGATCGGGCACGTCACGGCGCGCCACACGGCGCACGAGATGTCCCGCGAAGAGCTCGCCAATGTCGGGCTCGTGGTCGGAAGCATCGCCAGCTCGGCGATTGCCAAGTACGCGGGCCTCGCCAGCCAGGCGATGGGGCTGATGTTCCTGAAGTTCTCGCGGGAAAACGAAAACACGGCAGATGCGCTGGGGGTACGCTACTCGAGCCGGGCGGGTTACGACTCGCGTCAGGAGGACAGCGTCATGGCGATGCTGGACCAGCTCGAGAAGCAGAGCAGCTCCAAGTTGCCCGAGTGGCTCGAGACGCACCCGAACCCGGGCAACCGGATCCAGCACATCAACTCCGTGCTTGCCGACACGAAGGTTGATTTCACGAACGCGATCGTCAACACGAGCGGGTTCGAGCGCAGGCTCGACGGCATGATCTTCGGCATGAATCCGCGCGAAGGGTTCTTCAAGAACGGCGTGTTCTACCATCCGGACATGCGGTTCCAGATCGCGTTCCCGAACGGGTGGCAGACCCAGAACACCAAGTCCGCGGTCGCCGCGATGAGTCCGCAGCAGGATGCGATGATCGAGCTGACGATCGCGCGGGGGTCGAATGCCGACCAGGCGGCGCGCGCCTTCCTGTCGCAGCAAGGCGTGCAAGCCGGCACGCTGACGCGCGGCAACATCAACGGCCTCAGCGCCGCCGTGGCGCCCTTCGCAGCGCAGACGCAGCAGGGGACGCTGCAGGGACAGGCCGCATTCATTCAGTACGGCAACAACGTCTTTCAGGTGCTCGCGTACGGTCCGCAGGCCGGATGGTCGGCGAACCAGAGTGTCGCCCAGCGATCGATCTCGAGCTTTGGACAGCTCAACGATCCCGCGATGCTGAACGTGCAGCCGCAGCACGTCAGCTTGATCACGCTCGATCGCCGGACCACCATCGCCGAGCTCTTGCAGCAACGTCCGGCGCCCGTGTCGGCGGCGACGTTGGCATTGATCAATCAGGTCGATCTAAAAACGGCACTCGAGCCGGGCCGCATCGTCAAATGGGTGGTCGGCCAACCGTTGCCCGCGACTCCCTAGGAGGAGAAACGACTTATGATGACGCTCGCAATCATCCTGATCATCTTATGGCTGCTGGGGTTCATTTCCTCATATACCTTCGGCGGTCTCATTCATCTGTTGCTCGTGGTCGCCCTCGTGGTGATCGTCGTCCGCTTGATCCAGGGACGCAGAACCGTGGTATGATGCGCATCAGCCTTGGTCTGGTGGCCGCCGTGGCGTGTCTCGCCACGGCGCCACTGGCGGCGCAACAGCCGCAGAAACCAGCGCGACACGCCGCGGCTCCGGCGGCGCAGGCGCAGCAGACCGTCGGACCCCGCCTCGGAGCGGACTTCAAGAGCTTCCGGCCCAAGCTGGAGCAGGAAGAGGCGGCGACCGCGGCCAGCGCGGCGTCCGCCAGCACGACCACAATTACCATTTCGACGTTGGGACTAGTATTACTGGCGGTGCTGCTGATCCTCTTGCTGACCTGATTCACGCAGAGGAGACTTATCGAGGTGAAGGTACGAAGCGCCACAACGCCGGTCGCTCGACACACCGAAGACGACCAGCGCTTCCTCTCGAACCTCGCGGAAGTCCTCGCTTCGGCGCTGGATGAGCACGCGATGCTCTCAGCCGCGGCACGGCTCTTCGTGCCGCGGCTGGGAGACATCTGTGTTGTGGATATCGTCGAAGACGACGGCTCCGTCCGGCGCGTCGACAACACACTCGATGCCTGGCGATTAGCGCCCACGCCGGCGCTCCGGTCCGGTGAGACCGTGATGCTCACCGACCTCACGCAGTCGGCGCTTACCGCCATCACCCCTGATCCCCACGGCCATAGCGCCATCCGCGCCGCGGGAATTCGCTCGCTCGTGCTCCTGCCGCTGATCGGCCGCGGCCGCTTGCTGGGAGTGCTGACCCTCGGCCTGACGCGGCCCGACCGCCAGTTCTCGAAGGCGGACTTGCCGTTCCTCGAGGACGTGGCGCAGCGCACCGCGCTCGGCGCCGACAACGCGCGCCTGTACCAGCAGGCGCGGCAGGCGAGCCGCGCGCGCGACGACACGCTGGCCGCGATCTCGCATGACCTGCGGAACGGACTGAACACCGTGCTTACCGCGGTGGGTCTGTTATTGCGCAGCCTGCCGCCCGACGACGAGACCCGCCGCGACCGCCGGCACATCGAAGCGATCAAACGCTCCGCGGAGCGCATGAATCGCGTGATTGCCGATCTGCTCGACGTGGCGAGTATCGAGTCGGGCCGCCTGTTCGTCGAGCCGCGGCGCGAGCCGGTGCATATGATCGTCGCGGAAGCCGTGACCATCTGCCGCGATCCGGCGCGGGACAAAACGCTGCGCATCGAGCAACACGTCCCCGAGGCGCAGCTCGAGGCCGTGTGCGATCGCGATCGCGTGCTTCAGGTACTCGGCGCCCTCCTCAGCAACGCGATCAAGTTCACGCCGGATGGCGGCCTCGTGCAGGTCACCGCCGAGCGCTTCGATGATGAAGTGCTGTTTACGGTGCGCGATACCGGCATCGGCGTATCACCCAGGCAGCTCCCCCACGTGTTCGACCGCTTCTGGCAGGCGACTCCGAAGGCACGGCTGGGCTCAGGGCTCGGTTTGACGATCGCAAAAGGAATTGTTGAAGCGATGGGCGGTCGAATCTGGGTCGAGAGCCGTCCCAGCGAGGGAGGCAGCGGCGGCACAACGTTCTTCTTTACCCTTCCTCTGGCAACACCTCAGGCGCAGTAGCGCTTAATCGCGAACAGAATCTCGTCGATATCGATCGGTTTGCGCACCACGTCGTTCACTCCGATCGTGGGCCGCTCGTGCGGCTTCGCGTTGGTGACGAGCACGACCGGCACCTGGGCGAGCTGCGGGTCGTCGTTGCGAAACCGCAGGAAATCGAACCCATCCATGACGGGCATCGAAACGTCGAGCAGAATCACGTTGGGCAGCGTGTCGCCGCGCAGCGTTTCGAGCGCTTCCGCCCCATTCGACACGGCGACGACGCGGTACCGCTCTTCCTCGAGCAGCTCGCGCAGCATGTTGCGGAATTCGCTGTCGTCTTCGATGATCGCGACGAGGCACTGCTTTGCCGCCTCCTGCTCCTCCATGGATGGACGGGTCCGCTCTCGAATCGAAGGCATATGTTAAAATCTACCCTGCTCAGTGCGAGAAGTCGACCTTCGGTGGCTCGGCTGCGCCGGGGGTTTGCAGTTCGAGATAGGGCCGCGATTTCTTGCCGAGGATTTTTGCAGTGATGACTTGCGGGAAGCGGCGAATATACGCGTTGTACGTGTTCACGCTTTCGTTGTAGTCCTGACGGGCTACGGCGATCCGGTTCTCGGTCCCCTCGAGCTGATCCTGCAATGCTCTGAAGTTCTCATTCGACTTGAGCTGAGGATAGTTCTCCGCAATCGCGATCAACCGCCCCAGCGGCGCGGTGAGCGCCGCATTGGCCTGCGCCATCTGTTGCAGATCGCCGCTCTGCACGGCACCGGCCAGCTTGGCGCGCGCCTCCGCGACCTGGATGAAGATCGTCTGCTCCTGCTTGGCGTAGCCCTTCACGGTCTCGACGAGATTGGGAATCAGATCCGCGCGGCGCTGCAGCTGGACTTTGATCTGCGACTCGGACTGGTTCACCTTTTCGTCCATCGTCTGGATGGTGTTGTAACCGCAGCCAGAGAGGAGTGCGAAGGCGAGAGGAGCCCACGCACGACGTACGACGAACGACGTACGAGTATTCACGGAGCGTTCCTTTCCATGCGGTTGACGTATGTGGCCGTGCGCGTCATGGCGTCGAGATACCCGGCAGGGTCGGCCCCTTCCAGGGCATCGGGGGGAAATCCTATCAGCGCGCCCGCCTCCCGCACCAGAGCCGCGGGATCACCGGGCGGCGTGCGGCCGGCGAGGCGCAGTGCGGCGCGAAGCATGGTGAGGAAGCCGGCCCGACTGCCGCGCACGACCTCCTGCAGTCGCTTTGGATTGCCCCACTCGGCGGCAAAGACCTGCCGCAGGTGGATCAGCTTGCCCATCAGTTCCTGCTCGAGCTGGCGGCGGACATCCTCGCGCCGCACGCTGATCCCCTGCCACGGCTCGCGTCCCGCGAGCACGCGATGATGGGCGCGAATGTCCTCGTACTCGATCGGAAAGGCGTCGGCGGAGTCGCGCCATTCCTGGTCCGTCATCACCAACGGCGCCGGATGATGGGCCTTCATCCACTCGTGCAGCGGCGGGCCGAGCCGAGTGAAGAGCTCGGCGTCCACCGCATCCACGATCAGGAGCGTGTTTACGCCGTCCGGATCCCGGCTTCCCGCTCCCGGCTCCCGAGCCGCGGATCCGTAGAGGAGCAGCGTGCCGAGACGTGGGCCCAGAGCCGCGGAGACTCGCGCTGCAAAGGCGTCCAGCGTGATTCGCACCATGTCAGAATCTCCCTCCCGCGCCGCCGCCGGAGAAGCCGCCACCGCCGCCGAAGCCTCCAAACCCTCCACCGCCAAAGCCGCCACGTCCTCCCCCCCATCCGCCGCGACTCCAACCGCTGCCGCGCATTCCGCTGAACCAGAGCGGAAGCAAGAAGATGCGGCCTCGCGTCACGAGCACCAGCAGGATCAAGACGGCGATGATCCAGCCGATCGGGATCGATCCTTGCGGCTGCGGGACCGCCGGTGGCGGCATCGCGTATTCGGGATTGGTGAGCGACACTCCGAACTCGGCGGCAATGCCTTGCGCGATCAGGTCGACACCGAGCGCCAGACCTTGCCCGTACTCCTCCTGCGCGAGCAGCGGGACCATCGCGTCGCGGATTCGGCCGCTGCGTGCGTCGGTCAGGAATCCTTCGGCGCCCCGGCCGCTCGCGATGAAGATGTCGCCCGTGCCGGGCCGATGGTTCTGCCGCGGCACGAGCAGCACGACGACGCCAACGTTCTTCGCCCGATCCCCCGCCTCGCCCTTGGCGCCGACTCCCCATTGCCGTCCGATCTGCACGGCCACGTCGCTCGCCGGCCGGCCGCCGAGATCCGCGAGTGTCACGACCGCGATCTCGCCGCGGGTCTTGTCGCGCAGCTCACCGATCACTGCGTCCATGTGCCGGATCGACGCGGAGTCCAGCACGCCCGCAAAGTCGTTGACGTAGCCCACGGGCGGCGGGACGGTGATTTGGAGCAGCAGCGCGAAAGCGATCAACGCGTGCGGTGCGAGAGCAGCTCGTCCAGTTTCTGCGGATCGAAGGGTTTGATGACGTACGCGTCGAAGTGCGCGGCCTTGGCGCGGCGACGGCTCTCCTCCCCGCTGTAGCCGCTCACGGCGATCAACACGAGATCCTTGTCGGCGGCGCGGAGCCGCTCGGCGACCTCGAAGCCGTTCATCCCGGGCATGCCGAGGTCGACGAGCGCAACCTGCGGGTTGAAGCTCCGGGTCAACCCGATCGCGCCGGGGCCGGTATGCGCGACGGTCACGGTGTGCTTGTTCTGGCGCAGCAGCGCGGCCAGCGCGTTGGCGGCATCGACGTTGTCGTCGACGACCAGGATCCGCTGCGGACCACTCCGCGCGACGGGGCGCCGCGGCTCTGCGTGCGCCGGCCCGTCCTGGACCGGCAGCCGCACGATGAATTCGCTGCCCCGTCCGGCCCCGTCGCTCTTGGCGTCGATCGTGCCGCCATGCAGCTCCACGAGCCCACGCACCAGCGTCAGCCCGATGCCCAGGCCACCCTGGGCGCGATCGAGCGACGTGTTCCCCTGCATGAACAGGTCAAAGACCCGGCCGATCGCGTCGGCGGCGATACCGTCCCCGTCATCCCGGATACTGACGCTCACGCCGTTGCCGTCGCCCCCGTCGCCGCCGTCGCCGCCCTCGGTCGCGGTGACCCAGATGTGGCCGCCCTGGGGCGTGAACTTCACCGCATTGTTGATCAGGTTCCCGAGAATCTGCTCGAGCCGGACGGGATCGGCGAACAGGAAGATGGGTGACGCCGGCGTCTCGATCGCCACCTGCTTCTGCCCCGCGTCGATCGTGGAGCGCAATGCGTCGACCGCGCGGTTTACGACATCGTGCAGCGCGACGCGCTCGCGATGCAGCTGAATCTTGTCGTGTCTGATCCGCGAGACGTCGAGCAGGTCATTGACCATGCGCCCCACGTTGCGCAGCTGGCGGTCCAGCACGTCATGCGCCCAGGCGAGGGTCTTCGCATCGAGCTCCTGGGATCTCATCATCTGCACGATGTTGCTGATCGGCGCCAACGGATTGCGCAGCTCGTGCGCCATCATCGCGATGAATTCGTCCTTGCGCTGATCGGCCGTGCGCAGGCTCAATTCCGCTTCTTTCAGCGCCGAGATGTCGAAGGTGGCGCCGGTATAGCCGGCGAACTTGCCGGCGGCGCCGAACTGCGGCAGCGCCACGGACATCATCCAGCGATACTCGCCGTCCGCGCGGCGGAATCGGAATTGCCGCTCGAACGGCTGCATGCTGCGGACGGCTTCATCGTAGGCCGCGGCAAAGCGGTCCCGATCCTCGGGATGGAGGAAGTACGTCCACGCGTTGCCCAGCACTTCGTGCGATTCGACGCCCAGGAACTCGAGGTAGGCCTGGTTGACGTACTCCATCCCTTCGAGCCCGGTCACCCAGATTAGCACGGGCGCGTTGTTCATGAGCGCGCGAAAGCGCGCCTCGCGCCGTCGCAGCGCGGTTTCGGTCTCTTTCCGGTCGGTGATGTCTTCGACGATGCCTACCGTGAACGCGGGCATGCCCGCCGCATCGGGCACGCTGAAGCGGTGCAGCTCGACCCATATCGCCGTCCCGTCTTCGCGGATATACCGCTTCTCCCGCCGCACGGCGGGCAATTCGTTATTGCGAATCCGCTGGAAGGCCTCGAGGTCCGGAGCGACGTCGTCGGGATGCGTGATGTCGTGCGAGCCCAGCTGCAACAGCGCCTCGCGGGAGCGCCCCGTCAGCGTGCAGAACGCGTCGTTGACGCGCTCGAAGCGACCCTCGAGGTCCGTTTCAAAGATGCCGACCGGCGCGCGATCGTACACGATGCGCAGGCGCTCCGCGCTGAGGCGCGTCGCTTCGATCGTCTGCTTGATCGAGTCGACGTCGACCAGCACGATCACCGCGCCCTCGATGTGATTGTCGACGGTGCGGTACGGACGGACGCGCAGCGAGTACCAGCGGCCGTGACGGTCCTGCACCTCCTGCTGGAACGGCTGGATGGTCGCGAGCACCTCGCGCAGGATCTGCTCGAGATCGGGCAGGTCGATGTTGAGCCTGATGTCGGTGAGCGGCCGGCCCACGTCGGTGGGAATCAGGTTCAGCATCTTTTCCGCGGTCGGCGTGATGCGGCGGATGCGCAGGTCGGGGCCAAGCATGACGATGGCCATCTGAACGCTGACGAGCAGGTTCTGCAGGTCGTTGTTGCTCTGCGCCAGCTCCGCGTTGCGATTCTGCAGCTCTTCGTTGACCGTCGCCAACTCTTCGTTGCTGGACTGCATCTCCTCCTTGGAAGTCTCGATCTCCTCGTTGATGCTTTGCAGCTCTTCGTTGGCGGACTGAATCTCTTCGTTGGCCGAGAGCAGCTCCTCGTTCGCGGCTTCCTGCTGCTCGATGACCGTCTGCAGATATTCCTTGGTCGACTCGAGCTCGTCTTTGAGCCGCTGCGCTTCCCGCTCGGTGTCCGAATCGCTGCGCGCGGGAGCGGGCGCCGGCTCGCGTTTGCCGTCGTGAAACAGCACGAGAAAGCAGTCGCGGCCGGGAGCGGACGCGCCCACGGGCACCACCTCGACATCCACGAGACGCGCGCCAGCGCTCGTCTTCATGCGCACGCCGGTCTTCCGCACCGGCCTGCTCTCGCGGCGCGCGCGCGCGATGCCGCCGCGCACCGCAACCAGCAGCCCTTCGCGGAGCATCTTCAGCAGGTTGAGTGACGCCCGCCCCGCCGCCGGCGCCAGGAACGAACCGGTGTCGCCGCGGAACTGGAGAATCTCCATGTCCCCGGTGATCAGAACGCCGGGTGGGACATACCGGGCGAGGAGGATGCGATCGGCGTCCCGCTGGACCTCCTCGCCGCGGCGCCCCTCCGCCGGACCCAGCGCGACCGGCGGCCGGCGCGCCTTCGGCCCCGGCAGGTACGGCCGCAGCGCGATGTGCGTGTGGACAGCCTTGGATTTCTTGACGTAGAAGCGATGCTTCGCGTCGACCACGTCGAACAGCTCGCGAAACGCGCCGGTACTCTCGGACGCACCGAGCCAGAGGAGGCCGGTCGGCTTTACGGCGTAGTGCAGGATCGGCATCACCTGCCGCTGCAGCACGGGCTCGAGGTAGATGAGCAGGTTGCGGCAGCTGACCAGGTCCATGCGCGAAAACGGCGGGTCCGCGGCGATGTCATGTTTGGCGAACACGCAGAGATCCCGAATGCTCTTGGCGACGCGGTATTGCCCGTCCACCTCGTAGAAGAAGCGCAGCAACCGCTCGGCCGACACCCGCTCGGAAATACTCTTGGGATACAGGCCGGCACGGGCCCGCTCGATCACCGCGCCGTTCAGGTCGGTCGCGAAAATCTGCATGGGCCAGACGCGCCCCTCGCGCTCCATGCACTCCGTGAAGGCGATCGCGAGTGAATAGGCTTCTTCCCCGGTCGAACAGCCGACAACCCATACTCTGACGGGCTCGTTCGCACCGCGCTCCTCGATCAACCGCGGAAACACCCGTGTCTTGAGCAGCTCGAACGATTCCGGATCGCGAAAGAACGACGTCACGTTGATCAGGATGTCTTGAAACAGCGCGTCGATCTCCGCGGGCTTCTCCGCCAACACGTGCGCATACTCGGCGAGGCGATCCGCCTTCTGCAGCGCCATGCGGCGGGCGATGCGGCGGGTGAGCGTGCTCGTCTTGTAGTTCGTGAAGTCGACCCCGCTCGAGCGCCGCAGCATTTCGATGATCTTCGCGAAGTTCTCGTCTTCGGGGGACGCCGGCTCCGGCACGGCGGTGCCTGGTGCGACGTAGGCGTGGCGCGCGATCTCAACGAGCTGGCGTCCGATCCCGGCGGGCGGCAGGACAAAGTCCACCGACCCGCTCTGCATCGCGCTGCGCGGCATGCCTTCATACGCCGCCGTCTGATCCTGCGCGAACGTGATGCCGCCCGCGGCCTTGATCTCGTCGAGGCCGAGCGTGCCGTCGCTGCCCGTGCCGGAGAGAACGACCGCGATCGATTTATGCAGCTGGTCGCGGGCGAGCGATTCCAGAAACAGATCGATCGGATGATGCTGGCCGCGCACCTGATGACGGGGCAGGAGTTTCAGCCTGCCGCCCGCGATCACCATGCTCCGGTCGGGCGGAATGACGTACACGCGGTTCGGCTGGACGGTGGGCTCGTCCTTCACTTCCGCGACGGGCATGTGCGTGGCGCGGCCCAGGATTTCGGCGAGATGACTCGGGTGTGACGGCGAGAGGTGCGAGACGAGCACGAACGCCATCCCGGTGTCGGGCGCCAGCGCGTCGAGCAGCTGATTGAAGGCTTCGAGCCCGCCAGCGGACGCGCCGACGCACACGACCGGGAATGGCAACGCGGGCTGCGGCGTTGCGTCTGGCGCAACGTCCACCGTGGGGGCGTCGGATGCTGCAGTGCCGTCGGACGCCTCGGCGACCGATTCGCGAGAAGGCGACCGGAGCCGCCTACCGTCTTTCTTGCGCGATGGTGCCATGGGGAGAAAACTACTCCCGCTGGCTGGCTCTGGGCTGCCGCTGCGGCGCCTGTCCCATACTGCGGGGAACACTCGCGGCGCGCATGCCGGCGGGGCGCCACACGCCGCCATGCGCATCCCACGTCAGGAGGAGGTTGCCTTGCAGCGTGCGGCTCCCGTCCTGCGCCTGGGCGGTAAACCACCAGCCGCGCAGCCCCGCCTCGGTCGCGGTAATCACGAAGCGCCGTCCGTCAGCCAGCATGAGTGTCTCACCGCATTGCGGGGTGCGGATCTCGTTCGCGTCGATCACTGCTCCGTTCACTAGCATTAGTACACTTAAGACTAGTTGCAGCCAAAGTGGAGGTTCGTCAAGTCGTGACCGTACTCGCCCTCGTGCTGTTGCTCGCTCTCAGCCTCGTCGGACTGGCCATGATTCCGCTTGGCCTGCCGGGACTGTGGGTCATGGTGACGGGTGTCCTCGCCTACGGCTGGTTGACCGGGTTCCGCTCGGTCGGCATCGCCATCATCGCCATCGTGCTGGGCCTCGCGTTCCTCGGCGAAATCATTGAGAACTGGATCGGGTTTCGCTACGCAAAGCGATACGGAGGGTCCACGCGCTCGGGGTGGGGAGCGCTGATCGGCGGATTGATCGGCGCCACGATTGGCGTACCGGTGGCCGTGATCGGGAGCGTCCTCGGCGCGTTCATCGGGGCGTTCATCGGGGCGGCGCTGTTTGAGTACAGCTACTCGCGGCATCCCGGGGTCGCGACGCGTGCCGGATGGGGAGCGGTGCTGGGCCGCGCGGCCGGTGCCGCCGTCAAAATCGCACTCGGGGTCGTGATTGCCGTGATTGGGCTGTATGCGGTGCTATCTTCCCGACCATGAAATCACTCCGCGTCGTCGCGCACCTGCTTTGCATCGCGGCGCCGGTCGCCGCGCAGACTGCCCAGTCTCCATCGGCCACCGCCAAGCCGGCCACGCCCACCTTCGATTGGCGCGCTGATCCGGTGCACAGCGCCGTCACTTTCCGCGTCCGTCACCTCGGCATCAGCTGGGTCAACGGGTCGTTCGGGCAGTGGACCGCCGACTTCAGGTTCGATCCCGCCAAGCCCGAAGCCGCGAGCGTCACGGCCAAGATCCAGAGCGCCAGCGTCACCACCGGGAACGACCGTCGCGATGCCGATCTGAAACAGAATTATCTGGCCGTCGACAGCTTTCCCGAGATCACCTTCACCAGCACGAAAGTCGAGCGCACCGCGCCCGATCATTTGAAGATCACGGGGAACCTGACGATCCGCGGCGTCACGCATCCCGTCGTGCTCGAGACCGATGTCGGCGGAATCGCGTCGACCCCCATGGGCCGGCGCACGGCGTTCTCCGCGACCACGACGGTCAAGCGCCAGGATTTTGGTATCGTCCGCAATCCGTTCCTGGAAGGCACGCAGATGGTGGGCGACGACGTCCGCATTACGATCGACGTCGAAGCCGGCGAAAAAACAACGACCCCCTGAGCCCAAAAGCTCAGGAGGTCGCTGCCGGTCTCGAGGCTACTATCGTGAAGAGACGGCGGTAGCCTTGGTGTTGAAGCGGCTCGGGAACTGCTTCATGATCCCGTCGCTGAGCATGTCGGCCATCTGCTGGGCCTGACGCTGGCTCTCATCGAACGCCGCGATGCTGCCCGACCAGTCCTTCTTGATCTGCGCGGTCGCTTCCTTCAGCAGCAACGTGAGATGCATCTGCAGGGCGCTGCGGAGCGTACCCTGGTTGAAGCCACGCGGATTCGCCTTGGCGAGGAAATCGGCGATGCTGTCGCCATTCGCTTTGAGCGCCGCAATGGCCTGGTTCAGCGAAACCGAGTCAACCTGGTTTTCACCAGCCTGATTCTGTTGGTTGTACTGCTGTCCCTGCGCGTACGCGGTGCTCTGCGTCGCCGTGGTCTTCGCCTGCGTGCTGTCGTTATTGATGCCGCTGCGCCGAGCCTTCGTGGTATCGTTCATCTTACTCGACGAGCTGGGGTTGCTGGGATATTGCGAGTTGTTCATGCGGGACGATGTATCGGTCTTCGACGAGACCGTGTCAGCACGCATGGTGTTGGAGTACTGGCTCGACGACTGATTTTGCATGTTCATCGCCGTCGACGTGCCCTTGGCCGCCATTAACGTTTTCCCTGCGAGCTGAATGTGATTCCGCAACAACGACGCGAGCTGCGTACCGGCGGCATCACCGTAGTACGGCTTCACGGCTTCGCCGATCTCGTCCTGATTCCGCAGAAGACGCTGGAGCGCCTCCGCTGTATCTGGGAGGGCGGCCGACGCGCTCACGATGAAGCTCCGCGTATAGACGATGTGGTCCGACCACAACTCCCGCATTCGATCATGAAATGCCTGCCGGCTCGTGGCCGACTGGCTCGACCCACGCGGCGCGGCCTGCGCGCTGCGCGACGCGGTCGTGTCGGTCGTCGCCGGCTTGGACGACTGGGGGTATTGCACCGCCAGCGCCGTAATGAGCAGTAGTGACAGCATGGTTCACTCCTCGGGGGTTCGGGTTTGCCCGCGAAGTGTATTCGCGTTTCCCGAAGGATTGGATCGCCCGCAAAGTTGCGAAGTATTAGCCCCTTCGAACGATTCGAGGTAACGTGAGCGCGTGAGAGCCAAGCTCTGCGTCCTGAGTGCACAACTCCTGGTCGCCACGGCGCTGCCCGCGCAGCGCACCGCAGCTCCACCTGAGTCGGTCCATGCGGTGCGCTGGTGGGAAGCCGCGGTTGCCGCCGCTGCGGTCGGGCTCGTCAGTGTCGCCGATCTGCGCGTGGACCACTGGGTCCAGGAGCAGCGCAGCTCACATAGCGACGACCTCTCGCGCGTGTTCAAATGGGGCGGCTCGCCGGAAGTCGCGTTCGGCGTGCCCGCGGCGATCTTCGCAACGGGCCTGGTGACCAAGAGTCCAAAATTGCAGCGCGCCGGCGGACGCGTTCTCGGCTCGGTCGTCCTCGCGGGTGTGACGACCGGCGCGCTCAAATTCGTGGTCGGCCGATACCGCCCGGACGAGGCCTCGAGTCAGTACATCTTCAGGCCGTTTTCCAACCACGACGCGTTCCCGTCGGGACACGCGACCCTCGCGTTCGGTCTGGCGACATCGCTGTCGGAGGAGATCCATCGACCGTGGGCGACCGCGCTCCTCTACGCCGGCGCCACGGGCACCGCGTGGTCGCGCCTGAACGACCACAAGCACTGGCTGTCGGATGCTCTGGCGGGAGCGATGATCGGCGTCACGTCCGGAAAAGTCATGGAGGGCCGGTGGCGGGTATTTGGCCTCGGTCCTCCACGTTTTCTCGTCGAGCCCTCAGGCATGGGCCTGGAGTGGCGAGCGACCTTCTAGCTGTAGCTGAATTCCTTTTCGATCGAGCCGTCCGTGTGGTGCACCTTCACGTGGCTGGGCATTTCACGTTGGGCTTCGGCCTGGGCGCGCGCGATCGCTTCATCTTTCGTTTCGAACGCGTCGTACTCACCAGCCGGGCGGTGCTCGCGCCTCACGACCCATTTGCCGTCGTGCGTGACGACGTGAAAAGTCGTTCGCTGCCGCTGCTGTGTGGTGGCCATGCCCTGCCTACCCCGCGGGGCTGGCGACGGCTAGGACTTAAGCCTCTGCGGATAGTCTACCAGATCCTGCGTGAGCACAGCCAGGCGATTGGCGAGATGCTCGAGCTCGCGCCTGCGCTTGCCGCTGATGCGGCGGTACACGGTCCGCGCCGTGAGATAGGTGACACCAATCCACGCCGGCACCATCACCGCCACGGCGAGACCCGCGAGATGCAGCGCGCCTACCCCGACACCGATGATCGGACCCATCCCGCCGCCTCCCATCCCACCTCCAATCCCGCCAAACACCGCACCGATGGTTTGGCCCATGCTCTCGGCGACGGTGATGCGTGTCTGCCCGCGACGCACGGTGACGGCGACTTCCAGCTCACGCCGAATGCCCGGCCCGCGCACCGTTGTCCAGGAGAATGACCGGCCGAATTGACTCACTAGTCCGGCATTGTGCATCACACGCCGAATCTCTTCCACGATCGTGGTGTACTCGGCTTCGGGGAGCTCCCCAGCCACCACGCGCTCGAAGAGAAATTCGGTCGGTCCCGCCACCCAGTGGTTGACGAGATTGGGCGGCAATGCGCCAGGCGCGGTGTACGCCGGCTGCATCGAATCCGCCGCCTGCCGCACCAGCTCGGCCGGCACACCGATCTGGCCCGCGAGGGACTCCACGCCACCAATGGTCAACGCGCCCGACGCCGTTTTTTTTGAGGCCTCGAGCTCGGTGGCGCGTTTAACGATTTCCTGAACCTCGTCCTGGTCGTAGCGCCGCCGCGGCGCGGCACTGCGCGACAACTCGTCCATCAGTTCGGCCGTCGTGGCCGTGCGCTGGTCGTGCCGAATCGCGAGCCCGCGCACCAGCGCGCTTTCGATCACCGGTCCCAGACTCGTGAGCCGCGTCCGGTGCGAGGCGGGCGCTTCGAGGAATCGGCCCGCCCGCACCGCGTCCTCGGTGGGCCAACGGCCGGGCACGTCGCCGACGAGCATCTCATAAATCACGACGGCCAGGCCGTACACGTCCGTGCGCTCATCGAGGTCGGTGAGACCTGCCGCCTGCTCCGGACTCATGTAGCCCGGCGTCCCGATCGGAAAGCCGGTCCGCGTGAGATTCGCGCCGCCGGCGGTGCTCACCGCCTTGGCGATGCCGAAATCGGCGACGATCGGATGCCCCTGCAGGAAGAGGATGTTTTCCGGCTTGATGTCGCGGTGCAGCACGCCCATGCGATGGGCGTACGTCAGCGCGTCCGCCACCGGCTCGGCGATCGCGAGCGCCTGTGCCTCGGACAACGCGCGCCGCGGCGGGCCCTCCAGCTGCTGGCGCAGCGAGCCGCCTTCGATGTATGGCATCACGTAATACAGGAAGCCGCCCGCTTCACCCGAGTCGTGCAACGCGAGAATGTGTGGGTGGGTCAGCCGCGCGGCGATCTGAATTTCTTTGAGAAAGCGCTCGGCACCGAGGTAGGCAGCCAGGCCGGGCAGAAGCACTTTCAGGGCGACGGCGCGGTAATGCTTCCTGTCGTCCGCGAGATATACGGTCGCCATGCCGCCGCGGCCGAGCACGCTGCGCAGCGTGTAGCGATCAGCGAGCGCCGCCGCCAGGTCGGCGGGGATCTCCGCGGGGGTGGTCACGCGGGGAAGTTACGCGGCTTCGGCCCCGTTGGTTACGAGCGCGCGCGACTCGTCGTACTCGCCTTCCCAGCGCGCCATGACGACCGTCGCGAGACAGTTGCCGATGAGATTCACCGTCGTACGCGCCATGTCCATGAGCACGTCCACGCCGAGCAGCACGACCGCAGCCTCTGCGGGAAGATTGAACGACGCTAGCGTGCCGGTGAGAATCACGAGCGCGGCTCGCGGCACACCGGCCACGCCTTTGCTCGTCAGCATGAGCGTCACCATCATCAGCAACTGCTGTCCCCACGTGAGCGAGACACCGCCAGCTTGGGCGGCGAAGACCGACGCAACCGACAGATACAAGGTGCTGCCGTCGAGGTTGAACGAGTAGCCGGTCGGCATCACGAACGCAACGATGCGCCGCGGCACCCCGATCGCTTCCATCTGCTCCATCGCTTTGGGCAGCGCGGCTTCGGACGACGCGGTCGAAAATGCGATGAGCGCCGGTTCCTTGACGGCAGCGGCAAATGTCCCCACCGGCACGCGCGCGAGCCGCGCGACAGGATACAGGACCAGCAGCCCGAAAATCACGAGGGCGATGTACAGCGTAAGCACGACGAGGCCCAGGCTCCGCAGAATATGCCAGGCGCCCTCGGGACCGCCGTATTTCACGACCGCCTGCCCCACCGTGAACGCCAGCGCGGCCGCCACGCCGAACGGCGCGAACTTCATGACCACCCCCGTAAACTTGAACATCACCTCGGCGAGCGCCTCGCAGAACCCGAGCATGGTCTCCTTGGCGCGGCCGCGCACCTGCGACAACCCGATCGCGAACAAGACCGACCAAAACACGATCTGCAGCATTTCGTTGCCCGCCGCGGCTTCGAAGAAGCTTTGCGGCACGATGTGCTCGAGCACGCCGGTGAACGTGATCTGGTTGGTGGCGCCTGGCGCGGCCGCGGTCTCGCCGCCGAGTGACACCCCAACGCCCGGCTTGAGGACGTTCACCGCGAGGAGACCGATGAACAGTGCGAGCGTCGTCACGATTTCGAAATAGATGATGGACTTGAGCGCGAGGCGGCCGACCCGCTTCATGTCGTCGCCATGCCCGGCGATACCGACGACGAGCGTACCGAAGATCAGCGGCACGATGATCGAGCGGATCATGCGGAGAAAAACGGTGGAGATCGGGCGAATCGAAACGGCGAAACCGGGGGAGACAATGCCGAGCGCCACGCCCACGACCATGGCGACGACGATCCACTGTGTGAGGGTGCGAGCGCGGAGGAAGGTCCACATAGGGCGGCGTGAACGATAGCCGCCCAAAAGCAAAACCCGCTAGCGGTGGCGAATCTTCTTGCGAACGAAGAACGACACGATGCCCAAGGCCACAGAGACGAGCGGCACGAGCAATCGCGGCGTCACGAGGCTCGCGGTCAACGCGCGAACGTCCGACGCCAGGCGATTTCTGGTCTGCTCGATGTCTGCGGCGATTTCGGCCGCGCTCTTGCCGTCGCCACTCCACCCGTAAGTGCCGCGGACGACGACGGTCATTGGGGTGACGACTTCCCGGCGTTGCGCGCGCGCTGAACCAATACGAACGTGCCAACCATGACCACGATGCCGACGCCGAGTGTGGCGAGCCATGCGGCGACGCCCAACGCAATGATGCCGAGGATCAGCGCCGCGAAGAGAATCAGCAGTCCCGTATAGCCGAGCACACCGGCAGCCCCGAAGAAGCCGGCCTGTTTCGCGACTCGCTGAGCCTTCTCCTTCAGTTCGGCCTTCGCGAGCGCAATCTCCTGCCGCACGAGGAGCGAAGCGTCCTCCTGCACGTTCGACACGAGGCGCTTGATCGAGCGGTCCTTGCGACCGGGGGTGAGTTCGAGTGACATGCGTGCTGCTACCCCGCGCGCTCCCAGCTCGTTGGGCCGGAAGGCCTAGATCGCTGGATCGTCTACCGTGCCGACCGCGGCAGAATTAGGCTGCACGCATGGGCGCAAACATTCGTGATGTGGCTGCGGAAGTGGCGGACCGGCTCCGTCGCCGCGGTATTCCGCTCAGCGGCGATGAGCGGCCGGAAGATTTGGCCGATCTACTCGCCGCCGTGGAGCGCTTCGAAAGCGCAGTCGAAGCGCGCGGCGGCGATTTGATGGTGAACGATTTGAAGAGCTCGGAGCCCGAAGACCCGCACTTCGTCCTGCCGTCTCGGCTGCCCGACGAATCGCTCCGCGATTACGCCGTGCGCATCGACGCCGCCACGCTCGCCGTGCGGCAACACCCCGACATCAGCGCTTGATGAACGTTCCTCGCCGCAGCTCGTCGTAGGCCTGTTGCAGCTCTTGCTGCGTATTCATCACGATCGGACCCTGCCACGCAACGGGCTCTTGCAGCGGCTGCCCTGATACCAGCAGGAACCGCATGCCCTGCGCTCCCGCCTGGACCGTGATCTCGTCACCCGAATCGAACAGCACGAGTGAGCGGTTGGAGGTTTCTTGCGGAGCCTCGCTGCCCGCATCGCGGCCACCGGCCGAGACGCGATCGGTGCGCACCCCCTGAGGCGCAGAGGCGTCGCGGAACGAGCCGCTCCCCTCGAACACGTAGGCGAACGCGTGGCGTGACGATTCCACTGGAATCCTTTTGCTCACGCGCGGCGGAATCGAGATGTCGAGATACCGCGGATCCGCCGCGACACCCTCGACCGGCCCCCGCTTGCCCCAGAAATCGCCGGCGACCACGCGGACGCGCGTGCCATCGTCATCGACGATTTCGGGAATTTCCTTCGAATGAATATCCTGATAGCGGGGCTCGGTCATTTTCAGGCTGCGCGGCAGGTTGGCCCAGAGCTGGAAGCCGTGCATGCGGCCGCGCTCATCGCCTTTGGGCATTTCCTGATGCAGGATGCCGCTCCCCGCGGTCATCCACTGCACGTCGCCCGCTCCCATGGTCCCGCTGTTGCCCAGGCTGTCCCCGTGCTGCACGCTGCCGCTCAGCACGTAGGTGATCGTCTCGATACCGCGGTGCGGATGCCATGGAAATCCCGGGAGATAGTCCTCGGGGTGCTCGTTGCGGAAATCATCGAGCAGAAGAAATGGATCAAAGTCGCTGGTGTGGCCAAAGCCAAAGGCCCGGCGCAGCTTGACGCCGGCGCCCTCGAGGGTGGGCAGCGACTGGGAAATCGTTTTTACGGCGCGGATGGACATGGAGCCTCAGGAGTCAGGATTCAGGAATCAGGAATCGGAAGTCAGAAACATCCTCATAATCAGAACGTTATCCGGTTCCCAAAACGCCTCGCTGACTCCCGATTCCTGACTTCCTGCTCCGGGTTAGAACCCCAGCCAGTAATTCACCTTCACCAGGAAGATGTTCTCCGAAGGACCCTGGAATAGGGCGCTCGTGTCTTCGTTCCAGTTGATCTGGCCGCGCGACTCCTCGGTCGCGCCGCTGCGCGTCCAAACCAGGAACAGCGTGGAGCCCGGCCGATACTCCCACCGCAGCACGGCGTTTCCGCGCAGCGACCGAACCGTAAAGCTCGGATCCGGGAACGTGAATGTCGTGTCGGGACCGGGACCATCCGGGTCGAGTGTAATCGTGTTCGGACCGCCCGGCGACGAGGGCGGCGTGACGACGATCGTGCCCATGTCGCGACCGTAGGTCAGGCGCTTCGTGGTGCGTGTCGCCGCAAACTCGTTGTAGCTCGTGTAATCGCCCGCCGAGATAAAGGGCTGCATGTACAGCTCCAGCGTCAGCGTCGGCGAGAAGGTCACGTTGAGGCGCGTATCCATCGCGACTTCATTCCGCTCGAGCTGTCCGAAGACGTAATGCACGCCATAGAGTCCCGCGCCGATGGTACTCGAATCCCGTCCGACCGCCTGTACGCCTGTATGCGCGTTGTTGATGCTGGGTCCGAACGAGATACTCACGTTGGACTTGGGCTTCAGCTCGAGTGTCAACGCCGCATCACGCTGGCAATCGCCGTCTCTGTTGCATCCTTGATCCAGTGTGAGCTCCGCGACGATTGCCTTGCGGTTGTCGGTCCGCATGTCGACCGAGAAGTAATCGCGGCCCGGGCGGCCGACCACGGGTCCGCCGCGGGTCAACCGGTCATCCAGGACGGTCGGTGAGCCAATCCAGAACGTCGAGAACGACCAGTATCCGAGCGACTGCATCTGGCCGAAGAGATGGTAATCGCGGTTCGTCAAATCGCCGTCGAGGTTGTACTGCTGCTGCGCGCCGCCGATGAGCGCCAGCTGCCGGTACCACTTCGTCGGCTTCGTCCAAAGCGGGAACACGTTCCCGCTCATCCACACGAAGTCGCCTTGCGGCAGAATCGTAATGTCGTTGTTGTCGAAGCTGGGGCTGCGGAAGTTGGTGCTGACTTCCCAGAGGAGGTGGCCTTGTTCGCGCGAGAGTCGAGCGAACCCGCCGAGACCGTGCATGGACGTCCACGGTTTCCGCACGTCCAGCGTGTCGGAGCGGTCGGGACGTTGGAAGAAGTGACGCTGCGACTCCTTGACCCGGCGGATCGCCGCTGTGTCGCCGATGACCTGTGTGCCGGCGAGCTGCGCCATCAGACGGTAGGTCCGCTTGCCCCACCACATCTCGGTCCCGACGCCGAGCGCCTCGGAGTGCCGGGATAAGCGCCCGATGACGTAGGGATCATCGCCCAAGTCGCGACGGACCGACGTCCCCATGATCTTGAGGACGGTCGCGCCGCCGCGCAGATCTTTGGCGACCCGACCCACGAAATAGTTCGTGAGCGGCTCGACCGTCCGCAGCGCTCGCGTGCCCGCGCTGTCGCCGAGCGCCACGGGCGCCTCTTCGTGGCTCGTCAACGCATTGAGCGCTCCGATGGACCATCCGCCGGCCGTTCGGCCCGTCAGCTTTGCCGCGCCGATGATCCGCGTATTGTCGGGCGCGTCCGCGTACGCGACACTGTCGCGTACCGCCGGCAATTGGGGCTCGCGTCCGATGCGCCTGGTGTTGAGCATGGACAGCGAGAAGGCGTTCGAACAGAAGTAGCAGCTGAAGCCCCCGAGCCCGAAATATCCCGCGCCCTCGACGAAAAACGGCCGCTTCTCCTGGAAGAACGTTTCGAACGTGCTGAGATTCACGACTGCCGGGTCCACCTCCACCTGGCCGAAATCGGGATTGACGGTGGCATTCAAGGTGAGGTTCGACGTCACGCGCAGCATCGCGTCCGCGCCGACGCGACCATCCATCGCGTGCGGATCGTAGAAGGGATCGGCCGGATCTCCCGGCACGTTGGCTGAGCGGCCCACCACGTACGGCAGCAGCTCGGCGCGGCCCGGCGCCTGATGAATTACGAGTCCGTGCAGGTGGCCGAACCGCGGCGGCCCGCCCACGTCCTCGGGCTTCCAGTACGCCCACTGCGACAGCTCGTTCAGCCGGTTCTCCTGACGCCAGATTTGCAGACCCCACGTTTGTTCCTGCGCAGTCGACGGATAGCGCAGCTGCGAAAACGGGATACGCATTTCGGCCGTCCAGCCGAGCGAGTCGATGCTGGTCTGCACCTCCCATACCGGGTCCCACGAAGGATCGCCACCGCCGCCCAGCCCGTTGGCGTCCTGCTTGACGCCTGAGGGATTCACCCAGAAGAACAGGCGGCCGATATGATCGTGATAGGTATCGAAGATGACCTGGATGTAATCGGTGCTGATATCCGCGTCGCGGCGGGCAAGACGCGTCCGTACACCGCGAGAGCCCGAGTCGTCGTACATCCGCGCGCCCACGTAGATCGCGGCCGCGTCAAAGACGAAGCGCACCTCGGTGCGTTGCGTCGCGGGCTCGCCCTGATGCGGCTGGTTTTGAAGGAAGTCGGTCGCCACCGGAGCGGTCTTCCAGACGGGCTCGTCCAGCCGGCCGTCGAGGTGGATCTCGCCCTGGAGCGGCACCGCCCGGACTTCAGGCGGGGGCGTGGGATGGATGTTCTGCGCACATAGGAAGGAAGGGACGCACAGCACGGCGAGAGCGACGGTTAGTCTCGGCATGGTCATCACGGGGGCTAGGATACCAGCTTGGACGCGGCGCAATGACAAAAGGTTGCGGGCCTGACTGGAGCCTTACAATCTCCCCGATTAGATATGTCCCAACCGATGACACCAATAGAGTCCGCTCCCAAACCGGGGACATCAGAACGTCCCGCCCCCCTCTCCGCCCCGACCCCCGCCCCCGCCCCCGGCCCCGGCCCGGCCCCCCCCCTCCCGGGGCAGAGCCTTCCGGATCGCATCCGGATGCTCGGCGATATCACGCAGAATCTGTGGTGGAGCTGGCAGCTCGATGCGCGCGAGTTGTTTCACCGCATCGACCACCTCCTGTGGGAATCGACGCGCCATAACGCGGTCGAGTTCCTGCGTCAGGTGGCGCCCGATCGCCTGGCGGAGCGATCGCGGGACCCGCTGTTTCTCGAGCGCTACGACCAGGTCATCAAGCGGTACGAGCGGCTGACGCAGCAGAACGGGAACGGGACCTGGTTCGCCAGCCGCTATCCCGAGCTGCGGAATCGTTCGATCGCCTACTTCTCCGCTGAATTCGCGCTGCACCGCTCGCTCCCGATCTACTCGGGCGGGCTGGGCGTGCTCGCGGGCGACCATTGCAAAGAGGCTTCTGACCTGGGCGTGCCGCTCATCGGCATTGGGCTGTACTACCACGACGGCTACTTCGATCAGACCATCGGGCTGGACGGGTGGCAGCGCGATTCCGACGACCCCGTCGATCCGACGGTGAATCCGGTGGTCCGCATGAACGGACCGGATGGCGATCCCTGTCTCGTGCCCATGAGCATTTCCGGACGCGAGGTACAGGTCGGCGCGTGGCGCGTCATGGTGGGGCGCGTGCCGGTTTATCTGCTCGACACCGACCTCGAATGCAACGACAAGGCCGATCGCGATCTCACCGCCCGGCTCTACACCAGCGGCGCCGAGTGGCGGCTGCGCCAGGAATGGGTACTCGGCGTTGGTGGCGTGCGCATGTTGCGCGCGCTGGGCCTCGCGCCGGAGATCTGGCACGCCAACGAAGGACACGCGGCATTCAGTTACGTCGAGCGGCTGCGTGAGCTCATCGAACGGGGTCTCACTCTGTCGCAAGCGCAGGAGCAGATCCGGACTACGAGCGTGTTTACTACCCACACGCCGGTGCCCGCGGGGCACGATGTGTTTTCGTTTCCCCAGCTCGAGCAAGTGACAGGACCGTTCTGGAACACCATGGGTATCACGCGCGAACAGTTCATGGCGTTCGGGCAGCCCGGCCTCAAGGATCAGCATTTTGAGATGACCGTGCTGTCGCTGCGACTCGCCGGGCGCGTAAATGGCGTCTCGGCCCGCCACCGCGAGGAGTCACGACGGATTTGGCGCTGGCTCTGGAACGACAAGCCGGTCGCAGATATCCCTATCGGTTACGTCACGAACGGCGTCCATCTCGGCACATGGATGGCACGGCCGATTCGCGACATGCTGGGCGAGACGCTCGGCCCGGATTGGGAGTCGGACGCCGAACCGGAAGCGGTGGCTGCAGCGGTTCGAAACCTCGACGATGACCGGCTGTGGGCTGTCCATGAAGGCCTCCGCCATTTGTTGTTTCACTATGTCCGTGAGGAGGCCCGTCACCGTTGGCGCGATCAGTGGAAAGACCCGGCCAAACTCGCAGGAGCCGGAGCGCTTCTGTCCCCCAACGTCCTCACGCTGGGGTTTGCGCGCCGATTTGCGACCTACAAGCGCGCGGATCTTCTCTTCCACGATCCCGAGCGGCTGAGACGGCTGCTGACCGATCCCCGCCGTCCCGTCCAAATCATTTTCTCCGGCAAGGCTCATCCGGCGGACGAACCGGGCAAGCGCGTGCTGCAGAAAGTATTTGCGGCTGCGCAGAATCCGAGCTTCGAGGGTCGCATTGCCTTCCTCGAGGATTACGAGATGCACCTCGCGCAGCGGATGGTGGCAGGAGTGGACGTCTGGGTGAATGTGCCCCGCGTGCCGCTGGAGGCCTGCGGGACGAGCGGCATGAAGGCCGCCCTGAACGGCGTGCCGCAACTGGGCACCCTGGATGGCTGGTGGGCCGAAGGGTTCACCGGGAAGAACGGCTGGGCAATTCCTCTCGCCTCGGGAGAGGGCGACCCCGACCAGCAGGACACGGAGCAGCTGTTTCAGTTGCTCGAGCAGCACGTCGTACCGACTTTCTACGATCGGCTCCCTGGCCGTCATTCGCCCGACTGGGTACATATGATGAAAGCCGTACTCGCCGTCGCCGTCGAACGCTTCACCACGCGACAGATGCTGCAGGGATACGTCACGCGCTACTACGTGCCCGCGGCGGTCGGCGAGGCAATTCCGGGCGATCTGCCATCCCAGCCCAAGTGACGCGGGAGGCCCGTTGAAGAGGCGTGTGCTCCATCTGACCGCTGAGCTCTGGCCCTATGCCCGCACGGGCGGCTTGGGGCAGGCGGTCGCCGACCTCGCCGACTATCAGGCGGCGAGCGGCACGGAGAGCCACGTCGTGCTCCCGCTCTATCGCGAAGCCCGCGCGCATGTCGGCAAGCTCGAGCCCTTGTGCGACCCGTTTATGCTCGACATCGGCGATCGCCGCGAAGCCGTGCGCTGCTGGCGCGAGGTCCGCGAGGGATTTCCGCAGATCCTCTTCCTCGAGCACGAGCCCTCGTTCGATCGGCCGGGCATCTACGGCGATAGCGCCGGCGATTATCCCGACAACCCGCATCGCTTTGCGCTGTTTGCCGCCGCGGCAATCCAGGTCGCGCGCCGCCTCCGCGACGGCAACCTGATTCTCCACGCGCACGACTGGCACGCCGCGCTGGTGCCGGTGTTTCTGCGCCGCGTGTATCGGGATGAGCCCGAGCTGCAGCGGCTTCCCGTGGTGCTCACGGTCCATAATGGCGGCTTTCAGGGGGTCTATCCGCGTAACGTGATGGAGGAGATCGGGCTCCCGGATGACATGTGGTCGCCCGATTTCATGGAGTGGTACGGCCGGCTGAACTTTTTGAAGGGCGGCCTGCTGTACGCGGACATGGTCACGACGGTCAGTCCGACGCACGCGTTCGAGCTGTTGACCGACGTCGGTGGCTTCGGGCTGCAGCACAGCTTCCGGCAGCTCGGCGACCGGCTGGTCGGCATCCGCAACGGGATCGACGTCAAGAAGTGGGATCCGGCCAACGATCCCGACATTCCGGCGCGCTTCACGGCGGACGACATGTCGAGCAAGGTCCTGTGCAAAGCCGAGCTGCAGGCGTCGTGGGATCTGCCGCGGCGTCAGAATATTCCCGTCTTCGGCATGAGCGCCCGGCTAGTCGCGCAAAAGGGGCTCGATCAAATCGTCGCCTCGCACTCGTTGCGCGAGCTCGATGCGCAGTTCCTGTTCCTGGGCGCGGGCGAGGCCCAATTCGAGAAGGCGCTGCGCGAGCTGTCGGCGCGGTATCCGACGCGCATCGGCATCAACACCGCATTTACCGACACGCTCGAGCATCAGCTGCTCGCGGGCGCCGACTTCCTCATGATGCCGTCATTGTACGAGCCATGCGGGCTGACGCAGATGCGTGCGCAACTCTATGGCGCGCTGCCGGTGGCGCGTCGCGTCGGCGGGCTCGCCGACACGATCGAAGACGGGGTGACCGGCATCCTGTACGACGCGTACAGCCCCGAGGCCTTTGATCGCGCGGTCCAGCGCGGGGTCACGCTGTATCAGGATCGCGCCTGGTTCACAGAGCTCGCGCGCGGCGCCATGCGCAAGGATTTCTCCTGGCGGCAGCCGGCCGAGGCCTACGAGGCCGTGTATCGGCGCGCGGCGGCCGCGCGCGCGATTCCCGATACGACCGTGCCGGAGCCGAGTGGCCGTAAACCACGCAAACGGTCCACCGCCGGCAAGAGTGGACGAGGCGTCAACGCCCGTCGCTAGCACTGCTCCTCCGACCCCTCGCTCGGCTGCCCCTCCGGTAATGGATTTCGTCCTCACACTGCACGGGCATCTGCCGTACGTGCTGCATCACGGCCGCTGGCCGCACGGCAGCGTCTGGCTGTCCGAAGGCGCGCTCGACAGTTACCTGCCGCTGATCGAGGCGTTGCAGCAGCTCGAGCACGAGGGCATCCGGGCTCCGATCACCCTCGGCGTCACGCCGATTCTCGCGAATCAGCTCGCGCATCCGTCATTCGTCAGCGAGTTCGAAGCGTACATGGAACGGCGGCTCGAGACTGCCGCGGCGGCGCGTGCCTCGCTCGCCAAGTCGGGCGACGTCGCGCTCAAGCCGATCGCCGATTTCTGGCAGCATCGGCTCGAGCGACTCTACAAGTTGTTCCGGTCGATCGACGAAGACCTGATCGGCACGCTGCGCGGCTTTGAAGACCGCGGCGTCATCGAGATCATCTCATCGGCCGCGACGCACGGCTTTCTGCCGCTGCTCTCGCGCGACGAAAGCATTCGGCTGCAGCTCAGCGTGGGCGTGTCGGAGCATCGACGTCTCTTCGGCAAGGCGCCGACGGGCTGCTGGCTGCCCGAATGCGCCTACCGCCCCGCCGGGCCGTGGAATCCGGGCTTTGGTGCGAAGGCGCAGTCGTATCGCGTCGGGATCGAACAGTATCTCACCGCGGCCGGCTTCAAATACTTCTTTGTCGACTCGCATCTCGTCCACGCGGGGCCGGCGCTGGGCTATCCCGACGCCGCGGACGCGCCCGCTGCCGGCAAGCGGACGCCGTACACCGCCTACCGCGTCGCATCCAACGACGGCACAGCGCGCGATCTCTTCGCGCTCGTGCGCGATCCACGCTCATCCGCGCAGGTGTGGAGTCGCTCGCAAGGCTATCCCGGCGACGAGTGGTATCTCGAGTTCCACAAGATTCGCTGGCCCGATGGACTCAGGCTGTGGCGCGTCACGGGTCCGCGCGTGGACCTCGGCGAGAAGCGTCAGTACGACCCGCGGGCCGCGCAGACCTCGGCGCGCCATCATGCCGATCACTTCGCGAGCGTGCTGAAGGAAACCGCAGCGCAGCGCGCGCAAGGCAAAGTGAAAGACGCCGTCGTCACCGCGCCGTTCGACGCCGAGCTGTTCGGGCATTGGTGGTTCGAGGGTGTCGACTTCCTCGCGAACGTCTATCGCCGCCTCGCGGGCGACGGCGTGCGACCGGTGACGGCGCGCGAACACGTCGCCAGGCACGGCCGTCGGGCGCCGACGATTCAGCTCACGGCAGGATCATGGGGCAAGGACGGCGACTTCTCGTATTGGCTGAACGATCAGACCGCATGGACCTGGAAGCGCCTGTGGGCCCTCGAAGCGGCCTACTGGTCCGTCGCCAAGAAGGCCTTGCAGAGCGGTCCCAAGCAACAAGCTGTGCTCGCACAGGCCACGCGGTCCA
>WNEN01000015.1_pt1 | contig 34012 bp, 33 predicted proteins | sample 5399951 | NCBI WGS metagenome assembly WNEN01 (sample SAMN13153327, study PRJNA577476) | soil metagenome | isolation source: 20 cm grassland meadow soil 5 days after 1st rain plot 2 | place: USA:California | collected 2015-09-21
GGATCGACGATCAGATTGGCGAAGTAGAACGGCCGCCAGATCATGTTCTGGCTGCGATCGAGCATCTGCCAGGTCTTGCCGCCGTTGTCGGAGCGATACAGCGCGTTCAGCGGCAACGCCGCTTCGAGGAACGCGTATACGACGTCCGGCTTCGACGGCGCGACCGCGACCGCCACTCGCCCCCACGGCTTTGGCGGCAATCCCGACGCGCTGGCTGCCGTGAGCTCGGTCCAGGTCGCCCCGCCGTCCGTGCTCTTGAACAGCCCAGAAGCGCTCGGCGCAGTCGCGCTGTCGCCGCCGGAGCGGAACGTCCAGCCCTTGCGGCGGAAATCCCACATCCCCGCATACATCGTCTTGGGATTCGACGGATCCATCGACATCATCGAGCAGCCGGTCGAGAGGTTCGCGCCCTTGAGGACCTTGGTCCACGTCTTGCCGGCGTCGGTTGTCTTGTACACGCCGCGCTCGTCCGAGTCGCTCCACAGCTTTCCGGGCACGCACGCGTACACCGTGTTCGTCGCGGTCGGATCGACGAGGATCTTGACGATGTGCTCGGAATTCCTGAGCCCCATGTTCGTCCAATTCTCGCCGGCGTCGTCGGAACGGTAGATGCCATCGCCGATCGAGACGCTGTTCCGCATCCACGATTCACCCGTCCCGACCCACACGATCTTGGGATTCGTCGGATCGACGGTGACCGCACCGATCGATTGTATGGGCTGCTTGTCGAATACCGGCTTGAACGTCGTGCCGCCGTTGGTCGACTTCCACACGCCGCCGCTCGCCGCGCCGACATAGATCGTCAGGCGCGCGCCTTCGTGCGCCGCCGCGATCGCCGCGATACGTCCGCTCATCGCGGCCGAGCCGATGTTGCGCGCGCCCAATCCGGAGATCGTTTCGGAATCGACTTTGACGGCGGCGGACGCGGCGGCGGCGGACGCGGCCGCCGGCTGCTGCGCGAGTACGAGCATCAGGAGAAGATTCATGGACGTGCCCCCGTGGCTGCCGGCGCCCCACCCGGCCGCTTGAACCGCGGGTCGTCGAGCGGGACGTTGGCCTCGATCTTGTCGAGCGTGACTTTTCCGCGGTCGGTGCTGCTCGAGCCCTTCGGTCCGGACTCGGACGAGAACGGCATGTAGACGCCGTTGACCTGCTTGTAATCGCCGAGCGAGGTCTCGGACTCCTGCGGCGCGCCGCGGATCATGCGCTGCGTGTCGATGCGAATCGGCAGGTAGTACTCGGTGTCCAGATAGAAGAAGCTCACGTCGCCGTTCGGGCGCATGACCTTGAGCTTGTAGGCGTCGCTGCCCTCGATCTGCTCCACGCCCTGATATTCGACGCGATTGCCCTTCGCCTGATAGTTGACGAGCGGGCCATCGAAATCGGCGTCGTCGAGGATGCCGTGCATCTCTTCTTCGCCGAGCGATTCGGGATCGCGTTTGCCGTTCCAGGGCTCGATCTTCCAGCCGTCCTTGCCGTCGTACGCGTTGATCCCGACCATTCCCTGAATCTGGAACTCCTCGCGCACACTGTTGGGCCGCTTGTTCTCCTGCACGATGACGGCCTCGAAGCCGCCGCCGCCGGTAAACTTCCCGGTGCGGCGCAGCGTCTGTATCGCCTGGATGCGCTGCATTCCACCGGATGCCTGGATGTATTTGGCGATCAAGCTATCGACCGATTGCACGGGAGCCTGGTTCGCCTGGGCGAGAACGAAAGTCGTCACGATCGCGAGCAGCATACAACCTTCCTGAAAGCGGGGGGAGGAGAAAGCTAGCCGCCGGTCGCGCGGTCGCAACCAGACGCGTAGCTTCTCCGCCCATGGAGTTCCCGAACCTCACCGTGCTGTCGCACCCGTTGATCCAGCACAAGCTCACGATCCTGCGGGACAAGCGCACCAGCACCCGCGATTTCAAGCAGCTCGTCAACGAGATCGCGACGCTCATGGCGTACGAGGTCACCAAGGATCTGCCGCTCGAAACGGTCGAGATCGAGACACCGCTCGAAACGACGACCGGCAGCCAGGTCGCGGGAAAAAAATTGACGCTCGTGCCGATCCTGCGGGCCGGTCTCGGCATGGTCGAGGGCATCTCGCAACTGATTCCGTCGGCCCGCGTAGGGCACATCGGGCTCTACCGTGACCATTCGACGCTGCAACCCGTCGACTACTACTTCAAAATCCCCTCCGGCGAGGCCGATCGGGCGTTCTTCGTGTTGGATCCCATGCTCGCGACGGGGGGATCGGCGGTCGCCGCCGTCAGCGCACTCACTCGGGCGGGCGCGCAACGAATTCGTTTTCTGTGCCTCGTGTCCGCCCCCGAGGGGGTCAAGGCGATGCTGGATGCCCACCCCAAGGTGCCCGTCTACAGCGCCGCCCTCGATCGGCAGCTGAATGCGCGCGGCTATATCCTTCCCGGCCTTGGCGATGCGGGGGATCGACTCTTCGGGACCCGCTAAGCCGCCCGCCGTACGTAACCCTTTCGCCGTTCCCCGTGTCCCATCAGTAGTTACGAGACAGGCCCGTCACCTCGGAGCGCCGTGGACGAATCACAGCTTATAGCCCGCGTCCGCGCCGGGGATGGCGAAGCAGAGCGCGCGCTCTATGACGCGCATGTGGACCGGGTGTACCGCCTGGCTTTCCGGCTCGCGGGCGATGATGCCCTCGCGCAGGATTTCACCCAGGAAACGTTCATTCGCGCGTTCGACCGGCTCGGCTCGTTCCGGGGCGAGGCTGCGTTCTCGACCTGGCTCCATACGATCACGACGACGGTCGTGCTGAATGGACTGCGCAAGGTCAAGCGGTTTCGGCAGCGCGAAGCGGACATCGATGATGCACACGAAATCGGCGCGATGCAGCGACATGCCGAACCGGATTTGAAAGTGCGATTGAAGCAGGCGATCGAAGCGCTACCGGAGGGTTACCGCACCGTGTTTTTGATGCATGACGTCGAGGGCTACACCCACGAGGAGATCGGCGCCGCCCTCGGCGTCGAGACCGGCACGTCGAAGGCGCAGCTGTCGCGCGCGCGGGCAAAGTTGCGTGTGGCGCTGGCGGACTTCGCGGGAGAATGGACGACATGATGGACCAGCACGAAGACCCGAGGTTCGAAGCATGGCTGCGGAAGGCGGCCGAATCGTACCACGCCCCAGACCCCACTCCGCGGGATGTGATGTGGCAGCGCATCCAGACTGCTCGTCGCCAGAAGCCCGTCATCGTGCTCCGCCCCTGGATGGCGTGGGCGATGGCCGCTGCCGCTGTCCTGATTCTCGGCATCGGCATCGGCCGGTGGACGGCAACCCCGACTGGCCGCGGCAATCCAGTCGCCGTCGCCACGACTCCCCTGGCCAACTCCGACTCGGGGCTGGCTGCTCCGTCGCCGGACGTCGTGTACCAGGTCGCCGCGACCCAGTACCTGTCACGGACCGAGGCGTTTCTGACCTCGTTCCGCACCGATCTGGGGAAGAATCACGCGGCCAACAGCGCGCGCTTTGCCGGCCAGGCGCGCGATCTCCTCACGACCACGCAGCTCATGCTCGACTCACCGGCCGGCAAGGATCAGCGCATGCGCTCGCTCCTCGAGGATCTGGAGCTCGTGCTCATGCAGATCTCTCAGCTGGACCCGGCGCATGGCGGTCATGACGCCGATCTCATCACACAAGGCATGAACCAATCGAACGTGTTGCCCAAATTGCGCTCGGCGATTCCCGCCGGGCCGGTACCGGTGCGCACTGAAGGAGCACTCTGATGTTGTGTGGCATGTCCCTCTTGCTCGCCGTTACGACTGTGATCCAGGCGACGCCCACGCCTCCGGCCACTCCCGCGCCGCGAGCCCACCGCCGTGCGCCAGCTCCGCCGGTAGTGGCGGGAGTCCCGGCGACGTCACTCACCGATCTGGAGGCGTCACTCGAAACCGCGGCGGCTGCGCTCGAGATGGCGCAGCCCGGCTTCGCGGCGTTCTCGGCGCAGGCGCCGGTGTTCGCCATGGTCGCGCCCGAGTTGCAGGCGGCCGGCGTCGCGCTCTCGGTCGCACCAATGGCCCTGACCGGGCCATCGATCGCGCTGAGCATCGCACCGCCGACGATGTGGGGGACGGACGAGGACGAGGAGGAGCTGACTGCACCGGTCTGGCCGGACCAGAACCAAGCTGATGTCGCGGATTCCATGTATCGCGCCGCGCGCAGCGCATTGAATCAGAACCAGTACACCAGGTCGGCAGAGCTCTTCCGCGGCATCCGCGAGCGGTATCCGCGCTCCACGTATGTGCCGAACAGTTATTACTGGCAGGCGTTCGCGCTGTATCGCGATGGCTCGGAGGAGAACCTGCGTACCGCGCGCGAAGCGCTGAAGACGCAGGCCAAGAATTACAAGAAGGCGTCGACGCGGACCGATGCCGACAAACTGTTGGTCCGGGTGCAGGGGGCGCTCGCGCGTCTCGGCGACGAAGAAGCGATGCGGGCGCTCAATCAGGATCTCGATTCGATCGCCCCGAGACCGGGCGCGCCGGGGACCGGGGCGACGATGGTGGCCGTGGCGCCTACATCGTGTGACGACGATGACGACGACCTCCGAATCGCCGCGTTGAATGCGGTGCTCCAAATGGATCCGGACCGCGCGGTGCCGCTGCTCAAGACGGTACTCGCCCGGCGTGACGCCGGAGCGGTGTGCCTGCGCCGCAAGGCGGTATTCCTGGTGTCGCAGAAGCGGACGTCGGAGACGTCAGCCATTCTGCTCAACGCCGTGCGCAACGATCCGGACCGTGAAGTTCGCGAGCAGGCGGTATTCTGGCTGTCGCAGGTTCCGGGCGATGAGACCGTCGCGGCGCTCGACTCGGTGTTGCGCGATCCCAAGACCGATCAAGAGATCCAGGAGAAAGCCATCTTCGCGCTCTCGCAGCATCACAGCGCGCGCGCCGGAGCGGTCTTGCGGGATTTCGCCATGCGGCCTGACGTGGACGAGGACCTGCGCGAGAAGGCCGTCTTCTGGATCGGTCAGACGCGGTCTCCCGAGAATGCGCAGTTTTTGAAGGACCTGTTCGCCAAGGCGGACAACCAGGACCTCAAGGAAAAGATCCTGTTCTCGCTGTCGCAGATGGGCGGAGCCGACAATTACCGCTGGCTCATGGATGTCGCGCTCAACGCGAAGGAAGACATCGACATCCGGAAGAAAGCGATCTTCTGGGCCGGTCAGGGCCGCAACGTCGATATCGCCGACCTGGTGCGCCTGTACGACAGCATGAATGACCGCGACATGCGGGAGCAGCTGATCTTCGTGTACTCGCAGCGCCGCGAAGACGCCGCGCTCGACAAGCTGTTCCAGATCGGGAAGAACGATCCCGACCGCGAGCTCCGCAAGAAAGCGATCTTCTGGATCGGCCAGTCGCGCGATCCGCGGGCGGCCAAATACCTTCAGGACTTGATCAACCAATGAACAACCGTGCGTGGTGCGTCGTGCGTCGTGCGTCGGTTGCACTGCTGCTCGCAGTGCCCGCGCTCCAGGCGCAGTCGCTCGAGCGGCGTGTCAGCGCCGCGCCAGATGGCTCAGTCCGATTCAGCTTCGCAGCCAAGCCCGGCGTCTACGGCAACGGCCGCAACTCGATCAGCTGGGATTGCGACAAGGGAAACTGCCGCAATCAGGTCAATGGAGACTGGGAGGACCGCGACAACTGGAACTCGCCGTGCGATTCAGGTCCGGTCCGCGTGGCCGTGCAGAAGACCAGCGGCCGGATCACCGACCTGCGCGTGTACGTCGGCGGCGAGTGGCGTCCCAACACGTCGGCAACCGATCTCGGCACCGTAAGCACGAAGGACGCCGCGTCCTACCTGCTCGGCCTGGCCCTGCGTGATGAGTCGCGCGCGTCGGAGAAAGCGATCTTTCCCGCCGTCCTGGCGGACAGCGTCACCGTCTGGCCCGACCTCTTGAAAATCGCCAAAGCGGACAACGTCACCCGCAAGACGCGCCGGTCGGCGGTCTTCTGGCTCGGCCAAGCCGCGGGAGACGCGGCGACCAAGGGTCTTACCGATCTCGTGGCCGACGGCGACGCCGACCACGAAGTCCGGGAGTCGGCGGTCTTCGCGTTGTCGCAGCGACCGAGCGACGAGGGTGTCCCGGCCCTGATTCGCATCGCCAAGGAGAACAAGGATCCCGATCTCCGCCGGAAGGCCATCTTCTGGCTGGGCCAATCCGACGATCCGCGCGCGCTGGATTTGTTCGAGCAGCTCCTGACGAAGCCATAAAACTGCTTCGGGTATAGGGAGTAGGGTGTGGTCCACTTACCACATCCCACACTCCACACCCAACGCCTTTTAGATTTGGCGCATGCCATTCTGGACCGGACGGCGGGCGCTCGGTGCGATTCTTCTCGCTATTCTGCTTGTCGCTGCCACTTGGGCGGCTGTCGTGGTCATGGTGGCGGTTCAGGCCTCCCACGATCAAGCCACGAACGCCGACGCGATCGTCGTGCTCGGCGCCGCGCAGTACAATGGCCGGCCCTCTCCCGTCTTCCGTGCCCGGCTCGATCACGCCGCCGCGCTCTATCAGCGCGGCCTCGCGCCCACCGTCCTGGTCACTGGAGGAATCGGCGCACACGACACGCTGGATGAGGCCAACGTGGGTCGGGATTACCTCGTGCGCCTGCACATTCCCGACGATGCCGTCATTCCGCTCGCCGGAGCCGACGACACGTTCAGGTCGATCGAGCAGGTGACACGCTGGTTCCAGGGGCGCGAGAGTCGTCGTGTGCTGCTCGTGAGCGACGGATTTCATATGCTGCGCCTGCAGATCATTGCGAGACGGCTGGGTCTGACAGCGTACACGTCACCGGCGACAGGCTCCCCCATTCACGCGAGCGTGCGGCGCAACACCGGTTATCTCTTTGCCGAGGGATTCAAGGTCCCATTCACCTGGCTGTTCCAGCGCTAAACGACGAGGGCAGGCATGAAGCTCGACAGTAAGCGAGTGTATTCGGGACGTGTGATCGATCTCGATGTGGACAGCGTGCGATTTCCCAATGGATCGACCGGTCAACTCGAGATGATTCGACACCCCGGTGCTGCTGCCGTCGTGCCGTTCGCTTCCGATCCGCACGGTCCAGACCCGACGATTCTACTCATTGATCAATACCGCTACGCCACCGGCGGCTCGCTGTTCGAAATTCCCGCCGGTCGCTTGAACCCTGGCGAAGATCCGCGGGTATGTGCAGAGCGGGAGCTGCTGGAGGAGGTCGGTGTGAAGGCCGGCAGGGTCGAGCGTCTTACTACTATATGGACGACGCCCGGCTTCACGGACGAAAAGATTCACCTTTTTTGGGCAACGGACCTCACCGCGGGGCAACACGCGCGCGAGCCGGACGAGTTCATCGAAGTGACCCCAAAACCTTTATCCGAGGCACTTCAACTCATCCGAAGCGGTGTGATTTCGGACGCCAAGACCGCGTTGGCGCTACTTTTTGTGGCTGGTTTCACCCTGGAGCATTAGTCCTCTCCGTCCTTCAGATCTAGATCAAATGTGGAATTGTGCCGTCCTCTGGCTGGGACAATATTCCCATTTCGCAGTCCGCTGCGAATCGTAAATAGTTCACCGACAAGGAGTTAGTCCCCTAGCCAGGGAGGCACGGATTGTGCCGAGTCCTCATAACGTAAATCAGGGCAGGGCTTTCCGTATTCCAGTTCGAAACGCAAGGATGCCTATGCGGCCCGCGTTGAAGCGTCCAACAGCAGCTGTCGATTCGCGACGAGCATTGCAGCGCGAAGCGCTGCATGAGCTGGATGACGGCCAAGTGGTGATGCGCCACCTCGCCGGGGAGCCGCAGGCGTTCGGGACGTTGGTGGACCGCTACCAGACCCGCCTCCTCAATTTCGTCAATCGCACGATCGGCGACCGGGAGCGCGCAGAGGACCTGGTGCAGGAAGTGTTCATCCGGGTGTTCCGGCACCTGCACCGCTTCGATCAGACCAAGAAGTTCTCGACGTGGATCTACACGATCGCTTCCAACCTGGCGAAGAACGAGCTGCGCAATCGCAGCCGCAACCCGCTGGTTCTGTTCCAGACGATCAAGAAGAATTGGGAAGCGGACCACCGGCCGCTGCAATTCGAAGACACGACCGCACGGCCCGACGACCTGTATCGCAAGCGGTTTCTTAAGGATGCCGTGGATCAGTGCGTTCAGCGCTTGCCGGAGCATCACCGCGAAGTCTTCGTGCTGCGCGAGCTCGAGGGGAAGAGCTATCAGGAAATCGCCGAGATCACCGGCTGCAACTTGGGGACGGTAAAGAGTCGCCTGAACCGGGCGCGCAACAGCTTCGCCCAGCTCATCGGCCCGATCCTCGTTTAAGCACAACTCGACGCTCTTTTAGCCCGGCTGCGGAACACCCCGCTGCCGGGAGTGGTACATTCCCCCCATGCTGTGCCAGGAGTTCCTCGAACGCCATAGCGAGTTCCGGGATGGATTAATCACCTCGACCCGGGATCTGCGCCGCTTTGCTCGACATATGGCGCAGTGCTCTTCGTGCGGCCGGTATGACGCCACGGTTCGCTATGCGGTGCGGGCTCTTCACTCAGCCACTCCGATTACGCCGTCGGCGGACTTCCGGGAGCGCCTCGACGCACGCATCGCCATCGAGCGCCGGCGCGTGCCGCGACCGCCGGCGCAGGCCGGCGTCTCAGCCACCTTACTGGTGATTGCGGCATTCGCATTGTGCTTTTTCGAGATCGGCCAACGGCCGCGCATCGCGCGCGCGCCGTTCTTGCCGCCGGTCGCGAACCCCAAGCCCGTTGCTGGAGCGGGGCTGCCGTTTGTGTCGTTCCAGGATCCGCGAGCGATCATTACCCAGATTACAAGCCTTTCTCCGACTACCGGCGGGCGATAACTTCGCTGGATGGCGGCGCTCAACCTCGACGCCCTCCTTCGAAGTCTGAAGAAGGGCGGCCCTGCTCTCGATCCGGTCTATCTGCTCTACGGTGACGAAGACGTCTTGAAGGACGAGGCGATTCGCGCGCTCATCGACGTCGGCATAGGCTCGAGCCGCGACTTTAACCTGGATATCCGGTTTACCGGCGATCTGGACCCGGAATCATTCAACGCACTGGTCAATACGCCGCCCATGCTGGCTGAGCGCCGCGCCGTCGTGATTCGCGGCCTGGAGCAGCTCGGCAAGCGGAAGACGAAGCTCCGGGATGAGCTCGTGCGGTATTTGGAATCGCCGAACCCGACCACGCTGCTTGTGCTCGTCGTCGCAGCGGGCGAGGAGCCCGACGCTGAGATTGCGAGGGCGTGCACCGCAATCGATCTCACAGCCCTGGCTGCCGAACGGATTCCGCGCTGGGTACAGCATCGGGCGAGCGCGCTGGGTGTCGCGATCGATGCCCCGGCCTCGGAGCTGTTACTCAAGGCCGTCGGGAATGATCTCAGTACCGTGAGCCGTGAGCTCGAGAAACTTGCGTCGCTCGTCGCCGGCACCGGTCGATCCATCACCGTCGGTGACGTTTCCGCCCAGGTGGGCGTGCGGCACGGGGAAACCCTGTTCGACCTGGTCGAGTCCGCTCTGGAACGGATGGGCGCGCGCGCGGCCCAGCTGGCCGGGCCCGTCCTGGAGCAGGCAGGCATGAACGGCGTCAAGATCATTTCCTTACTCGGCACGCACCTTGTCGGGACGGCTCTCGCCCGCGCCGAGCGCGATCGCGGGGTGCATCCGAGTCGCCTCGCCGACATCCTCTATCGGCAAATGATCAACGTCAGGCCGTATGGATTGCGCGGCTATAAAGAGGAAGCGGCGCGCTGGGCGGCGTGGAGCGCCCTCTGGACCGGGTCCGAGCTCCGTGCGGCGCTGCGCGCGGCGCTCGACGCCGACAATGCCCTGAAGACGGCCACGGTGAGCGACGACCGGGGAATCGTAACGCAGCTCGTACTCGGGTTCGCGGCAACGAAGCGGGAGGCCGCATGAGGGCCGGACAGTCGGCGCGCCGGACGGCGGGACTGTTGGTGCTTGCAGTGTTGTTCAGTCCCGCAGTCAGACTGTCGGCACAGACCGACAGCAGGCTCGTCGGAGCGCTTCGCCTCGCGCAGTCCGGCCAGGTCGATTCCGGTCGCGCGATCATTCGGCGCCTGCTCGCGACACTTCCGCCGAGCGATACGTCCTATCCGCAAGCCCTGCTTGCGGCCGCGAAGGTCGCGCCTGACGCGGCGACCGTCGGATCGCATCTCAACCGGGTCGTGGTCGAGTATGGGACCAGCCCCTGGGCGGATGACGCCTTGCTGCTCCTGACGCAGCTTTACTACGCGCAGCGCGACCCCGCGCAGACCGTACAATCGGCGGAACACCTGAATCGTGACTACCCCGACTCGCCGCTGCGGCCGCGTGCGGACTTCACGGCTGCGCGCGCCTATTTCGAGCTCAAGAACGAAACGCGCGGGTGCCAGCTGATTCAGCAGGCTCTGGACGGCGCGGGCGACGATGTCGAGTTCAAGAATCAAGTGGGCTTCTACGCGGCGCGGTGCAGTGCACCATCGCCGGCCGCCAGCGCGCCTTCTCCCGACACCGCGCCCAAACCCTCGGGGAGCGGCCCACACGCGTATGCCGTGCAAGTCCTGGCCGTGAAAAGCGCGGCGCAAGTTGACGACATGCTCACCCGGCTCAGGGTGATGGGCTTCGATGCCCGCGTCGTGCGGGATTCGACCGGCTACTTCAAGGTGCGCGTCGGCCGATACGCCACGCGCGAGGAAGCGGCGCGGACGCAGCAGCGGCTGAAGACCAAGATGGGCGGCCAGCCGTTCGTCGTGGACGAGCCATGACGGCATTGACCCCACCTGAAACACCGCTCATGCAGCAGTACCGCGACATCAAGGCCCGCCATCCGCAGACCATCCTGTTTTTCCGGATGGGCGACTTCTACGAGATGTTCGAAGACGACGCGAAGCTCGCGGCACGCGAGCTGGGGCTGACGCTCACCTCACGCAACAACGGCGGCGCCGCGGAAATCCCGCTTGCCGGTGTGCCCGTCAAGGCGGCTACCGAGTACCTCCGGCGGCTCATCGCCAAAGGCCACCGCGTCGCCATCTGCGAGCAGATCGAGGATCCGAAGCTGGCCAAAGGAATCGTCCGCCGCGCGGTCGTCGAGACGGTTACTCCGGGCACGGTGCTCACCGACGACTGGCTCGTCAAGAATCGCAACAACTATCTGATGGCTGTCGATCCGCGCGGCGCGGCCGTGGGGCTCGCCACACTCGACATCACGACCGGCGAGCTCATCCTCGAGGTCGTGGCGCCAGACGAGCTCGAGCCGGTGCTCGGGCGATATGAGGCGCGTGAGCTGGTCATGCCGGCGGAAACGACGATCCCGGGATCTGCGGTGACGACGACCGCGCGCGAAGCCTGGGAGTTCGACCCCGAGCTCGCGCGCGAGGACCTGCTGCGGCTCTACGGCATCGCATCGCTCGACGGCCTCGGCGTCTCGCCGGACGATCGGCCCGCGATCGGCGCGGCCGGCGCACTGCTGCGCTACGCGCGCGAGCTCAAGCCGGGCGGCTTGCCCCATCTCGCACACCCCACGATCGTGCGCCGCGGCGATCTGCTGCCGCTCGACGAGATGACGCGTCGCAACCTGGAGCTCGTCGAGCCCCTGCGTGCCGGCATGGAAGGCGCCACACTGCTCGAAGTGATCGACCGCACCCTCACGCCGATGGGCGGGCGCCTGCTGCGTCGCTGGCTGCTCGCGCCACTGGTCGATCCCGCGGCGATCACCACGCGGCTCGACGCCGTGACCGTGCTGGTGGGCGATGGCCGCGGGCGCGAGCGACTGCGCGAGGGGCTCGACGGCGTGCGTGATCTCGAGCGGCTGGCGGGACGCGCAACCCTCGGCCGGGCCGCACCCCGCGAGATGGGGGCGCTCCGGGATTCGATCGTGCGCCTGCCCGACGTGGCGGGCGCCTTGAGCGGGCTCGAGGGCCGCGAGCGGTCCGCCCTGCTCGACGCGGGAGCCCATGAGCTCGATCTGCTGACGGACATCGGGGAGGAGCTGGCGCGCGCGCTGGTCGAACGGCCGCCGGCGCAACTGGATGACGGCGACACAATCAAGGGCGGATATGATGCCGACCTCGACGAGCTGAAGGCGGCGCGCGACGGCGGCAAGCAATACATCGCGGGGCTGCAGGCGCGCGAGCGGGAACGCACCGGCATCGGCTCGCTCAAAGTCGGCTTCAACAAGGTCTTCGGTTACTACATCGAAGTCACGCACGCGCACCGCGAGCGTATTCCGTCCGATTACGAGCGCCGCCAGACCCTCACCGGCGCGGAGCGCTACGTCACGCCCGAGCTGAAAGAGTACGAGGCCAAGGTTTTGGGTGCCGAGGAGCGCATCGCGGAGCGCGAAGCCGCCGTGCTGGACCAGCTGCGCCGGCGCGTGGGCGCCGGCATCACGCGCGTCCAGACCACGGCAGGGTTGCTCGCCCGGCTCGACGTCTGGGCCGCGCTCGCCGACGTGGCTGAGCGCGAGCGTTACGTGCGGCCCGCAGTCACGAGTGAGTACACGGTACAGCTCGAGGGCTGCCGCCACCCCGTCGTCGAGCGGATGATGGCGCGCGAAGCCTTCATTCCGAACGACGTGCTGCTCGACGCGTCCGGTCGCGTCATCCTGCTCACGGGTCCCAACATGGCGGGCAAGTCCACCCTGCTCCGCCAAGTCGGGCTCTGCGTCGTGCTCGCGCAAATGGGCTCGTTCGTCCCCTGCCGGCGCGCGGACATCGGCGTCGTGGATCGCCTGTTCACCCGGGTCGGCGCGTCGGACAACCTGGTGCGTGGACAGTCGACGTTCATGGTCGAAATGAGCGAGACCAGCGCGATTCTGCACGCGGCCACCGCCCGGAGTCTCGTGCTGCTCGATGAAATCGGCCGCGGCACGTCGACCTACGACGGAGTGGCGATTGCATGGGCCGTCACCGAGGCCCTGCACAACAGCATCGGGTGCAAGACGATCTTCGCCACACACTACCACGAGCTGACGCAGCTGACCGAGGAGCTCGAGCACGTGCGCAACTTCAACGTGGCCGTCCGCGAGGTGGGCGAAGAGATCGTGTTCCTGCACCGCCTGGAGCCGGGTGGAGCCGACCGCTCGTACGGGATTCACGTCGGTCGCCTGGCGGGATTACCCGCGCCGGTCGTGACGCGCGCCTGGCAAGTCCTCAAGCTGCTGGAGGCCGGACATCACGTGGCACGGCAGCGACCCCCAGCTCCGGCCGACGCGACGCAGCTCGGTCTGTTCGCACCGCCGCCTCCAGACCCCCTGCTCCTCGAGCTGGACGGGCTGGACGTCAATTCGCTGTCTCCACTCGAAGCGCTGAACCGGTTGGCAGCGTGGCAAAAGCGCCGCAAGGATGCAACCGCATGAGAGTGCTGATCGCCGTCGCCGTGCTTGGCGTCGTGGGGTGGGTGGGGTGGGCGTGTCACGGCTCGTCTCCGCAATCGGATGCAGGAGATCAGTCGGCTCAGGCGGCGCCGCCGCCCGAATCCGAAGCGCCGGTCGCCCTCAACCCGGATGTGCCGATCGCCTATCCGCCGGCTTTGTACGATCAAAAGGTCGAAGGCGACGTCACGCTGCGGTTGTTTGTCGATTCGATGGGCAAGCTCGTTCCCGAATCGACACGGGTGGCCGAGGCCAGCGGGTATCCCGCGCTCGATTCCGCGGCGCTCGCCGGTTCCAAGGCGCTGCGGTTCGCGCCCGCGAAGCGCCGTGGCGTCCCGGTGGCAACCGCATTTCTGCAGCCCGTCGAGTTCCGGCAGGTGGGCACGACGCGAACGGGAACGGTGACTTTGCCGCCGGCGCCCGCGCCTATACCGCCACCGGCACCCGCGCCCGCCCGTCCGCGCTCTCCACCTCCCGCTCCAGTCGTGCGGCCAAAGCCGGATACCACGCGGACGGGTGGGGACACCACCAGGGCTCGCGCCGATACGACGCGGCCGTCCCCTGACACGACGAAGGCACGCACGGACACGAGTGCCACAACACACTAAGCCGTACGCCAACGTCCTCGAGACGATCGGCTGGACGCCACTCATTCGCATCAACAAAGTCGCGCGCGGGATCCGGACGCCCGTCTACGCCAAAGCGGAGTTTTTCAATCCCGGCGGGTCGGTCAAGGATCGAATCGGACTCGCGATGATCGAAGCGGCCGAGCGCGCCGGCACGCTGAAGCCTGGCGGCCTGATCGTCGAAGCCACGTCCGGAAACACAGGCGTCGGGCTCGCCATCGCGGCAGCCGTGAAAGGGTATCGGTGCATTTTCACGATGCCGGACAAGATGTCGCAGGAAAAAGCGCGACTGCTGCGCGCGCTGGGCGCGGAAGTCATCATCACGCCGACCGCCGTGCCGCCGGATCACCCTGACAACTACATCGTGAAAGGCCGCGCCATCGCGGCCGCGCACGACAACGCGATCTTCGCCGACCAGCACTACAACCCGGTGAATCCCGACGTGCACTATCTCACGACCGGACCGGAGATCTGGGAGCAAACCGGCGGGAAGGTCACGCACTTCGTGTGCGCGCCCGGCACCGGCGGCACAGTCAGCGGCGCGGGCAGGTATCTCAAGGAGAAGAATCCGAAGATCCGCGTGGTCGCTGCTGATCCCGTGGGATCGATCTATACCGAGTATGCCAGGAGCCACACGAAGGGCGACGGGCAACCCTACAAGGTTGAGGGCATCGGCGGCGACAAGATCCCCACGTCGCTGCACTGGGATGTGATCGACGAATGGGTGGTCGTGAGCGACAAAGACGCGATGCAGATGGCGCGCCGGCTCTCCAGGGAGGAGGGCCTCTTCGTCGGTGGCTCCACGGGCGTCAACGTCGTCGCGGCCCTGGACGTCGCGCGCCGGACCGACGACCCCAACGCCCTGGTCGTGACCGTCCTGGCCGACACCGGCGAACGCTATCTCAGCAAGGTCTATAACGAAGAATGGCTGCGCGAAAACCAGCTGATCGACGACGCGAGACCTACGGTCGGCCGCCTTATCGCCGCCAAGACGGGCGAGGCGCCGCCACTGATCCACGTCGCTCCAGAGGCGTCGGTCCGTCAGGCGCTGAACTTGATGTCCACCTACAACGTGTCGCAGCTGCCGGTACTCGACGGTGACGACGGTGTGGGTGCGGTGTCCGAGCAGGCCCTGATGGCGCGTGCGATCGGCCAGCAGAAGATCCTCGACAGCCCCGTGCGGGATGTGATGGACCCCCCCTTCCCGGTCGTGGACGGCGAATCGCCGATAGCACTGCTGACCACGCTGTTGTCGCGCACGACGCCGGCCGCGCTGGTGCGGCGCAACGGCAAGGTCGTCGGGATCGTCAGCCGCTACGACTTGCTCCATCAGCTGGCGGGAATCCGCTGATGCGTGTGACGGTGCTCACGGGCGGCGCGACGTCGGAGCGCGCCGTCGCATTTGCCAGCGCCTCACAGATCGTGGCTGCGCTGCGAAGCCGGAAGCACGACGTGCACGTGGTCGATCTGGCCGGTGGCGTCTTGGACGAGCGGAGCGAGCGTGAGCTCCTCGCAGGGACCGTCGGCACAACGCCGCCGACCGTAGAGGCGCTGGTCGAGCGCCAACGGCAGATGCTGTCGGAAGGTCTGGGGGAGCTCGAGCCGGTGCGGAGGGCGGAAGTGCTGTTCCTCGCGGTGCACGGCGGTGCCCTGGAAGGCGGCACGCTGCAGGCCGTGCTCGACGTGATCGGGGTGCCCTACACGGGCAGCGGCCCGCTCGCGAGCGCGCTCGCGATGGACAAAGACTTGTCCAAGCGACTGTTCCGGGCCATGGGCGTACCTGTGCCGGCATGGTTCATGGCTCCGGTGGGTCCTGAGGACGTGAGCACGGCGTTGGGGTGGCCGGTCATCATCAAGCCGTCCAAGCAGGGTTCCTCGGTCGGATTGACGCTGGTGAAACAGGCCCAGGATCTGGGCAGCGCGGTGAAGCTGGCAGCGCGCTTTGACGACGAGGTGATGGCGGAACAGTTCATTCCGGGAAGGGAGCTGACGGTCGGCGTGCTCGGCGACGTTCCGCTGCCCGTAGGTCAGATAGTCCCTAAGCACGAATTGTTCGACTATGAGACGAAGTACACGCCGGGCATGTCAGAGGAAACCTTCCCGGCCAAGATCGAGACCCTGCTCGCCCGACAATTGCAGGAGTATGCGCTGATGGCGCACCGTGCCCTGAAGCTGAGCGGTTACTCTCGGATCGACTTCCGGGTCAGTCCTGAGGGGGACATCTTCTGCCTGGAAGCGAACTCTCTGCCGGGAATGACCCGCACCAGTTTGTTCCCTCAGGCGGCGCAGGCGGCTGGGATTGTTTTTGCGGAGCTGTGTGAGCGGATCGCCACGCTGGCTCGGAACAAGGCCCCCTAGAGCGGGGGGTATATCCATGAGAGTGAGCCGAGCCGCGTAGACGCCTAGTGGACGCCGAGGAACTGATGGGCCCGCAGCGAATGTACGGTCTGACGACGTGGGTGCGACGCCTTTTGGTCGCCAACCTGCTCGTGTTTCTGGTTCAAAACACGCTGTTCGTTGATTCCAACTTCGCGAAAGCGTTTGCGTTTACTCCGCTGGCCGCCTGGGACCAGCCGTGGACGTTTGTCACCTACATGTTCCTGCACGCGGGAATTCTGCACCTCGCGTTCAACATGCTTGTGCTGTTCGTGTTCGGCTCCTCGGTGGAAGAGCACATGGGTGGTCGGAAGTTTTTGCTCTTCTATCTCCTCTGCGGGATTGGTGGCGCGGCCGCATCGTTCCTTTTGATGCAGGCCATGCGGATGACGCAGATCATCGGCGCGTCGAGCGCCGTGCTCGGCGTCGCGGTCGCCTTTGCGTGGTACTGGCCCGACCATCCGGTGTTCGTGTTCCCGCTGCCCGATCCGATTCCGGCGAAATGGCTCGTCGTATTCCTCGTGGGTGTGGACCTCGTGTTGGCCCTGCTCGGGGCGAGTGATGGGACCGCACATCTCGCGCACCTTGGCGGCGTCGCTACCGCGCTGCTCTATCTCAAGGGCCAGGATTGGTATGCCACGCGCGACGAGCGGCGCGGCCGCCAGCCCTCGGAGTCGAGCGTGCTCGTGTCGCAGCCGCCGCGGATGAGCCGCGGCAGCGGCATTCCGCCGTCGGCGCGCGCCGCGAGCTCGCGCGGCGCGCCTTCGCCCGACGCGCGCGCCACCGCCGAAATCGATCGCGTGCTCGACAAGATCATCGCGAGCGGCGTCGACAGTCTCACGCCGGCCGAGCGCAAGTTTCTCACCGAAATCAGCCGCCGGTTGCGTACGCCGCCAAAGGCGTAGTGTCAAGCCCGCCGCGACCAGGTGTCGCGGCGCAACGAGATTGAATTCCGCGGGACCGCTTCCCAAATTGGGCAGCACCAGCGCAATGCTCGTCAATCTCGTTCCTGAATTCCTCGCGACACTGGCCGCACAAGATCCTCCCGCGGCATACCACGAGTACCTCGATCGCCATAGTCCGGTGCTCAGCGCGTACTGGCAGAATTACGTGCTCGATCCAAACTCGCCGCATGCGGAGCCGATCATCGCGACGGCGTTGCGCGCCGACCGCAGCGACCTGAAGCGACTGCTCGAAGACGTGGACGTGGTGGCGATCGCCGAGGAGGGCTTGCGACGCGCGACCGAGTTACTCGAGGCCGACAGCCCGGTCGATCTCTATCTGATGGTCGGCGTGGGCGCCGCGAATGCAGGAGAGCTGGTCGTGCGCGGGCGGGGCATTGCGTTCGTGTGCCTCGAGCATTTCACCGGGCGCGCGAACGCGCAATCATACGGCATGGGACTCGCGCCAAACCTTCTGCCGCTGTGGATCGCGCATGAAGTGGCGCACGCGCTGCGCTACACGTCGCCGACGAGCCGCGCGGCGCTGCGCCGGCTCGTGAGCGACCTCGGCGGATATTATGACGCATGGGAGATGGGATCGCGCGCCACGCTGCGTGAGCTGGTCGTGAATGAAGGCGCCGCGATTGCGGCATCGCAGGCGGCGGCACCGGGCTTTGATGCCTGGGAATACTTCGGCTACAACCGCCGGCAGTATCGCCGGCTGCGCGAGCTGGACGCATTCCTGCGCCGCGCCTCGGCGGCCGATCTCGACGCCACGGGGCTGGGGCTCCGCCTGCGTTATCTGTCGGGCGGCATGAGTCCCGCCGCGCGCCTGCTCGCGGGCAAGGTGCTTCCGGAGCGCGCGGGTTATTATCTCGGCCTGCGGCTGGTGGAGAACTATTTCGCGGAGCACGGCGGCGCTTCGACCGTGCGGGCGACTGTCGAGGAGCTGCGACAGGCGGACGATCGAGCCATGGGGATCCAGACGGCGTGACGACGCGGGGAAAGGGGCAGAGTGGTCCGGCTCGGGTTGGAGCGCCGGTGCCGGCAGAGGCGCCGGAGCGGCGGCGCAATCGCCCGCTGCGCGAGGTGTTGGACGAGTTGCTCGCGCATACGCGGGAGATCGCCCGCCGGGCCAAGACCATGACCCCCGTCGAGCTCGACTATGCCCAGCAGCGCCTGGAGTGGCTGGCGGACGAGGTGTGGCGGCTCTCGACAGGCGAGGCTGTACCTCCCGAGTAGATTACGCGGGGTATGGGCACTCGCGGGCGGGGCGCATTCAAAGTCGCGATCACCAAGGAAGACCTGGTCTTCGCGGCCGCGCACTTCATCACGTTCGCCGGTCACCGCTGCGAGAAACTCCACGGCCACAACTATCGCGCCAGCCTGGTCGTCGAAGGCGGGCTCGAGAAAGACAGCTGGTTCGTGGTGGACTTTTCCGCAGTCAAGAAGGTGATGCGCAGTCTCACGGCCGAGCTCGATCATCGCGTCCTGCTGCCGCGCGACAATCCGCAACTCGAGATCTCCGAGGAGAACGGCAGCGTGCGCGTGGCATTCGCCGGCCAGCCTCGCTATCTGTTTCCCGCGGGCGATTGCGTAATCCTGCCGATTCCGAATACGACGGTCGAAATGTTGGCGCAGTATCTCGCGGGCCGGGTGCGCGCCGAGCTCGGCTCCGTCCGCCTCAAGACGATAGAGATCGAGGTGGAGGAAAACTTCGGCCAGTCAGCGAGCTACCGTGAAGACCTCGACTAAACTTTCGCCCACTGAGATCAGCGACCGGCTCAACGGTTTACCCGGCTGGCGTCTCGAAGCCGGCGCCATCGTGCGCGAGTATCAGACCGACGGCTGGCCGACCACCTTGATGCTGGTCAATGCCATCGGGTTCTTCGCCGAGGCGGCCGACCATCATCCCGATCTCGCGGTGAGCTGGGGCAAGGTGCAGGTGAAGCTGTGGACGCACAGCGCCGGCGGCGTGACTGCGAGTGACATGGAGCTCGCGCAGCTCATCGAGCAGACGGCGCTCTGGCGTCCAAGGCCGGGCGCCAGTGTCCTGCGCGGGACGACGAAGAAGTTCGTGGGGCCGTGACGCGCTCACTTCCCCACGCAAAACGCCGCGAACACCCGGTCGAGCACATCCTCCGGCGTAACCGCCCCGATCAAATCGTCGAGCGCAACTACCGCGGCGCGCAGATGCGTCGCCGCCGCTGCCGCATCGATCCCACTGGTCCGCGCGGTCCAGAACTCCTCGAGCTCTCGCTGGGCACGCTCGAGCGCGACGCGATGGCGCGCGCGGGTCACCACCGGCTCGACGTCGCCGAGCGCGAGTAGCCGGCCGAACGCGACCTCGGCGAGCTGGCGCCGCAGCTCGGCGAGTCCCTGCCCCGTGACGACCGAAATCCCCGATCCGCCGAGGTCGGCTTTGGTCCGCGCGATCACGACCGGAACGGATATCTCCGCGAGAAATTGCTCTCGGCTGGGATCATCGGTCTCTTCGCAGTAGAGCACGAGGTCCGCCGCCGCGAGGTATTTCTTGCTGACCTCGATTCCAAGCCGCTCAATCCGCTCGCCAACATCCCGCAATCCCGCCGTATCCACCAGGCGGAACGGAAAGCCCTCGATCACGGCGTGCGCCTCGATGGCGTCGCGCGTGGTGCCGGGGATCTCGGTCACGATTGCGCGCTCGGTACCGAGCAGCGCGTTGAACAGGGACGATTTGCCGGCGTTGGGCCGGCCTGCGATCACGAGCAGCGCGCCTTCGCGCAGCCGTTCGCCCTCGGGAGCGGTCTTCAAGAGATCGGCTATGCGGTCACGCACAACGCACCACGCATCTCGCACGCGTTCCGGCGAGACGGGACCCTCATCCTCCTCGGGAAAGTCGATGTCATAGGCCAGCAGCGCGTCGAGTTCCAGGATCTCGCCGCGGAGCGCCGCCAGGCGGTCCGACAGCCCGCGCTCGAGCTGCTGCAGCGCGCGGCGGCGCTGCGCCGGCGAACCGGCGTCGATGAGGTCGGCGGTCGCCTCGGCCTGCAGCAAATCCATCTTGCCGTTCAGCACGGCGCGGCGAGTGAACTCGCCCGGCATGGCGGGCCGTGCCCCGGCCTCAACCAGCGCCGCGACCGCGGCGGCCGGCACGACCAGCCCGCCATGGGTCGAGATCTCGATCAAGTCATCGCCGGTGTAGGAGTGCGGCGCCGGGAAGCAGGCCGCGAGGCAGTCGTCCACGAGCGCGCGGGACGCGGGATGTAAAAGGCGCGCCCGGAAAACGGTGCGCGGCGGTGTGGCGTGAAACGGCTCGAGGCAGCGGGCGGCGAGCGGGAAGGCGTCGCGACCCGAGAGGCGGATCAGCGCGAGGGCCGAGCGGCCGGGAGGCGTCGCGAGCGCAACGATGGTGTCAGTGAGCAGTCTACGTCTTGCGTGCGGGCAGGGGCGGCGCGGGCGCGCGCGTGCCACCACCCGCCACCGGCGCTTCGCGCAGCCGCCGCTTCGCGATCATGTATTGCTGCGGGATGCTGAAAAGGTTCTGCGCCGCGTAATACAGATTCAGTCCGGATGCGAAGTTGAGGAACAGGAACGTCATCATCACCGGCATGAAATACACCATCATGCGGGTCTGCGGATTCGGCGGTACGCCGATCTGCCCCACCTTCGAGAGGCCGAACATCGACAAGCCGAGCACGATGGGAATGATGCGGTACGGATCAGGCCGCGACAGATCGGGCAGCCACAGGAATGGCACGCCGCGAAAGATGATCGTGTTGGCGAACACAAAGAACAGCGCGAGCAGCACCGGCCAGGGCAGGAGCATCGGCAGGCAGCCCCCGAAGGGATTGACCTTGTACTCCTTGTAGATGCGCAGCATCTCGCGCTGCAGCCGCGCCGGGTCGTCCTTGTACTTGTCCTGGGTCTCTTTGATGAGCGGCGCGACGGCCTGCATCCGGATGCCCGACTCCATCGCTTTTTGGTTCAAGGGCCAGAGCAAAACGCGGATGACGATACCGAACAGGATCAACGCCCAGCCGTACGCGAGATGGAGCCGCTCGTGCATCCAGAGCAGGATATTGACGACGAAGACCGAGACGGGCTGAATGATGGGCCGGAAAATGCCGCCATAGGGATTGGCGTCGTCGAGCCCGTGCCCGAGCGGCGCGAGGTGACGATTCTCGAGCGGGCCCGCATACACCTGATAATGGAACGAGCCGCCGGGCTGCACCGGCATCGTCACCATGACGTCCGCGCGCGACGCCGCGCGTCCGTTTCTCGGGCCCCCGACCGCAACGGCGCCGGCGAATGTCGGCTCTCCCTCTTGCAGGGCGAGCGCGGCGAGGAAGAAGTACTTCGACTTCACCCCCACCCATTCGAACGGGCCGTTGAACAGCGCGCGCTGTCCCGGCCGAACCTTCGCGAAATCGGTGCGCTCGGTCTTGGATGCCTTCGTCACGATCGAGTAGTGGCGATAGTCGTCGAGTGAATCTTTCTCGACGGAGCGCAAGCCATTGGCCAGGTCGAGCAGCAGGATCGCGCCGCTCGAGCCAAGCCCGCTCACCGAGCCGTGCACTTCGAAGCGGTAGCGATCGGGCACAAACGAGTATTCGAGCGTCACGTGCGAGCCGCCGCGCTCCGCGTCGAAGCGCAGCGGCTTTGCACCCTGCCCCGCGTAGACCACGACACCCGCCGCATCCGGACTCGGCTGAAAGCTCCAGTCCTCGAGCGAAACGGTGTCGCCGCCGGAGAGCACGAGCCGATGGCGCAGGAAGGCATCGCCGGCGGGCACCAGCTGCACCGGCCCGGAGTCGCCGCGGGCGAATGACTTGTATTGCAGCAGCTCGGCGGCAACGAGACGGGCGCCCTTGCTGCTAAAGCCCAAGCGATAGAGCGGTGACGTCACCCAGATAATGCGGCCGGTGTCGTCGGACGGTCGGACCGTCGGACGATCGGACGGTAACGGCGTTACGGCCGGACGTGATTGGGTGGAGTCAGCCCTGCGCAGGCTGTCCGGCCGTCCGGCGGTCGGACGGGCCGGCGGTTTTTTGGTCGGCCAAATCAGCGACGGCGCAACCGCCACGATCATCATGAGCGCGAACGCGAGGAGAAGGCGTCTTTTATCCATGGAAGGCGCTAGGGAACGGGATCATACCCGCCGACATGAAATGGATGGCACTTGAGAATGCGCTTGATCCCAAGCCAGGAGCCCTTGAGTGCGCCGTAGCGCTCGACCGCTTGATAGGTATAGCGCGAGCACGACGGCTCGAACCGACATTGGGTGAAGACGAGGTGGGACAGCGTGAGCTGGTAGCCACGGATGAGAGCCATTACGGCCAGGCGCGGCGCGCGTTCCAGGCGCGTCACGTCAGCGTCTCGACCACGCCCGTCAATTCGGCACGCAGCACTGCAAAGGAGGCGCTGTAGGCGGAGCGCTTCGCGCGGATGACGAGATCGACTGCCGGGAGCATGCGCAGCACGTCGCGGCGCAGGATTTCATGCAGCCGGCGGCGCAGACGATTGCGCGCCACGGCCGACGATTGATGACGCGGCACGATCAGGCCGAGCCGCGCGTGACCCGAGGTATTGTGACGCCAAGCCAAATCGAGGTGCCGGGTGCGGCGCCGGCCTCCCGCCTCCCAGCAGGATGTGAGCTCCGAGCCGCGCGTGATACGGACGCGGCGCGGGTACCGCTCGCTCGTTTACCGGCTCCGGTGTTTGGATGGAATGCGGACGACGAGCTGCTTACGGCCCTTCTTGCGCCGGCGAGACAACGTGGCGCGGCCCCAAACGGTTTTCATCCGCGCGCGGAAGCCATGCTTATTGATGCGCCGCCGATTGCGCGGCCGATATGTCGGTCCCATGAATTCCTCGAGTAAGGCCGGGAAAGTTACCCGGCTCGTGACGCGACGGTCAAGGTTGACTTTTCCACAGCGAGCCCGTAGCTTCGCCCCGCCCTTGTTGGACACCCTACCTTTTTGAAAAATCGTGATGGAGCAATCGGTAAACGAAGCTTGGAAGCGCCTCCTCGACGAAGCTCGACGTGAACTTCCCGAGGCGACGGTGCGCACGTGGCTCGAGCCATCTGAGCCCATCGCGCTCGACGAAGGGCGGCTGATCCTCGGCGCGCCCGATCAGTTCGCCGCGGAATGGAATGAGTCGAAACACGCGTCGCTGCTCGCGCGTGCCGCCGAGCGTGTGCTCGGCCGGCCGACGACCGTCGTGTTCCGCGTGCAGGAGGACCGACAGCGCCGGCCGCAGATGGATTTCTTCGTCGCGCCGCAGCACAGCGCGGCGACGGCAATCGCCGCCAACATTGGGACGACACCGCTCAACGAACGGTACAGTTTCCAGACGTTCGTCATCGGCAAGTCAAACGAGCTCGCGGCCGCGGCGGCACACGCCGTCGCCGAAGCGCCGGGCAAGACCTACAACCCGCTGTTCATCTACGGCGCGACGGGACTCGGCAAGACGCACTTGATGCAGGCGATCGCGCATACGGTGCTCGAGAGGAATCCCGAGACCCGGCTGCAGTACTTCGGCGCCGAGCAGTTCATCAACGACGTGATCGAGTCAATCCACGCGCGCACGATGTCGGAGTTCCGCCGGCGCTACCGCAACGACGTGGATCTCCTCCTGGTGGACGACGTGCATTTCCTGGAAGGCAAGGAAATGACGCAGGAGGAGTTCTTCCACACCTTCAACGCCCTGTTCGAGGCGCACAAGCAGATCGTGCTGACGTCCGACCGGCCGCCGAAGGAGATCCCGGGCCTGGAAGACAGGCTGATTTCGCGGTTCGAATGGGGCATGGTGGCCGATATCGGCCATCCCGATCTCGAGCACCGCATCGCCATTCTGCGGAAAAAGGCCGAGCAGGACCATCTCGAGCTCACGATCCCGGATGACGTGCTTCGGTTCATCGCCGAGCATATCCGCTCCAGCGTACGCGAGCTGGAGGGCTGCATCATCAAGCTCTTGCTCTTCGCCTCACTCAAGAACCGCGAGGTGACGATCGAGCTGGCGCGGGACGCGCTGTCGGACAAGATCCGCCAGGGCGAAGAGGGCGCGGGATATGCGAACAGTGGGTCGGCGCCGAGCATCGACCGCGTACAGGAAGTGGTTGCGCGACGCTGGGGTGTCACGCCTGAAGGCCTTCGCTCCAAGGCGCGGACCAAGACGCTCACTATCCCGCGCCAGGTGGCGATGTACCTCGCGCGCGACATGCTGGGCATGCAGCTGGTCGAGATCGGGCAGGCGTTCGGCGGGCGGGACCACTCCACGGTGATCCACAGCGTGGACAAGGTCGAGCGCCAGATGATGCGCGACCGGACGTTCAAAGAGCGCGTCGAAATGGCCCGGCAGGAATTGTCCGCACTGTAGCTAACATTCGAGAAATGGGGAAAACGGCGCAGGGTGTGGGTGATGGGGAAATCGTCAGAGCTATCCGCAAAGCGCCAACAGTCCCAACAGTGCACCAACATCATGTGACGTACGACAGGTGATTCACTGGTTGCGTTTTAGCGACATCGCGCACATATCCCCGGTGTCTACTACTACTACTAGTATTTCTATATAGAGAAGCAGTAGTAAGACTTTCCTCATTTTGGAGACGAAGCGTCCGGCATGAAGTTCACGATCACGCGAGAACAACTACAAGAAGGCCTGGTCGCGGTCGCGGCGGCGATTCCCGCCAAGACAACCCTCCCGGTTCTGGCCAACGTCCTGGTCGAGGCTTCGAGGCAAGCCGGCGGACTCCGGCTCTCGGGCACGGATCTCGACATCGCGGTCAGCACCACGGTCGCTGCGGAGGTGGATGCCGATGGCGCGGTAACGCTGCCGGCCAAGAAGCTGGTGGACATCGCGCGCGAGCTGCCGTCGGGCCCGGTGCGGATCACGGCGGCCGGCGAGTCGCGCGTCTCGATCGAGTCGGGTCGCTCCAAGTTCAAGCTGTTGGGCCTGCCGCGTGAAGAGTTTCCCTCCTTCCCTGTGGTGAAGTTCGAGAAGGCCTGGAAGGCGGCAGCCGGCGTGGTGCACAAGCTCGTCGGTCATGTGGCATTTGCCGCCTCGACCGAGGAAAGCCGCCCGATCCTGAACGGCGTGCTGTGGGAGCTGCGGCCCGACCGGATGCGCATGGTGGCCACGAACGGTCACCGGCTCGCCAAGATGGACGTGCCGGCGACCGGCGGATCCACTGCCGATCTCATCGTGCCGCCGAAAGCGCTGGAGCAGATCCGCCGGCTCTATGCGGCCGACGCCGAGATTGAGCTGGCCAAGAGCGACAACCATATCGGTTTCCGCGCCGGCGGCACCCTCGTATTCTCGCGTCTGATCGAAGGTCCGTATCCGAACTACGAGCAGGTGATCCCGCGCGAGAACGACAAGCACGCCACCGTCGACAAGATGGCGATGGCGGCCGCGCTGCGCCGTATGAGCGTCGTGGCGAGCGACCAGACGCATCGCATTCGCCTCGCCTTCTCGGGCGGCAACGTGAAGTTCTCCGTGCAGACGCCCGACCTGGGCGAGGCGCAGGACGAGCTCGCGGTCACGTACGAAGGTGAGCCGCTCGAGATCGGCTTCAATGCGATGTATCTGCTCGAGATCCTGAAGTACATGCCGACCGACGAGGTGCGCTTCACGTTCAAGGCGCCCGAGCGCGCGGCGACGATCGAGCCCGTGGGCTGGAACGATCCCGCGTCCTACATGGCGCTCGTCATGCCGTTACGCTTAGTGGACTGACGCAGAGACGCCGAGCGGGTCCGAGGAGTTAGTGCGTGGGACCACCTGAGTCTGGGTGGTCCTTTCTCGTGTCCGGAATCGTGAGTGTGTCGGGAATCACCGGAAGCACAGGGGCCTCGATCTCCGGCATCTCAGGGATCGCGTCTTCGTCCATGTGTGGCACGGGCGTCTTGCCGCCGTAATAGCGCGCGAGAATCAATTCGCGGCGCGCGAGCATGCGAGCGGGCCGAAATGTGGGATTGGAGGTTCGAGGCTGGGGCAGTGTGGCCGCCAGGGCGGCGGCCTGCATGGCGCTGAGCTTCGACGCCGGCACGCCAAAATACGCCGAGCTCGCGGCATCCATTCCCCAAATCCCGGGCCCCAACTCCGCGGTCTCGAGGTACAGCTGCATGATCCGGTCTTTGGGCAACGCGAGCTCGAGCCGCACTGCGGTCACCGCCTCTTTCAGCTTCCGGAGAATCGAGCGCGACGGCGAAAGGTAGAGGTTTTTCGCGAGCTGCTGCGTAATGGTGCTCGCGCCGCGGTGACCGCCGGCCGCCCACGCCTCGTGTAGCTCGACGAAATCAATTCCGTGGTGCGTTCTGAATCGGGAATCCTCGGCGATGATGACCATGCGCTCGAGGAGGGGGTCATGCTCGCGCCGACGTGCAGTCGTGCCGGCGTGTGCGGAGCCCTGGATTGATGCACGTCGGCACGTCGACGCGTCGGCACGCACGCGCATCATCGCCGTACACCGCGGCTCGTGATCGCGCCACCAGACAGGCGGCGGCCACACGCCAAACAGCCACAGACAAAGAAGTGCGATCACGACTGGCACAACGCGTCGCACAATCCTAGCTTGTTGCTCCGCCATGGACCTCGAAGACCTCCGGAAGCGCTTACAACAAGCGCTTGGCACGGAATTTACCGTGGGCGCCCTGCTGGGTCAGGGGGGCTTTGCGGCGGTCTTTCGCGCGCGCGACAACGTCCTCAATCGGGACGTCGCGGTGAAGGTGCTGGACGTGGAGCTCGCGCCGTCGGCGGTGGTGGCCGAACGCTTCATGCGCGAAGCGCAGACGGTCGCTCGCCTCGAGCATCCGCACATCGTCCCGATCTACAAGGTCGGCCGGCAGGAAGAAATCTTTTACCTCATCATGCGCTGCATCGACGGACCATCGCTCGGCCAGCTCCTCGAGACGCAAAAGCGGCTGCCCATCGGCGATGCCGCGCGCATCACGCGGCAAGTGGCGGACGCCCTCGCCTACGCGCACAGCCACGACATCGTGCATCGCGACATCAAGCCCGACAACATCCTGCTCGACAAGAGCGGGCACGTGCTCGTGACCGACTTCGGCATCGCCAAGGCCGCGCAGGCAGCCAAGGAGAAGAAGAGCGGCGGATCCACGCTCACGAGCGAAGGCACCGTGGTCGGAACACCCGAGTACATGAGTCCGGAGCAGGCGGCCGGCGACCCGCTCGACGGCCGCTCGGACATCTACTCGCTCGGCGTCGTGTTGTATCAGATGCTTTCGGGCGCGCCGCCGTTCCAAGATCCGTCATCCGCCGCGATTCTCGCTCAGGTGCTTACGGAGCCGCCTGAGCCGATTCGCCGCCATCGCCCCGACGTCCCGGAGGAGATGGCCGCGGTGCTCGACCGGATGATGGACAAGAAGCGCGCCAAGCGGTTCCAGCTGGCGAGCGAGGTCAGCCGCGCGCTGGTGGGCGCATTGCCGACCGCGGCGCGCGACCGGGTGCACATCCCGCTGCGGCGCCGCCTCCGCTCGATGTTCTACCGCTCGCTCGTGGGACTCGGCGTGGCCGGGTGCCTGCTCTCGATAGCGGCCGCAGGTGGGGCCGCACTCGTGGCCTACTATGTCTTCAGCGAGCCGCCGCGCCTCGTGGCGCGGGCGCCACTACCCGACGTCCTGGCTCGCACGCTGCGCGCCCGGCACGCACTGCTGCCGGGCGATGTCGGCCTGTTCGCCTATCGCCCGGCCGGGCAGGAAGACACGACGCTGCTGCTGCTCACCCGTCATCGCACCGTCGTCCTCACGCCACATGAGGTGCGGTCCTACGCGCGCGACAGCGTACAGCGGCACATGGATCTCATTCCCCATGGCGGTCTGGCGTTTCGATTGATGATTTACGGCAGGTATTCCGGAGGAGTCGCGGACACCGTCTATCGCAGCCTGTCGTTCCGTGACATGATGCAGATCAGACCACAGCTCAATCGGGAACCGCCACCAGAGGCGCCCGCGGCGAAGCCACGCGTGGTGCGGCCCACTCCCCCGCCACCGGCATCCCGTCCCCGCACGCGGAGCAAGACGCGCCGCGGCTAGTGTCGTCCGGTCGTCGACAGTCCTCGCGTCAGCAGTCCGTAGATACTCGAGTAGTCGATCTGCGACGCATCTCCCGGTGACGACGCCACGACGCCCCCGCGATTATGGCCTCCAATCGAGAACCCGAGCGACAGGGCACCGCGCCGAAACTGATTATCCGTATCGATGCGGCCAATGACTTCGATGGGCCATTTGGCGCTGCTGCTGTTTGTCCGCCACGTCAACCCAAACGCCATGGACTCCACCGAATCGGGTGTAATGCGCGCGTCCGCCGAGAAGGCGAGCGTGGGCACCGAACCGAGACGCCATGTCAGCCCCGGGATGTAAGTCAGGCGCTGCTTGAGGCCGCGGACCACCGGCTGCCCGATGTTGGTCGTCACGAGGCCAAAGGTGAAAGCGGGGCTGGGCGCGTACGACGCGCCGATATCCCAGCCGGTTGCGTTGGCGCCGCTGCCGCTGTAGCGGGCGATGTCGAAGCCGGCGGCCAGCCCGCCGGTTCCACCGGCCAGCCCCAGGCGCAGGGTCGTTCCCCGCACGCCGTCATCGAAAATGTCGTGCTGGTACCCGAACGCCAAACCCCGTGAATTGAAGCCGGCATTGATCTGGCGGAGCCGCCCGCTCTGGCCCGGTTCACCGATGCCGACTTCCGCGTAGATCGATGCTTCACGAGCGATGGCGAGACCTGCCGGGTTGACCCAGATGGCGCGCGCGTCGCGCACGTCGGTAGGAAAGAGGTAAGCGGTGGCGCGATTGGGAGCGACTGACTGACCGACGGCTTGACGGCCGAGCGGCCCGACGGCCAACAGCAGGATCGCGGCCAGTGCGACCGTCGGGCCGTCGGGCCGCTCGGCCGTCAAGGCAGTACCGTCACCGTCGTCTTCGATACCTGGGTGCGGGGGATCGTCATGGCTTGGACAGGCAGCGTGATCGTCATCGACGTCGAATCGCGCGATTCACCGCCCAGATAGCGGCCATCTACGGCGACATAGTCTACGCCGCTGCGCAGGCCGTTGCCCGCGACCTCGAACGGCTGGCCGGCCTGCTCCCCGCTGCCCTTGATCGTGAATTCGGAGGTCACGTCGATGCGCAGCGCCCGCGCGGTATTCCGCTCCTCCCACGCCGCCGCATGGGCTTTGCTGACGCTGGTCACGGTGACGGCGCCGGCTGCCCGGTCGTTGTCGCTCACCGTGTCGGTCCAGGTCGCGCCGAGTGCCGCGCCGCCGGCAGGAAGGCGGGGGAAGAAGTTCTTGAACGACCCGACCACGGGCGTCAGCGCCTGCGCCGCCGTGGTATCTGAGGCGAGCTGATAGCGGAACTCCCCGCGCGGTGTGAGCCGCCCCGAATAGGACAGTCCCTTCGCCGAGCTCAGGTTTATGCCCATGGGCGCCGTCGTGCCCGAGTCGGGAATGATCGAATCCACGGTGATGGTCGTCGGATAGCCACTCGAGTCGGCCGGGCCGGTAATTGTCGCCGCAAAGAACGCCCGCAGTCCAAAGTCGAGCGGCTGATGCATTCCCTGAAAGTCCTGGTCGATATGTATGACCTGGTGCATCACGTAGCGCAGCGTATTCGGCCCGAGCCGAACACTTTGATGCGATGACGGAGGCGGCGCCGCGGGCGGCGGCGGTGGCGCGTCCGGAGGGTTGACCGGTATGGGACCCGATGCTGGATGTTTTGGCGTGCAGCTCACTGCCACGCACAACGCGACCACGAACAGGGAGCGACGCATCGGCTATTCCTTGGTCTTGGTCCGTCCGAAGATGGCGACGACCTCGGTATCCTCGCTCGTCACCTTCAGGAGCTTCCATCCCCGTTTTCGCATATCGGTCCGCCAGGCAATGAGCTTCTCCCACTCCGGGGGCGTGGTGCGGAAGACCCGGAGATCGGCGACGTTCTCCCAATGGGGAGGATAGGGTGTGGACGGCCTGGTCACAGAGGTGGAAGTGGTGAGACCATAAGCCGAGTTCTGTTTACTCGTTGGTACGAGCAGATGGTCATCTCTCTGGGATGGCTGTCGCCAGCCACCTCGTGCGGCCTACCCGCAGCTCGAGCGACCCGGGCCGGGTCTCGCTGCCTATTTGGCCTTGCTCCGACCGGGGGTTGCCGTGCCGCGCCCGTTGCCGGACGCGCGGTGGGCTCTTACCCCACCGTTTCACCCTTACCCTTTGGATACAAGGGCGGTCTGTTCTCTGTGGCCCTGTTCCGTCGCCTCACGGCGCCCAGGCGTTACCTGGCGGCCTGCCCTGCGGAGCTCGGACTTTCCTCGAATGGCCCCTTCAGCCGGCCACCCGCGACCATCGGCCCCACCACTTCCAGTCGAAGAACTTACCGGACGCCGCCCCTCCCCGGCAAGTCTTTACTTCGTGAGGCGGCGCATCACGCGGCCCAGACTGTCGGTCGCGGCGCCACTGAGCCAGAAGCCCGCGTGCTCGCTGAAGATGGCGAATCGCAACCTCGGCAATTGCGCCGGCGCGAAGCTCTCGCGCTCCGGATCGAGTCCCAGCGCCGAGAGCGCGGAGATGCCACGCGCCTGGTAGCGGCTGAGCAGCGTCCGCGGGTCGCGGGTGGGAATGTCACGGAGCCAGAGCAATACGGGAGCGTCCGGGCTCGACAATCCCCGCAACAGGCCGAGCGAGAACCAATCGGCCGGCGCGGCCGTCGCGCGAAACGCAAAACGCAGATCAGGACGCATCCGCTTCATCTCGACACCGAGCGCCAGCGCGCGCTCGGCCACTGCGGCTTCGAGCGCCGTGTAATACGCGCTCAACCATCCGCGCTCGAGCAATGTGTCGTACCGCAGCGGCGCTGGCAGCGCCAGCAGACGATGCAGCTCGGCGGAATCAAGGCTCATCGCCGTGAGCCCAACGCGGTAATCCGAGTCGCAGAATCCACTGCCCTGGTACATCGCCATCGCGCTGTCGAGATCGAGAGCGACGCCTGTAAGCACATCGGGCGCGGGCCTCGGCCCGCCAAGGTGTGAGAGAACGCGGTAGGTCGGCCGCAACGCATTGCGCCAATAGAGCGAATCGAGGCCGCAGGGAATCGGCATCAGCTCGCCATGACGGTTGAGTTCGTCGGAGCTGCCGACATTCGGTGCCGCGGGAGTCAGCAGGCGGCGAGTGGAGATCGGTGCGGGCCCCACCGCCGCCGGCAGTGCAACGAGCGAGACGGCAGGAAACCAGTGCACGCTCGTCGCCTGCAACCGATCTCCCGTCACTTTCCACAGGCTGCGGGTGCTGAGCGTGTCGGCGAGTGCCGCTTCTGGAATCTTGGTCGCGAGGGCGTTGAGCGCAGCCACATCCACGAAGCCGAGGAGCGAATCGAGTGAATAGAGTGCAAACCGGCTCCAGAGCACCCGCATTCCCTGGCGTGCGATCCAGCTCGGCGCCACGATGCCGCTTGCCGTCGATGCGGGCCGAGTCGGCAGGTCGGGCAGCACTGTCGGTGAGGACCCCGTCGGTGGCGCCAGCTGCGGCGGATGGATCGCGACAGGCTGCGGTGCGTTCGCCAGGTGCAGCGGCACCGGATGAACCGCGGCGCCGACGGTGGCCCACTCCGCCGGCCGCCGCGTCCAACGCGCCAGCGCCACGAGGAAGTCGCGCGTCCGCGCATCGGCGTCGATCGAGCTCAGCAGACTGCGGCTGGCGACGAGAATCAGGCCGCCGCCGCCGGCGCGACTTGCGGCGACCAATGCGCTGCCGCCGGCACGTGCGAGCGTTTGGCTGCGGTCACGGACGGTCAGAATGCGGTTTCTGCCCGCGGGAAATGGTTCGAAGCCCGCATTGTCCAGCGCGGAATGCGGCATAGGCGTCGCAGGCGATTCGAATGACTGCGTTCCAACGGCGATGCCTGCACCCGCTGCTGCGAGCCATTGGTTCATGACCCAGCGGTCGAGGCCGCCATCGCCGTCCGTGTAGCCGAGCACGACGACGGCATCGCGCCGGACCCATTCGTTCAGGATCGCCAGGTCGCCGACCGTCAACGCATCGGAGGGACTCTCGGGCTCGCGGCCTCCGAGCACGAGCACAGTGCGATAGCGCACCAGGTCCAGACGAGTGAGGTGCGGATAGAAGCGGCGGTACTCGACGCGATAGCCGGCCGCGTGCCACGGCGCGGCCGTGGTCTCGAGCGTCAGCGGATCGGAGAGGGTGAGATCAAGAACGAGAAGGCGGCGCGACTCCGTTTGGCATGCCGCGCTGAGCACCAGCAGGAGAGGCCACAGCCGCCTCACTTTTGCGGCTCGACCAGCCGATTGTACTTCTGCAGCGCGGCACGCAAGCGGTCGTGGGGCAGGCCGTAGACGCGCATGCCGTTCGCACCGGTCATCGTTTCGGCCGCGACCATCGCATTGACGATGGCTTCCTCCGTCGCGTCCACCGTGGCCTCGAACAGCGGCGTGATGCGTTCATTCGGCAGCATCGTCACGGTGACGTTCGCATCGGGCTTGGCGGCGCCGGGATTGGCGGTCGAGAACGCGACGAAAATGTCGCCGGAGGGATTGCCGCCGAGGCCGCCAAGCCGGCCGACTGCCAGCGAGGCGCGCTTCGCGATGCGCTTGAGCTGGTGCGGCAGGAGCGGCGCGTCGGTCGCGATCACGATGATGATGGAGCCCTTGTCCGCATCCGCGCAGCGGCGGCCGTTCGCCGGGAACGGAACTCCCGGGATCGAATCCCGGCACGGCAGCAGATCGGGGATCTCTTGTCCCACCGGAACGCCGGCAATCGAAAGCCGTGGGCGCGAGCCGTAGTTGCATTGCACGAGCACACCGACCGTGTACCCCCCGAGCGGCGCGGGGAGCCGCCGCGATGACGTGCCGATGCCGCCCTTGAACTGATTGCAGATCATCCCCGTCCCCCCGCCCACGGCGCCCTCGACGACCGGGCCGCCGCGCGCGCTGTCGAGCGCGGCAAAGACATTCTCCTTCTTCACGTGGAAGCCGTTGATGTCGTTCAACGCGCCGTCCCAGGTCTCGGCCACGATCGGAAGCGACCAGTCGAACTCGAATCCTTTGCGCACGAGCCACTCGATCACGGCGTCACGGACGATCCCGACGCTGTGCGTGTTCGTGATCATGATGGGCCCGGCGAGGAAGCCCGATTCCTCGAGCCAGGTCGTGCCGGTCATTTCGCCGTTGCCGTTGAGCGTGAACCAGCCGCCGAACACGGGATCGCCGTTCGTCGCGCCGCGCGGGAAGACGGCGGTCACGCCGGTGCGGACCGGGCCCTGACCGACGACCAGCTTGCCCTGTCCGCGAACGATCGTGTTCTGTCCCACGGTGACGCCGGCGACGTCGGTGATCGCATTGAGCGGACCGGGCGTGCCGCCGAACGGAACCCCGAGATCGCGCGCGCGCGGACGCGCCGGGGGTGCCTGCGCGGATACCGTCGTGGCCGCGAGAGCGAAGGCGATCAAGAACGTGCGCATCGTCATGGTGTCACCGCATGAGGGAGCAGAGCGTGGCGCATGTCGGCGGCGGTCTGCCAACGCGCTTCGCGCGCCTTTGAGAGTGCTTTCAGGACCGCGTCGCTCAAGTCGCGCGGAACGTCGCGCCGCAACTTGCGCAGGTCGGGCGGGTTGGCGTGCTGCTGCATGTCGAGCACGGCCGCGGCACTCGCCGCCGAGAAGGGCGGCCGTCCCGCCAGC
>WNEN01000016.1_pt1 | contig 33265 bp, 28 predicted proteins | sample 5399951 | NCBI WGS metagenome assembly WNEN01 (sample SAMN13153327, study PRJNA577476) | soil metagenome | isolation source: 20 cm grassland meadow soil 5 days after 1st rain plot 2 | place: USA:California | collected 2015-09-21
CGACATGCCTATATACTAAGCATGAAGGGTCGGGAAGCGATCTTCCCGACCCCTCTCACCTCATAGCCCCTCAGCCGCTTGGCCTCTCGGCCTCTCGTCTTAGGCGGCTCTCCAGAACCCTTTCAGCGCTTTCCCGTCCGGAGATTCGCGCAGCTTTTCAAACGCCCGTTCTCTGATCTGCCGGATGCGTTCGCGAGTCACGCCCATCAACGCGCCGATCTTCTCGAGCGTCATCGCCTCGCTGCCTTCTTCGAGCCCGTAATAAAGGTAGAGAATCTTGCGCTCGCGCGGCGTGAGATACTTCTGGAAGATCCGGTCGATGAACTCGCGCATCAACTTGCCGTCGGTGCGCTCTTCGATCTCGCCGCCCTCTTGTCCCGCGAAGCGCTCGCCGAGTGTCGCCGCATCCTTGTCGGTGCGATCGACCGGCGCGTCGAGCGACAGCTCGGCGGCCGTCATGCGGCGCGCCATGCGCACGTTCTCGACCGAGTCTTCGAGCGCCCGGGCGATCTCGTTGTCCGTGGGCTCGCGACCGAGCTCTTGCGAGAGATACGTCTCGGTGCGGCTCATGCGGATCAGCTGCGAGTTCTGATTCAACGGAATGCGGACGCTGCGCGTCTGCTCGGCGAGTGCCTTCAGCACCGCCTGCCGCACCCACCACACCGCGTACGAAATGAATTTGACGCCCTGGTCGGGATCGAACTTCTTGACCGCCTTGAGCAATCCTTCATTACCGATGGCGACGAGCTCGGAGAGATCGAGTCCGTGTCCCTGATATTTTTTTACGTAGGAGATGACGAAACGCAGATTGGCGGTGACGAGACGCTCAGCAGCTTTTTCATCGCCGCGTTGCACGCGACGAGCGAGACGACGTTCTTCAGCGGGATCTTTGATGAGGGGGAGTTTTTGTATGTCTTGCAGGTACTGGTCGAATGCTCCGGAAGGGGTGGTGCGGAAAAAGGCCTTCGCCTTGCCGGCATTCGACCTCGCCATGAGCGACTCCCCTTGAAACGCGAGTTGTGTGTGGATAGGCCTTATGACCGCCGCTTAGGCGACCTAAATCACGCCGCAATATAGGTTTTCCTGCCAATACGTGCAAATAAGCGCAGTTTTCCACATCACAAATTATTGGACCTGTAGGGATTCCCCCGTTTGTCCACTATCCACACAACCTGTGGATAAGCGGTCTTGCAGCATATAAGCGCTTGCCCACAAACTCGATCCGAGGGATGACTTTCGGCGTGTGGAGACGTGGACAGGAATGTGGGCTACGTGTTCACCAGAACCTGACGAATAGCAGCCTCTGGCACGACCGCCGTCCACCCGTTTGCATCGTCTCCATGCGCGCTGCCGATCGCGCGTGGCAGCGCGAGACGGATTTCCCCGCCGCGGACCTTCTTGTCGGCGCGCATGGCTGCGACGAGCGCATCCACTTGGCTGGCATCGGGCCGTTCGACCGGCAGGTTCAGCCGTTCGAGAGCGGATTTGATCCGCTGCGCCGTCCCCGCAGTCGCGATCCCGAGCGACTCGGCGAGTCGCGCCTCATAGACCATTCCGATCGCCACCGCTTCGCCGTGCGACACTTCGTATTTCGACGTCGCTTCGATGGCGTGTCCCACGGTGTGTCCGAAGTTCAGAATCGCACGCTTGCCCGTTTCGCGTTCGTCATGAGAGACGACCGACGCTTTGATCTCGACCGAGCGGCGGACGACATGCTCGAGCGCCGGTGCGTGCTTTGCGAAGATCCCGGCGTACTCGCGCTCGAGAAACGCAAAGTATTCCGCGTCGGCGATCACGCCGTGCTTCAACGCTTCGGCGAGTCCCGCCGCCAACTGCACACTCGCGAGCGAGGCCAACAGCTCCGGATCGGCGACGACGACCCGCGGTTGATGGAATGCGCCGAGCAGATTCTTTCCCGCGGGCACGTCGACACCGGTTTTCCCGCCGATCGACGAGTCGATCATCGCCAGCAGGGAGGTCGGGATCTGCACGAGCGGCACGCCGCGTAGATAGGTCGCCGCCACGAACCCGCCGACGTCGTTCACCACACCGCCCCCGACCGCGATCACGGCGCAGTCGCGGCCGAAATGGGCGGCGAGCATGCGATCGGAAAGCGATGCCCAGGTGTCGCGGGTCTTATTCCATTCTCCTGCAGGAAAGGTGAAGAGCTCAACCTGACACCCGGCACCAGACACCTGTTCTGCAACGGATGCTCCGTACAGCGTGCCCACGTGCGAGTCCGAGATCACCGCGTAGGCGGCGGCGGGACAGTATTCGGGGAGGATCTTGTCGAGCTGCCGGATGAGCCCTGCGCCGATCAGGATATCGTATGACGCATCCCGCTGCTCGAGGAGCGGGACACGGATCGTCACCACGCGATGTCCGGACCGCCGGCCTGTTGGTTCACGCCGCGCGCCAGCATGAACAACAGGTCGGACAGCCGATTCAAGTAATGAATGATGACGGCATTGATCTGTTCGTCGCGCGCCAGACTCACGACGGACCGCTCCGCGCGCCGGCAGGTCGTGCGCGCCAAATGGAGGGCTGCGGCCTTGGGCGTTCCCCCGGGGAGAATGAAGTTCTTCAAGGCCGGAAGCGCGCCCTCATACTTGTCGATCAATTGTTCGAGCGCGCTGACGCGGTCGGGCTCGAGCGCCCCTCCCGCTCGCCGCTTCGAAGGATCCGGTGTCGCCAGCTCGGCGCCGATGGCGAAGAGGTCGCGCTGAATCGCTTGCAGCGCGTCGGACTCGAAGCTGCCCGGCTCGAGCGAGGCCGCAAACCCGATCGCCGCGTTGGTTTCGTCCACGTCGCCGTATGCGCACACGCGCGGGTCGTCCTTGGGCACGCGACCACCGCCGAAGAGCCCGGTCTCACCTGCATCGCCTGTTTTTGTATAGATCTTCATTGACCTCTCTCGTGCGTCGTACGTCGTACGTGGTGCGTGGCATGCGTTCCGACGCACGACGCACGACGAACGACGCACGGGTTTTAGAACGTATCGTTACGGGCAGCGCAACGCGAGCGGTTGCGAGGCCACGACACTTCGCGTGGCGGCATCGAGCACCGTGGCACGCGAGCCACGGGCGGAGACGTCGGCGATTTGATCGACCAGGAGCAGCGTGCCGCCCCCGCTGCCCGTAACCCAACCGCGGACGGAATAGCGTATCCCCTGAGACGTCATGCCCCGCTGCAACGCGAGTCGCCGCGGCCGTGCGACCCAGCGCAGCTCGTGCAGCGACACATCGGTTGTGGCGACGCCGGTCACCAGAACCGTGTCGCTCGCGGCCGTCGCATAGCGCGCGCGGAATCCGACCGCATAGCCGCCGTGAATCGGAACCACCTCGCCGGCATCTGCGGATTGATCCGCATCCACAACCAGCGGCCGCACCAGCGTCGCGCGCGGGCCTCGGCTCGTGCTCTCGGCTCGCTGGGCGACGCGGTTCACCAGATCGCGCGCTTCGGCGCGAGGGAGTGCCGGGGCCGGCGAGCCGGCACCGCCGGCAAATGGCTGCTCGTCGAGCAGCGCGACGACCGGCACGTGCGACGGCGGCGTACTGCGGCCGCCTCCGCCGCCGGCCGGAAACGCGAATACCAGCTCACTGACCGCCGTGGCTGCGCCGCACGACTCCCCGGCATGAAATCGCGCGAGGGTGAGCCGGGCGGGTGCAGCGCCGTTCGCGGAGAGTACCGTCACGCTGCGCGCCGAGCTCGCGTCGACGGCGACGAGAGAGCGAGTGAGAAGCGCAGTCTTCAGGTCGCGGCCCGTCAGTTGATGATAGAGGTCGCGGGAAAACCGGTCGTCAGCGACAAAGACGTGCGCTTCGCCGCCGAGGCTCCAGCCCAGGGCTGCGTGCGTGCCGGCGCTGGCGCAGGCCCCCACCTCCGCCAGTAGCCCGACAACGAGAAGCAGGCTAGCGTTCGCGCGATGCAAGAGCAAAAAGATATCATCATCATCGGGGCGGGCCCGACGGGTCTCTTTGCTGCATTCTACGCCGGAATGCGCGGCGCCTCGCATCGCCTGATCGACAACCTCGACCAAGTGGGCGGCCAGCTCACCGCGCTCTATCCCGAGAAATACATCTTCGACGTCGCCGGCTTTCCGCAGATCCTCGCCAAGGACCTCGTGAAATCGCTTGCCGAGCAGGGACTTCGGTGGAGTCCGCCCGTGAATCTCGGCGAGAAGGTCATCGGACTCCGCCGCGGCGAAGCGGACGGCAAGCCGCCGTTCACGATCATCACCGACAATGACGAATATCCGGGACGCTCGCTGCTGATCGCGGGCGGAATCGGCGCCTTTACACCGCGCAAGCTGCCGCTCAAGGACGCGGATCAGTGGAATGACAAGGGGCTCCACGACCGCGTATTGAATCCGAAACTCTTCACCGGCAAGCGAATCCTGATCGTCGGCGGGGGCGACTCGGCGTTCGACTGGGCCGTGAACCTCCAGGGCATCGCGAAATCGATCGTGATGATCCACCGGCGCGACGGCTTCCGGGCCCACCAGGCGACGGTCGATCAGGTGCAGGCGCTGGCGGGGGCGGGAAAGATGGAGTTGCGCACGTTTTGGGAGCTCAAGGAGATCGCCGGCACCGATCGCATCGAGCGCGTCACGATCGTCAACAACAAGACAAAAGCAGAAGAAACCCTTCAGATGGACTGCGTCATTCCGCAGCTCGGCTTCGTGTCATCGTTGGGTGCGATCGCCGAGTGGGGGCTGGAGATCGAGAAGGGCGACATCAAGGTGACGCAGACGATGGAGACCAACATCCCGGGCATCTACGCCGCGGGGGACATCGCGACCTATCCGGGAAAGTTGAAGCTGATCGCGACAGGCTTTGGCGAGGCATGCACGGCGGTCAACCAGATCGCGCACTTCCTCAATCCGTCCGCCAAGGTGATGCCGGGGCACTCCTCGAACATGGCCCTGTTCGGACAGAAAGAGGACTGATCCAAAAGGTAGGGGCGCAGCATGCTGCGCCCCTACTTACCTCGCCAGCTGCACCCCTACTCACCTCGCCAGCTGCACCACCACCGAATCGATCTGCGCCAGCATTTGTCTCGTCGGCACATCATGACCATTCACCTGGATTGAGAATGTGATCACGTGCCCGTCCGCCTTTTCGACGTAGCCCGACAGTGTGTTCACGCGATCGATCGACCCCGTCTTCGCCACGACCCTGCCTTCCAGCGGCGTCCCGACAAAGCGCCTGAGCAGCGAGCCGCGCTGTCCCGAGCGGGGAAGCGCGGCGAGGAACGGCGCGCCCTTGGGATGGTGCCGCATGTAGCTCAGCAGCTGCACGAACGTGTGCGGCGTCACGAGATTGCCGGCGGAGAGACCCGAACCGTCTTCGAGCGAGAACGCGGTCGAATCGATTCTCACGGAGTCCATCAGGAACGCCCGCTCCACGCGGAGTCCCGTTGCCCAGCTGCCCGTGTCTCCCCGCTCCCGCCCGACAATCTTTAAGAGCGTTTCCGCAAACCAGTTCTGGCTCGAGTTCAGGATGGGAAACACGATGTCCGGCAGCGGCCGGCCGCGGTACTCGGCGAGCGGGCTGCCGCAGCAGCGCAGGCTTCGATACGCCATCGAATCGGTCGTGCTGGCCGCACCGCCTTCGACCGCGATTCCTTTGCGCAACAGAGCAGCGTCGAGCGCACGCGCGGCATAGAGGTTGGGGTCGAGCACGGCGAAATACTGCATGAACGGCGCTCGACCGAGCGGGATGCCGCCGGACGCCCAGATGTGATCGTTCCTGTCGGGACCCGTGCCTCCATTTCCCGCCGGCACTCGAAAGAAGTCGAGCGTGGTGCTGGAATCCGCCGGGTCGGTCCGCCCACGATTCTCGAACGTGAACAGGCCGAGATCCGGCTGCCAGGAAATCACAGGAGGAGCGTCCACGAACGGGCCGGGGCCGGCCTGGAAATCGATGCTGTTGTCGTGAAAGCCAAGTGCCGAGACCGGGGCGCCGTAATACCAGTTCACATCGTAGATGCCCCAGTTCCAATGAAAGATCTGCGGTTCGAAGTAGGAGCCATCGCCCACAACCTTGCCGGTCACGCGCTTCAACCCACGCGCCCGCAGCGAGTCGGCGATGGCATCGACCGCCGTCCATGTCGAGTCGCACGCGCCCGCCACGGTCGTGTCGACGCCGTAGCACCGCTCCGACCACGTCGGATCGCCGCGCCCATACAGGATGAGATCGCCCTGGAGCACGCCATTCGTGATCGTGCCGTTGGCATAGAGGCTGGTGCGAACGCGATAGTCCGCCGGCAGCAGAACCGTGGCCGCGGCGGAGACGATCAGCTTCGTGTTGCTGGCCGGCATCGAGAAGCGGTCGCCATTCCGGTTGAACAGCACGCGCCCGCGATCGTCCTGTGCAAAGATGTTCCACGTCGCGCGATCGAACCGGGTCTGGTCGATCAGACGCGTAACCCGCTGCTGGACCGAGCCGCGCGACTGTGCCTGGAGGGAGACCGCAGCGCTAATCGTAAGCGACGCGAGGATCAGCTTTCGCATAGAGCACATCGGTAAGAAGGTTCACGAGCACAAAGACGACGGACAGGAACAGGATACTGCCCTGAACGGCGGGCAAGTCGCGCTTCTGAATCGCGAGCAGCACGTAACGCCCGACGCCCGGCCACGAAAAGATGGTCTCGGTGAGGATACTGCCGGTCAGATAATTGCCGACATCGAGTCCGAGTACGGTGATGATCGGGAGCAGCGCGTTGCGGAGCGCGTGACGGCCGATGACGCGCCGCTCCGCCGCACCCTTGGCACGCGCGGTACGCACGAAATCGGACGGCAGGACCTCGAGCATCGCGCCGCGCGTCATGCGCGCCAGGAAGGCGATCGACCGCATGCCGAGCGTCAGTGCCGGCAACACCAAGAACGTGATGCCTCCGTAGCCCGACGGCGGCAGCCACCGCAGCGCGACCGCGAACAGCAGAATCAGCAGCAAGCCCACCCAGTAGACGGGAAACGAGACGCCGACATAGGCGATCAGCATGCTCAACCGGTCGATCATCCCGCCCGGACGAATCGCCGCCAAGACGCCGAGGGTGATGCCGACCGTTACGGCGAGCATCATCGCGCTCGCCGCAAGCTGCAAGGTCTTCGGGAAGCGCTCGGCCAGGTCGCCGAGCACCGGGCGCTGCGTGATGTAGGAGCGGCCGAGGTCGCCGCGGAGGACGCCCCAGAGGTAATGGCCGAACTGCACGGGGAGGGGATCATTCAGATGCAGCTCACCGCGCAGCCGCGCGATCGTGGCGGAGTCGGCGCGCTCGCCCACCATTTCGGCGACCGGGTCGCCGGGCACGACGTTCAGCAGGAGAAAGGCGACGACCAGAACGCCAAACAGCGTGGGGATGGTGGCCAGCAGCCGCCTACCGACCAGCTGGAACACGGACCCCCACCCCCGCTTTGGTCCAGCGCTGGCCGTTGAAGATCACCGGGACGTCCCATCCCTGCACGGCGGGATGCTGCGCCCACAGGTCCACCGGGAACCAGAGATAGATCCAGGGCGCGGCGGCGAAGACGCGCTCGTCGATGCGCTGGTACAGAGCCTCACGCGCGGCCTGGTCTACGGTGTGGCGGGCGACCATGATCAGGGAGTCGGTGACCGGATCACTATAGAAGGAATAGTTACCGCCTGGACCGAAGCTCGCGCTATGGAATAGCGGATACAGGAAGTTGTCGGCGTCGGGGTAATCGGCCCACCAGTCCAGGATCGCCATGTCGGTGTCGCCTTTGCGAACCGCTTCGCGCATGCTTGACGCGTCGCGCGACACGATCTCGACACGGATCCCCACCGCGGCCAGCTGCGCCTGAATCGCCTGCGCGACGCGCCCCATCTCGACATTGGTGCCTGAGCGCCAGAGCTGCACACCGAAGCCGTTGGGATACCCCGCCGCGCGAAGCAGGCGGCGAGCTTCAGTCGTGTCGTAGGAATAGGGCTTCCGGTTGGGATCGCTTCCGCCCAGCGCCGGCGGGATCGCGCCCGCGGCGGCGACGCCGCGCCCGTTCCAGAGGGTGCGCAGCAGCTCGGGAACGTTGACGGCGTGATTCAGCGCCTGACGCACGCGCGGATCGCGCAGCGGCCCGCGGCGGTTGTTGAGCGGCACATAGACCGCTCGCAGCGCCGGCTTACGCTTGAGCCAGTCGGCGTGCTCCTGCTCCCATTTGGCGGTCTCGCCGAACGGTATCTCGGCGACCGAGAGCCGGCCGGCCAGGAGCTCCGCGGCGCGGGTGAACGCCTCCGGAACGATCCGAACGGTCAACGTGTCGCTCTCCGGCGCGCCGCCCCAGTATTTCGGATTCTTCGCGAACCGCAGGTAGTCGTCGTGCTCCCACGACACGAATTGCCATGGACCTGTGCCGATGGGTCGCTGCGCGAATCCCTCCGGCAGCGGCGATGGGACGATCGATGCGACAGGCATCGCGAGAAATTTTGGAAATACGGCCAGGGGCTCTGTCAGCGTGAATGCGACTGCGGAGTCGCCGAGCACCTCGATCCCGCGCACATCGTGCGCGCGTCCGCCGGCATAGTCGGCCGCGCCCGCGATCGGGAGCAGCGGCCAGACTCGACCGCCCTGCGTGGCGGGATTCAGCACGCGAACGAAGGAGCTCTTAACATCGGAAGCGACCAGCGGTCGCCCGTCTTGGAAGGCGACACCGGGCCGCAGGTGAAAGACGTAGCGCTGCCCGGTGTGATCGGCGGTCCAGCGATCGGAGAGTCCCGGCAACAGGCGGCCGTCGGGGTCGAACTGGGTGAGCCCGTCGAACATGAGCGTCACCATCTCGCCGGTAGGGACGTCGGTGGAGAGCGCGGGGTCGAGCGAGCGCGGGTCATAGGTTTCGTAATAAACGAGGCCCCGCGCCTGATAACCGCTGTTCCCGCTGCCCGACTCGGTGTGGCAGGCGGCGAGAAAACACAGGAACAGGACGCTTTGCGCGGTGTCGAAAAGGTTGACAGTGCGGAGCAAGTGTCGCAACATAGCCAAAATTGCCAAACTACGTCAATTGCGAGTCATATCCTTCCTGGTGCTCGCCGTCTGCGCGGCGACGACCCTCCTCTCTGCCCAAGAACAGGAGCGCGTAGTCCGCGGGCTGCGGTTCGTCGGCAATAAGGCACTCGACGACTACACCCTCGAAAGCGCCATCGCGACGACCAAGTCGAGCTGGTGGGCGCGCTACCCTTTGGTCCGCTGGATGGGCCTGGGCGAAAAGCGGTACTTCAGCGAAATCGAATTTCGGCGTGACGTCGTTCGGATGATTCTCCTATACCGGCAGTCCGGCTACATGAACGTCGTCGTGGACACATCGGTGCAGCGCACCGCACGGGATGCGTACGTCACGTTCCGGATTCACGAGGGCGACCCCGTGCGCGTCGAGCGGCTCGAGGTCAAGGGACTCGAGGGCATCGTCAACATCGCCAAACTGAAGCGCGATTTGCCCCTTCAGCTGGGAGATCCGTTCAATCGATTCCTGCTGCAGGCCTCGGCCGACACGATTGTCGCGCGGCTCCGCAACAGCGGCTATCCGTACGCCGAGGTGCTGCGCAACTTCGATTCCGAGGCCGGAATCCTGAAGGCCGAAGTCGAGCTCGATGCGCAGCCGGGCCCCCGGATGCGCATCGGCGAGGTGCTCATCCGCGGGCTGCGTCGGGTCGACACGAGCGCCGTCAGACGCGTGATGTCACTGCGGCCCGGCACCTACTACAAGCAGGACGCACTCTACCAGACGCAGCGCGATCTCTACGGCATCGGCGTCTTCAATTCCGTCAACGTGCAGCTGATTGACTCCGTCCCGCCGCAGGAGACGGTGCCGCGCGACTCAATGGTGCGCACGCTGATCCAAGTTCAGGAAGGTTCGGGGCATCAGCTGCGCTTCGGCGGAGGCTATGCGACGGTGGAATGCTTCCGCGTGCAGAGCGGTTGGACGGCGCACAATTTTTGGGGAGGCGCGCGCACGCTCGACCTGTCGGCCAAGCTCTCGAAGATCGGCGCCGGTACTTCGACGCACACGACCGGATTTAATCAATTCTGCAATCCGTTTGCCGGCACGTGGACCATCGACACCCTCGACTACCAGTTCGGAGTGACGGTGCGGCAGCCGGCGTTTCTGAAGCGCGCGCACGTGTTGACCGTCGGCTTTGTGGCTGAGAAGACGTCGGAGTTTGGCGTCTACACGCGCGAGGCGATCGGCGGCAACGTGGATATGACGTTCAATGCCCGCAGCCATCTTCCCTTCACCGTGGGCTATACCTACGCGGTGGGCCGCACGACGGCCTCCGACGCGATCTACTGCCAGCTGTTCCGACTGTGCGATGAGTCGAGCCGCAAGTTTCTCCGCGACCGGCGGCAGTTCGGAGCGGTCAGCGCGAGCATCGTGCGCGAGCGGGTCAACAACGTCCTCGATCCCACGTTCGGCAGCGTAACGACGGTCTCGGTGTTGCATGCCTCCCGCGCGGTGGGCTCGCAGCCGCCGTACGAGTTCAACCGCGCGGAGGTCGAAACGGCCCGATATCATCTCATCGGTCGGAGCACCGTCTTCGCATGGCGGATCCGCGCCGGGACCATCCTGCCACGCAACATCAATTTGAACGGCCAGGCGGTCGGCTATGTCCCGCCGGACCAGCGGTTTTACGCCGGTGGTCCGACCTCGGTCCGCGGATACGGCCGCAACGAGATGGGACCGCGGGTCTACTTCATGAGCGACACGCTCAGCTACGACATCACGCCCACAGGCGACACGATCTATCGGGGTGTGATCACCGCCCCCACCGGCGGCAATACCGTTGTCATCCTGAACGCCGAGCTGCGCGTTCCGTCGCCGATCCTGCCGCAAAGGATGCGTCTCGGCCTGTTTGTAGACGCGGGGCAGGTATGGGAGCGGGGTGAGAGAGTGGTGGCGACGAACGGCATGCGTGTGACGCCGGGCCTCGGCGCCCGCTTCTCGACCCCGCTTGGTCCAGTCCGCATCGACGCCGCGTACAACGGCTACCAGCAGGAGCGCGGACCGCTGCTGTACGTGGCCACCCCACCCAATCCCATTGTCGTATGGCGTTCGTCCTATCCGCCGGTGAATGCCCAGAAGACGTTCTGGCAGAAAGTCGTGATCCAGGTAGCCGTGGGGCAGGCGTTCTAGATGCGCCGCTCGCTGGGTGTCGCGCTCTGGTCCCTGGTTGGCCTGCTCGCCTGTTTCCTCGGCGCGATGAACGCGCTCGTGGGCACGCGGGCCGGACGCACCCTGCTGGCGCGCGTCGCGAGCTCCGTGGTCCGGAGCGGGGTAGCCGGCTCGATCGAAGTGGGCGAGGTGCGCGGCTCGCTGCTGACGGGGGTCGTGCTCACCGACGTCCGGCTCCTGGATCCTGACTCCACGCTGGTCGCGTGGCTGCCGCGTGCGGAGCTGGGCTACAACCCGCTCGATTTCGCGGCGGGGCGCGTGGTGTTCATGGAAGTGCGGCTCGAGCGGCCGATCTTCAATATCGTCCAGCACGCGAGCGGTCGAACCAATTTCGATGAGCTGCTCCGTCTCGGTAAAAAAGACACCGTCAAGGTCGAGCCGCTCGGCCCCGCGGGTCCGCGCTCGCTCATCCTGCTCCGCAACGTACAGATCGTGGACGGCTCGCTCACCCTGCGGCTGCAGAAGCACGGCGAGGTGACCAGTGCCAACGAGGAGATCGAATTCTCCGGTGAAGACGGGCGCTATCGCGTGCGCCGGTTCGAGCATCTCAATGCCCGGCTCGCGGCGTTGCGCATTCAGGCGCCGCGCGAGAAGGGCATTCGCATCGACATACTGCGGCTCTCAACCGAGAGCAGCGATCCGAAGCTCTCCATCAACGACGCCGTGGGCCGTGTGACGATCGATGGACGCACGCTCGACGTCGATCTGTCGCGCGTGCGCTTCCCCGCGACGCAGTTCAGCGCGCGTGGAACGGTCCAATGGCCGCAGGACACGTTGCTGTGGAATCTCGCGATGCGGGCCGACTCGGCGACCCTGACCGACATCCGTTTCCTCGATCCCCGGTTTCCGGCGGATGCCGTCCTGCACGGCGGTGTGAGCGTTGTCTCGCACGGTGGCCGGGTGCTCGAAATTCAGCTGCGCCCGATGGACCTCTCCTTTGGACAGGGGCGGCTGACGGGGCACGTGACCGCGTTCAGCGCCCCGGACTCCGGGCTGGTGGCGCTGCGGCAGGGCGATCTCATGGCGCGGGATCTGTCGCTCGATCTCGCGCGCGTGTACATCGACTCCCTGCCGTTCTACGGGCGTCTCACGGGGCGCACCATTGTAGACGGTCCCATGAGCGCGCTGAAGATCCAGACCGAGTGGTCGTTCCGCGACTCACTCGTGCCCGGTTGGCCGGAGTCGCAGGTGTTCGGCAAAGGCGAAGTCAACGTCGCCGGCCACGACCTGGGATTTCAGCCCTTCGAGGTGGCAACGGGACGCATCGACATCGGCACCGTGCGGCGCCTCGTGCCGGGATTCGATCTCCAGGGCGAGCTCGATGCGACGGGTACACTCACCGGCACGCTCAAGAACGCGATGTTCAGCGGCACGCTGCGCCATCACGACGGCGACCGTCCCGTCAGCCTCGTCAACGGCGCCATCGGTCTCGACTTCCGGGGCGACATCCTGAGCGTCTTTGCGGACGTCCGCGCCGACTCCCTCTCGCTCGACGGACTGACCGGCCGGTTCGCGGGTTTCCCATTGCACGGCACGTTGGCTGGGACGATCCGCATGAGCGGCGATCTCACGGGTGTCGAAACGCATGCGGACCTCGGGATGCTGGGCGGCGGCGGGGCGATCCGCGGCGACGGGACGCTGCTCCTCGGCGCGCGCGGCGTGCACCCGGGCTACGGCGCGCGACGATTCACGCTGCGCACGCAGGACCTGAATCTGCAGCGCTGGCTGGTGCGCAAGGGCGCTCCGCCATCACGGCTCAGCTTCGTGGCGACCGGCACCGTCACGGCGGACAGCGTGACGAAACCCGCCGGCGCTCTTACGGCGACGCTCGCACCGTCGTTCTTCGCCGGCACGATCATCGATACGGGCGCCGCCAGTGTTCGCTTTGCGGACGGGCGCATGCTCCTCGATTCGTTGCGCATCCAGCAGCCGGGACTCATTACCAACGGGAGCGGCGCGCTCGGATGGGCGCGCCCCGCGCAGGGCACGCTCGCCTTTGACTTCGATGCCGATAGTTTGAGCGTGCTCGATTCCCTCGTCACCTGGCTTGCGGGACCGAGCATCACGCCGACTCCGGAAGACAAGCTCAAGGGATCGGCCCAGGTTCAGCTCCGGCTCGAGGGAGCGCTCGATTCACTGACCTTCGGCGGCAGCGCGCGCGTCCTCGATCTGCAGTGGCGCGGTTGGCGCGTGCCCAAGGGCGAGGGCACCGGCGCGTTCCGGCCGGGTCCGGTGCCGAGTTTTGAATTCGACACCCGGATCGATTCGCTGGGATACGGGCGGCTGGGATTCGGAGCCGCGGCGGCTCACGTCCGCGGGACGCGCGACTCGCTCACCTGGTTCGCACGCTCGCGCGTCGGCGATCTGGGCGCGTTCCTCGCCGGCGGACGATATGAGCGCCCCGCTGGCGGTCCGATCCAGCACGCAGCCGTCGATTCCCTCGCCGTCCTGATCCCGAGCGGAGTCTGGTTCCTCCAGCGTCCAACGGCGCTCACGTTCAGCGACTCGATCCTGCATGTCGATTCGGCGTCACTCAAGAACGCCAACGGAGGCGGCCAGCTCGGCATCGTCGGCGATCTGCCGGCCCGCGGCCCGATCAACGCGCACGTCACGCTGGACAGCTTCCCGCTGACCGGCGTCTACGCGCTGATGCAGAGCGACACGCTCGGCGTTGCCGGCGCGGTGACCGCGACGATGTCGGCGATGGGCACGAGGGCCAATCCCACCTACAGCGGCTCGTTCGCCTTCTCGAACGCGGCGTTCGGCTCGTTCCGGGCCCCGTTCATGGACGGCATCATCGATTACCGGAACAGGCGCCTGAATGGCGAGGTGCATCTGTGGCGGGCGGGCCAGCAGGTCCTGAATGTCACCGCGCACCTCCCGCTCGATCTTGCGCTCGCCCCGGTAGCACAGCGGCAGCTTGGCGATACGCTCTCGGTGCAGGCGCGAGCCGACAGCGTGGACATGGGCGTATTGGCGGCGGTGACCACCACGGTGCGGCAGGTCGGAGGCGTCTTCAGCGCCGATCTTGGAATTGGCGGCACGTGGGAAGCTCCATTGCTGCGCGGCGGCCTCCAGATCGGGAATGCCGCAGCCACGATCCCGGCCCTCAATGTTCGCTACACGAACATGAACGGCAGCTTCTCGCTGCGGGGCGACACGATTCGCGTCGACAGCCTCACCGCGACCAGCGAGCGCGGCAAGGCCGAGCTCACCGGCTACGTGCGGCTCGAACGGCTGTCCAAGCCGATTCTGGCGCTCAACATCAACACGTCCGATTTCAAAGCGCTCGATCTGAGAGGCTATCTCGCCGTGACCGCGAGCGGGCGTGTGGCACTCACCGGCCCCGTCTTTGGCGCGACACTCACCGGCCACGGCACGGTCACGTCGGGCGTGCTGCACTTTGCCGATCTCCTGAACAAGCGCGTGGTGAATCTGGACGAGCCGTGGGTCCAGGATTTGATCGATACGTCGCTGATCCGCACGCAGCGGCTCGGTCCCGAATTCCAGAGCGTGTTCTTCGACAGCCTGCAAATCCGCAACCTGCAGATGACCATGGGCGAAGACGTGTGGCTCCGGTCCAATGAAGCGAACATCCAGCTGACCGGCACGGTCACCGTCAACAAGACCCGTAACCAGTACCTGCTCAACGGCACGCTCCAGGCGCCACGCGGCACGTATCGGCTGATCATCGGGCCCGTCACGCGCGAGTTCGTCGTGCGGCAGGGAACGGTGCAGTACTTCGGCACGCCTGATCTCGATGCGGCGCTCAACATCGAGGGGAGCCACATCGTGCATCCGCTGCCGGGTGGGGGCGAGACGCGGTCGGAGATCAACATTCTGGCGCACATTCGCGGTACCCTGCGACTGCCGCGACTCACGCTCGAGGCGGAGCAGGGCGACTACTCGCAGGCCGAGCTGATTTCCTATCTCATCAGAGGGAAGCCGACCTTCGAGCTGAGCGGAAGCGAGCGCGCATACGTGACCGGCGTCGTCGCCTCCCTGGTCGCCGGCGAGCTCGAGCGCACGGTTGTGTCCGACCTGGGAGTGCCGCTCGATTATTTCGAGATCCGTCCCGGCGATCCGGCGAACTCGCTGATCGGGACTCAGGTCGCCGCGGGGTGGGCGATCGGCGCGAAGACCTTCCTCGTGCTGAACGCGGGCTTCTGCCCGCGCAAGCAGACGCGGATCACGAATGCGTTGGGCGCATCACTCCAGTACCGCCTCAGTCCGGAGTGGCGCACCGAGGCGAGCTTCGAGCCGGTGCACAACTGCGCGATTACGGATCCCAACATCGTGACGACGCCGCAGACGCGTCAGGCCGGCTTCGACGTGTTCTGGGAGCGGCGCTACTAGATGACGCGCGCGCTGTTGATCACGAACCCCTTTGCGGCGCGGGCCGATGCGAAGACCGTGACCGCGGTGCTCGAAGTACTCAGTCGCGGCGGTTGGAACGTAGACCTCCGCACGATCGCCGCTCCGGGTGACGCGCGCCGCATCGCCGAGGACTCGCTCGACCGCGGATTCGAGGTGATGGTCAGTCACGGCGGGGACGGCACCGCGATGCAGATCGCCGCCGCGATCGCCGGGTCGGGCATAGCACTCGGCGTCGTCCCGGGCGGGACCGGCAACGTGCTCGCGGCCAATCTGCGGTTGCCGCGCACCCCCACGGGGGCGGCGCGCGCGTTGCTCAAGGCACGTTCGCGCGCGATCGACCTGGGCGTCGTGCAGCGGTCCGACGGCGCGCACTACTTCGCGGTCGTCGCCGGCACGGGGTTCGACGCGGAGCTGATGGCCGGCACCGATCGCGCGTTCAAGCGGCGCTGGAAGTTTGCGGCGTACGTCGCGCGCGCCGCAATGGCGCTGCCCTCAGTGCGCAGCGCCCCGCACCGGGTGACGGTGGACGGCAACACGCAGGAAATCCGCGCGGCCATGATCCTGGTGCTGAATTGCGGCCAGCTGGCGCCGGGGTTTCTCAAGCTCCACGCGGATCTTTGTCCGGACGACGGCTGGCTGGATGTCGTCGCCCTCGATGCCGACGGCGCCTTCCAGAGTGCGAGCGCGATCGTCGAGCTGTTGCTGGGCGATCGCAACGGCAAAGGGCGGCGCGTGTGGTGGGCGCGGGGGCGGGTCGTAACGGTCGACGTCATGGACGGTATGGCCCGACCGGTTCAGCTCGACGGCGACGTGACCGGTACGACGCCGTTCGAGGCTCGGGTGCTCCCGCGGGCGCTTTCCGTGCTGGTCGGTCCGGCCTTCAAAGCGCACGATGGCTGACACGCTGCTGCTCGTGGACGACGAGATCGCCGTGCTGCGCGCGATCGGCGAATACTTCGAGCGCAAGGGCTACGAGGTCTGGCGCGTCGGCTCGGGCGGGGAAGCGATCGACGCGTTCCAGCGCATCCGGCCCGACGTCGTGCTGCTCGACTTGCATCTTCCCGACGCAACAGGCTTGGAGGTGCTCGAGCGCTTGCGACAGGAGGGCGCTGCGGTCGTGCTGCTCACCGGGCACGGGGACATCGACACGGCGGTGAAGGCCATGCAAGCGGGCGCCGAGAATTTCCTCACGAAACCGGTGGATCTGTCGCATCTGGCGGCCGTGGTCGCGCGCGTCGCCGAGAAAGTAGGACTGTCGCGCCAGAACGCGCGGCTCAAAATGCTCGACCACGAGCGAGCTTCTCTCGCCTCGGTTGGAGTGTCGCCCGCCATGCAGGCGCTCGCGCGCCAAATCCAGCTGGTCGCCGCGAGCGAGCGCGCAACGGTCCTGCTGACGGGGGAAAGTGGAACCGGGAAGGGTTGGGCGGCTCGCGTCATTCATAACCTGTCGCCCCGGAAGGAAGGACCGTTCGTGGAGGTGAATTGCGCCGGCCTGTCGGCCGCCTTTCTCGACGCCGAGCTCTTCGGCAACGAAAAGGGCGCGTCGACCGACGCCACGGAACGGAGCGCCGGTCTCTTCGAGCTGGCCGATCACGGCACGATCTTTCTCGATGAAATCGGCGAGCTCGCGGCCGAGCTCCAACCCAAGCTGCTCAACGTGCTCGAGACCAAGGCGTTCCGCCGGGTGGGAGGGGCTCGCGAGCTCACGGTCGACGTGCGACTGATCGCCGCGACGGCCCACGATCTGGTACGCGAGGCGGAAGCCGGGCGCTTCCGTGAGGATCTCTACTACCGGATCAACGTCATGCCGCTGTTCCTGTCGCCGGTCCGAGACCGCTCGCGTGAGGACCGGCTTGACCTGATCAAGCGGATCCTCGCCGACCTCAAGACGCAATTGCCCGGTTGCCCGACCGAGTGCACGACCGACGTGCTCGACCGGCTGCTGTCGGCGCCCTGGCCCGGCAACGTGCGCGAAATGCGCAACGTCCTCGAGCGGGCGATGATTTTGGGGCGCGGTCATGACGCGATCAGTTTCGAGCAGCTGCCGCCGGACCTGCGGCAACGCTCACCGACCGATCGACGCTATCAGGCGCAGCCGCTATCCGAGGTGGAGCGGCAGCATATCGAGCGGACACTGCGACATCATGGAGGGAACCGCACGCGCGCCGCGCTCGAGCTGGGGATTTCGCGCGCGACGCTGATCAACAAGATCAAGCAGTATGGGATGTCGATTTAGGGTCGCCGGGGTCGGCGGGATTCGACCGCTCAGTCCAGCAATCTCTGTGCTGTAGTTGTTTCGTCGCTGCGTTCACCATCGCGTTCGGCTTCGTCGGATCGACCGGTTTGTGGCAGTAGGGGCAGATCAGCGATACCCCCATCAGAGTCCTGCGCATCGTCACGCTCCTAGAGCAAACCTCTTTGAAGAGCGTTTCGACACAATGGAGGTAACTTGCATAACCACGTAATCGAACCCCTACAGTACTCGGAATCGACGCTATCTTGGTGCTATGGAAAAGCCTAAGCTCAAGGAACACGACGGCATGCAATGCCGGTCGTGTGGCAATGAGGAACGGGCGTCGGAGGGCTACCCTTGCGCAGACTGCGGGACCTTCATCTGTCTGATCTGTACGTTCCGAGGCGTGACGCGCTGTAAGGTGTGCGAGGAGAAGGCCAAGATCGCCAAGGCCTAGCCGCGCCGCCGCTTCACCTCGGCCAGCAGTTCCTCCCGCGGCGCGCCGAGCTCTTCGGCGAGTTTGTTCAGCGCTGCGTCTGTTCCCGACCAGTCGCGCGCCGCCGCGAGCGCGTCCAGCGCGACTTCCTCGATCGCCGCCGAGCGCTCTTCGAGGTCGCGCGTCCGTACCGCCACCTCACGCGCGAGCCACTGCTCCAGCTCGCGCCGGTCTACCTCGAGCTGGCGTTGCCGCAAGGCATGTTGCAATGACAACTCCAACTCCTCCAAGTCGACGGGCTTTATCAGATAGTCATAGGCGCCAAGCTTGAGGCATTCGATCGCCGTGCGGGGCTCGTCGATGGCCGTGAGCATGAGTATGGCGAGGTCTGGATCGTGAGCCAGCACTTTCGGAAGCAACTCCACCCCGCTCGTATCCGGCATTCGAATGTCGCACAGCATGGCCTGCGGGTGGTGCGCCGCGAGCAGCGGCAGCGCCTCGGCGGCATTGGCGGCGGCGTGCACATGATAGCCCAGGCGGGAGAGAAACCGGGTCAGGGCTTGCCGGATGCCTTCTTCGTCGTCCACGACGAGCACGGTCGTGCGATCGGCGGGAACTCTTGGCGGAGTCATGGCCGTCAACGTTGTGGAAGTTATCTTGGCGCGTCAATGAGCAGATTGCGGACGAACCTCGCGGCCGTACCGGGCATCACCGTGGGCCATACCACGATCGAAGCTCACGGCACCGGTTGCACCGTGGTGCTGGCCCCGGAGGCCGGCATGCGCGCGGCGGTGTGCGTACGCGGGCGCGCGACGGGCACGCGTGAGCTGGACGTGATGGACCCACGCCATCTCGTCGAACGCATCGACGCGATCCTCTTTACCGGCGGCTCCGCGCTCGGCCTCGGCGCGGCTGACGGCGTGATGCGGTGGCTGCGCGAGCGCGGTCGCGGGCTCCCGGTGGGCGACATGGGCACCATTCCCATCGTTCCCTCCGCGGTGATCTTCGATCTCGGCAATGCCGGCAAACCGCCCGGCTGGGCGAGTGGCGACGACGCGTATCGCGCGTGCGAGGCGGCAACCGCGGACTATGCGGATGGGCGTGTCGGGGCGGGCCGCGGCGCGACCTGCGGCAAGGCGGCGGGGCTCGAGAAGATGATTCCGGCGGGAATCGGGTCCTGGGCCGCCCAATTCGGCGATGTGATCGTGTCCGCGCTGGTCGTGGTCAACGCGGTGGGAGACATTCGAAACGGTCGGGGCGAAATCATCGCCGGCAAGGTCGACAGCCTCCGCTATCTCGCGGAGGGAGGCGCGCCGCTCGGCGATCCGGCGCGCTTGAACCGCAACACGACCCTCGCGGTGATCGCGACGAACGCGGATATCGATCGCGTCCAGCTGCAAGCCCTTGCGCAGACGGGAAGTGACGCGCTGGCGCGCCGCATCACGCCATACGGGACTCTGTTCGATGGTGATGTGATTTTTACGGTCAGCACCGCGGCGGTAAGACCGAAATCGCCGCTGCAGGTCGACGCAATCGCCGCGCTCGTGGTGCCGGAGGCGGTCGAGCGATCGGTGCGGCATGGATAAGATCGAACGCGCGGTCGATGACATTCGGCGCAAATGGGCGCCCGACCATCGCCTGGCGGTCTTCGAGGTGTCGCTGCTGCCCAAGGGCATCGCCGGCATCACGTCGAGCCGCGACGCGCGTGACGCGTTACGGCGCCTCGCCAACGAAGCCGAGCTCGTCGACAAGGTCGAGCTCATTCCCGACCAGCGCGGCGATCCGGCAGCGATCGTCACCGTGGCGCTCGCGCCGCTCCTTGCCGAGCCCAGGATTCAGGCCGCGAGGGTGAGCGAAGTTCTGCACGGCGAGACGCTCGACATCCTCGAGGGGCGCGAGGAGTGGCTGCGCATTCGAGCACCGGACGGCTACATCGGCTGGCTCAATGCCGGATACGTCGCAACGGGGCCGAACGGCTGGGCCGAAGACTGGCGAGAGCGCGCCACGGCTCGCTCGTTGAGCGCCGACATCGTCATCACCGAAGGGCGCCGCCGACTTCCAACGGGCGCACGGGTCGCGCTGAGGCGCGGCGTCGTCGAGCTGGCGGACGGGCAGCGCGGCGCGATCGCGTCCGGCCATGTTCGGCGTGAACAGGAGCTGCGGATCGAAGCCCGGCATCTCGCGCTTCCCGAACTGGCGCAAAAGTGGTACAGCGGCGCTCCATATCTCTGGGGTGGACGCACCGAGTGGGGAATCGACTGCTCCGGGTTGGTGCAGGCGGTGTACGCGGCCCGTGGCATCGTGTTGCCGCGCGACAGCGATCAACAATTCGGGCAGGGTACAGAGATCGCCGTTTCCCCTGACGGTGACGGCTACGCAGCGGGCGATCTGCTGTTCTTTGCGGAACGCGGCCGGGTCTCGCACGTCGCGCTCTGGGCCGGCGCGGGCCGTATCGTACACTCGGCGCTTTCCAGGGGCGGCGTGGGTGGTGACCACCTGTTTGGTGACGAGCCGCGGATGCAGAGGCTCCGAGATGGCCTAGTCGGCGTGCGGAGGCTCTGAAATGCGCCCACGCCGTTAGTTTTTAGGGATGCGTCTGATCCTCTTCGACATCGACGGTACGTTGTTATGGACCAGCGGGGCCGGTCGCCGCGCGATTCATCGCGCCTTGCTCGAAGAGATGGGCACCGCCGGTCCGATCGACACCTATCGGTTCGATGGGAAGACTGATCCGCAAATCGTGCGCGAGCTGCTGGCGATGGCCGGTCACCCCGACTGCGAGTCCGAAGACCGGATCACGGCGGTCTGCGAGCGCTACGTCTCGCTGCTGACAGCCGAGCTCGCCAAGCCAACGCAGACCACCAGCCTGTATCCGGGCATCAAGGAGCTGCTGTCCGCGCTCGAGCCCTACGAAGCCGAGGCCAGGGCAATCGTCGGATTGCTCACCGGCAACGTCAGGGATGGCGCGGCGCTCAAGCTGCGCTCCGCGGGACTCGATTTCGCCCGCTTTGCGGTGGGCGCGTTCGGGTCCGATTCGCACCGGCGATCCGACTTGCCGGCGGTCGCCGCCCAGCGGGCGACCGAGCGGACGGGTCGCCGCTTTAGCGGCGCTGATCTCGTCGTGGTTGGCGACACGCCGGACGACGTCGCGTGTGCCCGGCCGATGGGCGCGCGCACGGTCGCCGTCGCGACGGGCTTCTATAAGCCGGACGCGTTGCGCGCGGCCGGTGCGACCCACGTCTTCGACAATCTCGGCGACACCCAAGCGGTCCTGCACGCGCTGTTCTCGTGACGGTTGTCCGTGAAGAGCTGGAGCTCAAGGCCCGCGTGGACGATGCCGATGTCGTCCGGCGCGCGCTGCTCGCCGCCGGCGCCGAGCTCATTTATCGTGGCGCGATGATGGACCGGCGCTTCGATCGGCGCGGCCGGCTGGAACGGCGCGATCAAGTCGTGCGGCTGCGCGTCTATCATCCGGCGGATCACTCGCCGGAATGGGGCGTGCTCGGCTGGAAAGGACCGGCCCGGAAGCAGGGACAGTACCGTCTCCGGGAAGAGTGGGAATCGCACGTGGACGATCCGAAGGCCGTCCTGGTGACCTTGCGGCGCATGGGCTACAGAGTCGCCGTTCGCGTCGATCGCGCGATCGAACAGTACCGACTCGGCGACGCGACGCTTCGGCTCGAATGGTATCCGTCCATGGATGTGCTCCTCGAAGTCGAAGGGTCGCCGGAGGCGATCGAGCGGGCGATTCCCGCGACGGGAATGCCGCGCGACGCATTTCTGCCCGAGTCGCTCCCGTACTTCACCGAGGCGTACGAGAAACGCACCGGCCGCGTGGCGCGGGTGAGCAGGCTCAGGCGGCGCGAATGAACGCGATGAAGCTGCTGATGCCCCTGCGCGTTCCCGAGCTCGCGCCTTCGCTGGGGCGCATCATTGTCCCGCGACGGTTGCTCGATCCATGGGTCCCGCTCGACGACATTCGGGAGGAGCTCGCGACTCGCGCCCTCGAACTGGGGGGGGAGGGACGCGCGGCCGCGGCACGCGAGGCCGAGGGTCAAGCCGATCGCGCGCGGGTGCTCGAGCTGACGGGCCGGCGCGCGTGGTCGGCCGCGTGGGATCACGCCGTGCGGCGCGCCGGGACGCGCGTGGCCGAGGCGCTCGACGCCGAGATCGCGCGCTCGGCGCAGGAGGTGCGCATGCCGCGCCGCCGGCTCCGTCGCCATCTCCTCACCAGTGCCGAAAAGCGGGCGATCGTGGCGCGGCTGGGCACCGGTGGTGGGACCTTCGTCGCGGCGCTGGACGAATTGGAGGCCGCCGCGACGCGCGTCGCAGACGCCTCGGTGCTGGAGAAGGACGCGCACGCGGCATGGCAAGACGCGCTCCGCACGGTCGCGCGCCGGCTCGAAACCGCGTGGCTCGCTCTCGAAGCCGAGGTCGAGGAGGAGCGCAATCGCTGGAACCCGGAAATCGCCGCGATCGCCGCCTGGCGTCCATCGCTCTGGCCGGTCATCGTCTTCTGGATCCCCTTCGCGGCCCTGCTCGTCTGGCTGGGCTTGATCGTCGGCGGCTACGCGCCGGCTCCCGCATGGCTCGCGCAACGACTCGGTTTCTAACGCTGCTCCTCACCGGGGTCGGAGTTGCGCCTGTCGCCGCGCAACTCCGCGTCGTCGAAGTCCCCATCGCGGGGCACTCGACTCTGGATTCGCTCGCGCGGCTCGGCTTCGAAGTCGCCGACATACGGGTCATTGACGGGGAGCGGCGGGCCGTTGTCGTCGTCTCGCCCGAAACCGAAGCGCTGCTCGGCCGGCGCGGCTTCAAGACCGCGCCGCTCAGCGCGGCTCGCGTGACGACCGGCGCCGCCGAGGACACGTTCCGGATGTACCACTCGTTCGACAAACCCGGGGACGGCATTCGGGCGACACTCGCCGCGTGGGCCGCCGGCGACAGCGCCATTCACGTCGACTCGATCGGTGCCTCGTACGAGGGCAGGCCCATCCTCGCCGTGAAGATCGGGCCGCCGGATGACTCACCGAGCCGGCCGAACGTGCTGTTCATGGGGACGCATCACGCGCGCGAGTGGATCTCGACCGCGATCGCGATGCAGATGATCCGGTGGCTCGCCGATTCAGGATCAACGCTGACCGCGACACACGATGTCTGGGTCATCCCGGTGCAGAACCCCGACGGCTACCAGTACACGTTTACAACCGATCGCTACTGGCGGAAAAACCGCCGGCCGAACAGCAACGGCAGCTATGGCGTGGACCCGAACCGGAACTATCCGGCGTTCTGGGGCGCCGATGAAGTCGGGTCGAGCAGTTACCAGTATGCCGAGACCTATCGCGGGACGACGCCGGGTTCGGAGCCCGAAACCCAGGCGATCATGGCGTTCCATGCCGCCCACCCGCCTGTGGTGTCGATCTCCTATCACAGTTATGGCGGACTGGTGCTGTATCCATGGGGATTCCGCGCCGGCGAGCTGGCGCCCGATTTGCCGCGCTTTCAAGCGCTCGCGGGGACCGACGTCGCGCCCGCCGTCAGCGACAATGTCACCGAATCGTCGCTCGACCATTACCATCCTGGTCCCGGCTGGAATCTCTACACCACCAATGGCGAGTACACCGACTGGGCATACCGCACCTACGGCACGATCGCCTTCACCACCGAGCTGACGAGCGGCTGCTGCGTCTATGGGATCTACTACGGCTTTGAATTCCCCGATGACAGCGCGCTGGTCGAACGCGTATTCCACGACAATCTGCCGTTCGCCCGCGCGCTCATTGTGGCCGCGGGAGATCTGAGACTCTCGCCCGGCGTGACAGGCGCGCGCCCCTCCGTGCCGCGCTTCATGTCGCTATGGCCCGAGTCCTGGCTCGGGCTCGAGACGTCCGCGCCACGTCCCATGCTGACGCTGCGGACGAACACCGGCGCACTGCTGACGCGCAGCTCGCAGACTGACTCCCTGCAGCGTGGCACGCTGCGCACGGTGTGGCGCACGGATCTCCACGTCGATGCGGTGCGCGCGCTGCGGGCCGAGGGAATGCCGATCACCGCGGAGCTGCTTTCGCTCGGCGGCGCTGAGCCGCTCGACAACGGATGGCAAGGGCGATGGTGGCATGACACGGTTCGCGTCGGCGGCAAATACTCATGGGCGATCTCGGGCAGCGACACGCTGACCTCGCCGGTGGTGGATCTGGGCGGTCGGAGCGCGATCTGGCTGCACCTGTGGACGCGCCACTACGGTTCGACCTACACACCCGCCCAACGTGGCGTCATTCAATTCTCGGCCGACTCGGGCGCCACGTGGAGTGATGTCGCGATGATCGTCGGCGACGGCCCCACCTGGTATCCGATGCGCATCGATCTTCCGCAGGCGGCGGGCGCGCGCGGGGCGCGCATCCGCTTCATCGCGCAACAGTTCACGTGGTGGCTCGATGCCGTCGGCTTTGCCACGGACGCCAGCAATGCCTTCGCGCAGCTCGCAGCGGCAACCGGCGCCGAGGTGTCGGAGAACCCGGTGCGCAGCGATCAGGTGGTGATTTCCTGGCCCACTCCCACCGGTACCGGTGAGGCGCGCGTGGCGGTGTACGGATTCACCGGGGAGCGGCTGTTTGAGACCACGGTGGCGGCGCCGACGAACGAATATGTCTGGGATCTCACGACGGGCGGAGGAGCGCATCGCGTGGTGAACGGCGCGTACATCATCGTCGTCGACGTGGATGGGCAGCGATATCGGCGGCGCCTGTTCATCGCGCGGCCCAATCCATGAGCGCGGTTGGGGTCGGGGTGGACCTCGTCGAAGTCTCACGCGCGCGCGCGATGTTGGCGGACAAGGGCGCGCAGGTGTTCGACCGCCTGCTGACGAACGCGGAGGCCGAGTACTGCCGCTCGCGCCCCGATCCGGCCGAGCATGTGGCGGTCCGGCTCGCGGCCAAGGAGGCCGTCTACAAGGCGCTGCAGGGAAGCGATGAAGCCCGCGGAATCGGGTGGCGCGACATCGAGGTCACGCGGGCGCCGGACGGTCGACCGGACGTCGCGCTGACCGGGCTGGCGGCCAGGCGGGCCACGGAATTGCGCGTGAAGCGCGTGCTGTTGTCCCTCTCGCATACGCACGAGGCAGCGATTGCAATTGCAGTGCTGTCAACGGATTGAAATTCCGACAAGATTACTCTAGTATTGCCGCCGTGCGTTTGCTGAGAACCGTCCTGGTAATTGCCGCCTGTCTCGCACAGCCACTCGCGGGGCAGGCGACTGACTCTTTGGCCCTGGCTCGCCGGATCGTGGCAACAGCCTCCCTGGCCGCCAAGGAGTACGCGCTCGGGGTTGCGCCCGAGGGTGGCCGAATCATCCAGCCGGAAGAGGTCGAAGAGGCCAAACTCTTCATTCAACAGGCGCATTTCGACGTCGCAGGACTGCCGCTGGCGGCGCGCGCCAGCTCCGAGCGCGTCCTGAAGCAGATCGCTCGAATGCTGGATTCGCTCGCGCGGCCCGATGACGTCAGCCACGTAACGGACAGTCTTGTCGCCGGCATCACCGCCGCGGCGGGTGGGCCGAAGGTTGTCGAGCCCCTGCCCGCCAACCCCCCATCGCTCGCCCGCGGGGCCGACGTATTTCGCGAGAACTGCGTCCCATGCCACGGTGCCGGCGGCCACGGCGATGGGCCCAAGGCCAAGTCGCTCGCAGGGCCGCCGCCGGCGGATCTCGCCGATCACAGAGTCATGGGCGAAAAGTCCCTGCTCGACATCTTCCGTCGGATTTCCGTGGGCACGCCCGGGACCGCGATGCCCGAATTCGGCGAGGACCTCTCGACCGAGGATCGCTGGGCGGTCGCGTCCTACGTCGCCGCGCTGCAGTACGGAGGATCGGCGACGGCGGCCATCTTCGCGGCCGTGCGTCATCAGATCGACTCGTCGCTGGCGAAGCGGTCCGACAAGGTCGCGGTCGACGCCTACATGACGTTCGAGCAGGTCGAGACCTCCATTCGTGCCAAGAACGCAGGCTTGGCGAGCGAGCTGGAAGGCGACTTCGCCTGGCTGCGAATGCGCGCGGTGAAAGCCGATGATGCGGAGCGTCACACGATTCGCGAGCGGCTGCTGGCGGGCCTCGAGCGCGCCGAGCGCGTCGTGGCGGACCGGCCGTCGGGGATGAGCCTGTTCGTCTCGTCCTTCTTCCTGCTGCTGCGCGAAGGCTTCGAAGCAATTCTGATCGTCGCGGCGCTCATGACGTTCCTCGCCAAGGCCGGTGCGTCCGAGCGGCGGCGCGACGTCGCCCGCGGCGCCTGGCTTGCTGTCGGGGCGAGCGTGCTCACCTGGGTGCTCGTCGAGCTGCTGCTGCGGGTGACGCCCGGAGGCCGCGAAGCGATCGAGGGCGCCACGATGCTGCTCGCAGCCGCGGTGTTGTTCTACGTCAGCTACTGGTTGCTGTCCAAAATCGAAGCCGCCAAATGGACGGCGTTCGTGCGCGGCAAGATGCAGAGCGCGCTGTCGTCCGGTTCCGGCATGGCGCTGAGCGCGGTCGCCTTTCTCGCGGTCTATCGGGAAGGATTCGAGACGATCCTGTTTTACAAAGCGTTGTTCAGCTCGGCTGGGGGGAGCGGCGTGCCGGTGATCTTGGGGATTGGGGTTGGCGCGGTGGGCCTCGTCGTCGTGTACATGCTGATCAATCAGCTTGGGCTGCGCGTCGCGATGAAGCCGTTCTTCGCAGTCACCGGCATCATGCTCTACTACATGGCGTTCGTGTTTGCGGGGAAGGGAGTCGCGGAGTTACAGGGTGTGGGAGTGATCCCGTTGACCGTCATCGAACGGGCGCCGCGCATCCCCGTGCTTGGGGTTTATCCGACGCTGGAGTCGCTGCTCGTGCAGGGCGTGCTGCTGCTGCTGGCGGTGATCGCCGCCGTCAGGGCGTTCAGGCCGAAGGAGCCACGCGCTGCTTCGGTCGTAGCGACTCGGGGAACGGTGGAGCAGCCGCGGTAGCGGGCGAGCGCCACACATAGAGCAGCACCCCGCCCACAATCATGATCAGCACACTGGTCGCCTGTGCCAGCGAAAACGGAGCCAGCCAGCGGAGGCGGTCGTCTTTGGCGCGCACGATCTCCACCAGGAAGCGCTCCGCTCCCGCGAGCACCATGTAGAGCGCCCAGAGCCATCCGATCGCGTGCGCGTGTTCGCGCCTGCGCCACAACAGCCAGAACACGAACAGCATCGCGCCGGTCTCGTAGATCTCTGTCGGATGCACCGCCATCAACTGCATTGGATCGGTGTTCATCGGAAAGTGGACGCCCATCTGCTGCAGGTTCACGACGGTCGTCGGCGGCAGTCCGTTCGGGAACTTCATGGCCCAGGGCAGGCTCGACGGGATGCCGTAGTCGTCGTTGACCAGAAAGCAGCCGACACGACCGAGCGCATAACCGAGCGCGAGCGGCGCGGCGCAAATCTCGGCGGTGAATCGAGCGGGTACGCGCCGGCGCCAGCCATTGAGCAGGATGGCCCCGGTCGCTCCCAGGAATCCGCCGTACCAGACAAAGCCGCCACGCGTGAACAGCATGCCGACGTCCTGCGTCAGCATCACATACCACAGCTTGGCGCCGACCAGTCCGCCGATCACGCCGGCAATGACGATGTCGGCGGCGTAGTCCTCGTCCATGCTGCGCGCGCGCAAGTCGAGCTGGATCGCCCATCCCGCCATCAGGAAGGCCACCATCATCATCAGCCCGTAGCCGGTGAGCTCGAGGGGGCCGACGTGGAGCGCGAACGGATAGACCGTCATGGCAAGGCCGTGCGTCGTGCGTCCTGCGTCGTCTCGGTCATTTCGAGTCCAGGTAAGGGCAGATCCGCACGGGCATCCAGCGTCCAGTCACTGCGCTCGCCGCGGCGCAGGTGATACCATCCCGCGCGCGCGATCATCGCCGCATTGTCGGCGTTGAGGCGCGGGCTCGCGACGGCCACGCGGGCTCGCCCGCTGAGCCGCTGCGCCGCTGACGCGCTGAGCGCCTTGCTGCAGGCGACGCCACCGCCGAGCACCGCCGTCTTGTATCCGGTCGCGCGGACGGCCCGATCGAGCTTGGTGACCAGCACGTCCAGCACCGCATCCTGAAACGCGCGAGCGAGATGCGGCCGATCGCGCTCGAGATCGTCCGACGCGCGCACCGCGTGCAGCACCGCGGTCTTCAGCCCGGAGAAAGAAAACTCGAAGCCTTCACCAATCATAGGGCGGGGAAAGGTGAACCGCGTCGGATCGCCCTCACCCGCGAGTCGCTCGATGGCGGGGCCGCCCGGGTAACCGAGGCCGAGGAGCGTGGCGACTTTGTCGAACGCTTCGCCGGCCGCGTCGTCCCGCGTTTCACCGAGCAGCCGGTAGCGGCCCCACGCGGGAACGTCGAGCAGCAGCGTGTGACCGCCGGAGACGAGCAGCGCGACGAACGGGGCCGCGAGATTCTTGTCCTCGAGGGCCGGTGCAAAGAGGTGTCCTTCCATGTGGTGCACGCCGATCAGGGCGCGCTTGCCCGCGAACGCAAACGACTTGGCGAAGACGACGCCGACGAGCAGCGCGCCGGCGAGACCAGGTCCGGCCGTGACCGCGACGGCGTCAATGGCCGATGGGGCGAGGCCGGCTTCGTCGAGCGCGCGATCCACGACGGCCGGCAGCGCGGCGAGATGCGCGCGGCTCGCGAGCTCCGGGACGACGCCGCCAAAGACCTTGTGGATGTCCTGCGACAAAATGACGAGACTGGCGAGCTCACCCCCGACCAGCACCGCGGCGGACGTCTCATCGCACGACGTCTCGATGCCGAGGACGGCGTCAGCCACGCCGCGTCGCGGGGGCCGGTCCGGTGCGGCGTCGCAGCGTGACCGAGTCGGGGATGGCACGGGCGGTGATGCCGCGCGGGGCGATCACCGTGATGCGCGCGACGCTGGTGCCGCCGGCTGCCGGCGGACCGGACGTGAGATGCGCGACGACGCGCAGCGAGTCTCGCGTCAGCGCCGCCACGCGCTCTTCCGGACCACGGACGGCGACGGATACCCGGGCCGGCGTCACGATGTAGTTCGTAATCGCGCCCGCACCCGTTTCCACGGGAATCCCCCCGAAGGAGCGCTCGGCGATAAGCCCCATCTCGCCCGTTACCGTCACCTGCTTCGGCGCGAGGCGCACGATGCCGAGCGGCATGGTGTCGATCGGTACCTGGCGCGTGAATTCGCCGGTGACGCTGGTGATCTCCATCGGAACGGTCGTCACCGAGTCGATCGCGGCGAGACTCTGCTCCGGTCCCACGAGGCGTACAGACGTCGGGGTCATCGAGAGCCCGCCGTGCAACACTTGTCCGGAGTCGGGGGTCACCGTGACGAGCGAAACGATCCGCACTTCCTTGCGCGCCACGCTGTCGAGCGCCAGCGTGATCTCGCTCGGCCGCACTTCCATGACGCGCACGTCGGCGCCTTTGGGCAGCGCCAGCTCGACTTCACTGGGGTCGAGATGAATCGCGTACGTGGACGTCGTGAGCGTGTCCGGGACACGGCGCGTGATGTCGCCCGCAAGCGAACGGAGCTTGAGGATTTGGCTGCCCTTGCCGGAGATCTGCACGCGCACCTTGGGCGGCTTCTGCACGAGCGCGCGCCCGCGCGGCATCTGAATGTTGAGCGTCACATCGAAGCTCGTCGTGACCGGCTGCTGCAGCTGCACGGCGACATACAGCATCAGCGCCAGGAAGAGCGCTGCGCCCTTGATCGGCCAGTTCTTCGTGAGCCACTGCATCTCAGTGCTCGCTCAACAGGCGGCGAATCAACATTTCGTTGCTGGGATCCTCCCAATCAGCAGCGCCGATGACGCGCTTCACGATGACGCCCGTGCGATCGACCAGGTAGCTCTCCGGTACGCCGAAGATGTCATAGGTTTTGCGGATCCCGCCGCTGGCGTCCTGCAGGATGTCGAACGTGAGGCCGAGATTGTTCGCAAACGCCAGCACCTGATCGGGGCCTTCCTGCTCGTGCTCAAAGAAGGCGTCTCCGTCGACGCTGACCGCGGCAATCCGAAAGTCCGTGCCGGCCAGCTTCTTGTGCAGCTTCTCCATCGACGGCATCTCGGCGCGGCACGGTGGACACCACGTCGCCCAAATGTTGACCAGAACCACCTTGCCGCGATAGTCGCCCAGCGAGGACGGGCGCTTGGTCCGCAGGTTGGTGGCCTGGAAGGCGGGCGCACTGGATCCGATCTCGACCGGGTTCAGCTGCGGCCGCAGCTTGATCGCCAGCGCGACGCCAAAGACCGCCGTCGTCACCAGGCTTGCAATCAGGGTCCACTGTTGCCGGTTCGTCATACCGTCACCATGCAGCGGCGGCGCAGCTCCTGGACTTCGCGGCCCGGATCGGCGCTCGCAAAAATCGCGTTGCCGGCCACGAAGGTATCCGCCCCCGCCTGATGCGCGGCCGCGATCGTCTGTTTGCTGATGCCGCCATCGACTTCCAAGAAAAGCCGTGCGTCGTGCGTCGTGCGTAGTGCGTGCGCCCGCCGGATCTTGTCGTTTGAAGCGGGCAGATAGCTCTGGCCGCCAAAGCCGGGGTTCACCGTCATAATGAGCAGCAAATCGAGATCGCGCACCACCTCTTCCGCGTACGCCATCGGCGTCGCGGGATTCAGTGCGAGGCCCGCCAGCATCCCTTTCTTCTTTACCGCATCGAGCTGGCGCTGCACGTGGATCGTAGCTTCGGGGTGGAAGGTAAACACGGACGCTCCCGCGGCGGCGAACGAGTCGATGTAGTGCTCGGGCTCGACCACCATCAAGTGCACATCGACCGGTTTGTCGGTCAGCTTGCGGAGCGTCTCGATCATATTCGCGCCGAACGTGATGTTCGGGACGAACCGTCCGTCCATCACATCGACGTGCAGCCAATCCGCGCCGGCCTCGAGAACCTGAGCGACCTGGTCCTTCAGTCGCGCGAGATCGGCGGACAGGACGCTGGGCGCGATGCGGACGCCCCCGCCGCTCCCGCCGCTTCCCCCGTTGGTCATTGCGGGCTCCGCGCCACGACGATGTCTATCACCGTGCCGGGGGCGGCCAGCGTGCCGGCGGCCGGACTCTGCGCCACGACCGTTCCGGGGGATGCATCGCTCGTGCGGCGCCGCGTGACGGTGCCGAGCTGCAATCCTTCGGTCTCGAGTCTCGTGCGGGCATCTGCCGACGCCATGCCGAGGAGATCGGGAATCGGGATCGTCGGCGCGCCGCGGCTGACTACGATGGTCAGGCCGGCGCCGGGCGCGAGCGCCGTGCCCGCGGGCGGTCGCGTCATCATCGCGAGTCCCGGTGCGGCGGCCGCGGCTTGCACCGATTCCACCTGTGTCACTACCAATCCCGCGGCGCCGACGAGCGACTGCGCGAGTCCGGCGTCGAGATTGGAGACATCCGGCACCGGAATCCTGGGCGGGCCCGCGCTCGAGACGAGGACGATCTTGGTTCCTTCAGGCGCGACCACGTCGGGCGGCGGATCCTGCCAGACCACGACGCCGGCGGGCGCGGTGGGGTGCGGCTCCGCGCCGCCGTCCGTCACCTGCAATTTTGCTTTCTGAATCTCGGCTTGCGCCTCGGCGACTGTGAGGCCGAGCACGCGTGGCACGGCGTGGTGGCCGGGAAGAATCGGCACGCGGAAAAGAATGAGATACGCCGTGAGATAGCCGGCGAGCACCATGCCGGCGCCGATACCCACCCATCTCCAGAGACGCGCATCGAACTTGAGTTCCTGAATCGGGCCGAAGTGCCGGCGCACGCGCATCAGCCGTTGCTCCGGATCAACCGTGCCGCGTAGGCGCCGTCGATGCCGTGGCGCTGCGGCAGCGACTGAAAATCGCCGGCGGACGTGATGAGCTCAGCGGCGACGCTGCCCGGTTTCGGCGAGCGTGAGAATTCGGGATGCGTTTTCAGGAAATTCTCCACGACCTGTTCGTTCTCCTCCGGTTCGAGCGAGCACGTCGCATAGATCAGCAGTCCACCCGGACGCACGAGCCGGGCGGCGCACTCGAGCAGCCGCGCCTGACGCTCGGCCATGCGCGCGAAGACGGATGGATGCAACCGCCAGCGCGCATCGGGATGTCGCCGCATCGTCCCCGTTGCACTGCAGGGCGCGTCGACGAGCACGGCGTCGGCGCTCCCCGGCGCGAGTGGCGCCGCCTCAAGATTGGCGGCAACGCACCGAATCGCCACTCCCGCGCGGCGGGCCGTATCGGCAAGACGAGCCATGCGCTCGTGCCGGGCGTCACCCGCCAGGACCTGAGCGCCCAGCGCCTCGAGCGCGACGGCCTTGCCGCCGGGCGCGGCGCAGGCATCGTAGACCAACTCGCCAGCCTGGACGGCCGCGTAGCGCGCGACCAGCGCGTGCGCCGGATCTTGGACGATGAAAGCGCCTTCGGCGTAGCCGGGGAGATCCTTGGGAGCCGGGAGCCGGAAGTCAGGAGCCGGGGCAATCTCCAGGCCGGCTTCGAATGTGTTGCGACACGTGGCGACTCCCGCATCAGCGAACGCGTGCTCGAGACGGTCAATGGTCCATCTGGCCGGCTGCAGAATTATGCCGGGGCGCCTGTCGTTCCATTCGATGAGCTGACGCGCTTCGGTCACGCCAAAACGAGATTGCCATCGGGCGATGAGCCAGTCGGGGTGGGTTTTTCCAGATCCCGGCTCCTGATTCCCGGCTCCGGATATTCTGCGCAACAACCGATTGACGTACCCGGTACTCGCTTCGCCAACGGTCTCGCGGGCGAGGTCAACCGACGTCGAGACCGCCGCGTGTGCCGGTACTCTGGTCAGGTGCCGCAACTGATACGCCCCCAAGCGCAGCACGTCATGCAAACGCGGATCGGTCCGCTCGAGATCGAGCACGTCGTCAAGCTCGCGTTGCTGGCGAAGGACTCCGGCCGACAGCTCGTACGCGAGACGGCGATCTCGTTCGGAGAGTCCTTCGAGGTGCCGGTCACGAGCGTCGGCCAGCGGTGTGCCGGAGCGGACTTCGCGGAGAATCTCGAGCGCGGCGCGGCGGGCGTCCTTAATCCAGCATCC
>WNEN01000017.1_pt1 | contig 33234 bp, 32 predicted proteins | sample 5399951 | NCBI WGS metagenome assembly WNEN01 (sample SAMN13153327, study PRJNA577476) | soil metagenome | isolation source: 20 cm grassland meadow soil 5 days after 1st rain plot 2 | place: USA:California | collected 2015-09-21
CCCATGCAGAGGAGGAAGACGCCGCGCGCTCATCGAGTCGTGCCAGCCACGGATCCCACCGGTAGCGGCCGGCGAGCAGGCGCGGCACGTAATCGGTGAGCCAGTGCAGAGGGAGAAACAGCGTGTCGCGCGCGATGTACGGCGCGCCCACCAGCGGATACGCCGAGCTGTCGCAGCGGAAGAACGGCGACCCGACATCAAAATCGAAGACGTGCCCACTGAGGGTCACGCGCGCGGCGGACCCGTCGAGCGTGACGGTGAGTCCCAGTGGCTGTGCGAGCAAAACGGCCGCGACGGCGCCATTCCCTGCCTCACTCGCCACGGGCACGCTGGCCTGCCCGCGCGAGGTCGCGATCAAGATTTGCTGTGGAATCAGCGCGGCCAGAAACAGGATGACCATCATGACCGTCTGCCCTTCACAACCCGTGCCATCTCGCGCTCGGCCACGCGGCGCTTCAGATCCTCGCGCTTGTCATGGGCTTTTTTCGCCTTGGCGAGCGCGATGGCGACCTTGGCGCGACCGTCCTTGAAATAGATCTCCAAGGGGACAACGGTGAGCCCTTTTTGGGTCGTCGCGCCGAGCAGTTTGCGGATTTCGCGCTTGTGCAGCAGGAGCTTGCGGGAGCGCGCCGGCGGCGGATTGTTGTAGCTCCCCGGTCCGTAATGCGAGATCGTCATGCCTTCCAACCAGACCTCGCCATTGCGGACATGCGCGTACGCCTCATTCAGGCTCGCCTTGCGATCGCGCAGCGACTTGACTTCGGTGCCGGTGAGGACGAGACCGGCCTCCCAGGTTTCGAGGAGGTGGTAGTCGTGCCGGGCCCGCGGGTTTCGGGCGATCGAGATTTTTTCCACGGACGTCGGCAAGATACGCATTGACTTAGGGTTATACAACAATCTAGATTGCCGTTCCTCAAAAAAAACGCTTCGCCGAAGTGGTGGAACTGGTAGACGCGCTGGCTTCAGGAGCCAGTGGGCGCAAGCCCGTGGGGGTTCGAGTCCCCCCTTCGGCATCCCCCGATCGACGACGTCGAATGAGCGTCGTCAGTAGCGCGGGACGTCCTGATCGACTTCTCTCGACCAGGCGTCGATGCCCCCTGCCAGGCTGCGAACATTGTGAAACCCCGCCCCTACCAGAATCTCCCGAGCTCGGAGCGAACGCTGACCGTGATGGCAATGCGTTACGATTTCGGCGTGACCTGGCAACTCGGCCAGCCGTTCGGGGAGCTCGCGCAACGGAATCAACCGCGCCCCGTCGATGTGTGCGATCTCGGCTTCGCGTGGCTCGCGAACGTCGAGCAGCAAGAGATTCGGTTTGTGCGCGCGTTCACGCTGAAGATCCCGCGCCGAGATTTCGACCCCGTTTCCTGATTCCTGGTTCCCGACTCCACAAAATGCCTCGTAAGCGATGAGTTCCGTGACGCTCGGGTGCGCTCCGCACACGGGGCACTCGGGATCTTTCTCGAGCGCGAGCTCGCGGAACTGCATGCGGCGGCCCTCGAACAACACCAGGCGGCCGATCAGCGGCTCGCCAAGACCCACGATCAGCTTGATTGCTTCGAGCGCCTGGAGTGATCCGATGATTCCCGGCACCACGCCGAGGACGCCGCCCTCGGCGCAGGAGGGGACGAGATCGGGCGGCGGCGGCTCCGCGTAGAGACAGCGATAGCACGGTCCGCGCGTCGCATCGAACACAGAGACCTGCCCGTCGAACCGGAACACGGCGCCGTACACGTTCGGCCTGCGGAGCAGCACGCACGCATCGTTGATGAGATACCGGGTGGGAAAGTTGTCGGAGCCGTCGATGATGAGGTCGAATCCACGCAGGATATCGAGCGCGTTGGCCGACGTGAGACGTTCGGCAAACGTTTCGACCGTGACGTGCGGATTGATGTCGCGCAGACGCGCGCGCGCCGATTCGGTCTTCGGCGTGCCGATCGCCGATGTCCCGTGCAGGATCTGGCGCTGCAGGTTGCTGCGATCGACCAGGTCGAAATCGACGATGCCGATCGTGCCGACGCCCGCGGCTGCCAGGTAGAGTCCCGCGGGCGAACCCAGCCCGCCCGCTCCGACCAGCAGGACACGCGCGCGCTTCAGTTTCGATTGGCCTGCGAGACCGACATCGGGAAGCGTGAGGTGCCGCGAGTACCGCAGCAGCTCCTCATGCGACAGCGAGGTCAATTTCCGGACGCCACTCCGGCGATCTGGTACACATGCGGCTCGGCATGCAGCAGGTCGGCGAGTGAGACGCCGGCCAGCACTTCGTTGATGCGGCGCTCGAGGAGGCGCCAGACGGGACGAATGCTGCAGGCGGTCGCCGGATCGCAGCGCTCATCGTCCACGCGATGCAGGTCGCAATTCACCTCGAACGTCACGTGCTCGGATGCCTCGATGACGTCCTTGACGCTGACCGACTGGGGCGTGCGCGCCAGCAGATAGCCGCCTCGCGCCCCGCGCACCGACTCGACGAGACCGGCGCGGCGCAGCCGCAGCATGATCTGCTCGACGTAGTCATGGGGGAGGCGTTCCTGCTCGGACAGCTCACGAGCGGCGACGGGTCCCTTCCCTGCTTGCCGCGCGAGATGAATCGAGACGATTAAGCCGTATTCCGCCCAGGTGGTTACACGCATGGGAAGAATATGCGAGAGCGCTTATCGGGATTCAATGGCGGGGCGGGTCACCGCATCAGGAATCCCACCACGATTCCGGCGGCGTTCATGCGAATCAGCCACGCCCAGCACGTGGCCATGTTCAGCGACCTCGCTTTCAGGTACCACACACTGCTGCCGACCATCGCGAGGAGAATCGGGATCCAGAGCACTGTCGCGAACTCCATTCCCGCGAGCGGGCCGCCGCTTTCTACCCAGAGCGCGCCACGGAAGCGACCATAGAACCATGCGAACAACACGCCGAACACCAGGGAAAGCACGGCCGATTTCGCCATCGCCGGACCCATGAACTTCTTCATCTCCTCGGGCGACATTTGCGTGACATACACGTCCATGCCGGTCGTGAACACTTTACTCCACAGGAGCCAATCGGCGAGATACACGAGGACGCCGGCGATCAGCCCGGCAACCCAGATGCTGCTCATGTGCGCGTCTCCAATGTGAGAGTCATTTCCGCTCGCCCGGCACGCCCAGCGCGGTCATCGCCCGTAAGTCCAGGACTTCGTCGAGCTCCTTCCCTTTCAGCAGCCCTTTTTCGATCACGAGCTGCCGCACCGTTACGTTCTTCGCCACCGCCTCCTTCGCCAGCTTGGCCGCCTCCGCGTAGCCAATCCTGGGCGCCAGCGCCGTGACCAGCGCCGGACTGCGCTCGAGCCAATGCGCCGCCTGCTGCTCGTCCGCCTCGATCCCGTCGACGCAGCGCTCCGCCAACACGCGCGACGCGTTCGCGAGAATCATCATCGCGAACAACAGATTGTGCGCGACCACCGGCATCATCACGTTCAGCTCGAGCTGTCCCGCCTCGGCTGCCGCCGTCACGGTCAGATCGTTGCCGAGCACCTGGAAACAGACCTGGTTCACCATCTCGGCGATCGAGGGGTTCACCTTGCCGGGCATGATGCTCGAGCCCGGCTGCACGGCAGGCAGCAGGATCTCGGCGAGGCCGGTGCGCGGGCCGGAGGCGAGGAGCCGCAGATCACTCGCGATCTTGCCGAGATCGACGGCGTACGTGCGCAGCGCGCCCGAGAGCGCGGCAGGGTCGCCCAGCGACTGCATCAGTTGCACGCGATCCTTGCCCTCGCGCACATCGACGCCGCAGATGGTGCGCAGATGCTTGACCATGAGCGTGGGATACTCGGGCTCGGCGTTGAGGCCGGTCCCGACAGCCGTGCCGCCGATGCCCAGATCGCGCAAGTCATCCGCAGCGCGCGCGATCCGGTCGCGGTTGCGCTCGACCGTGTGCCCAAACGCCGTAAACTCCTGGCCGAGCCGAATCGGCGTCGCATCCTGCAAATGGGTGCGACCTGATTTCACGATCCCGTCGAAAGCCTTGCCCTTGGCGAGGAACGCGCGCGCCAGGCGCGTCAGCGCTTCGGTGAGCGCGGGGAGCTCCGCCAGGGCGCCAAGCCGGATCGCCGTCGGAATCACGTCATTGGTGGATTGTGCCATGTTGACGTGATCGTTGGGATGGACCGGTTTGTACTCACCGCGTTTTGCGCCGAGGATCTCGTTGGCGCGGTTCGCGAGCACCTCGTTGCAGTTCATGTTGTGCGACGTCCCGGCACCCGCCTGATACGGATCGACCACAAAATGCTCGCGATGCTCGCCCGCCAGGACCTCGTCGGCGGCCTGGATGATCGCATCGGCCAGCTTGCGGTCGAGACGTCCGGTCTCTCGGTGCGTGAGGGCGGCGGCTTTCTTGATGCGGACGGCGGCGTCAACGAAGGCGGGAAGCGGGCGAAGATTCGAAATCGGAAAGTTCTGGCGTGCGCGCTCGGTCTGAATGCCCCAGAGCGCATCGGCAGGCACGGGAAGCTCGCCCAGGGGATCCCGTTCGACTCGTGTCTGATTCACTCCTTCTCCTCTCACCGCTCCGTTGGTCTCGAGCCAAGAATCGCCCATTGCGTGCATCCTCGCTAGCGCCGCCGGAACCACCCGACCGTGAAGAGTTGCTTGGCGGCGGCGGCGCCATGCGTCCGAACCAGCAAGTACATCCCGAGCACCGTCAGCAGAATCGTCGTGTAGAAGCGCCAGAGTAACAGCGTGATCACCTGATGACCGGGTCCGAAGTCGCCGGCGAAGCCGGACAGAAACGCGACTTCGATGCCGCCGCCGCCCGACGGCAGCGGGACGACCAGCGGCGCGTGGATCAGGGCCAATGATCCAAAGAACATGACGGCGAGCGGCGGCGCGTTGGGATGCCCCCACAGGAGTGCCGGCAGGATCAGCGCGCGCGCTGCCAAACTGATGACGGTGAGTAATGCGCCGGCGAACAGGACCCACCAGCGCGCCCGTCGCACGTGCGCCAGCGCAACGCGCCACTGCCGCCGCACGCGATGACGAATCGCGCCCGCCCGCACCAGGCGTTGCAGCGTCCAGATGACGAGCAGGACCACCAGCGCGATCAGCTCGACGCCCAGGAGATCGCGCGCCAGACTGTGCGTCAGAAATCGGTCCGCGGCCGTGCTCCAGTCCGGGAGGTAATAGCCGGCCAAAGCCAGCGCGCCGATTCCAAAGACCGGCCACTCCGCCGCCACTTCGACGCCCAGTGCAACGAGCGCCTGGACCACCCGCAGTCCAGACCACGTCATGCCGAGAAACCGCGCAGGCTCGCCACCGAGACGATTGGGCGTCAGCGTGGAGGCCGCCTCACCGTACAGGTTCAGGCGCAATGCCTCGACAAATCCGAGACGGCCGCCCGACGCCCAGGTCGCGAGCTGAATGCGCCATGCGCGTGTGGTGCAGTCGAGGACCAGCAACAGCAGGGCGAGCGCGTGATTCAATCGGAGCAGTCGCCGAGGGGATAGAGGAAACCGCAATTGGGGCACGGATTCTTGCAGCCCCACGGTTTGGGCTGCACCTCGGCCCCGCACCGCAAGCAACGCGGCCGAGGTTTAGGAGAGCCGGTAGACGCCGGTGAGGAAGGGATTCGTGCGGCGCTCCCGTCCAATGGTTGTTTCGGGTCCATGTCCGCTGTACACGATGGTGTCGTCGGAGAGAGGCAGCAACTCACGTTCGATGCTGGCGATCAGGGTGTCGAAGTCGCCCCCGGGCAAATCGGTGCGGCCAACCGATCCGGCAAAGAGCACGTCCCCGCTGAGCACGACTCCCGGCCCAGCCAGACACACACTCCCCGGAGAATGTCCCGGCGCATGCCTGACCTCGAACTCGAGGCCGCCCAAGCGCAGACGCTGGCCGTGCGCGAAATCGCGATCGGGAGCCGGGAGTCTGCCTGGCGGCGCCAAACCGAACCACGCGGCCTGGTCCGGCACGGCCTCGTACAGCGGGCGGTCCGCGGGATGCAGCCACACGGGCGCACCCGTTTCCGCCGCCACCCGGTCCACACCCAGCACGTGATCGAGATGCGCGTGCGTCAGCCAGATCCCGACCGGCGTGGCACCCCACTCCTGCAGCGTGTGCAGAATCAGGCCCGCTTCCTCGCCGGGATCCACGATGGCGCACTCCGCCGACTGCTCGTCGATGACGAGGTAGCAGTTCTCGGCGAACATGCCGTTGGGGATCTGAACGATTCTCATTTGTGACTCTTGCCGTCGCCCTCGCGCAGCGACTTCAGATACTTTTCGACCGCGATGGCCGCGGTCGTCGCGTCGCCCACCGCCGTCGTGATCTGGCGCGTCAGCTGGCTGCGGACGTCGCCGGCCGCGAACAGTCCGGCGACGGACGTCATCATCCGATTGTCGGTGATGAGGTAGCCGCCGGCATCATGGTCCACATGCGCGTCGACGAGCTGGGTATTCGGCCTGAATCCCACGAAGATGAACACGCCGCCCACGTCGAGATTGGAGCGCTCACCGGTCGTCTTGTTCTCGAGCACGGCGTGCGTCACGCCCCGCTCATTCCCGACGATCTCGGGGACGACGGTATTGCGGATGACTTCGATTTTGGGATTGGCGAACGCGCGGTCCTGGATGATCTGCGAGGCTCGGAAGTCGTCGCGGCGGTGCACGAGATGCACTTTGCTCGCGTACCGCGTCAGATAATCGGCTTCTTCAACGGCCGCGTCGCCGCCGCCGACCACGGCGAGCCGCTCGCCCTTGAAGAACGCGCCGTCGCAGACCGCGCAGTACGACACGCCCTTGCCCGCGTATTCCTTTTCGCCGGGGATGCCCAGCTTGGTCGGCGTGCCGCCGGCGGTGAGAATCACGGCCTGGCTGCGGTAGCTATTGCCCCGCGCTGTTTCGACATCGAACCAACCATCGGCTCGCTTGTGGATGCGATCTACCGTATCGGTCACGATGTCCGCGCCGAACTTCTTGGCGTGGTCGGCCATCTTCTGCGCCAGCTCCCACCCCTTGATGCTCTCGAAGCCGATGTAGTCCTCGATGAGATCCGTGTTGAGCAGCTCGCCGCCCGGCGCCCCACGCTCGATGGTCAGCGCCTTGAGCATTCCGCGCCCGGCATACATCGCGGCGCACAGTCCCGCGGGACCGGCGCCGACAATGATGACGTCGTAGGTGAGTGCCTCGCGCTTCGTCATGAGCTCGTGAATTCCAGTCGCGGGGGATCGCCCTCCCCCGCCAGGGCGCGCGCCAGCTGCGCGCGAAAACTCACCACGTCGAACTCGACCCCGGGAGGCTGCGGTCCGGCCAGCTTCGCGAGCGCCGCCGCTCCAACGACGACCGTACCGTGCCGGTTCCCGCGCGCCCGGTGGAGCAGCGCGGCGGCGGCCTGGATGAAGCCCTGCCAGACGCGCGCCTCGTCTGCGTTAATAATAGAACGCCACACTGTTTCCAGCGCTTCGTGCGCCAGCCAAAACTCACCGGAATTAAATAGCTCGCGGGCGTGGTCCAAGTAGCGGCGGCGATCTTCGGGATTCACGCGCGGCGTGCGGCGTGCGTCGTGCGTGGGCCTAAGCTGACCAGATTGAGCGCCCCATGACAGCTCGAGATCGTCCCAATGAGCACCTCGGCCGGGCCGCGTGCGCCGGCCTCCTCGACGAGCCGATCGCCTGCGCGCACCGAATCCGCCGAAAACATTCCCACGCCGAACACCTGGTGCTTGCAGACGAACAGCGCCGGTCCCTGCACCGGGCGACCGCCGGAACGGAGCTGCTCGGCGAGACCACGCACCGTGTCGCTCATCTCCCACGTGCGGGGAGCGCCGATCGCCGGGCAGAGCGCCGGCTCGATGCAGTGCGTCGGGCAGATCCAATCCGCCCACGAGACGTACCGCGTCTGGTCGGCTCCCGGCCGGTCATACGGCGTGGCGAGTGTGCCCGGCACCGGCTCCACACTCACCGAGCGTTCGGGCCAGCGCGCGCGGGCGCGGCGGAGCACCCAGTCGAACATGAGGTGCGGCATGTGGGGTGAGGGAACGATCTGGTCGTCTCGTGCGTCGTGCGTCGCGCGTCGTGCGTCGGAAAGCCACTCATCGAAAAACGAAGTCCAATCCGCGACGACAAACTGCCGGTCTGGCGCCGCACTCAACTCGCGTCGCGCCTGGCAATCGGGTTCGCGATCGACCACGATCACCGCGCGATAGTCGGTCTTGCCGCGGGCCTTGGCCTTGGCCAGCTGGGACGCGTAGAAGGTGCCGTAGCACCCGCCGCCGACGACTACCACGTCTCTCAGCGGATCAGCCTCCCGCCGTCGATCACGAGAATGGTGCCGGTCACATAGTCCGTGCTCTCCAGCAGGAATCGCACGGCCGCGACGACGTCAGCAGGAGCGCCGAGCCGCTTGAGCGGCGTCGTCTCGCGGATGTGATCGCTCGCCTGTCGGTCCCACCCGTCGGGCAGGAGCACCGCGCCCGGGGCGATGGCATTGACCGCGATGTCGGGCGCGAGCGCGAGCGCCAGGCCCTTCGTCAACATGATGACGCCCGCCTTGCTGATGCAGTGCGGCACGTACCCGGGCCACGGCTCGAGCCCGGCGATGTCGGCCATGTTCACGATTTTGCCCTTGGAGCGACGCAGAGGCGGTATCGCGCCCTGCGAAACGAAAAACATCGCGCGCAGGTTGAGATCGAACGTCGCGTTCCAGCTCTCGGGCGTGACGTCCTCCAGGCGCTCCTGGACCATGATGGCGGCGGAGTTGACGAGCACATCGAGACGCTCGAGCCGGCGCGCGGCATCGGCGGCCAAGCCCCGGGCCGCGCGCGCATCGGTGAGATCGACCTGAAACAGCTCCGCGCGGCGGCCGGCGGCCCTCACCGCCCGCGCGGTGTCTTCGGCACCGTCGGCTGAGCCATGGTAGTGGATCGCGACGTCGCAGCCGGATTGCGCGAGGCCGATCGCGATGGCCTGACCGATTCGCGTGCCGGCCCCCGTGACCAGCGCGCCGGCGCCGTCGAGCCGCACTAGTACGCCTTGCCGGCGATGGGCACGATCTGACCGGTGATCGCACTCGCTTCAGCACTGGCCAGAAACAGCACCGTATTCACGACTTCGTCGAGCTCGACCAGCGGCTGCGTGCCGCCCATTTGCGCGACGTTGTCGGCGGTGCGAACCGTGGCGGGGGCGACGGCATTCACGCGGATGTCGGCATCGCGATACTCGCGGGCCAGCTCGCGGGTGAAACCGGCGACCGCCGACTTCGCCGCGCTGTACGCCGACATGTGCATGAGCGGCCGAACGACCGCGATGGACGCGAAATTGACGATGGCGCCGCCGCCGCGCGCGAGCAACAGCGGCACCGCCGCCTGGCACATGTAGAACGCCGTCTTGAAATTGACCGCGAGCTCGCGGTCGAGAATCTCAGGCTTCACTTCGGTGAACGGGCCGTAGCTGAAGAACCCACCGGCCACGTTGACGACGATGTCGAGGCCGCCGAACTGCGCCTGCGCCAGCGCGGTCGCCGCGCGGGCGGCGTCGGGCTCCGTCAGGTCGCCGGCCGAGGCTTTGGCCGCGATGCTTTCACTGCTGAATTCCTTGACCCGATCCGCCAGACCTACGGCATTGACGTCCGCGAGCAGCAGCTTCGCCCCGGCGCGGCCGAAGCCCCGGGCCACCGCGTGGCCGATCTGCCCCACCCTTCCGACGCCGGTGACCAGGACGACTTTGCCATGAAAGTCAGGCGGCACGGACGATGTCATCCACCGGCGGGGCGCCGCGCTGCGCGAAGCGGACGGTGCCGTCGCGCCCGATGACGTACACGGTGCGCTGGATCCCCTTGCCGTCGTCCTTCAACGCGTGATAGGCCTCCGCGATCTTGCGATCGGGGTCGGAGAGCAGCGGAAAGTTGAACCGCAACTTGTCGGCGTAGCTCTTATGGCTGTCGATGCTCGCGGGGTTCACCCCGAACGGCCGCATCTCGGCTCCGTTGAATTTGGCGATCTCATCGCGCACGGCGGAGAGTTGGCGGTTTCAGCCGGGGGTGTTGTTGCCCGGGTAGAAGACCAGCGCGACCGGCCCGCTCTGCAAGAGGTCGGCGAGGGCGTACGTCCGACCATCCGAAGCCGGTGCACTGAAGGTCGGTGCCTTACTGCCGACCGGAAGCGGCTCGCTCATCGCGTTTCCTTTTCGTGAGCTCGAGACGACGCTCGAGCGGTTCGAGCCAGGTGTCGGGCACGCGCATGCCGCCCAACGGCGCATGCGTATCGCCGTATTCGCTTTCGCCGTGCCAGTCGGAGCCGCCGGTGATCCCCAGTCCGAGGCGCTCGGCAATCTTGGTGAGGCGCTGCTCGACGGCGGGCGCGTGACTCGGATGCCGGACCTCGACGCAGTCGAGCCCCTGGTCCTGAAAGATCCGCAGCTGCGCCTCGGTGCCGTGATCGCCCAAATGCGCCGCGACGGTCAGGCCTCCCACTTCATGGGCGAGCGCCGTGACTTCGCTGAGTTTCGGGAGCGGCTTTTCGACGTAGGCGGCGCGGCCGCGGCCCAGATAGCGCCGGAAGGCATCGCTGATGTTGTCACACGCGCCGCAATCGACGAGCGCGCGCGCGACGTGCGGGCGGCCGAGCGCTCCGCCATCGCCTCCTAGCAGCTGCGCCTGCACATCCTCGAGCTCGATCGCCACCCCGAGGTCCTGGAGCTTGGACACGATCTGCTCGCCGCGGCGGCGGCGCGCCGCTCGCGTATCGCGCAGGAATGTCTGCAGCCGCTCAGTATCGATCGGCAGGAACAGCGCGAGCACATGCAGTTCGCCCCAGGGGGCGCGGACGCTGAACTCGCATCCGGGAATCACGCGGACCCCGAGCTTCGCCCCTTCCGCGGCCGCATCCGCGACGCCGTCGGTGGTATCGTGATCGGTCAACGCGATCGCGGCCAAACCGACGGCCCGCGCGCGCCGCGCGACCTCCGGCGGCTCGCACTCCCCGTCCGAGGCGGTCGAGTGACAATGCAGATCAATGTGCGGCGTAATCGACCTCGGGCGCGGTCCAGGCCGGTTGCGATTGGCGGAACAGCTCGAGCAGCTCGCGCTCGGAGAGGTCGCGAAAGGCGCGATCGGTCGAGCGCGGGCCGACCGGTGAGTAATGCGTCACGCGGCGGCGGCGCTGCGGTCCGGCCCCTTGTTCGAAGATGAGGCCGAACTGATCACGCCCGTATACCGTCACGCGGCCGGCCGGATAGACCTCCCAGCGCTCCCCATCGATCGTCACAACGCGCCGGGCCATCGCTTCAGGCCTCCGAGGTCGCGGCGACGGGGACTTCGCTCCACAGCTCCCACGCGTCGGGTGCGTAGGTCGCCAGAGTCTGGAGCCGGCGCTCGAGCTTGATCTCTTCGGGCAACCGTGACGCCTGCGCGCGATGCGACATCTCCGAGCGGCTCTCGGAGAACTCGATAAAGAGCCGCGGGTCCTTGGCGTTGCGGAACAGCCAGATCTTCTGGCCGCGCGCCTCCGCGAACTGACTCAACTCGCGCAGCGTGTTGACGTACTCGGTCTCGTTCTGAGCAGCCACGCGCACGCGCGCCGCGGTCAGGACTTTTGCCATGCTCACACCGCCCCCTCGGGAAACTCTTGCAGCAGCTTCTTCACGTCGGCCAGGAATTTGTCTGCGTCTGCGCCGTCCACGACGCGGTGATCGTACGACATCGTCAGCATGCCCATCGTGCGGATCGCGATCGAATCGGTGCCGTCCGCCCCGGTGACGACCTTGGGGCGTTTTTCGATCGCGCCGACGCCCAGGATCGCCACCTGCGGCTGATTGATGACTGGAATGCCCGCATAGGGGCCGAACCCCCCGGGATTCGTGATCGTGAACGTGCCGCGCTGAATGTCGTCGGGCGACAACTTCTTGGTCCGCGCGCGCTCGCCGAGATCGTTGATCGCGCGCGCGAGGCCCATCAAGGACAGCTCATCCGCGCGCTTGATCACCGGCACGATCAGACCCCAGTCGAGCGCAACCGCGATCCCGATGTTCACGTCGGCGCGATAGATCGTGCTGTCGCCCGACACGGCCGCATTGACGATCGGGTGCTTGCGGAGATTCTCGGCGCACGCCTTCACGATGAACGCGAGGAATGTCAGATTGACGCCCCGTTCCGTGTAGCTTTGCTTGGCTTTCCCGCGCAGCTGCGCGACGCGCGTGAAATCCACCTCGAACATGCTGGCCACGTGCGCCGACACGCGCTTCGACATCACCATGTGATCGGCGGTGATCTTGCGGATCTTGGACCACAGCTCGACGCGGTCGCCGGGCCACGGTTCAACTGCAGGATGTTCGACTGAACCCACGTGCGTCGTGCGTGGTGCGTCGCGCGTGGGCACCCGGGTCGGCTCCCGCTCGATATATCCGAGGATGTCCTGCTTCGTCACGCGACCGGCATATCCGCTGCCCGGGATGCGCGAGATATCGACGCTGTGCTCGGCCGCAATCTTCCGGACGAGCGGCGTTGACTTGGTGCGCAGGCGCTGCTCGGCGGTCTGCACTCCCCCGTCGCCGTCGCCGGCCTTCATGGCGGGTGCGGGAGCTGGAGTCGGTGCCGGCGGGGCGGGTGCCGGCGGCTTGGGTGACTCGCGCGGCGCCGAGACCGATGGCGGCGCGCTAGTCGCCTTGGCGCCCGCCTCGGTTTCCAGCACCGCGACAAGCGTCTGCACCGGCACGGTCTGGCCTTCCTGCACCTTGATCTCCGCCAGCGTGCCCGCGGCCGGCGCGGGAATCTCCGCGTCGACCTTGTCGGTCGAGATCTCGAACAGCGGCTCATCCCGCTTCACCGGATCGCCGACCTTCTTGAGCCATTTGCTGAGCGTGCCCTCGGCGATGGATTCGCCCATCTGGGGCATGAGAACGTCAACTCTGGCCATGATTCCTTCCATGGTGCGCGGTCAGTACTTCGACAACCATCTCGCCGCTCTGACAATATCGTCAGTTTGGGGCAACACGAAGTCTTCCAGCGTCGGCGCATAGGGCAAGGGCACATCGTGCGCGGTGACGCGCATGATCGGACCGTCCAGCCACTCGAAGGCCTGTTCGTTGATGCGCGCGGCAATCTCGCCGGCGATGCCGCCCGTGCGCGTGTCCTCGTGCACGATGAGTACTTTGTTCGTCTTCCTGACCGTGCTCACAATCGCCGCGTCGTCCAGCGGCAACAGCGTCCGCAGGTCGAGCACTTCCACCGACACCCCGTCCTGCTGCTCCAACTGCGCGGCGGCCTCCAGCGACTTCCAGAGCGTCGCGCCGTAGGTGATGATGGAAAGATGCTTCCCTTCGCGCGCGATGCGCGCCTGTCCGATCGGTGTGAGGATCTCCTCGCCCTCGGGGAGCTGCTCCTTGATACGCCGGTACAGCCACTTGTGCTCGAGATAGAGAACAGGATCATCATCGCGGATCGAGGACTTAATCAGACCCTTGGCGTCCCGCACCGTCGCCGGATAGACGATCTTGAGCCCTGGGGTATGCAAGAACGCGGCCTCCGGGTTTTGCGAGTGGAACGGGCCGCCGCGAACGTAGCCGCCGCAGGGACCGCGGACGACCATCGGCGTCGCCAGCCCGGCGCGGTAGCGCGCCGTCGCGACGTAATTGGTCAGCATGTCGTAGGCACACGAGATGAAATCGATGAACTGCATCTCGGCGACCGGCCGGAGGCCCATGTGGGCCGCGCCGGCTGCGGCGCCGACGATGGCCGCCTCGGAGATCGGCGTATCGATCACGCGGGACTCGCCGAATTTCTTGGCGAACCCATCGGTGACCTTGAAGGCACCGCCGTACAGACCCACGTCCTCGCCCAGGATGAACACGCGCTCGTCGCGTTCCATCTCTTCCCACAAACCCTGGCGCAGCGCCTCGAGGAAGGTGACTTCGGCCATTACAGTGCCTTGAACCAGAGTTTCTCCGCCGCCGGCGGATCGACGTAGACGTCCGGCAATGCGCTCTCCGCTGCGGGGAGCGGCTCGTTCACACAGGCATCGGTCGCTTGATCGACTGCGACGCGCACGCGGTCGTCGATCTCCTTCAGCTCCTTTTGCTCGACCAGGTCGGCCGCCAGGATGCGCTGCGTGTAGCGATCCATCGGATCGTTCGATTTCGACCAGAGGTCCAGTACATCCTTGGGCACGTAGTGCTGATCGTCGTGCTCGGCGTGACCCTTGCGGCGGTAGGTCTTCACTTCGATGAAGTGGACGCCCTTGCCGCGCCGCGCCCGATCCACCGCGAACTTGGTAGCCTCGTAGACCGCGAACACGTCGTTCCCATCCACCGTGACGGCAGGAATACCATACCCTTTTGCCTTGTCGGCGAGATCCTTGACCGCAAACTGTTTCTCCGGTGGGGTCGAATAGGCCCAATGGTTGTATTCGCCGACGACCACCATCGGCAAGCGCTGCACCGCCGCGAGATTCAAGCCTTCATGGAACGTGCCGGTGGAGGTGCCGCCGTCGCCGATGTAGACGAGGCCCACGCGCGGCTGCCCCCGCATCTTGAAACTGAGTGCGATCCCGGCCATCACCGGGATCATGTCGCCCAGGTGCGAGATCTGGCCGAGGTAACCTTTCTCGAGATCGTTGAAATGGACGTTCAGCTCGCGGCCGCGAGTCGGGCTGTCGGCCTTCGCCATGTACTGACGCAGGATTTCGATGGGCTGAGCGCCCATCACGAGCATGGAGCCCAGGTTGCGAATGAGCGGGGAGAGGATGTCCTTGTTGCGTCCTCGCTCCAGCGCATAGGCCGACGCGACCGATTCGCCTTCCTGGCCGAGGGAACGGAACAGGCCGCCGATGACCTTGGTCTGGCGGTAGAGGGCGACCAGGCGCTCTTCCAGCGTGCGTGTAAGGCGCAGGTAGTAATAGATCTCGAGGAGCTGGTCGGTGGACAGCGCCGCACCAGCTGCCCCCGAGGGGAAGGCGCCCGTCGGCCGAGTCGCGGGAAGAGCCATGGCCCTAAATTATAGTTGGGAGGGAAGAGCCATGGCGAACCTCAAATTGCGTGTCACGGGCATGACCTGCGGCCACTGTCAGGCCAAGGTCGAGAAGGCGTTGAAGGGGATCAGCGGCGTCTATTCCGCGATCGTCGATCTGCCGGACGGTGAAGCCGAAATCGATTTCAACGACGATCAGGTGACGACCGAGCAGATGTTGACGGCCATCAGCAAAGCCGGGTACGGCGCGAAGATCGCGGGCTAATACGCGCCGCGCATGACGTGCGCGGGCTCGACCAGCTTGTGCACTTCCGCGAGGAAGCGTTTCGCGAGCTTGTCGAGCTCCGATTCACCCACCTGGTCGGTCGCCGCTTCGACGAAGGTGTAGTGCCCGCCCTCCGGCCGAGCGGAGATCGTGATCCGGCCCAGCGTCCCCTGATACGCGCGGCGCCTGGGGTGTTCCTCAGCGGGTGCGAGCCGTCCGCCAAAGAATGTCTTCGCGACGTCGAGCACCGCTTCGGGACTCGCGCTAGTTCTGTGGAAGTAACGCATGACTCGCAGCTCCTCGAGGTTTGAACGACCGCAGGGTCAGGCTGTTCAGCACGACCGAAAGACTGGACCACGCCATCGCGGCGCTCGCGAGCACCGGCGAGAGCAGCCACCCCGTCACAGGATACAGCGCTCCAGCCGCCACCGGAATCAGCAGCACGTTGTATCCGAACGCCCAGATCAGATTCCAGCGAATCGTGCGGAGCGTGCGGCGCGACAGCTCGATCGCGGTGAACACCGCGCGCAGGTCCCCGCGAATCAACGTCACATCCGATGCCTCCATCGCGATGTCGCTTCCGGTCCCGATCGCGATGCCGACGTCGGCTTGGGCCAGCGCCGGCGCATCATTGATACCGTCGCCGACCATCACGACGCCTCCGCCGGCCTGGCGCTGCAATTTTTTCACGAGGTCCGCCTTCTGGGAGGGCAGGACCTCGGCAATGGTCTCCTCGATGCCGACCTCGTTCGCGACCGCCTGGGCGCCCTTCCTGGAGTCACCCGAGACCATCGTGACTGGAATGCCCCGCTTCTTGAGCAGCTCGATCGCCGCCCTGGACGTCGGCTTGATCGGATCGGAGATGGCGATCACCGCGTAGACGGTATTGTTCACGACGACGATCACCGGCGAGCGCCCTTGCGCCGCCAACCGGTCGCCGTCCGCGCCGAGCGAGCCGAGCTCGAGGCTGCGCTCGCGGGCGTGCCGCAGTGAGATCACTTCGATGATACGCCGGTCCACGGTGCCACGGACACCCCGCCCTTCCATCGCGGCGAATTTCTCGACCGGCAGGAGCGAGACTTGCTTGTCCCGCGCCGCCTTCAGAATTGCGACCGCGAGCGGATGCTCGGAGCGCTGCTCGACCGACGCCGCCCACTTCAGCACGTCGGCCGGACTGATCGGCGTGCCGTCGGGTTTCTTCGCCGTCACGATGTGCGTGACGGTCGGCTTGCCTTCCGTGATGGTGCCGGTCTTGTCGAGCAACACCCTGCGTGTGTTGGCGAGGCGCTCGAGCGCCTCACCGCTCCGGATCAGAATCCCGTACTCCGCAGCCTTGCCGGTGCCGACGAGGATCGCCGTCGGAGTCGCGAGCCCCAGGGCGCAGGGACAGGCGATGATGAGGACGGTGACGAACGCCGCCATCGCGTAAACCAGCGCCCTGACCTGGGGCACCGGCCCCACATCGAACCAGGCGACAAACGCGATCAGTGCGAGCGCGATCACAATCGGAACAAATACACCCGCGACGCGATCGGCCAGTTTCTGAATCGGCGCTTTCGTGGCCTGCGCGTCCTCGACGAGCTGCACGATTTGGCCGAGCGCGGTCTCCTTGCCGACCCGCGTGGCGCGGAAGGTGATGCTCCCCGTCGTGTTCAGCGTCCCACCGATGACCTCGTCGCCCGGCTTCTTCGCCGCCGGCATCGGCTCGCCCGTCAGCATCGCCTCGTTGACCGCCGATGCGCCGTCGGTGACGATGCCGTCCACCGGCACTTTCTCTCCCGGCTTCACGATGACCATGTCGCCGACCACGACCGCCTCGACCGGGATCTCGACCTCTTCACGATCGCGGATGACATGGGCGACCTTCGCGCGCAGCGTGGCGAGGCGACGAATCGCCTCCGACGTCCGGCCCTTCGCTCCGGCTTCGAGCAGCCGGCCCAGGAGCACGAGGGCGATGATGCCCGAGACGGCCTCGTAGTACACATCGGCGGGCAGCCCGGCGCGCAGGAACAGTGTCGGCGCCGCCGTGGCAACCAGCGAATAGAGATACGCGGCCGCCGTTCCGACACCGATCAGGGTGTTCATGTCGGCGGTGCGGTGCCGGAATCCGCTCCACGTCCCTTTGAAGAATTGCTGGCCTGACCAGACCACCACCGGCAGCGTAATGACCGCGAGGCCCCACCTGATCCAGTCGAGCTCCAGGACCCAGCCCTGGCCGGCCACCCAGTCACGCAGCCCGATCGCGGCCGGCATGAGCAACCGGCCCATGAGATCGATCTGTTTCATGGTGCCGCCCTCGCCCATGGGACGATCGGCCATGAGCAGCATCGCGCCGACCATGCTGATGATCGCGACGACGGCGGCGACCGCAAACTTCCAGGTGAGGGTCCGCATCTCCCGGCCGCGCGCGATCCGCTCGCGCTCGAGCGGGTCTTCGGCCGCGATCGGCGCCGCGACCTCGAAGCTCGCCGCGGCGACGGCGCGCTCCAGATCCTCCGCGTTCACGACTCCGGGGATGTAATCGACCGTGACCATCTCCGTCGCCTGATTTGCGACTGCACGAATAACGCCGTTCACCCTGGACAGCGACTGCTCGAGCGGCGTGACACTCGGCGCATAGTGCAGATCGATGATGCCGAACGTGACGCTCGCCTTGCCGCAGTTGTAGCCCGCATCGCGCACCGTCTTGATGAGCTGAGCGACGTTCGTCTGCGCGCCGTCGTACTCGATCGCCGCCTTGTTGGTCGCGAAGTTGACGCCGGCCGAGGCGACGCCCACCGCCCCCGCCAGCGCCTCCTGGACCGTCGCGGCGCAGCTCGCGCAGGTCATGCCTTCGATGGGAAGTACGATCCGGGTTTTACTCATGCTTGCCGTCGTGGAACTTGTGGGGTGAGGAGGCCGCGCGCCGCTCGCCCTCCGGCTCCACCACGAGCAGGCCTTTGAGCATGTTCATGCCGCAGCGAAACGGATACTCGCCGGGTTGCTCGGGCGTGAACTCGATCGCGGTCGTCTGGAACGCGGGGAGCTGCTGGTCGATTCCGAAGCGCTCGAACACGACACGCTCCGAGCAGTCCGCCGTCTCGTCGCGGTAGAACTGCAGCCGAACCGGCTTCCCCGCCTGCACCACGATGGTGTCGGGGGTGTAGCCCCCTTTGACGATGACGCGGACCTCTTGCAGACCCTGCGCGCCGGCCCGCGCCAGCGTGGCCGTGCCCCGCGAAACCAGGAAGTACCAGAGCACCCAGACGATGGCGACGGCGCCGGCCGCCGTGACGATGATCTGGGGACTGGTCACGCGGTCCCCGTTAGCGGCGCGCCCCGGAACGGACCGCGTGCTCGATGCGCATGGCGTAGAAGGAGCGCCACACGAATACCAGGGCGATCACGAGGAATGCGCCCGCGAGCGCGAGGGTCAACGTCGCGCCGCGCTCCGCGGTCAGAGACACCGCGAGCTCGACCGCGAGGAGGCCGAACAGCGTGGTGAACTTGATGATCGGATTCATCGCGACCGATGAGGTGTCCTTGAACGGGTCGCCGACCGTGTCGCCCACGACGGTCGCGGCGTGCAGCTCCGTGCCTTTCTGCTTCAGCTCGGTCTCCACGATCTTCTTGGCGTTGTCCCACGCCCCGCCGGCATTGGCCATGAAGATGGCCTGGTAGAGCCCAAACAAGGCGATTGAAATCAGATAGCCCACGAAGAAATACGGCTCGACGAACGCAAACGCGAGCGTCGCGAAAAAGACGGCGAGAAAGATGTTGAACATCCCCAGCTGCGCGTATTGCGTGCAAATCGCCACCACTTTCTTGCTGTCGGCAACGGACGCCCTGGTCGTCCCCTCGAGCCGGATATTCGCCTTGATGAACTCGACGGCCCGGTACGCGCCCGTTGTCACTGCCTGGATCGATGCGCCCGTGAACCAGTAGATCATTGCGCCGCCCGTGATCAGGCCAAGCAGGAACGGCGGGTGCAGAATCGAGATGTTCGACAGCAGCGCCGGCTCGAGCCCGCGTGTCAGCGCGACGATGATCGAGAAGATCATCGTCGTGGCGCCGACCACCGCGGTGCCGATGAGCACCGGTTTTGCGGTCGCCTTGAACGTGTTCCCCGCGCCGTCGTTCTCCTCGAGATTCTCCTTGGCGCGCGTGAAGTCGGGACGAAAGCCGAAATCCCGCTCGATCTCGGCGCGCACGTCGGGCACCTGCTCGATCAACGACAGCTCATAGATCGACTGCGCATTGTCGGTCACGGGCCCGTACGAGTCCACCGCGATCGTGACCGGGCCCATGCCCAGGAAGCCGAACGCGACCAGGCCGAACGCGAACACCGCCGGCGCGATCATCAACCCGGACAGCCCCATGGTGCTCACGCCGTATCCGAGCGCCATGAGCACCATCATCGTCATCCCCATCCAGAACGCGCTGAAGTTCCCGGCGACCAATCCCGAGAGGATGTTCAGCGATGCCCCGCCCTCGCGCGAGGAGGTCACGATCTCGCGCACGTGCCGCGACCGCACCGACGTGAAGACCTTCACGAATTCGGGGATGATGGCGCCCGCGAGCGTGCCGCAGGTGATGACCAGCGACAGCTTCCACCACACGGTCACGTCGCCGCCGATGTTGGGAATCACGAGCCTGGACACAACGAAGGTCAACGCGACCGACACGAGCGACGTGAGCCAGACCAGGGTCGTCAGCGGTCCCTCGTAGTTCATATGGTCCGCGGTGGCGTACCGTGCCTTGGCGAACGCGGCGTTGAGATAATAGGACGCCCCCGAGGCGATCAGCATCATCACGCGCATCACGAAGATCCACACGAGGAGCTGAACTTTGACGAGCGGTTCGTGCACCGCGAGCAGGATGAACGTGATGAGAGCGACGCCGGTCACCCCATACGTCTCGAACCCGTCCGCGCTCGGACCCACCGAGTCCCCGGCGTTATCGCCCGTGCAGTCCGCGATGACGCCGGGATTGCGCGCGTCATCCTCCTTGATCTTGAACACGATCTTCATCAGGTCGGCGCCGATGTCCGCAATCTTCGTGAAGATGCCGCCGGCCACGCGCAGCGCCGCGGCACCCAACGATTCACCGATCGCGAAGCCGATAAAGCAGGGTCCCGCGTAGTCTCCCGGAACGAACAGCAGGATGCCGAGCATCATCACCAGCTCGACACTGATGAGCAGCATGCCGATGCTCATCCCGGCCCGCAGCGGAATCGCGTAGCAGGGATAGGGTTTGCCGCCGAGACTCGCAAAGGCCGTGCGGGAGTTCGCAAAGGTGTTGACGCGAATCCCGAACCAGGCGACGCCGTAGCTCCCCCCCATGCCGATGAGGCTGAACAGCAGGATGATGATCACCTTGAGCGCGGGATATCCGTGCGCCACGGCGCCGCTCGGCGTGATGTTTTCCGCCAACACGCCGAAGTAGACGGCGACGATCGCGCCGATGAACAGCCAGAGGAGGAGCAGGAATCGGCCCTGCCCGAGGAGATACGTCTTGCAGGTTTCGTAGATCAGCTCGGAGACCTCCCGCATGGCGCGATGCACCGGGAGATTGCGCAGCTGCATGTAACTGGCGATGCCGAACACAAACCCGAGCGCGCAAATGACGAGGCCCCAGAGGAGCAGGCCGCGTCCTCCCATTCCGAAGAAGGTCGCCGTGTTCAGATCCGGCAAGACCAACGCGGCCTCACCGCCGGCGGCATGGGGTTGTGCTGGTGCGGCGCCCTGGGCGCCCTGGGCGCCCTGGGCGATCCCGAGAACGGCGAGCAACGGCGTCAAGCTCGTCATGCGCAACTGTCTCCTGAGTATTTGCTGGTCTGGTGGGAAGAAGCGCCCTATTTCTCCGCGTACTCGTAATACTCGATGCCGAGGTGCGTGATCTGCTCCTCCCCCATCAGCCAGCGCAGCGTGTTCTTCAGCTTCGTCTGCTGAATGAAGAGATCGTGCTCGGCATACAAGCCCGGTGCAAACTGCGGGCTCTTAAAGTAGAAGGACAGCCATTCCTGAATGCCCGACAGACCGGCCCGCGCGGCGAGATCGAAGAAGAGCGCCAGGTCGAGGACGATGGGAGCGGCCAGAATGGAATCGCGGCACAGGAAATCGACCTTTATCTGCATCGGATAGCCAAGCCATCCGAAGATGTCGATGTTGTCCCACCCTTCCTTATTATCACCGCGGGGTGGGTAGTAGTTGATCCGGACTTTGTGATACACCTTGCCGTACAATTCGGGATACAGGTCCGGCTGGAGAATGTGCTCCAGCAGGCCGAGCTTGGACTCCTCCTTGGTCTTGAACGACTCGGGATCGTCCAGGACTTCGCCGTCCCGATTGCCCAGGATGTTGGTGGAATACCAGCCCGACAGTCCCAGCATGCGCGCCTTGAACGCCGGCGCGAGCACGCTTTTCATCATCGTCTGGCCGGTCTTGAAGTCCTTGCCGCCGATGGGCACATGGCGCTCCTCGGCCAGGCGCTCCATTACCGGCAGGTCCACCGTCAGGTTCGGCGCGCCGTTGGCGAAGGGGACGTTCTCCAGGAGGGCCGCATACGCGTAGATCATCGACGGCGCAATCGACTGCTCGTTCTGTTCCATCGCCTTCTCGAACGCGGCGAGCGACTGATGCGCCGGTCCCGGCGTCAGGAAGACTTCCGTGGACGCGCACCACACGATGACGAGGCGGTCGAGCCCGGCGCTCTTTTTGAACGAGCGCATGTCCTCGCGGAGTTGCTCGGCAAGCTCCCGTTTGTTCTTGCCGCGTTTGACGTTCGTGCCCTGCAGCCGCTTGACGTAGTACTGGTCGAAGACGGCCGGCATCGGCTTGATGCCCTGCAGGAATCCCTTGATCGGCTCGAGGTGCTCGTGCTGGTCGAGCACGCCGGCCTTCACGGCGGCGGTGTAGGCGTCGTCGGGAATCGGGTCCCAGGCCGCGAACACCAAGTCCTGCAGATCGGCGAGCGGGATGAATTCCTTGATCTTGGGGATCCGCTTCTCGGTGCGCTTGCCGAGGCGAATCGTCGCCATCTGGCTGAGCGACCCGATCGGCAAGGCGCGGCCGCGCCGCACGTTTTCGACGCCGGCGATAAACGTTGTGGAGACGGCCCCCAGGCCGACCAGCATAACCCCGAGCTTTCCCTTCGCGGGCGCGATTTCGCGCGGCCCGCCTGTCAAAATCGCGTGGTCCCGAGCCATCAGTGTCCCTTGCGGCGTGCCGCCGCGACTCCAGGCAACGTCTCACGTTTGGGTACTGGCGACGGTGGAGGCGCGCCCCGCGCCACGCGCGCGACGTGCACCACTCGTTGGATCACCGTGATCGCGGAGACGAACGCGAGCACCGCCACAATCCAGAACAGTAGAACCCCCGGCCGGCCGGGCCCATCTCCGAACGCCAGGGCCGGGATGCCGAGCAGCAGCAGCCGCTCAGCGCGCGCCGCAATGCCGACCCGGTTCTCCACTCCCAGCGCCTCGGCGCGCGCCCGTGTGTACGACACAATCAACGAGGCCACGAGTGCCACAAGACTGGCAGCGATGGCGCGCGCTTTGAACTCTGCCGGCGACGAGCCGTTCAGAAAATAGAAGATGAGCCCGCTAAAAACCGCCCCCTCACCAATGCGGTCCAGCGTCGAGTCGTAGAACGCCCCGAACGTCGTCATCTTCCCACCCTGCCGGGCCACCTGACCATCCAGGATATCGAACACGCCGCTGAACAGCAGGAGGAACCCGCCCAGGCGCACGGCGCCGATCCCGAAGGCCACCCCCGAGCTGATCACGATCAGCGTGCCGATCGTCGTGATCGTGTTCGGGTGGATGCCGGCCGTTATCAGGCCACGCGCGGCCGGTCCGGTCAATTTGACAAAACCGTCCTTGACGCGCTGGGGAATGACGTTCATGCCGGGGGGAAGCTAATGTCCGTCAAGAATGACGGTAGGGTTCGAGGTCTTACACCTTCGTACTACCCATACTAGAGTCTAGGCCTCGGTTAGAACCGAATCACTCTGGAGCCTATTATGCCCCGCATCGCCTTCCTGCTCGTGATCATCTTGCTCCAACCGGGCCTGGCTGCCGCCCAGCAACCCGCGTCTCCCGCGCCTGCCGCGGACGACCCGTTCGTCTGGCTCGAGGACGTCGAGGGGGCCCGGTCGATGGAGTGGGTCAACGCCAAGACCGCAGCGACCGTCGCAGATCTCTCGGCGTCGACGCTGTATCAGCCGCTGTACGACCGGCTCAAGCAGATCCTCGATTCCAAGGACAAGATCGCCTACCCGGAAATCATCGGAAACTCACTCTACAACTTCTGGAAAGATGCCGAGCACGAGCGCGGGATTTGGCGCCGGACGACCTGGGCGAGCTACGGGACGGCCAACCCGACCTGGGAGACGGTCATCGATCTGGACTCCCTGAGCAAAGCTGACGGTGTCACCTGGTCCTGGTCCGGTGCCGATTGCTTCGAGCCGGAATTCAGACGCTGCATGGTCGCGCTGTCGCGCGGCGGGTCAGACGCCACCGAGTTGCGCGAGTTCGACCTCACGACCAAGACCTTTGTCGCCAATGGGTTCAAAACCCCCGAAGCGAAAACCGGGACCACGTGGGTGGACGACAGCACGCTGCTCGTGGGCACTGATTTCGGCCCCGGCACCATGACGACGTCCGGCTACGCCCGCATCGTGAAGCTCTGGAAACGCGGTACGCCGCTCTCGGCCGCTACGACCGTGTACGAAGCGACCCCGGACCATGTCGGCGCGTTCGCGTTCAACACAAATGACGGGGCACGCCGCTATCTCGTCATCGTCGACCGGACCGACTTCTATCATGGGATCCTGTACCTCTACGACCAGCACAAGACCGTAAAGATCGATGTCCCCACGGACGCCGATCTCAATCTCGTCCAGGGTCAGCTCGTCGTATACGTGCGCGATCCGTGGACCGTGGCCGGCAAAACCTGGGCGACCGGGTCGCTCATCGCGATGCCGGTAACCGATTTCCTCGCCGGCAAGCGGGCGTTCCAGCTCGTGCTGCAGCCGGGGCCGCGCGAGACCATCAACAACGTCTCCACGACACGCGACTACTTGCTGCTCAATATCCTGAATAGCGTGCGCGGCGAGCTGCGGCGCTATCGCTTTCAGAATGGACGCTGGTCGTTCGACAAGGTGCCGGCGCCCGATCTCGGCACCGTCGGCGTGGCCGCGACGTCGGCCTATACGAACCGGTTCTTCTTCACCTTCACCAACTTCATTCAGCCCACGACGCTCTACGCGACCACAGAAGACGGCAGCGTCGCGGAAGTGAAGCGGATGCCCGCCATGTTCGACGCGACCGGCCTCGTGGTGGAGCAGCAGGAGGCGACTTCGAAGGATGGGACCAAGATTCCGTATTTCATCGTCCACGCCCGGGATTTCAAGCGCGACGGCAACAACCCTACGTTGCTCGGCGCCTACGGTGGATTTGAAATCGCCAATACCCCCAGCTATAGCACCCACACCGGCGCCGCGTGGCTCGAGCGCGGCGGAACGTACGTGCTCGCCAACATCCGCGGCGGCGGCGAGTTCGGACCGCAGTGGCACCGTGCGGGACTCAAGGAGAACCGGCAGCGGATCTATGATGACTTTGCGGCCGTCTCCCAAAAACTGATCGCCGACGGGATCACGAGCCCCCGGCGCCTGGGCATTCGCGGCGGGAGCAACGGCGGGCTGCTGATGGGCGTCGCCCTCACACAACATCCCGAGCTGTACAACGCGGTCCTCATTCAGAATCCGCTGCTCGACATGAAGCGCTACAACCATCTGCTCGCCGGGGCCAGCTGGATGGCCGAGTACGGCAATCCGGACAAGCCCGAGGAATGGGCGTACATCTCGCGCTACTCACCGTACCAGAACCTGAAGCCGGGGACGAAGTATCCGACCGTCATGTTCACGACGACGACCCGCGATGATCGCGTACATCCGGGGCACGCGCGCAAGATGGCGGCGAAGATGGAATCGATGGGACTGCCGTTTTACTACTTCGAGAACACCGAAGGCGGGCACGGCGCGGGAGTAACCAATGCCCAGGTCGCCAAGGAGCTCGCGTTGACCTACGTCTATCTCTGGCGCCAGCTCGGCGTGGAGCCGAAGCCGACGCCGTAGCACTACCGAGGCACGATCGGTCCGGCGACCTCCACGACGACGCGATAGCCTTCGAGCTGCGTCGGGATCTTGCCGACCGACGGGCTGGCCCCCGCCATGAGGACTTTGATGCAGCGCTCGCCGCCGCAGAGTCCGATCGCGGTCCCGACCACGCCCGGAATCTTCATGAGCGAGTCGGTGTGCGCGGCAAGCACTTGATTGATCGTGCGTCCGGCCACGGCGCTGTCTCCTTTTTCTTCTCCAGGCCCGTGGGCAACGACAGCGGGCCGCTGCGACCGCGAGCAGGCGAGCAACGCGCCGGCGACCAGCGCCGTCGCAATCGCGCGTCTCAGCATCAGTGCCTCACGAAGAGCGAGTAGCCGTTGCTGCTGCCGTCCGGATCGTGATTCGCCGACGGCTTGTACGTATAGCCGGACATCGACAGCCCGCTGATGCCGAAGTATGCACTGCGCGTCGTGATCGGCAGCGACGGCAAGGAGAGCACGCAGGTCCCCGGGTTGCCGTCGGCACTGCTCGTCACGCATTGAACATCGGGCGCACTGTTCCAGCTGCCGCGCACCGTGACGCCGTCGAGCGGATTGTGCCGCGAATCGTGCGCCGTGATCCGTACATTCGCGGTCCAGCTGCCGTCGGGCGCGTTGACCGTAGACCCGTCGAGGTTCCCGATGTGCACGCTCGGCGGATTGACAGTAATCGCGATCGCCTTGGCGTTGTTGCTCGAATTGGCGTCCGGCAGCTTCTGCGTGGCGGTCAGGATGTGACCGCTGACCACCGCACCGGCCGTGTTCCACGCGAACGTGCGCGTTGCGCTCGCTCCCAACGCGAGCCCGGGGATCGTCTGGGTGCCGAGGATCGCGTTGCCGGCCGTCCCGTCGGTCAGCACGACGTCGAAGTTCGCCGTGACGTCCTGCCCACCCACGTTCTGGACCGTGACCACCACCGGAGCCGTATCACCAACCGTCACGGAACCGGGCCCGGTGATGCTCGCGAGCGCGATGTCCGCCGGAGCCGGCACCACGTTCACGGTCGCCGAGCGCTGATTGTTGGCGGCGTTGTCGTCGGTGAGGCTCTGGGTCGCCACGAGCGTATGCCCGCCCAGCGCGGCCGTCGCCGTATTCCAGGTAAACGAGCGAGCTGCCGTGGCGCCCACCGCGAGCGAGGTGACCGCCTGCGTGCCGATCGTCACACCCGCGGTGGAATCGGTCAGAACGACATTGAAGCCGCCGACGCTCAGGCCGCCCACGTTCTGGACGGTGACGCCAATCGTGGCCGTGCTTCCTTTGTTGATCGAGCCGGGCGCCGTTACACCGGTGACCGCGACATCGGTCGAGGGCGCGTTGACGGTGACCGTCACGGAGCCCTGATTGTTGGCGGCGTTGGCGTCGGTCAGCGTTTGCGTCGCCACCAGCGTGTGAGCGCCCAGCGCGGCACCCGTCGTGCTCCAATTGAACGTCCGCGATGTGTTGGCGGCGGCGGGGAGCCCGGCGATCGTCTGCGTGCCGATCGTCACGCCGGCGGTCGCGTCGGTCAGCACGACATCGAAGTTGCTGGTGACACTCAGCCCACCCACGTTCTGGACGCTCACCACTACGCCTGCGGAGCTTCCTTGAGCCACCGTCGCCGGCGCCGTCACGCTGTTCACGGCGAGGTCGGTCGTCGCTGGCGCCTGGACGATGACCGATATCGCGATGCTGTTGTTTGCCGAGTTGTTGTCGGCAAGTTTCTGCGTGGCGAACAGCGTGTGGCCACTGAGCGCCGCCCCGGCCGTATTCCAATTGAAGGTGCGTGTCACACTCGCGCCCGCGGCAAGGCCGGCGATCGCCTGCGTGCCGAGCGTCGCATTCCCCGCGCTGCCGTCGGTCAGGACGACGTCGAAGTTGGCCGTGACATCGAAACTCCCGACGTTTTTCACGGTGACGGTGACCGGGGCGATGTCGCCCTGATTCACCCGGGCGGGCGCGCTGATGCCCGTGACGGCGAGATCGGCGGGTGGGGGTGGTGGCGGAGGCGGCGGTGGAGGCGGCGTCGGCGACGTCACGGAGATGAAAATCCCAATGCTGTTGTTCGACGGTTCGTCGTCCGCCAACTGCTGGGTTGCGAAAACGGTGTGGCCGGCGATGGAGGCGCCCGCCGTATTCCACGGGATATCGACGTTCGTGCTGGCTCCGACCGCGAGCCCGTTGACCGTCCCCGTGGCGAGCGTCGGACCGTTCCAGCCATCCGTCAAGGCGACGGCGAAGCTCGTGCCGATGTCCACTTCGCCCACGTTTTGCACCGTGGCGACGACGTGTGCCGTGTCGCCCTGAGCGACGGAGCCTGGCGCCGTAATCGCCGTAAGGGCGATGTCGGTCGGCTTTGGTATCACCGATATCGCCGTGCTGGAGCGATTGTTCGCCGCGTTATCGTCGGCAAGCGCGTGCGTCGCCACCAGTCTGTGGATGCCGAGCGCGGCGCCCGTGGTGTTCCAGGGGAACGCGAGCGTCCTGCTGGCGCCCACAACGAGGCCGCCGGCCATCGTCTGTGTGCCGAGCGTGGTGCCGGACGTCGAGTCCCGCAAGGTGACCGTGATGTCGCTCGCCACGTTCTGGTTGCCGACGTTCCTAACCGTCACGCCGATGTTGACTCCGTGCCCCACGATCACGGTGCCCGAGGGAGGCGTGCTGACGGTGCTCACCGCAATGTCGCTCAACGGCGCCTCGACAGGGATCGTTGCCGAGCGCCGATCGTTGGCGGCTCGGTCGTCAGTCAACGTCTGGGTGGCTAGCAGCGTGTGATCACCGGTGGTGGCCGGCGCCCACGTGAATGTCACCGTCGTCGCCAACCCCGCCGCCAGGCCGGGCACCGTCTGCGTGCCGACCGTGACGTGCTCCGTGGTGTCCCGCAGCGTCACGCCAAAGCTCGAGACGTCCTGGTTGCCGACGTTTTTCACGATCACGGTGATGGTCGATGGGCTGCCCCGCACGGCCGCACTCGGTCCGCTGACGCTGGTGACAGACACATCGGTCAACGGTCCCGGCGGCGGCGGCGCGAAGCCGTCGATCGTGACGCCGAACCGATTCAGCACGAGATCGATGCGGTTGCCGATCGTCACCGTGGAGCTTCCGGCAAACAGCAGCGCCACCGGATTGAGGTTCGCGTCATCGGTCACGATCAGCGAGCCGGAATCGCCGCCGCCGCTGAACGTGCCGGGCGAGATGATCAGCTGGTCCACGTACCGGGCGATCTTCGTACAGGTGAGCCCCGAGACCTCGTAGCAGACCGAGACCGTCGCGTTGACGCCCGTGATCTGCCCGTGTGTCAGGTGCGTGGTGCGGCCGTACTTCTGGACGTTGAGACCCAGCAGGGCATCGCGATTGTCGAAGAACCCGTCGCCGTCGGCATCTCCCCAGATCGTCGAGTTCGGCATGCCGTACCCCTCGTCCGCGGGCGTGGCATTGTCGAGGACGGCCTCGCTGGACAGCGCGATCGCGGCATCGATCGTATTGCTGCCATTGGTCGCGAACGAGATCTGTTGGAAGTCCGTCAAGGTGGCGATCTGGTCGGCCGCCGTGCCGCCGTCATAGGGACCAGGCTGATACTCGGGATCCCCGATATTGGCGGCGTTCGAGTTCGCCAGGACGTGGTTGTTGGACAGGATGTAGACGCGACCCAGCGCGTCGCGTACCCGCGCGCCGATCGTGCCGGCCGTGATCGCCGGGTGTCCAACCGAAAACCCCATCGGCGCCGGTCGCTGACGCTTGGTCGGATCGCTGTAGATCATGATTCGCCCCGTGACGCGCACCGTCACCGGCACTCCCTCGAGCCACTGCGGCAACCCGGTGATGCCGGACCGCTCGGCGAGAATCAAAACGCCGGCATTGCCGTCCGGCATCGTGGTGACCGCGGTCCCGACGACGCCCGGAATCGCGAGCAGGGATGGCGTGTGGCGTCGCTGCGCTTCGAAAGCAGTGCGGAGGCCAACGCGTGTGCCAGCAGGACCGGTAGGCGAAGCGCCTTCGGAGCAGGCATACCAGACTGCGGGCGCTGCGAGGAGTACGGCGACGACGCTCGCGCGAAGCAGGGTGCGGCCGGCTACCATGGCAATCCCCCGTGGACCAAGGGCAACGGGCGTGGCCGGATAATGAAGGCCGGCTGAACGTCCGGCTAGTACTCGGGCAGGAGGTACTTCGCTCGTGTTACGCGGAAGCGCGCTAAGTCGTTGTCCCACGCACTCCAGATCTCACGAGCCGGCCGCCCCGCCTCGACGGCGGTGCGCAGCTCAGGCCCCGCGGCGAGTCGATCGATACTTTGGGCGCGGAACTGGAAGTCTGCGGGATGGACCGCGTGCAGGGCTGTGAGCAGCGCCACGGCCAGCTTGGTCGGATCGTAGACGTTGCGATCTCGGACGTGCAATTCGAGCCCCTGGAGGAGAACGCCAGCATACTTACCGTCGGTCGGTGCGGCGGGCGTGAACGTCGTCGGCCGGACGTCCAGGCCGCGCAGAGCAACGGTATCGATATTCGCGAGCACGCGCGCGGGATCGAGCCAGGGCGCGCCGATCACCTGAAACGCCATGGGCGTCCCGCGGCCGACGGACACGTTGGTGCCTTCGAACAGGCAGATACCGGGATAATCCAACGCGCTTTCCAGGTCGGGCATGTTGGGCGACGGCTTCACCCAGGGGAGTCCCGTCTGATCATACAGCAGCGCACGGTGCCACCCCGAGGCCGGTATCACGACGAGATCTGCTCCAATCGCGAGCACGTCGTTCGCCATACGAGCCAGCTCGCCCAGGGTCATGCCGTGACGCATTGGGATCGGCAGGAATCCCACAAATGCGGAGTCGGGATCGCCGGCGGTCCGGCGCACGTTGCCCTGCACCGTCGTGCCGTCCACGGGATTGGGACGGTCGAGCACGAGGACGCGCTTGTGGGTGGCGGCGGCGTATCGCAAGAGCTGCGTCGCGGTCGCGATGTAGGTGTAGTAGCGCGCGCCGATGTCCTGCAGGTCGATCAGGAGCACGTCGACCGAATCGAGCGCGGACGCGGCGGAGCTTCGCGACCCGCCATACATACTGTAGATTGGGAGGCCGGTGGCCGAATCCCGGCTGTCGGGAAGCCCGGAGCGATCTTCAGTGCCGCGAAATCCATGCTCGGGACTGAATAAGACCGTCAGTCGTGCGTCGTGCGTCGTGCGTAACACATCTACGTCGCGATGGCCGAGGCGGTCGACTCCGGTATGGTTGCTCAGCAGGCCGAGGCGCTTGCCGGCGATGAGGCGGGCGGAGTCGGTGAGGAGCACTTCGATGCCCGGACGCACCTGAGCAGACGCGGGTGACGGAGCGCGTGTTCCGCCGGAACACCTGATTCCCAACACAATCCAGACGAGACGATGCGCGCGCATAGACTCCTGATCGTTACGCTGATCGCGGCCTGCGGCGGCCGTGCCACGACGGCCCCGCAGCCGCTTCGCCCCGCTGCTATCGACGGCATGCTCGCGAAGCTGTCGCCGCGGCAGAAGGTAGCGCAACTCGTGGTGCCGTGGCTCGGCGGAAACTACATGGCGCTCGACGATTCCGCCTTCCAGATCGCGACGCGCTGGGTCGATACGCTGGAGGTTGGCGGCATCATCATCTCGGTCGGCTCGCCCTACGACATCGCCGCCAAGCTGAACGTGCTGCAGCGCCGCTCCAAGTTGCCGCTCCTCATCTCGGCCGACCTCGAGTGGGGCGCCGCGATGCGCGTGGTGGGCGCGACCGCCTTCCCCTACATAATGGCAGCCGGCGCGACCGGCGATGAGCGCGATGCGTACACCTACGGCCGCATCGCCGCCATCGAAGGCCGGGCCGTCGGCATCCACGTCAACTTCGCGCCCGACGCCGACGTCAACAACAATCCGCTGAATCCCATCATCAACACCCGCTCCTTCGGCGAGGACCCGCACGCGGTCGCGCGTCTCGTGCGCGCCTACGTGCGCGGGCTGCAGGACAACGGCATGCTTGCCACGCTGAAGCACTTCCCCGGCCATGGCGACACCGATGCCGACTCGCACCTGGGCCTGCCGACGATTCGCGCCGACTACGCGCGCCTCGACTCGGTCGAGCTGGTGCCGTTCCGCGCGGGCATCGACGCCGGCGCATCCGTGGTGATGAGCGCGCACATCGCGTTCCCCGCGTTGACCGGCGACACGCCCGCCACCCTTTCGGCGGCCATGCTCACCGGCGTGTTGCGCGATTCGCTCAAGTTCAAGGGACTGGTGGTGACGGACGCGCTGCAGATGGGCGCGATCGTGGCGAAGTACGGCGCCGGCGAGGCGGCCGTCCGCGCGTTCGAAGCGGGCTCGGATCTCCTGCTCATGCCCGCCGATCCCGATTCAGCGATTGCGTCCATGCTGCAAGCCCTCGCAAGCGGGCGCATCACTCAGGCGCGCCTCGATGCGTCGGTGCGGCGCATGCTCGAGATCAAGCGCGGGCTCGGGCTGTTCGGGCGGCGGACTGTCCCGCTCGATTCGATCGCCCGCATCGTGGGTTCGAAAGTCTCCCAGGATGTCGCCGACGGCATTGCGCAACGCGCGGTGACGTTGGTGCGCGATACGACGGGCATTGTGTCCCGTCTCCGCGCCAACCGCAGCCGCATGGCCATCATCGCGTACGGCGACGAGCTCAACAGCTATGTGGGCCAGCGAATGCTCGAGCTGATGCGGGCCGGCGGCGACACGGTCGGGTTCTTCCGTCTCTGGCCGATGTCCGGTGCCGCGTCGTACGACTCGGCGCGGGTCGTGATCAACCGGGCACCGACAGTGGTCTTCGCGATGAACGTGCGACCGATCGCCGCGAAAGGGGCGATTGCGCTTCCCGATTCGCTCGCGCGGCTCATCACCGTGACTGATTCGCTCAAGCCTGCGGTACTGGTCTCGCTCGGCAGTCCGTATCTGCTGAACCAGACGCCGACGGTGAAATCGTATCTGATCGCGTGGAGTGGGGTACGGCCCGCCGAGCGCGCCGCGGCCCGCGCGCTCCTTGGGTGGTCGCCGATCCGGGGCAAGCTGCCGATCCGGATTCCGCCCGCCTATCCAATCGGTGCGGGCCTGGTCGTCTCCGATTCGACGTTGCCGCCGCTGAAGCCGCCGGCGCGAGTGATCATTCCATGAAAAACGGCGGCCAGCGGCGTCACAGGGCGGCAGAGGTGCTGACAATAATCGGGTTGGCAACGGCTTGTGCGCACCCGCGACCCGTTCCACCGATCACGGTGCAACAACGGCCGTACGGCCGGTTCCAGCCGGTCGTCGATTATCTGCAAACGCAGGTCGATAGCGCGTTCCCCGGCGCGACGGTCGCGGTCGGGTACCGCGATAGCGTCGTCCTCCTGGCGGCGGTGGGCCACTACGCCGCCACCGACAAGCGGCCGGTGACGACCGAGACGATTTACGATCTCGCGTCGCTGACAAAGGTCATCGCGCTGACGACCGAATGCATTCTCCTCGTGAATCGAGGGAAGCTCGACCTCGACGCGCCGGTGCAACGCTATCTGCCCGAGTTCCGCGGTCCCATGAAGGACCAGGTGACGATCCGGTACCTGCTCACGCACTCGGCGGGACTCGTAGCGGACTTGCCGCTGTGGGACTCGACGCGGACGCGGGAGGCGGCGCTCGCGATGGTGGACACCTCGCCCCTCGTGTCGCCGCCTGGGACGCGGTTCGTCTATTCGGACTTGAGCGCGATCGTCCTGATGCAGGTGGTCGAGCGCATCACCGGCCGGCCGTTTGACCAGCTCCTCGCGGACGACGTCTTCACACCCCTCGCGATGACGGCGACGGGCTTCGCACCGCCCAAGACCTGGCGCGACCGCATCGCGCCTACCGAGATGGACACGTTCTTCCGCCATCGCCTGCTGATCGGTGAAGTGCACGACGAGAGCGCAGCGCGCCTGGGCGGCGTGTCGGGGAATGCAGG
>WNEN01000018.1_pt1 | contig 32085 bp, 35 predicted proteins | sample 5399951 | NCBI WGS metagenome assembly WNEN01 (sample SAMN13153327, study PRJNA577476) | soil metagenome | isolation source: 20 cm grassland meadow soil 5 days after 1st rain plot 2 | place: USA:California | collected 2015-09-21
CGTTCAACCACGCCGAGTAATAGATGGAAAGGGCTTCGACCTGCAGATCGCCAACCAGAGCGGCTTCATTCGCCAGCTGGTCCAACACGCCCGCCGCCGCCGCCAGGTTTCCATCATAGAAGTAGGCGGTGGCCGCCTTCCACGTCGTCCCACTGGCCAGGTGTCCCTCTCGACGCGCCACATCGGCTGCGCGGCGATACTCCTGCGCCGCGGCATCGAAGCGGAGGCGGTTGCTCATGCCGTCGCCGCCTACGACCAGCAGCCTGACCTCGGAGCTGAGCTCACCGTCGGATGCCTGAATGGCGATGGGTCCGGCCGGGCTTTCCGGCGTGGCGACTGATTGGGCTGCGGATGGACGTGGTGCGAGGAACACTGCGGCGACGGCGAGAAACGTGAGAGCCGTCTTCATAGTCCCTCCCTCGTGTGTGGATGGGTGACGACGGCTGTTTGGTGGATAGACGTACGAAGTCGCTGGAAGGTTGCTAGGTGTTTCGAATTGGCACCGGCTGGAGGGTCAGCGTCGCGTCAGGCCTACTTCTTCCGAGATACCGTTCCTATGGCATTGATGAGGTCGCCCAAATCGTAGGGTTTGGTCACCGACGGCTGCCCGCAATTCTCCAGAAACGCGCGCGTCTCGCCGCGCGCCTGGTCGCCGGTTACGAACACGAACTTCTTGGCGACGAGCGGGCGGCTGTTCACGAGCTGCTCGTACATCGCGCGGCCGCCGAGGCGGGGCATCTGCAGATCCGTGACGATCGCATCGAACGTGTTGTCGCGGTCGCCGAGGCGCTCCATGGCTTCGAGGCCGTTCTCTACGGCCACAATCTGATGGCCTTCGCGCTCGAGCAGCAACACCATCGCCTGCCGGTTCACCGCGTCGTCATCCACGACCAGGATCCGCATTCGCGGCAATGACTCGGCCGGCGTGCTGAGTCCCGGCAGCGCGCCGAGGAGACTGCGCGGCAGCGTGACGACGACTTCAGCGCCGGTGCCGCCGCCGCGCGGCCGGAGTCGCAGGTTGCCGCCGGCCGACTGCGCCAGCGCCCGGGCGAGCGCGAACTCCACCTCGCCACCGCCGCCCGACTGTGTGAAGCGAAACGGCGAGGTGAGCCGCTGCTCGGCTTCGACCGCCAATGGCGCACCCGAATCCCACAGCGAGACCACGACCGACGGCCCGGTCGCAATCACTTCCAGGCGGAGCTCGCGCGGCGGTTGCGAAGCGCGCAACCGGCGCAGCGAGAAGTCGAGCAGCTTGGTCAGCATTTCGGTGAGCTGCGCCATCGGACACGCGACCATCGGTAAGTCGCCCGGAATTGCGCGTATGATCTTGACCCCGAGCTCGCGGAAGGTCGAATCGCGGTCGGCGAGCACGCCGTTGATCACGACTGCCGCGTCGCACGGCTCGGCGGCGCCCGCGGGATGCGCGGCGAGCTCGAGAAAGTGACTCGTGATTTCGGCGGCCCGGCGGACCTCGCCGTGCAGCAGCACCAGGGCACGCGCACGTTCGGGATCGAGCGGACTGCCGTGCAGCAAATCGGCGAGCGCGCCGATTCCCGACAGCCGATTGTTCAGGGCATTGAGAACGTTGGCGGAGCCTTCATCGAGCACCACGTGTTTGACGGCGGGATTGCCGACGGGGGATTTGGTAACGGATGGTGGCGGTGGTGATGGAGGAGCAGGACGTGCCGCGGGCAACGGCACGCGCGTCCGTCGAGCAAGCAGATACCCGACGAATGCGCCGACCGCCGCGCCAAATCCGAACGCGACCCATAACTCCATGCGACAAAGCTATGCGACGCGCGAGTTTGCGCGAGCATCCCGGTGATCTGGGTCACGTTGGCGCTTATGGCCGCGCGAAGACGACGACGCGCGCGGGACCGCCATGCACAGGCCAGATCGGCGAATTGAGCCCGACGGCGGCGGCAATGCGCTCTTTGCCTGCGGCCTCGAACGCGATGACCCCACCGCCGATCGCTCCACCCGTCTGTCGCCGCCAAACAATGCCACCCTTGCCGGCATCGAGGGCGAGGACCTCGCCATCCAGGTTGCCCGTGAAGACGAGGCCGCCGGCGGTCGCGGTTATTCCGGCGACCATCGGCTTTGGCGTCTGAAGCCTCCACCGGATCGCGCCGGTTTCGGCGTCGATTGCCGTGACCCAGCCCTTCCACTTGTCGGTCGAGTCCATGCGGCCGAACGCCATCTGCGGATCGTCCATGCCGGTCCACGACTGGCCCGGCGCGCCGTGGAGTGTATCGAGCGCCTGGAGCTTGACCGAGGTGCACCAGTCGATCGCATTGACGTAGAGCGTGCCCGACGCGCGGTGATAGGCCGGACCATTCCATTCGATGCCGCCCTGCGAGCCGGGACAGAAGCGCGTGTAGTGCTGAGTCGAGAGCGGTGCATTGACATTCTCACGCGTCGTGACGGCGGTGCTGTAGCGCAATCCCAGCGCCAGCGTTTCAGTGACCGAGCCGCCGGCCGGCGTCGCGAGTCGCCCGCGCTCGAGACCATACACCATGCCGTCCTTTGCCGCCGCGATCAGGAGCGGCACGCCGGTCCTTGTCCTGATCAGCGCGGGTGCCGCGGACACATCCCAGTCGTGGAAATCGTGTTTAATCGGCTGGATGTACGTCTGGAGCTTCCCCGTGCGCGCGTCGAGGCCGAGCACCGCGGTTGTGTAGAGATTGTCGCCCGGGCGGAGATCCACCACAAAATCGGGAGCCGGATTGCCGGTCGTCACGTACAGCGTGCCGCTCAGCTCGTCGAGTGCGTACGACGTCCACGTCGCGCCACCGGTCGGTGGGTTTTGCGGGGAAGCCTTGGTCCAGGTCGCGAGGGCCGGGCCCGAGTCCGGCACGACGTTGAACTGCCAGACGGTGTGCCCCGTCTCGGCGTCGAGCGCGTAGATCCGGCCGGTGACGCCAAAGAGATCGCCGCCTGCGTTGCCGACGAATACGAGATCGTTCCAGACCAGCGGGGCCATCGGCACCGATTCGCCTTTCTTCGCGTCGCCGATGGCGACGTCCCATTTTAGCTGGCCGGTCCCCGCATCGATGGCGATGACGTGCGCGTCACCGGTGCCGCGAAACAATGTGCCGTTACCGTAACCGACGCCGCGGTTCACCTTGAGGTAGGTGGGCGGCTCGGGGCGCGTGAATTTCCACTTCTGCTGGCAGGTCGCGCCGTCAATCGCGTACGTCGTATTGAACGCGGTGACATAGAGAATGCCACCGACTGCCACGATGCCCGATTGGAAGCTGACCGTGTCCTGCGTCTCGAACGCGCAGACCTGCTGCAGCTCGGCGACGTTCGACGTGCTGATCTCTTTCAGCGGTGAGTAGCGCTCGCCGCTGAGAGATCCGTTGTAGGCGATCCAGTCTCCCGCGGATCCACCGGGGGCGAGGCTGGTGACGGGCTGAGGGTGGGACGCGCAGGCCGATCCCGCCATCACAAGCAGGAGCACGGCACGCCTGTACATCATAAAGCATCCTCCGTATGTTTCTGCGCCCGCCCTGGTGGTGGAACTGGTAGACACGCTGTCTTGAGGGGGCAGTGCCGCGAGGCGTCTCGGTTCGAATCCGAGCCAGGGCATTTCCGCATTTGGTCGTTCAGCGTCAATCCTGCCCGCAGCAATTCTCTTTGAGGATGGCCGTAACCCTAGTCTAGACCCTGGGACCGCGGGCGAGTAAGTCGCTGTTGGCGTTAGCTCGTTGGGGTGAGACGGAGCGAGCCCTGTTGCCAACGCCGGCCCAGCTCGACCAGCGCAATACACGTCGCCAGCCATACCAATCCCGCTGCATAGCCCCCGACGACGTCACTCAAATAGTGCACGCCCAGGTAGAGCCGGCTGATGCCGATAGCGAGGATCAGGACCGTGGCGAGGATGACGATCGACCGTTGCCGCGCCGGATTCCCCCGGTTGGCGAGCACCAGCAGATACGCGAGCATGCCGTATCCGACGAGCGAGCCCATCGCATGACCGCTCGGGAAGCTCCAGCTGGAGTGGGGCAGCAGGTTGGCGGCGTAGATGGGCCGAGGCCGATGGATGGCGAGCTTGAGCCAGCGGTCGATGAGGCTCGCGCCACTGAACGCGGCCACCCACCCAGCCAGGAGAATCCATTCGGCGAGCGCCAGCAGGGTAAATGTCCCCGCGAACGCGAGCACGGTCATGGCGAGGGGCGATCCCAGATGACTGATCGCCTGGGCGATCGAGATGCCTGCCTGGGTCACGTGCCGGTGCATCCACTCGAGCACCGCGAGGTCGAGGCTACCCAAAGCGCTTCGCAGCGCGCTCACGAGCTTTCCGGGCCTCCGTTTCGCGGTTTCGGGGTGGGGCTTTGATGGCCAGCGAGTCGATCAGGCGCCGCGCGATCACTGTCACGTCATTGACCGCGGCATTGAACACATCCTCGTTGGCGTGCGACGGGTTGGTTGTCCCACTCAGCTTGCGCACGAACTGCAACGCCGAGGCGCGAATCTCGTCCTCGGTTGCGGGAGGCTCGAAGTTGGCGAGCGTCTTGATGTTTCTACACATACGCTTTCCTCGCGTTTGCAAGAGTAATGCCGAGTCTACCGGCCCAGTAGGCCTACAACAAGAGCGTGCATCAATGTCGATTTCCCGGAGGCTCGTTCGACGCTTAACTGAACAGAAGACGTCGAGCAACAGGCGTCGAACAACACCGTACCTATGGGAAAGGGAACTGTCATGCGATTCCTGGTGATTGTGAAGGGCAACCAGAAGTACGAGGCCGGCGCGATGCCGACTGAGCAGGAACTGACCGAGATGGGAAAGTTCAACGACGAGCTGGTGAAAGCGGGCGTGATGCTCGCCGGGGAGGGTCTGGCGCCGTCGTCGAAGGGCGCGCGGATCAGCTATGAGGGCAAGAAGCGGACGGTGCGGGACGGTCCGTTCACGGAGGCGAAGGAGCTGATCGCCGGCTTCTGGATTTGGCAGGTGAAGAACAAAGCCGAGGCGTTGGAGTGGGCGAAGCGGATTCCGTTCCAGGAAGGGGACGTCGAGATTCGGCAGTTCTTCGAGACCGAGGACTTCGGCGTCGAATTCACGCCCGAGCTGCGCGAGCAGGAAGAGCGCCAGCGCGCGGCGATGGCAAAGAACAAACAGCAGTCGGGGAGATGACCATGCGATTCATGACCATCGTGAAGACGCGCGAAACCGGCGCGCGGCCGTCGCCCGAGCTCATCGACCGGATTATGAAGCTCGGGGAGGAAGCAGCGGGGCAGGGGAAAATGGTCGGGATGGGCGGGCTGGCGCCGACGGCGCTGGGCGCGCGCGCCCGGCTCGCGAACGGGAAAATCACCGTCACGGATGGCCCGTTCTCCGAAGCGAAAGAGGTATTCGGCGGCTTCGCGATCTACGACGTAGCGTCGAAAAAGGAAGCGCTCGAGTGGACGCGTCGCTTTCTCGAGGCCCACATCGGGCTCTGGGATCAGGACCTGGAGGTCGAGGTCCGGCAGATGATGGATGAGCCGTCAAAGGGCTGCTGACGCGATCGACGCGGTCTGGCGGATCGAATCCGCCAGACTCATCGCCGGTCTGGCCCGCATCGTCGGCGATATCGGGATCGCCGAGGATCTTGCGCAGGACGCGCTCGTCGCGGCTTTGGAGCAATGGCCCGAGTCGGGAGTGCCGGACAATCCCGGCGCCTGGCTCATGGCAACGGCGAAGCACCGCGCGATCGACCATTTACGCCGCGGCAAGATGCGGGACCGCACGCACGAACATCTGGGCCACGAGCTGGATGAGCGGCAGGGCAATCCCGAGGCGGACTTGGCCGAGGCCATCGATGATCACGTGGGCGATGACTTGCTGAGCCTGATCTTCACGGCCTGCCATCCCGTTCTGCCGACGGAAGCCCGCGTCGCGCTCACACTGCGACTCCTCGGTGGTCTCACGACGGATGAGATCGCGCGAGCGTTTCTCGTCTCGAAGGCGACGATCCAGCAACGCATCGTGCGCGCCAAGCGCACGCTCGCCGCGGCACGCGTGCCGTTCGAGGTGCCGCGCGGCGCCGAGCTGGCGCAACGCCTCGAATCGGTGCTCGAGGTCATCTATCTCATCTTCAACGAAGGATATTCGGCGACCGCCGGCGACGAATGGGTGCGTCCCGCTCTATGCGAGGACGCCTTGCGCCTCGGCCGCATTCTCGCGGAGCTGGCGTCGGCCGAGCCGGAAGTTCACGGACTCGTCGCGCTGCTGGAGATCCAGGCCTCGCGCATCCGCGCGCGAGTGGGGCCGACGGGAGAGCCGATACTCCTCCTGGACCAGGACCGCGGGCGCTGGGATCGCCTGTTGATCCAACGCGGGCTCGCAGCACTCGAACGGGCGGAGGCGCTCGGCGGCGCCTCAGGCCCCTATACGCTGCAGGCGGCGATTGCCGCCTGTCACGCTCGGGCCCGCACGGCCGAAGAGACGGACTGGACACGCATCGTCGCGCTGTACGACGGCTTGGCGCAGCTCACGCCGTCGCCTGTCGTCGAGCTGAATCGCGCGGTCGCGCTCGGTATGGCGTTCGGGCCTGCGGCGGGGTTGGAAATCGTCGATCAGCTGACATCCGACCCGGCGTTGGCGGGTTATCATCTCCTGCCGAGCGTGCGCGGGGAGCTGCTCAGACAGCTCGGCCGTTTCGAGGAGGCGCGCGCCGAGCTGTCGCGAGCCGCCGCGCTCACCCAAAATGTCCGCGAGCGTAATCTGTTGCTCAAGAAAATGGAGGCATTGTGAAAAAGGAGTGGTCGCCGCAGCTGCTGAGCGTGCTGCGGATCATGCTGGCGTATCTGTTCATTCAGATCGGGACCGCGAAGCTGTTCGGACTACCCGCGCCTATCATGCCGGGCGGCGGAACGGCGCCGGCCGGATCGCTGCCCTGGGTGGCCGGCATGATCGAGACGATCGGCGGTCCGTTCATCCTGCTCGGATTGTTCACGCGGCCCGTGGCGTTCATTCTCGCCGGTGAGATGGCGGTCGCCTATTTCTACGGGCATGCCCGGATGGGGCATTGGCTCTGGCCGGCGATCAACATGGGCCAGACGGCGGTCATCTACTGCTTTCTCTTCCTTTATATATCCGCGGCGGGCCCGGGCCCCTGGAGCCTCGACGCGCTGCTCGCCCGTCGCCGTAATTCCACCATCCCGGTGAGCTGAGTGACGGCCGCGGCTTCACGCTACGATCGCTCGATCGTCGAGGGGCCGCTGCGCTCGGCCGTGTGGAACATCGCCTGGCCGACGATGGCGGCGAATGCCATCAGCGGGTTGCCGGGGATGGTGGATCACGTGATGGTCGGAAACCTCGTCGGCTACCAGGCGAACGCGGCGATCGGGGTCAGTTGGCAGATTCTCCTCGTCGTGATCGTATTTCTCTCGTCGGTCTTTACGGGGATGAGCGTGCTCGTGGCGCGCTTCGCGGGGGCCGGAGAGCCGGACAAGGTCGATCGCGTGGTCTATCAGGCATTTCTGACGGCGATCGGCATTTCGATCGGCATTCTCGCGCCCGTCGGGTATTTTGCCGCACCGCGGCTGCTCGATCTCGTGAACGCCGCGCCGGACGTCCAGGCGCAGGCCCTGCCATTTCTCCGAATCATGTTCGGCTTCTCGAGCGGCATGATGGTGTTCTTCATGCTGGGTGGCGCGCTGCGCTCGGCCGGGGACGCGCGCACACCGATGGTGCTCGGCTTCGTGATGACGGGTCTCAACGTCGTATTCAACGTGATCCTGATTCGCGGCCTGGGGCCGGTCCCGTCATTCGGGACCCGCGGCTCCGCAATGGGGACGTGCCTTGCGGCCGGATTGATCGCGCTCTTCGCGCTGTGGAAGCTCTGGACGGGAGCGTGGGTGGTGCGGTTCCCGCGTGGCTCCGCCCTCAGGCCCGATTGGGCGATCATTCGCGAGCTGTTCCGCTTCGGGTTGCCGACCGGGATTCAGGGAATCGCCATGAACATCGGCGGCGTCCTGATGCTCTCGTTCATCGGGTCACTCGCGCAGAGTGCGGCCGCGCAGGCCGCCTTCGCGGTTTCGTATCCCGAGCTGTTCTCGCTGATCACGTGGACATCGGTCGGGCTGATGGGCGCGGCCGCGGCGGTCGCCGGACAAAACGTGGGAGCGGGTCACCCCGATCGTGCCTCGGAGGCTGTGCACATCGCTGCGCGGTATGGATTGTCGGTCGCCGCCTTCGTCGGTTTGTTCTTTCTGTTCCTGCCGCGCCAACTGCTCGCGGTGTTCGGCCTGCACGATCCCGTCGTCGTGGACATCGGCTCGTTGTTGCTGCGTGTGCTGAGTCTGTCGGGTCTCTTCGTCACCGTCGCGCTCGCGTATACGGGCGGCCTGCAGGGAACGGGGGATACCAAGAGTCCGCTTTACATCTCGATGGTTTCGCAGATTGTCGTACCGTTGGGCATTTGTTTCGTCATCAAGAGGACGGGCACGCTGGATCCGATCGATATCTGGCTGGCGATCCTGGCGGGCCATGTGACGCGATGTGTGTTGAGTGTATTGCGATTCCGGCAAGGCCGTTGGCGCGGCATTCGGGTGACGGTCGCGGGGTCAACGCACTAGTCAGCCACCCCCAGTCGCTTCGTCGTCCCGATAATCGCGCGCGCGTTGTCGACCTGTCCCCAGGTATTCCAGAGCAACACGCCGCGCACCTTCCCGTCTTTCAGATAGTAGATCACGCCCTCCTTGAAACGCTCTTTCCACACTGCCTGAGTCTCGAGCCGCGGATCGAGCTCACCGACGGCCTCATAGCCGAGCGCGAACAGATCAGAATAGAAGAAGGGCAGGTGCGTGTAGGGCGAGCCTTTGCCGGCCATCGAGCGGCCGGCCGCGGCGCCCATGGTGTTGGCGTTGTCCTCGTGCTCGACCCGCATGCGAATGCCGAGGGCCGGGTTGAAGAAGTTCGCCACGTCGCCGGCGGCGAACACGTCGGGGGCGCTGGTTTGGAGCAAGTCATCCACGACGATGCCGTTCTCGACGCGAATTCCCGCCTGCTCGGCGAGTTCGACATTTGGTTGAATGCCCAGACCGGCGACGACTGCGTTCGCCGGGACCTCTTTGCCGTGCGTCGTTTTCACGAGCAGCTTGCCTGCGCCTTGTTGGAGGTCGGCCAGGCCTTCGCCGGTGCGGACATCCACGCCCTGCTCGCGGTAGTAATCGACGAGAAATTTCGAGAGGTCGGGCGGAAAGACGCGCGCGCTGATTCCGTCTTCCGGCACGATCATCGTCACGGCGCAGCCGACGGTCCTCAGTGCCGCGGCGACTTCGGAGCCGATAAAGCCGCCGCCGAGGACGACGAAGCTCAGCTTCTCATTCGCGAGCGCGCGCAGTCGGGTGTAGTCGTCGAAGGTGCGGTAGTAAATGATCTGGCTGGTCTGCAGCGGCAGGCGCCGTGGGGTGCCGCCGGTTGCGAGCAACAGTTTTTCGTAAGACAGGACATTGCCGCGATCGTCGGTGACGGTCTTCTGTCTGGTGTTGATCGCGGTTGCGCGGCGGCCCAGGCGCAGATCGATGCCGAGCGTGTCTGTACCGCGCCAGACTGTCTTGGCGGGATCGTCTCCCTTCCAGAGTCCTTTGGACAGCGGAGGCCGATTGTACGGAGGATGGGTCTCGGCCGAGAGGACTCCGATGCTGCCCTTGGGATCCGATTCGCGGATCGCACGCGCCGCCGCGTCCGCCGTCATACCGCCGCCGACGATCAGGTACTTGGACGACGTCATGCGGCGCTATCGATCTCGAACGCGCACCGCGGGTGGTCACCGCGCTGGCAGCATTCCTTTACCGGACCTCCGACGACTTCTTGCACGAGCGCCTTGCCCAGCTCGCACATCTCCGCGTGACCGGACGTGACGGCGGACAGCGGGCATCCGTATCCCTGCAAACGCCAGCCGGCCGGGGTCTGCTGGACCTCGACGTCAGCGCCGAGACTTTGGAAGACGGCTGCAGCCGATTCCATCTTCTGTTTCGCACTGGCGCCCTTGTGAGCGCCGGCAGCGGCCTGCGCGCCCACGGCGCGCAACAGCGCGATCGCGCGGTCCCGTCCTTCGGTGTGCACGATTTCTCCCACGAGTTTGCTCAGGACGATCGCGTACGCCTTCGGAAACAGCTCTTCGCCTTCGCGAGTGAGGCCATAGACGCGCGCGGGCTTGCCGCCGGTGTCCCGCTGGGTACCGACCTGGGCTACGATCCCGTCCCGGTGCAGGGCGGCGATGTGCATCCGGACGGCGTTGTCGGTCAGGCCGAGAGCTTCCGCGAGCGTGGTGACGGTGTGGCGAGAGCGCCGCAGCAGGCTCAACAGGCGTAGTTGGGTTTCGCCGATAAGGCGTTCGAGCCAGTTGGACATGGGACCAGAATAGCTGGAAATCATTGATTTGTCTAGTAATCACAGCAAATACTTGACAAAGTGGTATTACCTCGGCACTATCCTGGTCCATTCCGATTTGGACCACTTTTTTAGGGAGGATTTGTGCCCCGTCCCACGCATCCGCTGCTCGTTGCCGTAAGCCTGGCGATCGCCAGCTCGTTACATGCTCAGAACGCCGCATCCCCGGACCTATCAGATCCTGAGGTCGCACATGTCGCCGTGACGGCGAATAGCATCGACATCGACATGGCGAAGTTCGCACAGACGCGGACGACGAACGGCGCGGTCAAGCAGTTCGCCGCTACGATGATTACGGACCATACCGCGGTGAACGAACAGGCCGCTGCGCTCGCGAAGAAGCTCGGCGTGACTCCCGCCGACAACGCCGTCAGCCAGTCGCTCGAAGACGGGGCCAAGCAGGCGCGCGCCGCCCTCGAGCCGCTGCACGGGAAAGCATTCGACCGTGCGTACATAGATCGCGAAGTCGCGTATCACCAGGCCGTACTCGACGCCATCGACAAGCTGCTGATCCCCACGACCGAGAACGCCGACCTCAGGCAGTTGTTGACCGCCGTGCGGCCGGCCGTCGCGACGCATCTCGAGCATGCCAAGCACCTCCGCATAGAGTTGGGCGGAACTCCGCGGGCCAGTAAATGATCGTTTGGTTGTTCTTGCTGCTCGGCTTTGGCAGAGTGCCGCAGACGCACACGGTAGAGATCCGCGGGATGGAGTTTCATCCCGCGGCGCTCACCGCGGCGGTCGGTGACACGGTCGTCTGGATCAATCGCGATATCGTGCCTCATACCGCGACCGCCAAGGGCTCGGCCGGCTGGGACACGGGCTCGTTGGTGGCCTCGCAGTCGGGACGGTACGTGGTCCGGCACAATGGTGTGCTGCATTATGCCTGCACATTTCATCCGACCATGCACGGCACGTTGACCGTGCGATAACCCCGTCGCGCTGCCGTAGGCAGCCCCACATTCCGGCCCGCATGCAACATCCGAACCCAGGAGGCTTACACGGCGGGGCGGAGCGATTCTACCAGGGCGGCGGGTTTCATTTGTGACTCAACGAGTAAACGTACGCCGCAACGGCCTGAAGCTGGCGATCGGTGAGCGTGTGTTCGAATGGCGGCATGGGCAACGGGTGTTGCGCGGGGTGCTGGACACCCTGGATGACCGTGCCCTTGATGAAGCCAATGCTGCCGTCTCCATGGATCCAGCTTCGGTCGGCCAGCGAGGGCGCCGCTGCAGTCCCTGCGCCGTTCCGACCGTGGCAGGTCGCGCAGATGCCCTCGCCCGCGCGGCCGTTGAATACACTGTCTCCGAGCGCGATCTCCTTCGGCGTGATGATGCCCGAATCCATCGCTGCAGCGGTGTTGGGACTGCCGGGTGGCGCGGGCGAGGGCGGCGGCACGACGCGTGTCGAGTCCATCTGCCGTCCTAAGTGGCCCTGGCTGCACGCAATGAACAAGAGAGCCGCGCAGAGGGCGGCGCGTGTCACCGTTCGTCCTTCTTGCAGTCGCTCCAGCAGGGCGGGGTCGTCAGGTCCACGCGCCAGATGGGACCCGAGTAGAGAGGGCCTTCGAACCGCAGGAACGCGGGCGCCCCCTCGGTCATGATCCAGAGGTGACTGTCGGGTGGTGTTTGATGCTTGATCGCCGCGCCGATGCGCTGCACAAAGTTGAGTTTGGGCTTCAGCGTAAACCGGGTGATGCCTGGTTCGGCGGCGGCCCCGCCCGGGACGAAGGCGAGTGGAACGACCAGCGGCTTGGGTGTGAACGCGACGATGTGGACGGTCCGGCCGGCTTCCCGGTCGACGTTCTTTCCGATGATGGGAATCAGACCGTTGTAGGTATCGCTGGGAAGATCGAGCTTGCCGGTGTAGCGCTTCTCCTTCCCGTCGTCATGTGAGATCGTCGTGACGACGTACGCGCCGTCCTGCGAGAAACTCGCGTCGAGATCTTGCGCAAATGCCTTGCCGCGCTGCACGAGATGATACGATTCGAGCCGAAAGACCTGGTGCTGGCTGAATGTGACGGTTTCCTGGAAAAACGAGCTGTCCCCGAACCGGAACACGAGCTCGCTTTTTATATCGGAGTCGCGCGGTACCTGCAGCAGATCGCCGCGCGCGATCCGCTCACCCGACTGCGTGTGCAGCTCGAGAAAACCGTGGAGCGTTCCTTCCGCCCAGCGTACGCCGACGGCCGCCGGGCCGGGAGGGTCCGATCCAGCAAACAGCGCGGCCAGAGGGAGCAGCCAGTGGAGGCGCATACCACCGTCATACACCGAGCCTTGAAGACCGGCGTGGAATTAATCCGTCGCGCGGATTCGCCGGGCACGGTCCCACAGGGCGGCGACCCCGAGCTGCCGCGCGAGTTCCTCGAATTCCGGCGTGGGACCGTGCCACCGCAGGTCCTCGATGGTCGAGAAGACGGGTACGTCGGTTCGCAGCGTGGCGAGCGTGCGAAACAGCACCGCGAGCGCGCGATGCGCTTCGAGCGCGGCGGCGAGCCGCGCGGCGCCACGTACCGGCAGCTCCCATTGCTTGCAGTCGGCGGGGATTTTTTCGAGATGACGGTAGCGACCGAGCAGGGCACCTGACGCCTTCTCGCCCCAACCTGGAACGCCGGGGAAGCCATCGGCCGAATCGCCGACGAGCGCGAGGTAATCGGGAATCGATTCCGGCCCCACACCGAAGCGTGCGACCACGCCGGGCTCGTCGCGCGTCTCCCGCTTGCGCCGGTCGAACTGCACGACGCGCTGCCCACGCACGCACTGACTGAGATCTTTGTCGGGCGTACAGATGATCACTTGCTCGACCGCAGACGACTCGGCGGCCTTCTGCGCGGCGGCCGCGAGCGCATCGTCGGCCTCGAATTCCACCATCGCCCAGACCGTGACGCCCAGAGCGCGCAGCGCGTCCTCGAGCGGGTGAAACTGCGCCAGCAGCTCGGGCTCGATCCCGGCGCTCGTCTTGTAGCCCGCCCACAGGTCGTTGCGAAACGACTCGATGACATGATCCGTCGCGACGCCGAGGTGTGTCGTGCCGCCTTCCAGCATGCCGAGGACCGAGCCCAGCACGCCGATGATCGCGCCGACTTCGTTTCCCCGGCTGTCGCTCTGGCGGGGCACGGCAAAGAAATGCCGGAACAGCTCGTAGGTGCCGTCGAGGAGATGAACTTTCAAGCCTTGAGGTGTCCGAACAAATCCGCGCGCACAGCCGGGTCGCGGAGCTTCCACACGACGCCGTCGGTGAAGTAGTGGTGGATATTGAAGAAGGTGCTGATCGCGAATCCCACGACTTGCCCCGGCCGCGACCCCAGCCAGTCGGTCACCACGGCCATCGCGCCGAGCGGCAGCAGAATCGATGCGACGATCGAGCCGACCACGAGCAAGATCAGATAGAGCATGATCTGGAATGCGACGAGCTGACCGGCCCCGACCGTCCGGCGGGTACGATTGACCTCGACGCGGAACGGGAAGATCAGATACTGCAGCGCGTGCGCGATCTGGACGATGAACAGGGCGGGCAGTCCCACGCGTGCCATGGCGGCATACCATACGAAGATCGCGATCCACGGAATCCAGGCGCGCAGCGGCGCGATCCGGCCCGTGCGTGACTTGTGCATCGCAAACCCGGCGAGGCCCATCGCCAGTGCGATACTCGTGAGCACGCTGAGCCCGGTATACAGCGGCGTCAAATCGACAAAATGATGGTAGCCGAGATAAAAGAACCAGACGACATGCCACGCCGCGAGAATGTAGAGCGAGCTGCGCACAAGCCGCCGCTCGGTCGTGTTGAAGGGATTGCCGTCCAGATGCGTGAAGGTCGCCACCATTCCCCACGCCTGGCTCGTGTAATGCCAAGCGAGATACGAGCTCGAGATGGTGAGCAGGGCGGAAACGGGAATGTCGGTCCAGCGGCTCGCGATCACCGAGCCGACGCACGCCACGAGCAGCAGCGAGGGAACGTACAGCGCCGCCCACGGGTGCGCGCGAATGCTCGCGCGCGTGCGGTAGACCATGCGATACGACGCGAGAAAGTGCGGCATGTTCACCAGCGCACCGATCCACGCCTGCACGCCGGCGGTCAGCAGCAGGACGTCGGTGCGGCCGAGCACGAGGAGCGGCACGAGGACGAGCAGCGACAATCCGCCGGTCGCGAGCGCGTCCACGAACGGCGAAATGATCGCGGGGACGGCGCGAGTCTGGGTGACAGGACGGGGACGGGCAGCGGCGACCAGATGCGTCTCCAGCTAGATCAGAGATTCGATGGGCAGATGCGAGAACAACTTGGCTCCGAGAGGGCGCCAAAAGCCAGCCCCCGGCTCGTCGGTATAGCCCCCCGTCCAATGCAGTCCTCCGTTGGGCCCGCGCGTCACCTCATACGAGGCTTGCGGGCTCGCCCAGCGGGTGAACAGCGCCGCCACCTCGGCCGCGAGCTCCGGGCTGTGGATGAGCACCCCGACCTCCGTATTCTGCGCGAGCGAGCGCGGATCGATGTTCGGGGATCCAATGAACACGGATGTCTGATCGAACACGAACGCCTTGCCGTGCAGACTCGCTCGAGACGACCCGACCATCGCCTTCGACGCGCGCGGCCCCCTGGCTCCAACCGCCTCGGGCCGCAGCTCGAATAGCCGCACGCCGCGATCGAGCAGGGGCCGCCGGTACTTCATGTAGCCCGCGTGCGCCAGCCAGACGTCGGTCGCGGCGAGTGAATTGGTCAGAACGCGCACGCTGACCCCTTCTTGCCGGCGATCGCTGAAGAACTCGACTCCAAGCGATCCCGGCACGAAGTACGGCGACACCACGAGCAGATCGGAGCGTGTCGCACGGCCGTAGGGAGAGATCTGCGCGCCCAGATACGCGTCGCTTTCGGTTCCGACCGGCTGCGCCAGCTTTTCGGGAGGATCGGCGACGACACGGCCGGCGGCCCAATGCATGTGGAGGTCGTCGGTCCGCAGGTCGCGCGCGAGCTCCGATTCGACGAGCGACCGCGAGTACGGCGACTCGCTCAAGGCGTCGCAGCGGTCGCGCAAACGGGCGCGCGCGGTCGGGAAGAATGCGGGATCGGGTGCGAACTTGCCGAGTTTCGAGATCGGCACTGCAAACGGGCTGTTCCAGTATGCCTCGAAGCTCGCGACCGCGTGACGTCCGATCGGACCCGCGCCGAGGACGTCGACGTCCTGGAAATCAAGCTCACCCATGCTGAAGTACTCATCGCCGATATTGCGGCCGCCCACGATCGTCGCGATCCCATCGGCGACGAACAGCTTGTTGTGCATGCGGCGGTTGACGCGCGTAAAATTCGTCAGCAGCTCGGCAACGCGCCGCAGTCCCGAACGATGCGTGTAGGGATTGAAGAGCCGCACGTCGATGTTGGGGTGGGCATCGAGTCCTGCGACTGACTCATCCTTCTTATCCAGCGTGCCCCAGTCGTCGAGCAATACCCGTACGCGCACACCGCGATCGGCCGCGGCGATGAGTCGCTCGACGAGGAGCGATCCGGCGTTATCGGGATGGAAGATGTAGTACTGCAGATCGAGCGTACGCTCGGCCAGCTCGATCAGGACGGCTCGCGCGACGAAGGCGTCGATCCCGGTGGGCAGGAGCCGAAACGCCGAGCGCTCTTCTCCTGGTACCGCATTCGCTGCGACGCGCGGCGCGATCCACCGGTCGAGCCGCGCCAAGCTACTTCAGGGCAACGGCGCTGAGAGTGCCTGTTGACTGGGCGATGTACAGGATGCCCTGGCTGCTGATCGAGAGCCGGCCACCCGCCGGGTAGTTCCAGACGGCGGCACGTCCCTGCAAATCGAGCGCATAGGTATGCGAGCTCGTACTCACGAACAGCAGGTTGTCGGTCAGGGCGAGCGCCGGCACGACCTGGCCGGCTCCCGGGGGCAGGATCCAGCTCCAGAGCAGTGCGCCGTCGGTTACCGCGCGGGCTTCGATCATGTTGCCGTTCAGAACATACAGCGTGCTGCCGCTAACGGACACCATCCCTTGATACGAGGAGGAGAGCTGCCAGCGAACGTTGTGCGCGACGAGGTCGAACGTGATGAGACGGTTGTCGTGTGCGGCGATCAGATAGTCGGTGCCGCTCAAGACGGGCGCCGTATTCATCGTCCACCCGTTCCAGGAGAAGTTCGAATCGGGGATCTCGTACAACAACGCGCCGGTGCCGGCGCTATTCGCCGTGACCTTGGGCGAGTTCGAGCCGGTGTAGCTGTACACCACGGTGTCCCGCATCGCGGGCGTCCAGCCGTCGTAGAAGTTCGTTTGGAAGAACCAGTCACTCGCGCCGGTCGTCGCGTCGTAGCGGTACATCCCGCCGACGTCGCCGCCGGCGAAGTACACGGCATCAGCGGTCACGATCGGGGCGTAGTAGCGTTGCCATTGACACGCATACTGGTTCCGGAACACGCGCGTGCCGGCCGCGGCGTCGAATGCGTACAGAAACGCATCGGTGTGGCCGCTCGTGGTGACGTAGACGCGTCCGTTACCGACGGCGGGCTGATGCACGCCATGGATCGGACCGAAATCGACGGACCACAGTAGCTCGCCGGTGAGGCTGTTCAAGCCGGCGAGGATCTGCGTGCCGAAGTAACTCTCGGTTGCGGCGAACACGCGGCCGCCACTCGCTACAGCCGGGCTGAGCGCCGTTCCCGCGGCCACGACTTTCGTCCAGAGGGTGTGGAACGTGCGAGGATCGGCAGTCGCGTTGATGTGTCCGGTCCGCTGAGGATCGGCCTGGAAGGTCGTCCAATCTGTCGCGCCCGTCCACGATCCCGTCGGTGCAGGAACCACGGTGAGATTCACGAAGCCATCCAGCCCCTCACGGCTGGCCGTGATCTTTACCGCGCCCGCACTCTGGCCGACGACCACGCCGTCTGCCGTCACCGTCGCGACCGTTTCGTTCGAGCTGCTCCATGTTACCGGCCGGCGCGTGCGAGCGAGCGTGTCGCCATTGGCCGCCTTGAGCGTGAAACTCAGCGACAGGGAATCATCCGGTGCGTAGAGCGCGTCGAACCCGCCAGTGCTGACGGTGATCTGCGCGACCGCGCGCGGCATCACGCGCAGCGCCACGGAGTCCGATCGGTCTCCGCTCGTTGCCTTGATCCACGCCCTGCCGGTCCATACTCCCGTCACGACGCCGGCATTCGATACCGTCGCGACCGCTGCATCGGAGCTCGTCCAGGTGAAGGAGCGGCCGGACAGCGTGTCGCCCGCCGCAGTCAACGCGACAGCTCTCAGAACGCGAGTGGATCCGTCCTCGATGACGGTGTCGCCCAGCACTTCGATCCTGACGGATGCGATGGTGGCCGGTCCGGCAGCGCTTTCGCCGCAGCTCGACGTCACCAACAGTACCCCGCAAAGAACTAAGCCCCAGCGACGTGGCATAATGGGCGTTAAGCTAGTAAGCGGTCCCAGCGCAAGGAACCGAGGGGCGCCCAAAAGGTCATAATCAGACACAGCGGAGCCCCCCTGTTTCCTTTGGCGACATTGAGAGGTCTTGGGTAGACACATCCCTTTTGGAGGCAGCCATGAAGACCGTTAGCCTGATGATCACAGCAATGTGCCTCGTCGCCGCGCCGCTCGCGGCGCAGCAAGACACGACCACCCACGCCCGACATCCGGGCCCCCGGGGCATGATGGGCCCGCGCGGGCAGGATATGATGGCGATGATGCGGGAGATGATGGAGCCCCTCATGGCCGTCATGGCCTACACCCCAGACGCGCTGCTGTACCGCCGCGATTCCTTGAAGCTCACCAGCGATCAAGTCACCAAGCTCACCGCCATCCGCGACGCCGCCAAGCCCGGGCACGATGCCGCGGTGGCCGATTTCAAGACGCACGCCGGCGCCGTTTCGAGCGCATTCCAGGGGGCCTCGCCCGACACGAGCGCGATCCGGCCGCACTTTGAAGAGGCGCACGCGGCGATGGGCAAGGCGCATTGGGCCGCGCTTTCAGCCGCGGCGCAGGCCAAAGCCGTCCTGACCGATGCCCAGCGCAAGAGGGTGGATGCAGCGGTCACGAAAATGATGAAGCGCGAACACATGTAGTATTCCCGGCCGCGACAACCAGAGGTAAGATGAGCGCTCATGCGAACGCCTCTGGTCGTCGCGGTGGGGTTCCTCGCCGCGAGCGCAACGGCTCTGCTCGCCCATGATCTCTTTCTAAAGCTCGAGTCATACTTTATCCCGCCGAACACCCCGGTCACGGTGGCGGTACTCAACGGAAGCTTCTCGGCCAGCGAAGGCGCGGTGACGCCGGATCGGTTGCGCGACTTGAGTCTGGCAGGTCCGGAACGGCGGGTGGCGCTGTCACGTGACGGCTGGCGCGTGCAAGGCGACACGACGTGGCTGACGCTCACCACCGGCGGGGCCGGCACCTATGTCGTCGGCGCGTCGCTGTTCCCGCGCGAGATCACTTTGACTGCGGCACAATTCAACGACTATCTGAAAGAGGACGGCATTCCGGATGTGCTGGACGCGCGAGCGCGGGACGGCGAGCTGAACAAGGACGCCCGCGAGCGCTACCAGAAACATGTCAAAGCCGTTTTCCAGGTTGGCACCGCGCGGAGCACCGCATACGGGACCGTGTTCGGATATCCGGCCGAGCTTGTGCCGGTCACCAATCCCTATGCGGCCGGCGTGGGAGACACGCTGGCGTTCCGCGCCCTCGTGGATGGCCGACCCGCGGTCGATCAGCTCGTCATCGCCGGCGGCGAGCAGGATGGCAAGGCGCGTGACGAAGTGCGCGCGCGAAGCGATTCCACGGGTGTCGCCCGATTCGCCATCACTGGGCCGGGGAAGTGGTACATCAAGTTTATCCGGATGGTGCCCGTGCGCGGCGACAGCGTGAACTACGAATCGAAGTGGGCGACGTTGACCTTCCAGGTACGGTGACATGGAAACCTCCGCACACGCGCTGCTTTCACGCTGGGAGACGTTTTACTTCCTCGTCGGCTCATCGGGGGCGGCGCTCACCGGGCTCATGTTCATCGTGATCACCCTGGTGATGGACACACGACTGCCGCGCTCGCTGGACACGGTGAACGCGTTTGCGACGCCCAACGTCCTTCATTTCGCCGTGGTGTTCCTGTTGTCGGCCGTGCTCACTGCGCCGTGGCAGGGCGATCGCAGTCCGGCGCACGTACTCGGTGCGATCGCGCTCGCCGGCGTCGTGTATGTGCTGATCGTACTGCGACGCATGCGGCGCCAGGACGGCTACAAGCCAGTGCTGGAGGATTGGACCTGGCATCTGCTTCTTCCGATGGCCGCATATGCGATGCTGTTCGTGGGTGCCGCAGGGCTCTCGCATGACCAGGAATGGTCGTTGTTTCTGATCGGTGCCGTCGCCTTGCTGCTCTTGTTCATCGGGATTCACAACGCGTGGGATACGGTCACCTACATGGTGCTGAATCGGAATGATGGGCTGCCGGACCAGGAGAAGCCGAAATGATCCACCGCCGCGAGCTGCTCCGCCGTCAGGTCCCAGGCCGCATTGCAGAATTGAACGCCACGTTCCGGGAGGGCGCGGCACGCGTCCCCGGTGTTACGTTGCACACGCCCCGCGATCCGGCGTTGTCCGGCGGGATCTCCTGCTTCGAAGTGCGGGGCATGGCGCCGGGACAGGTGGTCGCCCGGCTTGCGGAAAAGAAGATCCGGACGACAACATCTCCGTATAAGGTCACCTACGCCCGCGTGTCCGCGGGCATCATGAACAAACCGGAAGAAATCGATTTGGTCCTGCGGGAAATCAGAGCCCTGACTTAGAGGAGGGGAGTGTGCAGGCACAGAGCTACGATGCCATCGTGGTTGGCTCCGGCATCTCCGGCGGCTGGGCGGCGAAGGAATTGACGGAGAAGGGTCTTCGTGTCCTGCTGCTCGAGCGCGGCAAGAACATCGAGCACATCAAAGACTATGTGAACGCCACCAAGGGGCCGTGGCAGTATCCGCATCGGGGCGGGCGCACGAGAGCGATGGAAGACGCGTATCCGGTGCTCAAGCGCGACTATCCGCTGAACGAGAAGAACCTGGACTGGTGGGCCTCGGATCAGGAATCGCCGTACACCGAAGTGAAGCGGTTCGACTGGTATCGCGGCTATCACGTCGGCGGCCGGTCGCTGATGTGGGGCCGGGTCAGTCTGCGCTGGAGCGACTTCGACTTCGAGGCGAACGCGAAAGACGGCATCGCGATCGATTGGCCGATTCGCTACGCCGACATCGCGCCCTGGTACGACTACGTCGAACGCCATGCCGGCATCGCGGGCTCGCGCGAAGGCCTGGCGCAACTGCCGGACGGCCAGTTCCAGCCGCCCATGCCTCTCAACTGTGGTGAAGAGCTGATCGCCGGCCGACTGAAGGACAAGTTCGACGGCAAGCGGCGGATCATTCCGGGCCGCACGGCGAATCTCACCCAGCCGCGGCCGGGTCGAGCGCCGTGCCAATACCGCAACGCCTGCTGGCTCGGCTGTCCGTTCGGCGGCTACTTCAGCACGCAGTCGTCCACGTTGCCGGCGGCGATGGCAACCGGTCGGCTGACCCTGCGGCCGTTCGCAATCGTCAGCGAAGTGCTCTACGACAAGAACACGAAGCGCGCGACGGGCGTGCGCGTGCTCGACGCGATGACGAATCAGTGGAACGACTATTCCGCAAAGATCATTTTCCTGTGCGCATCCACGCTGAACTCGACGTGGCTGCTGATGCGCTCCGCAACCGATATGTGGCCGGGCGGCCTCGGCTCGAGCTCGGACGCGCTCGGCCGAAACCTGATGGACCATCATTTCCGCGTCGGCGCCTCGGGCACGATTGAAGGCCTGAACGACAAGTACTATCACGGTCGCCGGCCGACCGGATTTTACATTCCCCGCTACCGCAACCTCTTCGGCGAGAAGCGCGATTATCTGCGCGGGTTCGGCTACCAGGGCGGCGCGAGTCGCTCGGGCTGGTCGCGCGGCGTCGCTGAGCTCGGGGTGGGCGGCACGTTCAAAGACCTCATGGCGCAGCCGGGGGATTGGAGCATCGGCGGCACGGCATTCGGCGAGATGTTGCCGAATCCAGCCAACCGCGTGACGCTGGACCAGACCAAAAAGGACAAGTGGGGCATGCCGGTGCTGGCGATCGACTGCGCGACCGGCGAGAACGAGGCGCGGATGCGCAAGGACATGATGAACGACATGGCCGAGATGCTCGAAGCGTCGGGCGTGAAGAGCGTGAACACGTACGACGGCGGCTACTGGCCGGGCATGGGCATCCACGAGATGGGTACGGCACGGATGGGAAAGGATCCCAAGACGTCTGTCCTCAACTCCCACAATCAGGTTTGGGATGCGCCGAACGTGTTCGTGACCGACGGGTCGCAAATGGTATCCACCAACTGCGTCAATCCATCACTCACCTACATGGCGATGACAGCGCGCGCGGCGGATTTTGCCGTGAGCGAGCTGAAGCGCCGGAACCTCTAGGATTCGGGATCAAGGAGCCGGAAGCCAACCATGGACATATCCAAACATGTTGATATGACGGCCTCACCCCCTGACTCCCACTCCCCTTCGCCTGCCGGCTCAGGGCAGGCTATTCCGGAAACGGGGAACACCGGGATCGACCGCCGCGAAGCGATAAAACGCGTGTCCATGCTTCTGGGCGGGCTCGCGTTCGCGGGGACTGGCCTTTTAAACGCGGTGGAAAACGCTCACGGCCGAGCCGCGCGGGTCACGGCGACTCGTGCACAGGTCGGGGCGTTCACGGCGCAGGACATCGCGCTGCTCGATGAGGTGGCAGATACGATTCTGCCCGATACTAAGACACCGGGCGCCAAGGCGGCACACACCGGTGCGTTCATGGCCCTGATGGTGACCGACACGTATGACGATCAGCAGCAGGCGACCTTCCGGGACGGGCTCCAGAAGGTGAATGCCGCGACTTTCATGACCAAGACGCCGGCCGAGCGGCTCGCGTTCCTCGAACAGCTGGACAAGGACGCGAAGGCGTACATGGACACGCGGGCCCGCGGCGCGCCGTCGCATTATTTCCGGCAAATCAAGGAGCTGACGCTGCTCGGCTATTTCACGTCGGAGATCGGTTGCACGCAGGCGATGCGGTACGAGGAGACGCCGGGCCGGTTCGAGCCGTGCGTCCCGTATACGCCGGGTGAGACCGCGTGGGCAGGACACGCCTAAAGATTTGGGCCGCCGGGCTCGCCGTGCTGGCCGCGTGCCAGTCCGAGCCCAGCGGTCCGGTTTCGTTGCCGCTCGCGGATGCGGCCTCGATTCATTTGTTCGCTACCAATGGCGATGATTGGACATCACATGTTCCGCTGACAACAGGTTACACCGCGCGGATCGCTGTAAAGCTCTACACGGCGTCCGGTCGCGAAATTACCCCGCCGCTGCATCCGCTCGATATGAGTTTCAGCTTTGCGCCCGCCACGCTGGCAGCCGCAACGGTCGCCGATAGCGCGCTGTTGTTGTTCGATATCACCCCACATGATCCACCGGGCGCCGACGGCGGTGTGACCGTCGAGCTCACGGAGCCGTTGAGCGGCACGACGAAGTCATTCGGGCAGTTCTATGTGCTGGTCCATCCTGCCACCGCCTCTCGGTGATGCGAACTCCCGGTGTGGTCTGTCTTGCGATGCTCTTCGCACAAACCGTCCTCGCACAGCACCACGAGATGCATACGATGTCGAAATCGGGGTGGCAGGCAGCCTTTGCCGGAACGGCGTTCGTGCAGTACGTGCAGACATTCGACACGCGCGGTGCGTACCAGTTCGGCAGCGTCAATCGCGTAATGCTGCACGCGACCGGGCCGGGTGCAGGTGGGACCGTTGGCCTCCACGTGATGGGAAGCGCCGAGCTGCTGACGTTGGGTGCACGCGGCGCGCCGCAACTCCTGCAGGCTGCCTTCCACGCCAATGGCGAGATGGTGACCGATCACGTGCATCCGTCGCCGTGGCTGATGGAGCTCGCCGGATCCTACGACGCCGTATTATCGGAGGATCTCGCCGTCTCGTTCTACGCCGCGGCCATCGGCGAACCGGTGCTCGGCCCGCCAGTGTATTTGCACCGCGCGTCGGCCACAGCGAATCCCGTCGTGCCCCTCGGCCATCATTTGCAGGACGATACCCATTCGAGCTACGGGGTCCTGTCCTACGGCATGCGCTGGCCGGGCCTGCAGCTCGAGCTCTCCGCGTTCAACGATCGTCAGCCCGAAGAGGTGGGTCCGGTTTTCTACTATGACGGGGCCCGGCTCGATGCGTCCGCGGGTCGCGCGACGATCAGCGCCGGGAAGGGATGGAGTCTCTTCGGGACATATGGCTACATGCCGGCGACGACCGGCGGCCACGCGCACGATGCGCAGCACCGGATCGGCGTCGGCGCTCTGCGCGATGCGAAACCTTGGTCACTCAGCATCGTGTACGCCGCGAACAACCCTGTTGGCGCCGCCGGCCCGCGTCACAGCCTGTTGGCGGAAGGTCAGTGGGAGGGGGCCGACCGATCAGCCCTTTACTTCCGGGTCGAGTACGTGCAGCGCACGGCGGAGGAGCTGGCGCTGGTCGGGTCGATCAGCGCGATTCAGGACATCGAGTCGATGCAGGTCGGATACAGCCGAGCCTTGGCGTCGCGCGGCACGGTCGTGGGCCGGCTCGGCGCTCACATAACGGTGGATCTCGTAGGCTTGCAGCTCGAGCCGTTTTATGGGATGGCCACGCCTTTCGGAATCGCCGTGTACGGCGAGCTTACGGCGCCTTGAGAGAAGCCTCGCTGCGACGGCTGCGGACGTGAAGCATCGGCACGACAATTCCGCTTGCTGTGCCCATCACCGCTCCCACGATCACGTCGCTCGGAAAGTGTCGTCCATCCGCGACCCGCTCGAAGGCGACGCTGCTCCCCACGCCCAGCGCAACCAGCCAGGGCCAATACTTCTCACCGTGACGCAACCGCATCGTCATGGCCGCGGCCGAGAGGGCAGCGAATGTCAGTGACGTGTGGCCGGAATAGAACGACCGGTACCCGCCGGGCTTGTTGATGAGATTCGGATCACCCGCGTACGTCCGAGGCAGCGGGCGCTGCACGATGAACTTTGCGGCGGTTGCCAGTGCTCCGTTCACCAGCAATGTCTGCGCAAATATCGCCGCGTCCTCGCGGAAGACGTTTTGATCACGTACCGCAAATGCGTCGAAGGCCAGCGGCAGAATCGTCACCATGCCGGCGGTGAGATCGCTCAGCTGCCGGGCGAAATCGTTCTGGTTGCCGATCGCGCCGCGGTCGAAGCTGTTTACCTCGGCGGGATTGCAGGGGCATCTCGGCGTGATCAAGTGGTCCGCGAAGACATAGGGCAGGGTGACCGCGAGGGCGGCGGTAATCGTCACCGGGATATCGATCTTCGGAGTCACCTGATAGATCGATCCTGGTCGCTGTGTTTGCACGAGCGACAGGAGCAATGGGAGCAGGATCGGCATTGCCCCAATACCCCGCTCAGCCGCTAACGGGCGCTGACCTGCACCGCTACGGTCGACGCATTGTTGCCTCAGCAGTGCTCCCACCTGGAGCAGTGGCCTGAGCCGGACTTTTGCGCGTAGGTGCCTTTACACTTTCTATACTCCGACGCGCCGATTCCAAACTCCAGCTTGAGGTCCCGCCCCGCCAAAATAGGCGCGTGGACCTTGTCATGGTTGGGATCGCATTCGCATTCTTTGTCCTGACTGTCGCGCTCATTCGGCTGTGCGACGGCCTCATGAGAGAACACCAGTGACCGCGACCTATTGGATCGCCGGACTGCTCGCGCTCGCGCTGCTGGCCTACCTGTTCTTTGCACTCCTCAAGCCAGAGCGCTGGTCATGACCGCCAACGGCTGGCTCCAAATCGCCATTTACCTGGTGGCGCTCCTGGCGTTGGCGGTGCCACTCGGTGCGTACATGGCTCGCATTTACGATGGCGAGCGAGTTTGGCTCTCGCGGATCTTTGGGCCACTCGAGCGGGCTCTCTACCGCCTAGCCGGCATCCGCGCCGAGCAGGAGATGTCGTGGCGCCCATACGCCGGGGCGCTGCTGCTCTTCAGCGCAGCGAGCTTCGTCGTGGTCTACGCGCTCCAGCGGCTGCAGGGGTTGCTGCCGCTGAATCCGGCGGCGCTCGGCAGCGTGACTAGCCACCTCGCCTTCAATACGGCGGTGAGCTTTGCGACGAACACGAACTGGCAATCGTACGGGGGCGAAACGACCCTGAGCTACCTGACCCAGATGGTCGGCTCACGGTACAGAACTTCGTTTCGGCGGCCGTGGGAATGGCGGTGCTGGCGGCTCTCGCGCGCGCCTTTGCACGGCGCGAGACGCGAACTATCGGGAATTTTTGGGTGGACCTGACCCGTAGCACGCTCTACATCCTCCTGCCGCTGTCGTTCATCCTCGCGCTAGTGCTGGTGTCGCAGGGCGTCGTCCAGACGTTCGCCGGGCCGGCGCACGCGACACTTGTCGATCCTGCGAACTGCGAGCGATAGCGTGCTCACGGCGCAGACGATTGCCGTCGGTTCAGAAATCCCGATGTCATCCTGCTGGATCTGGGCCTTCCCGATGCGGACGGCATCGATCTCACCCGACGCATTCGCGAATGGTCGGCGACACCGATCATCGTGATTTCGGCGCGCGGTAAGGAGCAGGATAAGATCGCCGCGCTCGACGCCGGGGCTAATGACTATCTCACCAAGCCGTTTGACGTGGGTGAGCTGATGGCACGCCTGCGCGTGGCGCTGCGTCACGCAGCCCGGCCGGCCGGCGCCGCCCCGGACCCCGTCTTCGCCGTCGGCGATCTTCGCGTGGATCTCGTCAAAAGGCAGGTGTTCGTCGGCGCGCGAGAGGTTCACCTCACGCCAACGGAGTATAAGCTGCTCACCCTGATGATTCGGCATGCGGGAAAGGTCCTCACGCATCGACAATTGCTGAAGGATGTGTGGGGCCCGAATGCCGTGGAGCATGCGCATTACGTCCGCGTGTACATGACGCAGCTGCGACGAAAACTGGAAGCCGACGCTACCAGGCCGAAGTACTTGCTGACGGAACCGGGTGTTGGATATCGGCTGCGACCGGAATGAATCGACCACCGGCGGGTGTGATCGGTATCGCCGTCTTCTTTGCGTTCGGGGCAATCATGGCGTCGCTCGCCACGCTCACGCTGCTGATGCCCGCTTCGACCCTCCAGAACATCTGGCGTTTGAACCCGCAAGCGCGTGACGGGCTATTGAGGATGGGTCCTTGGGGAATCGGCCTGATGGGTGTGGAGCATCGTGTCAGCAGCACATTGCGATTCCCGCTATTCATGGTTGTGCTCCCGCATGCCCAACATGGGCGTGATGTTGCCGGCCATGTCATGCCGAGCATGAAGTGGCCGCACACGTACGAATATCATTCCACCGATCGGCGTACGTGACCCATAGAACGGATCGAGCGGCGCGGGCACTGCGTTCAGCGATCCTTGAAACCCGATACCGACTGTCGCCCACCGAGTGCGAGTGACTTCGCGAATGTATCCGACGGATAGTGCGGTGACCGTGAATGTCGACTCCGGTGCGAAGCCTCCGGGTCCCGTCGGCAGCACGAGATCTTCCGCGGTCTTCTGCACAACTTCGAGGCGCCCAAAGAATGTGTTGCGGGGATCCAGGACGGCCTCGGTTTCGGCTACAGCGGAATGCGTCGTCCTTCCAGAGCGCCGGTTGGCACCCCAGATCACCGCCGAAGCGATCTGTCCGTCCATCGCCAATTTCCGACCGTGCAAGACGGAGGCCGTCACACGATGCAGCGATTGCGAAGGATTCAGAGCCTCGGGACTCTTGAGGAAGCCATATCCCGCCGCTATCACCCAGCTCGAATCCAGGTGTGCGGTGAATCGTCCCGAATAGGAATCCAATCGGAGGCGATCGAATCCCCACCGCTGTTCATCCGGTTCGCGACCGTTGAAAACCGAGCCTTCCAGCTTCCAGTGTTGACCAAAGAGACCGGCGGTGAGCACGCCAAAACTGATGTGTGTGGCATCCTGCCAATGGTGAGACAACGGCGCCGCCAGATTGTCCATTGCCGAAGGGCGGTGCATGAAGGCCACGGGACCGAGCGCGGGCTCCCCTGAAGGGGCAGCATACACGGACACGCCGAGGCTGTGTGAGATGGCTCTTTCATACATCACGGCCAACTCCATCCAGAAATCATGCGGATGCTGGCGATCGTGCACTGGTTGGCCGTTGTAGCTCTCGCCGGTTTGGAGCAGCAGCGGATAGCCTCGGTTCGAAAGGGTCGCGGGATCGAGGCTCAGCATCGTTCTTGCCTGAAACCGGCCGCCCCACATGTCACGGCTCGCCATCAGCATCGCCCAATTGAGCGAGCCGAACTGTTCATCTCCCCTTGGGCCACCCTGCTTGTCGTACTGCACGAACACAAATCCATGCAGCATGAGGAGCCACGAGCCGGACATGACGTGTCGGGCGGGCAGAGAAACGGCGTCAGGAATCCACGTGGTACCGGAGCCCATCCGTTCCATCGAAACGCCGAGTGGGTCGATCATCATCGCCATCATCGGCTTGTGGTGAGTCGGTTGTGGCTTCGCATGTTCTGGGTGTTGTGCAACGAGCAGGGATGGCAGAAGCAAGGTCGAAAGGATATAGCGAAACATGAAAGCCCCCAAGTAGAGCAAAGTCTCGAGCGTCGCATGCGAGTGGCCCGCTGCGATGTGTGAACGCCGACAGTTCTCGGGGAGCTAGGCTCTGGGAGGCGGTGCTTCTGGTGCGGTGCTAACTGAGCAGTGTGCGAGGAGAGCGGTGAGAATTTGTCTGGGAGCGGACTGCACTCCCGCCAGAACCTGCGTGGGTCTGGTGAGCCCGATAGTGGCGGAGCAGGAGCTCAGCGCCTGGCAACAGACGGGAATCGCGGAAGTATGGGTGCGGTGATTAGTCGATTCTGAGCGAGCGTGCTGGCCGGCACCGTGGTGCTGGTGGCGTGACGTGGTCTCGATGCGGCATCTGGACTCGTTCGCGACAAAGCCGAGGTGCAGGACGAGAAAGGCGAGTGGCAAGCCGAAAAGACGGGAGGCCTTCACGAAGGGATAGTTAACTGGTAGGCCCTGGAAAGGGAGCCCGCCTCAGAGCGCCTGCCTCAACTCGTCCGCTTCACGCTGCGATTGCCGTTTCGCCGGCGCGGGCACGGCGGCGGGAAAACTCTGCGGTCAACGGGAAGAGGCGCCTACTTCCTGGCGTTTGTGGTGCTCGCGCAGCGGAGCAGGAGTACCAAACCCGCAGGCCCGCCGCTAACTTAGGAGCCGGCCGCCACCGTAGCTCAGCGGTAGAGCTCTCGATTCGTAATCGAGTGGTCGTCGGTTCAATTCCGACCGGTGGCTCTTTCGGCAGGCCTCTTGACACATCCGACCAGAAGTGGAGATTGATGGCTCGCACATGAACGCTTTCGCGCTGCTCCTTAGCCTCGTCCTGCTGCTGGGCCTTACGCTCAGCAGGGGGGTCGCGGCGCGCGCGGAGGTAAGAATCTAGAAGTCGCTCAACAGCAGACAGGTAGCACCGGCGCCGCGAACCAAATCAGGTTCGCGGTCTTTTTTTTTCTCACCGCGGAGGAGAGCCATGGCCAGGGATGTCATCATCTTCGATACGACGCTGCGCGACGGCGAACAGGCGCCCGGGAACGCAATGACACCCGAGATCAAACAGCGACTGGCCCGCCAGCTCGATGCGCTCGGCGTCGACGTGATCGAGGCCGGTTTCCCCGCCGCCTCGCAGGGCGATCTGCGCGGCGTGCAGCTGATCGGCGAAAGCGTGCATCGCCCGATCATCGCCGCGCTGGCGCGCTGCCACGAGCGCGACATCGACGCCGCGGCCGAAGCGCTCCAGCCGGCGCAACGCAAGCGCATCCACGTGTTCATCGCAACCTCCGACCTGCATCTCGAGCAGAAGCTGCGGATCGATCGCGACACCTGCCTGGAGCGCGTGCGCGCCTCCGTGCGCCGCGCCCGCGGCTACACGAGCGATGTCGAGTTCTCGGCCGAGGACGCGACGCGCAGCGACTTCGACTTCCTGTGCCGCGTGATCGCTGTGGCCATCGCCGAAGGGGCCACGACGATCAATCTCCCGGACACGGTCGGCTACACGACGCCGGCCGAATATGCCGCGCTGTTTCGCGCCGTTCCCGAGCGGGTCCCCGAAGCCGCGCCCCTCGTGCTCAGCGCGCACTGCCATGACGACCTCGGCCTCGCCGTCGCCAACTCGCTCGCGGCGATCGAGGCCGGTGCGGGCCAGGTCGAATGCACGATCAACGGCATCGGCGAGCGTGCCGGCAACGCGGCGCTCGAAGAGATCGTGATGGCGGCCCGCATCCGGCCGCAAGTCGCGGCGTTCCAGTGCCACGTGAATACGCGGGAGATCGTGCGGACCAGCCGGCTGCTGTCCCACGAGATCGGCGTCTTCCCGCAGCCCAACAAGGCGATCGTCGGCCGCAACGCGTTCGCGCACGAAGCGGGCATCCACCAGCACGGCGTGCTGCAGAACGGCCTGACCTACGAGATCATCGAGCCGGAGACGGTCGGCGCCGGCCGGTCGAGCATCGTGCTCGGCAAACATTCGGGGCGCCATGCGCTCGAGCGCCGCTACCGCGACCTCGGCTACGAGCCCGATGCCGCCACGCTCGAGCAGCTCTATCAGGCGTTCACCGCGCTGGCCGACAAGAAACGGCAGATCCTCGACGAGGACCTGCTCACGCTGCTGCACGACGGCTTCCAGCGCGCGCCCGAGGTCTACAACCTCACGCACCTGCGCGTGACGTGCGGCACCGATACCGCGTCCGCGGAGGTTCAGATCGCGGGCCCAGGCTTCCCCGACCGGCGCGCGACCGCGACAGGGAACGGTCCGATTGCCGCCGCGTTTGCGGCGATCGGCGAAGCGGTCGGGAGAACGATCGAAGTGATCGACCTGTCGGTGCAGTCGGTCACGCCCGGTCGAGACAGCCTGGGGCGCGTGATCCTGCAGGTGCGCGTCGACGGCAAATCACTCAGCGGTCACGGCGCCTCGACCGATATCGTCGAAGCCGGTGCGCGCGCGCTGGTCCACGCGCTGAACAAGGCGGATCACGCGGACGGCCTGGAAACGGCGTCGCTCAGCAGCAGTTACTTCTGGGGGGTCTAGCCATGAGCCTCGAGCTGCTGACAGGCGCACAGATCCTGTGTCGCACACTGGTCGACGCGGGCGTCGAGGTCATGTTCGGCTATCCCGGCGGCGCCATCATGCCGTTTTACGACGCGCTCCACGGCCACGCCGGCCTGCGACACATCCTCGTACGGCACGAGCAGGCGGCGGCCCACGCCGCCGATGGCTACGCCCGCGCCGGACAGCGCGTGGGTGTGTGCGTCGCGACCTCCGGGCCGGGCGCGACGAACCTCGTGACCGGGCTCGCCACCGCGCACATGGACGGCTCACCCGTGGTCGCCATCACGGGCCAGGTCGGCCGGCCGATGCTCGGCCGCGATGCGTTTCAGGAGACCGACGTCGTCGGCGTGACGATGCCGGTGACCAAGCACAACGTGCTGGTGCGCGACGTCGAAGATCTGGCCGACGATGTGCGCGAGGCGATAGCGATCGCGATCGAGGGACGGCCGGGGCCCGTGCTCGTGGACGTGCCGAAGGATGTCCAGAACCAGAAAGCTGAATACCGGGAGTCAGGAGCCGGGAGTCGGGGATCGATGAAACCCCAGACTCCTGACTTCCGGCTCCTCGACGACGCCCTGAAGCAAGTCGCAAGTCTCATCGCCACCGCAGAGCGTCCCCTGCTCATGATCGGCCGCGGCGTCATCGTGAGCGGCGCATACGCGGAAGTCCGGGCGCTCGCCGAACGCACGGGCATGCCGGTGATCACCACGCTGCTCGGCATCAGCGCGTTCCCGCAGTCGCACGAGCTGCACCTCGGGATGCCGGGCATGCACGGCGAAGTCCACATCAACAAGGCGATTCAATCCGCCGACTTGCTCGTCGGCATCGGCATGCGCTTCGACGACCGCGTGACGGGCAATACGGCCACCTTTGCCCCGCGCGCGAAGATCGTGCACATCGATATCGACGGCGCCGCCATCGGTCGCACGGTGCGCTGCGACGTCGCGCTGGTCGGTGACGCTCGCGGTGTCCTTCAGCAACTGCTCGCCGCAGTTGCGTCGCGCGACTGCGTGCCGTGGCGGCAAGAGATTGCCGCGCTCATGCATCAGCGCGAAGAGTCGTTCGCGGGCGGGTTGTCGCCCGAAGTGATTCTGTCGGCGCTCGCCGAGGTCACCGAGGGTCGCTGCACCATCGTGTCCGACGTCGGGCAGCACCAGATGTGGGTCGCCCAGCGCTATCCGTTCCAGCGGCCCAACACGCACATCACGTCCGGTGGACTGGGCGCGATGGGATTCGCCGTGCCCGCCGCGATGGGCGTGCGCCTGGCGCGACCCGACGAGCCGGTCTGGGCGATCTCGGGCGACGGCGGCTTTCAGATGAACATGGCGGAGATCGCGACGATGGTGCAGGAAGGCATCGAAGTGAAGCTCGCGATCTTCAACAACGGGTACCTCGGCATGGTGCGGCAGTGGCAGCAGTTCTTCCATGGCGGCCGCTACTCGAACGCGCCGATCTGGAGCCCGGACTATGTAAAGCTGGCCGCGGCGTACGGAATTCCCGGCTGGCGCGTGAAGCATGCCGGTGA
>WNEN01000019.1_pt1 | contig 31796 bp, 33 predicted proteins | sample 5399951 | NCBI WGS metagenome assembly WNEN01 (sample SAMN13153327, study PRJNA577476) | soil metagenome | isolation source: 20 cm grassland meadow soil 5 days after 1st rain plot 2 | place: USA:California | collected 2015-09-21
TCTTCCGGGGCAAGTCATGTACTCCTTTTGTCGCGTTCGGCATTGTTTTGCCGCCCCTCGCCGCCCCGCGCCGCCGCCTCACCTCGCCGCCCTTGAGTCACCGTATCCTTGTGGCGGCCGAGCTTCGCAAGCTCATCGAGCCGATGCAGCTGGACGGCCTGGACGTCACTTGGATTGCCACGAACGAACCGACGCCCAAGGGCGACTGGGTCGCGATCGTCCCGCTGCTCACGCGCTGGATGGGTGGCACCGAGTTCAAGAACCTTCCCCAGCTCCGCATCGTCGCGAACTGCGCGGTCGGCTACAACAACGTGGACGTCGTGGCCGCCGAGATACGCAAAGTCGTCGTCACGAACACGCCGGGCGTGCTCACCGAAGCGACGGCCGACTTCACGTGGGCACTCATTCTCGCGACGGCGCGCCGGTTGGTCGAAGGCGTGGACCTCGTACGCAGCGGCCACTGGACGGGCTGGCATCCCGAGCAGCTGCTCGGGCTCGAGCTGCGCGGCCGCACCCTCGGCCTCTTCGGTGCCGGCCGGATCGGTCAGGCGGTCGGGCGCCGGGCACCTGCGTTCGGCCTCCGGATCCTCTATGGCGCCCGTACCGCCAAGCCCGAGTTCGAGAGCGACACCGGCGCAACGCGTGTAGACACGAATCAGCTCCTCGCCTGGAGTGATATCGTGAGCCTGCACGTGCCGTCCACGCCGCAAACGAAGGGAATCATCAACGACGAAACCCTGGCGCGCATGAAACGCGGCGCGATTCTGATCAACACCTCGCGCGGCGATCTGATTCGAGAGGAAGCCCTCGCGATGGCGCTCGAGCTCGGTCACCTCGGCGCGGCCGGGCTCGACGTCTATACCGACGAGCCGAAGATCCACCCGCGGCTGCTCGCGGCCCCGCGCACGGTCCTGTCGCCCCATCTGGGGAGCGCGACCGAAGAGACGCGGCGCAAGATGGCGACGATAGCAATTGCCAATGTGCAGTCCGTGTTGCATGGTAAACCGCCCCTGACGCCGGTCTACTAACCGGCGGTTCGCGCCCTCAGAAGCTTTACGATCTCTCCACGGTTAAAAAACTCGGCCCACCCCAGAGCGTCGCTGTCGTGTTTCGTATCGTGAATCGCGGGATCGGCGCCGGCCTCGAGCAGGAGCGGCACGATTTCCGGATGATTCGCCAATGCGGCAACGTGCAGAGCGGTCACGTCGGAATCCCAATGCGCCCATCGGGCATTCGGATCGGCGCCGTGGTCGAGCAGCCACCGCACGGCGCGCGTGTCGCCGCGTTTCGTCGCCAAGTGGAGTGCACCGGCGCCGCCGCCGCGCAGGAGCTCCGGATTGTCTTGCACCAGGCGCGTCGCAGCGGGCCAGTCGCCGAGCGTCATCGCGGCCAGCAGATCCAGGGCGCCGGCCCGGGTTGCGCGGTTCCCGCGATCGGCGCTGCGCAATTCGCCGGCCGTAAGCGTGTGAATCGCTTCCATCACAGGCCGATCGATCTCGGGGGACAGGGCGTACATCGCCGGTGGAAATCCGAACCCATCGGCGGCCAGCGGATCGGCGCCCAGTTCGATCAGGAGCTGAACCATCTGTGGCCGGTTGTGTCCGACTGCGAAGTGCAGCGGCGTCTGGTGATTCTCGTTACGGCTCAGGCGCGCGCTCAACGCCGCCGGATTGGCGGCAACGATGCGCCGCACTTCGTCGGCGAGATTCATGGCGACGGCGGAGAAGATGTGATGGCGCGCGCCGCGACTGAGTAGAAAGTCGATGACGGCGCGATGCGCGTCGTCATCGGTTCCTTCCCAGCAGCTCGCCCAGCCGATGACCTCCAGTTCGTGATCGTCGCCCCTGCCGACGACATCGCCACCGGCGTCGGCGAGCCGGCGCACGACGTCGAGCTTGCCGGCGGCGGCGGCCCAGTGCAGTGGCGTCGTGTTGTCGCCCTTCTCCCGCGCGTTGGAGTCGAGCCCGCGGCGGAGCAGGAGGTCCACGACGGCGAGCTGTCCCTCGCGTGCCGCGGCATGGAGCAGCGTGAAGGCATAGGGTTCGTCGCGCGCCTGCACCTTCTCCGGGAATCGATCGAGCAACGTCGTCAACGTCGCGACGTCGCCCGTGCGGGCGGCATCGAAGAGCCGGCCGTCGATCGTGAGGGAATCGATGTGGGCTTTGAGCGCGCGCCAACTCGAAAAGCCATTTTCCCGCGCCACGGTGAGCTGCGCGTCGGCGAGTTTGGCGTTGGGATCGGTCTTGCGGAGCTCGGCGAGCTGCTGCTTGGCCTGCTTGCGGAGCCACTCGAGGTTGGGCTTCACGGGAACCTTCCTTCCGTAAGAACCGCCCGTTGTCCGCGTGATGGGGCGAGGAAGTCAGGTTATGTCGGCAACACCACTGGGGTGGGCCAAAGACCCTTCACGCGGACCGTGGGCCGCCCTGGCGGCGCTCCGCTGAATATAATCGGTGCGCACGCTTCCGAGTCCCTCGCCGCCGTAGTAGGTTTCACCCTTCAGAATGCCCCGGCCAAAAGCGGAAGACCGCACGACTCTCCTCGACGCCCGCGCGATGTCGCGGGCGTTGCAGCGTATGGCAGTGGAGATCACGGAGCTCGCCGGAACTGAAGATCTGGTCCTGATCGGGATTCAACGCCGCGGCGTCGAGCTCGCCCAACGCATCGCCAAACTCATCGAGCAGGAAGAGGGCGGCTCCGCCCGGATCCGGTGCGGCTCGCTCGACATCACCCTCTATCGCGACGATCTCGAAACCGTCGGTCCCAAACCGGTGATCGGTGAGACGCACATTCCCGGCGATCTCAGCGACACCCACGTCGTGATCGTGGACGACGTGCTCTACACGGGCCGGACCGTGCGCGCGGCGCTCGACGAGCTGGCCGACTTCGGCCGGCCGAAACGCATCTCGCTGTGCGTGCTCGTGGACCGCGGGGGACGCGAGCTGCCGATCCAGGCCGACATCACAGGAAAATCGGTGAAGACGAGTCCCGGCGATCGCGTGGACGTGCTGGTGCACGAGCTCGACGGCCAGGATCAGGTGGACTTGATCCAGTGACCGCGAACTCGACGCTCGGCAAAGATCTCACCGGCCTCGAGCACATGACGCCGGAGCAGATCCGGCTCATCCTGGATACGGCGGAGCCGTTCAAGGAAGTCTCCGAGCGGCCGATCAAGAAGGTCCCGGCGCTCCGCGGCAAGACCATCGTCAATCTCTTTTTCGAAGCATCCACGCGCACCCGCATCTCCTTCGAGTTCGCCGAGAAGCGGCTGTCGGCGGACACGGTCAACGTGGCGGCGACCGGCTCGTCCGTCTCGAAAGGCGAGACGCTGGTGGACACGGCCAAGAATCTCGAGGCGATGCGCATCGACATGGTCGTGATCCGTCACGGCTCCTCCGGCGCCGCGGAGTTTCTCGGCAACCGTATCGCGTCGAACGTGATCAACGCCGGCGACGGCAAGCACGAGCATCCCACGCAGGCGCTGCTCGATCTGCTGACGATTCGCGACAAGCACGGCAAGATCCAGGGACTCAAGGTCTGCCTCGTGGGCGACGTCCTGCACTCGCGCGTAGCCCGCTCGAACATCTGGGGCTTGAGCAAGCTCGGCGCCGAAGTCGCGGTGTGCGGACCGTGGACGCTGCTGCCGCGCGGCATCGAGGAGCTCGGCGTCAAAGTGTTCAGCCGAGTGGAAGAGGCGATCGAGTGGGCGGACGTGCTGAACGTGCTGCGCCTGCAGCTCGAGCGCATGGAGAAAGGATTCATCCCCAGTCTGCGCGAGTACTACCGGGTCTTTGGCGTGACGCCGGAACGGCTCGAGCGCGCGAACCGCGAGATCACGATCATGCATCCTGGCCCCATGAATCGCGGCGTCGAAATCGATTCGCGCGTCGCCGACGGGCCGCACAGCGTCATCCTCGATCAGGTCACGAACGGCGTCGCCGTCCGCATGGCGGTCCTCTACCTGCTCGCCGGTGGACGCGCCGAGCTCGCGGACGCGGCGAAGCGCGGGGCGGGGAGCAGCGAATGACCCAGCCCATTCTGCTGCAAGGCGGGCGCGTCATCGATCCGGGCAAGGACCTCGATCAGGCGATGGACGTCCTGATTCAGGATGGCAAGATCGCCGCCGTCGGCCGGGGCCTCGGCACGCCTGATGGCGCCATCGTCCGCAATATGAGCGGCAGGATCGTGACGCCGGGCCTCGTGGACCTGCACGTGCACCTGCGCGAGCCGGGCAATGAGGATGAAGAGACCGTGGCGAGCGGCGCGCGCGCGGCTGCCGCGGGCGGATTCACCGCGATCTGCGCCATGCCTAACACCGATCCCGTGACGGACAATCAGGCCGCTGTGGGATTCATCGTCCGCCAGTCGGACAGGGCAGGGCTCGCGCGCGTGCATCCGGTCGGCGCCGTCTCGATCGGCCAGAAGGGCGAACGGCTCGCCGAGTTCGGCGAGATGGTCAGCGCCGGCGCGGTGGCTGTGTCGGACGACGGCAAGCCGGTCGTGTCGAGCCACCTCATGCGCACCGCACTCGAATACGCGCGCACGTTCTCCATCCCGGTCGCGGATCACTGCGAGGACCCCACGCTCGCGTCGGGTGGCGTGATGCACGAAGGACTCGTGGCCGCGCGGCTCGGCTTAAAAGGGATTCCCGCTGCCGCCGAGGAGATCATGGTGGCGCGCGACGTGCTGCTCGCGGAGTTGACCGGCGGGCACGTACACCTCTGCCACATGTCCACCCGGGGTTCGGTCGCGATCATCCGTGAAGCGAAGGAGCGCGGCATCAATGTCACCGCCGAGGTGACGCCGCACCATCTGACGCTCACGGAGTATGCGTGCGAGGAGTACGACACGCATGCCAAGATGAACCCGCCGCTCCGCGAGGCCGCCGACGTCGCCGCGCTCCGCGGCGCGTTGCAGGACGGCGTGATCGACTGCATTGCGTCCGATCACGCGCCACATGCCTACGATGAAAAAGAAGCGGCGTTCGACGACGCGCCGTTCGGCGTCGTGGGACTCGAGACCGCGTTCGCGGTCGCGCACACGGAGCTGGTGGAGAGCGGCATCTTCACGCTGCCCGAGCTGATTCGCCGCATGAGCACCGAGCCGGCGCGCGTGTTTCGCCTGGGCGGCGGGACTCTCGCGGCCGGCTCAGTCGCCGACGTCTCGGTGTTCGACTGCGCGGCCAAATGGTCCGTGGATCCCGCCGCGTTCCATTCCAAGAGTCGGAATACGCCGTTCGCCGGCCGCGCGCTCACGGGTCGCGCGGTGCTTACGATCGTCGCGGGCAGCATCGTTCACGAGCTGTGAATCGCGCGGCGGCGGCTCGGCGCATGGCGCTGTGCTGCCGGCAGCTCGCAGCGCACGGACTGATCGCCGGTCGCGACGGCAATCTTTCCGTGCGTCTTGGCGCGAACCGTGTGCTCGTCACGCCCAGCGGGCTCATCAAATCGCTGCTCGAGCCGGCCGACATGGTCGAGGTGGACCTTTCGGGAAAGCCGCTGCGGCGTGGAGTACGCAAGCCTACCAGCGAGTTGGACTTACACTTGCGGATCCTGCGGCAGCGACCGGACGCCCAGGCCGTGGTGCACGCGCATCCCCCTGCGGCGACAGGATTTGCCGTTGCGGGCGACGCGATTCCGGGCAATTTGTTGCCGGAGCTTATCTTCGTGGTGGGACCGGTGCCGCTCGTGCCCTTCGGCATGCCTGGAACGCCGGAGCTGGGCGATCGCATCGTCCCGTATCTCGAAGACCGGCGGCATCAGGCGTTGCTGCTGGCAAACCACGGCGCGGTGACGCTGGGCCGGACGCTCGACGAGGCCTGGATTGGGATGGAGAGCCTCGAGCACGCGGCGCGAATCATCATGGCGGCGCGAGCGGTCGGTGAGCCGAAAGCGCTAACCGCCCAGACCGTCGAACGACTGCAGCGGGGGAGGGATGGCTAAAGGATCGTCCAAGAACGCGGCCGCGATCGAGCGGCTGCTGGAAGAGCGTCGGCAATACGAGGCCTGGCTTGCGCGCATCAGAGCCACAGCCGACTCGGCGCCGGAGCACGTCCGTACGCGCGTGAAGGCCGATTACGAGGCGCGGCTCAAAGCCGTCATGGAGGAGCTCAAGTCTCACGCCGACGCCGCGCGCCAGATGATCACGCAGCGGAAAGAGATGCTGCTCGAGCTCCAGAAAAAGGAAAAGGCCGCCGCCGAACGGTTGGCCGAGACTGAGTTGCGCCACGAGGTGGGCGAGTACGATGAAGGGCAGTGGGCCCAGGTGCACAAGGATGCCCTCGCCGATCTCGGAGCCGTCCGCGACGAGTTGATGGACATCGAGCGCGACATCACCCGGCTCGCGGAGCTGGATGCGCTCGTCAAAGCCAAACCGACGGCCGCTCCTGCGCCGCCCTCAGAGGGTGCAGCGGCGGAGCTGACGCTGACGCCGTCTCCGCCTCCCAAACCCGAGAAGCGCAAGACGCCGTTCGACGAGCTGGCATTTCTCAAATCAGTCGGGGACGAGGACAAGAGCCCTTCGCCGCGGCGCGCGAGCGGCGCACAGTATCAGATCGACGAAAGCGCGACGCTGGAAGCGCCGGAGAACGAAAATGCGCCGGTGGAGAAGACCCTGAAATGCCGTGAGTGCGGGACGATGAATCTGGCGACGGAGTGGTATTGCGAAAACTGCGGCGGCGAGCTCGCCGCGATGTAGTTACTTGGCCTTCTCTTTGAGCTTTTTGACCAACGCCGCCAAACGCGACTTTTGCCGGGCGGCGTTGTTTTTGTGGATCAGTCCTTTGCGGGCGGCCTGATCGAGCACGCGGGCGGCGAGTGCGTACGCCCCGGCGGCGGCATCGGCGGTCGCCGCGGCACGGACCCGCTTCAGTGCGGTGCGCAGCGTGGAGCGCTGCGCCCTGTTGCGCACGGTGCGCGTGCGCGCCTGTCGCATCGCCTTCTTGGCGGACTTGATCTTCGGCATGGTGCGAAAAGCTAGACGGTAAGTTGCATCAGGTCAAGGCTATACATATCTTTTGCCGTCACCGACCCGAGCACATCCTATCGTCGAGTTTCTTCTCTGGGCTCCCATCCTGCTCTTCTCGATGGTGGCTCACGAGTACGCCCATGCCGAGGCGGCGTACCGGCAGGGTGACTCCACCGCCTACATGCTCGGGCGGCTGACGCTCAATCCCGCGAAGCACATCGACCCGTTCATGACGGTCATTCTCCCGCTCGTGCTGTGGTTCGGCTCGCACGGGAGCTACACCTTCGGCGGGGCCAAGCCCGTGCCGGTCAATCCGCGCAATTATCGAGAGTATGTGCGGGGCGACATCATCGTCTCGCTGGCCGGGATTGTTGTGAACCTCGTGTTGTTCGTCCTTTTCACCGGGTTGTTCGCCGCCGTCGGCATGCTCGCGCAGGCGGTTCCGGTGCTCGCGCCGACGCTCGACATCCTGCAGCGCATGATGTTCTATGGCGTGTGGCTCAATCTGACGCTCGCGTTCTTCAACCTGATTCCGATCCCGCCGCTCGACGGCAGCCACGTTTTTTATCACCTATTGCCGCCGGGAGCGGGGCTGCAGTACCGCCAACTGCAGCGGTTCGGGTTTTTGCCGATCATGGTCGTGAGTTTCATGTTGCCGGGTGTGATCCAGTTCTTCCTGTGGCCCGCGTTCCAGCTGCTGGATGTCGCCCTCCAACTCGTCGGCCCGATGCGGGTGCACGTGCCGTCATGACGAGTCCCACGATGCGTGACCCACAGGGCGCCGGCTTCGTCGTCGAGCTGGAGAAGTTTTCCGGCCCGCTCGACTTGCTGCTCCACCTGATTCGCGAGGACGAGGTCGACATCACCGACCTCCCGATCGCGAAGATCGCCGTTCAATTCCTCGCGGTGATCAACGACCTCGGCCTGAATCAGGCAGCCGATTACCTCGAAATGGCCGCGCGGCTCCTGCGTATCAAGGCGCAGATGCTGCTCCCGCGTCGCCTGGGCGACGACGAATGGGAAGACCCGCGCGCCGAGCTGGTGCGGCGGCTGCTCGAGTACCAGCAGATCCGCGAGCTCGTCGAATGGCTCGGCCATGCCGCGGACGTCCGCGCCGAACGCTTCGGTCGCGGTTACGAAGCGCCGCCTCCCGATGCGCCGCCCGCCCCGCTCCAGATCGATCTGAACGACTTGCTCGGCGCCGCGGAGCGCGTCATCGCGCTCATCCCCGAGCCCATGCTGCATCGCGTGGTGCCGCGTCCGCTGGACGTCGAAGGCGCCACCGCGCGCATCAACCAGCTGCTCGCGGAGCGCGAGACGTTCAGCTGGAGCGAAGCGGTGGGTCCGAACGCGACGCTGGTAGACGTGCTCTCGACATTCATCGCTCTGCTCGAGCTCGCGAAACGCAGCTCGCTCACGCTGTCGCAGTCCGAACCATTCGGCCCGATGGTGATCACGCGTGCACCCCCTCGCGAAGCTGCTTGAAGCCGCGCTGTTCGCGGCGTCGCGGCCCCTCACGCTCGAGGAGCTGAGCTCGCTCGCGCCCGGAGAAAACATCCAGCCGGCCCTGGATGAGGTTCGCGAGCTGTACCAGGGCGACCACGGCGTCGAGCTGGTCGAGATCGCGGAGGGATGGCAGTTCCTCACACGCCGCGAGTACGCCGAGACGATCGAGCGGGCGCAGTTCGCGCTGCGGCCGCGGCGCCTTTCTCCCGCCGCGCTCGAGACGCTCGCGATCATCGCGTACCGGCAACCGGTCGGCCGCCTCGAGGTCGACGAAATCCGCGGCGTCGATTCGGGCGCCGTGATGGACAAGCTGGTCGAGCGCGGCCTGATCGAAGTCGTCACGCGCGGGGAGGGCCTGGGCCGCCCGCTGCTCTACGGCACCACACCCTCGTTTCTGGAGATTCTCGGGCTGAAAGACCTCGAGGACTTGCCGCGGCTCGAAGAGCTGTCGGTCGCCCTGCGGCGTCCCATGCCCGCCGACGAACCCGAATGACGCTCATGCGCCTGCAGCGCGCCCTGGCGCGCGCGGGCGTTACCTCCCGCCGCAAGGCCGAAGATCTCATTCGCGCCGGACGGGTGAAGGTGGACGGCGAGACCGCCACGATCGGCATGAGCGTCGATCCCGATTCCCAGAAGATCACCGTCGACGGCCGCGCCGTGCGCAGCGCCGCGCGCACGACCTGGCTCGCGCTCAACAAGCCGCTCGGCTACGTGGTGAGCCGCTCCGACCCGGAGGGCCGGCGCACCATCTTCGGACTGCTCCCCAAGGTGCCCGGTCTCACGTACGTTGGTCGGCTGGACGTGATGACCTCCGGGCTGCTGCTGCTGACCACCGACGGCGCGGCGGCCCACCGGCTCATGCACCCGCGCTACGAGGTGCCGCGCACGTATTGGCTCGGCGTGCATGGCGCGGACGCCGCCGCGATCCGGGCGGCGCTCGCGCAACGCATCGTGATCGACGGCCGCGCGGTGCGCGTCGTCGAGTCGCGCGTGCGGCCGCAGGGGAAGTCGGTCGAAATCGAGCTGACACTCGCCGAAGGCCGCCAGCGGATCGTGCGGCGCATCGCGGAAGCGCTGGGTCTCAAAGTCGAATGGCTGCATCGCGTCGCGTACGGGCCCGTGCGGCTCGGCAAGCTGGCCGAGGGGAAGTGGCGCGAGCTCACGTCTCAAGAGATTGGAGCGATCGAGCGGCTTCATGGACCTCGCTGACCGGACGGTGATGTTGCCCGCATCAAACGCTGAGTCATGGCGATTGATACTGCCGCAGTAGAGCGCGCGCTCGGCGCGATCGGCTCGACGTTCCGGCTGACACGCCTCTACCCACCGTCGCACCCCGCGGTGGTCGAGGCGATGAAGCAAATCACGGGGGCGTTGCCGGGCCTCGCCGCGCTGGGAACCGTCGAGTGGAAAGTCGGCGCGACCGGTCTGCTATGGCACGGCCAACACCTGCTGCCGCGTAACACGCAGGTCGCTGAGCTCGCCGGTTTGCTGTTCGCGCGCGGCGTGCGCTCGGTTCAGGTAAATCCCGGCGTGACTCCGGAGCACTGGCTCGGGCTGTTTGGTGTGGCGGTCGGCAACGTGTCGCCCGACGACGCCGTGCTCGGCCGCATCAGCGTGCACCTCGGTCGCCGCGCGAGCCAGCGCCTGTCTGCATCACGGATTCTTGGAGAGGTGGCCGCCGCCCCCTCGCCGCCGGTTCAATCGGCGCCCCCGCAATCGCCGCCACCCGCGCCCGAGTTCGTGCCCGCCGCCCCGCCCACGCAGACGCCTTCCGAGGCGGTGAGTCCTGCACGCGCGAGTGGGCTGTTCGGGCCGAATGTGCTCCCGGCCGACGTTGAAGTGCGACGTGCGGCGCAGGCGCTGCAGCAGGCATCGCGACCAGAGGAGCAGCGCGATCTCATCGAGAAGCTCCGGGCCCTGACACCAGCGGTGCTGGGGTTGCGCGATATTGGAGCGATCGCGGAGATCGTCGCCAGTCTCGATCGCGCTTTATCGAAGATTCAAGACCCCGACATTCAGGAAGCGATCGGGGAGGTGGCGGGGACGCTTGCGGATGAGAGTATAGTGGAGCGTATGGTGGCACGGCTCGGCGAGGCGCGCGTGCCGCCCGCCGAGCGTGCGCACCTCGTGAATGCGGTTGGCGCGCTCGGCGCCGTTGCGGCCGGCCTCGTCGTGGATGCGTACCTGCACGTCGCCCCGGAGCTGCGCGAGGCCTATCGCGCGGCGATGCGGGCGGCGGGCGAGCGCACCGTCGAGCTGTTGCAGAGCCGCATCGAAAGCAAAGTCCCCGAGGTCGTCGCGGCGGCGGCGGAGTTCCTGGGATTGAGCGGGAGCCCGGAAGTGACCGAGTCGCTGATTCGGCTGACACGGCATTCGGATGAACGCGTGCGCGAGGCGGCGCTGCTCGGACTCGCGGAGCTCGGTGGGCGGGAGATTTCGCGTCCCGCGATGCCGGCGCTGAAAGATGAATCGGTGCTCGTGCGGACGGCCGCGGCGCGCGCCGTCGCTGCGGCGGGGGATGCCGGTGCGACCACCGTGCTGGTGCGGCGGCTGGAGCAGGAGCCTGATGAAGGGGTATTGGCGGCGTTGCTGAACGCCATCGGGCAGCTCGGTGCCAAAGAAGCGCTGGAGGTGCTCGCGAAGTACGCCGAGCCCGGAGGCCGCCCGCGACGCACGCCCTTTGTGCGCGCCGCGGCGATCGAAGGCCTGGCGCGACTCGACCGAATGGAGGCAAAAGCGTTGCTGGAACTCTACGCTCGCGATAAAGAGCCGACCGTGAAACGCGCGGCGGAGGCGTCGCTCCGATGACTACGCGCGCGGCCAAGACGCAGGATGCGGCCCTCGCGCAGAGCATCACGCGCGAAGTCGCCAAACGCGTCGTGGGGCAGGAAGTCATGGTGGAGCGGCTGCTGATCGGTCTGCTCACCGGCGGCCACATTCTTCTCGAGGGCGTGCCCGGCCTCGCCAAGACGCTCGCCGTGCGCACCGTCGCCGAGGCCCTGCGGATCAGCTTCTCGCGGATTCAGTTCACGCCCGATCTGCTGCCGGCCGACGTCATCGGCACGATGGTGTTCGATCAGCGCACGCAGGAGTTCTATCCGAAGAAAGGCCCGTTGTTCGCCAACCTGATTCTCGCCGACGAGATCAACCGCGCGCCGGCCAAGGTACAATCGGCGCTGCTCGAGGCGATGCAGGAAAAGCAGGTGACGATCGGCGGCGAGACGTTCTTCCTGGGCGAGCCGTTCCTCGTGCTCGCGACGCAGAATCCGATCGAGCACGAAGGCACCTATCCGCTGCCGGAGGCGCAGCTCGACCGCTTCATGCTGAAGGTGCGAGTCGGGTATCCCTCGCGCGACGCGGAGAAAGAGATCGTGGGCCGCATGGCGGGCGGCCGGCCGATCGAGGTGCAGCGGATCGCGGAGGCGGAGGACATTCTCGCCGCGCGCAGCGCGATCGCCGAGTTGTTCATGGATCAGAAGGTGGTGGACTACATCGTGGACGCGGTGCGCGCCACGCGCGAGCCGCAGGCGGTGGGATTGGCGGAGCTCAAGTCGTTGATCGCGTTCGGCGCCTCGCCGCGGGCGTCGATCTACCTCGCGCAGGCCGCGCGCGCGCACGCGTATCTCCGCGGCCGGGCCTTCGTCGTGCCGGAAGATGTGAAGGCGATGGCCTACGACGTGCTGCGTCACCGCGTGCTGCTCACCTTCGAAGCCGAAGCCGAGGACGTCGACGCCGATCAGGTGATCGGGCGCATCCTGGAGGCCGTGGGAGTGCCGTGATCACCCGGGACGTCCTCAAGCAGGTCAAGGGGATCGAGCTCCGGACTCGCAGCCTCGTCAACACGCTGTTCACGGGCGAATACCGCTCCGTCTTTCGCGGCCAGGGGATCGAGTTCGCGGAGGTCCGCGCCTACCAGCATGGCGACGACTTTCGCGCGATCGACTGGAACGTCTCGGCCCGCATGGGCCATCCCTTCGTCAAGACATACATGGAAGAGCGGGAGATCACGCTCCTGCTCCTCGTCGATCAATCGGGCTCGCTCCATTTCGGCCGGCCGTACACCAAGGCGGGGCTCGCGGTCGAGGTCGCCGCGGTGCTCGCGCTGGCGGCGGCACGCCACAACGACCGCGTCGGCGCGCTGTTGTTCGCGGACCGCCCGGAGCTGGTGGTGCGCCCCGCCAAAGGACGCGCGCATGCGCTCCGCGTGATCCGCGATCTCGTGGCTTTCACGCCCCGCGGGCGCGGCACCAACCTGTCCGGCGCGCTGCGCTACGCCATGAAGCTGCTGCGCCACCGCGCGATCATCGTGGTGCTGTCGGACTTCCGTGCCGAAGGATGGGAAGAGCCGCTCGGGCAATTGGCCGCGCGGCACGAAGTGGTGGCAATCACGATCGATGACCCGAGAGAGTACGATCTCCCCGATGCCGGGTGGGTCGAGCTCGAGGACGCCGAGACCGGCCAGCGCCTCCTCGTCGACACGAGCCACGCGCCGACGCGCACCCGGATCCGCGTCGCGGCGGAGCGGATGCAGCAGGAGCGCAGTCGCAAGCTGGTGCAGGCGGGCGTCGACCGCGTCGCGCTGCTCACGACGGTGCCCTATGGCGTGCCGCTGCGCCGGGCGTTCGCGGAGCGGGCCAGACGGATGAGCCGGTGATCATCGCGCTGCTGGCATTCGCGCTGCAAGGCCCGGGAGACGCCTGGGTCGCGACACCGAGTCAGCCGACCGTGGGCGACACGATCTGGCTCGAGCGAACGATCGCCGCCCCGGCGGGATGGCGTGTGCGCGTCGGGAAACTCGACACGGGCGCGGATGCAGAGCAACTCGGCGATGCGGTCACGATCGCCGGGGCGAACGGGTGGACGGTGCGGATGTCTGTGGTCGCCTGGTCGCCTGGACCCGTGAGTCTCCAGATGCCCGCGATCTGGCGCCTTGCCCCCGACGGGACGGCGGACTCGCTCGACGGTGGAACGGCCACGCTGCAGGTCGCCAGCGTGATCCCGGACAGCGTGCGAAACCCCGCGCCCCAGCCCGCGCTCGGACCATTGCGACTCGACCGCGCGACTGCGATTCCCGTGATCGCCGCGGTCCTCCTGGCGTCCGGCATGCTGTTGCTGCTGATTCTGTGGCGACGGCGTGCGCCGCGCAGCGTCGCGTTGGGTGATGCGCTGACCGTTGATTCGCCCGTCTCCGATGCGCGCTGGTTGTCGGCGGGAGAGCCCAAGGCCGTCGCCGCGCGCGCGTCCCAGGGTCTGCGCCGCGCCGTCGCGCAGGCGATCCCGGCAGCGCACGAAGCGCTGAGCACCGCGGAGTGCCTCGCGGTGATCGAACGGACCCATCCCGATGCGCCCGTCCGCGACTTGCGCGAGCTGCTGGTCGCGCTCGACCAGGTGTCGTTCGCCACCGCACACGTGGTCGAAGTCGCGCCGCTGGCCGCGCGGGCGCGCACCCTGGCGCGGGAGCTCAAGCCTTGAGTTTCGCGCGACCGTTCCTGCTTCTGCTCCTCGCCGCGTTGCCGCTGTGGTGGTGGTGGCGCCGGCAGCGCCTCGCACGGCTCAGCGGCGCCCCGATGAGCGACGTGCGACCGGCGATGGGGCCCACGGAGCGACTGTGGATCGCGCGCCTCCCGATGTGGCTGCGCTCGCTGTGCCTCGGCGCCTGGATCATCGCCGCCGCGGGGCCGCGCCTGGGCTCGGCGCGCGCCGAGCTGCGCAGCGAGGGGATTTCGATCGTGCTGGCGCTCGACATCTCGAGCAGCATGCTGGCCGAGGATTTTTCTCCGGCCAACCGGCTCGACGTCGCGCGGCGCACCGCGACCGAATTCGTGCGCGCCCGCTCGTCCGATCGGATCGGGTTGGTCGCCTTCGCGGGGCAGGCGCTGACGCAGGTCCCGATCACCACCGATTATCAGGTGCTCGAGGAAGCGATTCGCCAGATGCGCGTCGGGATCCTCGAAGATGGCACCGCGATCGGCACCGCGATCGCGACGGCCGCGAACCGGCTGCGCCGCGCGCCGGGCAAGAGCAAGGTCGTTGTGCTGCTCACGGACGGCGAGAACAACAAGGGAATTGTCGATCCGCGCACGGCGGCGCAGGCGGCCGCGACGTTCGGCATCAAGATCTACACGATCGGCGTCGGGACGCAGGGCGAGGCGCCGGTGCCGACGGGGCAGGGACCGCTCGGCCTGCGCTACGAGACGATGCCGGTGAAGATCGACGAACAGCTGCTCAGTGAAGTCGCCCACACGACCGGTGGCCGGTACTTCCGTGCGACGGACGCCGCCTCACTGTCGAACATTTTCGGCGAGATCAACCGGCTCGAGAAAACGCCGGTGCAGCATCTCGTCTATCACCGCTATGAAGAAGCCTATCGCGTGCCCCTCTCCATCGGGCTGCTCGCCCTCGCGCTCGAGCTGGTGCTCGCGGGCACATTCGCGGTGCGGGTGCCATGACGTTCGACGCCCCGGTCGTCGTCCTGCTGGCCCCGATCGTCGGTGGCGCGGTGTGGGCGGCCGCAGTCTGGGCGCGCCGCTCCCGCATTCGCCGCGCGGCGGCGTGGTCGGAAGCCACGGCACGCATTGCGCGCAGCGCGGGACGGCTGGGCGCGCCGGCGTTGGGCCTCGCGGCCGGGCTCGCCGCCGTCGCCCTGTCGGGGCCGCGCTGGGGTGAAGAGCGCATCGTGACCGAGACGCGCGGACTCAATCTCGTGATCGCGATCGACATCTCGCGCTCGATGCTCGCGGAAGACGTGAAGCCCAGTCGCCTCGGGCGCGCGCTGCGCGAGGCGCGACGGCTGGTCCAGGATCTCGACGGCGATCGGCTGGGACTCACCGCGTTCGCCGGAACGAGCTACATCCTGTCGCCCTTGTCGGTGGACGGCTCCGCGCTCACGCTCTACCTCGACGCTCTGGATCCCGACGTCGCATCCGAGGGCGGCACATCGCTCGCGCCGGCGATCGCCCAGGGCATCGACCTCCTCGCCGCGAGTCCCGAGATTGCCGATCGCGTGCTCGTCATCTTCACCGACGGTGAGGGCCACGATTCCGTCTCACAGGCGATCTCGGAGGCCAAGCGCCTCGGAGGCCTCGGCATCCATCTGATTCTTGTCGCCGAGGGTGGACGCGATCCGGTCAAGATTCCGGTGCGGGACGAGCGCGGCACGCTGGTGTCGTGGCAGCAGGATGAGACCGGAGCGCCGGTCCTCACCGGCCGGCGCGACGACATCCTCGGCACCACGGCGGACGCGGCACAGGGGACGATTGTGGCGGCAGAGCTGCCGGACCAGGCCGGGGCCGTCCGGGACTTAGTGGCGTCGTACAAGCGCGCGACCGCGACCGAGAGCCGAACGCAGCGGGGGCGGCCGCGAGCCTGGATCCCCTTGCTCCTCGCAGCGCTTGTCCTGGGGGCGCAGGCGCTGACCCGGCGCACGGCGGCGCTGGTCGGATTGCTGTTCGTCCTCGTTCCGGCTGCCCTCACGGCGCAGACCCCGCGGCCGCGCTCGAATGCGGAAAAAGCGTGGGACCGCGGGGACGCGCGCGATGCGGCGGCGGAGTATCTCGCGCACCTCAAGCTGCACGAGGACGACGACACGGCGTGGTACAACACCGGCACCGCGGCGCTCGCCGCGGGCGATCCCGCGCTCGCGCGTTCCACGCTCGCGCGCGCCGCAGCCTCGCTCGATCCCGAGCTCCGCTTCCGCGCGCTGTACAATCTTGGCCTGCTCGGCCTGCTCGAGTCTCGCGCCGACACGGCGAACCGTGAGACGCACCTCGCGGACGCCGAGCGCGCCTATCGGGAAGCGTTGTTGCTCAAGCCCCATCACCTCCGCGCGAAATGGAATCTCGAGCTCGTCAATCGACTGCGCAGCGGCGGCGGCCAATCGAACAAACCGAATCCGCCGCCACCGCCGTCGCCGAATGGTGGAGGCGGCGGAGGCGGCGGAGGAGGAGGCGCGAGCCCGCCGCCACCGCCGCCCGGGGCGGCAAGCGGCGGCATGAGTGAATCACAGGCGGACCAGGTGCTGCGGTCCATCGGTCAGGAGGAGCTCCGGACGCGGCGTGATCGCACCGGCCGCACGCGTCGAGCCGCGCCGCCGGGAGTCAAAGACTGGTGATGCTGCACCTGCTGTCCGCCCTGGCGCTGCTGCAGGGCGCCGAGGTCACCGCGAGCGTCGATCGCACGCGCCTGCGCGTGGGTGAGCAGCTCTTGTTGACGATCCGCGCGCGGAGCCGCGCGGCCGATCCCGTCCAAATCATGTTGCCCACGCTCAACGGCTTTGCCATCGAAGGCTCGCGCGACATGACGGAAGTCGCGTTCAGTGGCGCGGGTGGATCGATGCGTACAACCGTGCGCGAGCTGCAGCTGCGCGCGCAGCAGGCCGGCGCGTTGCTCATTGGGCCGGTGCGCGCGCGCCAAGGCGAGAGCGTCGTTTCGACGGACCCGATTCTCATCACGGTCGACAGCGCGGCGGATCGGACGACGGCTACGCTGAGTCCCTTGGCGCGGTCGTTGCTCGAAAGCGCGCCGCCGCCCGTCTCGCGTCGCGAGGATCGTGTCGCGCTCACGGTCCTCGTGCCCAGCGATACGGTGTACGCGGGACAACAAGTCGACCTCATCGCCGCCGCGTGGATTCCGCGCGAGCTCGGCGCGCGGATGCGTCGCCCGCCGCTGCTCACGCTCATGACGCCGGAAGGGGTGTGGGCCTATCCCGTCGCGATCTCGTCAGGGGCGGCGCTCTCGCGTCAGGTCGGCGGTCGCTGGATGGATCTGTTCATCGCGCATCAGATCGTGTTTCCGCTGGCGCCCGGACGGCTGATCATCCCGCCGGCGTCGGTCGAATATGCATTGCCGGTCACGTTCTCATTTTTCAGTCGCGAAGAGCGGTACACGTTGCGCAGTGACTCGCTCTCGATCGTCGTGCTGCCGTTGCCGGCGTCGAATGTCTCCACGAGCGTGGTGGGAGAGAAGCTGAGTCTCGACCTCAAGATCGATCCCGCCAGCACGCGCGCGGGCGAGCCCGTCGAAGCGTCGGTGACGGTCACGGGCACCGGCAACGTCTCGCTGTGGCCCGAACCAGCGCTCAAGTGGCCGACGGGCTTTCGTGTCTATCCCGCGCAGACGGAGGTGCGTGTCGCCGCCGATGCCGGGCGCGTCGCGGGCAGCAAGACGTTCCACTTTTTGGCCGTGCCTGATTCGTCGGGCAACTTTGTGCTCCCGGAAGTCCGGTATCCGTACTTCGACGCGACGGCCGTCCGCTATGAGACCGCGACGGCTCCCCCGCGCGCGCTCGCCGTGGCGCGCGGCGCCGAGCCGAGGGCTGCGCGCGTACTGCCGCCGCTGCTGCCCGCGCATGGCGAACCGGCGGTGGATCGTATCGGCCGGCGCGTGGGGTGGCAGGGATGGCTCGCGGCTTTTCTTATCCCTCCGATGCTCGCCTTGCTGATTCGAGGCCGCGCCCGGCGCCCACCGACTCACGTGCCTGCTCCAGCCGGTCCAGCCCTGACGCCGCTGGGAAAGCTCGAGCGCGAATTCCTCGCCGTGCTGGCGAGCTACGTCTCCGATCCGTTCGCTCGCGACGGCGATGGACTTGCGCAGGCGTTGCGGGCCGCCGGGGTGGACAGCGCCGTCGCCGACCACGTGAAGCGGCTGCGCGACCGGCTACGCGCGGCCCGCTACGGACCCCGCGGGCTGGGCGATGCCGCGGAACTCGGCGCGGAGATCGAACAGGTGCTGCGCGTCCTAGGGGCGGAGGGCTCCATGGGTGCACGCCGACCGCATGCGCTCACGAGCGGCGCCATCGCGATCCTCGTGATGGCTTTGGGTGCGGCCGCCATCCAGGCCCAGACCGCGCTCGCCCAAACGGCGAGTGCCGAGGCGTTGTTCGAAGCCGGGGCGCTGCGCGCCGCGGCCGATTCGTTCGCGGCCCGGGCCGCGCGCGAGCCATACGATCCCACGCACTGGTACAACCTGGGCGCCACACTGTACCGCGCCGGCGCCGACGGGAAGGCAATGGCGGCGTGGACTCGCGCCGCGCGCCTCGCGCCCCGCGATGCCACAATTCGCAGAGCCCTTCGTCTGCTGCCGGCGCCAGATCCTGTCACCGCGGATCTGCTCCAGGTCGGTTGGGCCACGCCCGCCGAATGGGGATTCGTCGCGGCCGCGGGTTGGCTATTGCTGTGGATCGTGGTTGCTTTCGCTCGCCGGCGCCGGATCATGCTGGTGCTTTTCGCGGCCGTCGCCATTACGGCATCGGTCCTCGGCGCGCTGGAATCGTGGCGCCGCGACCGGCCCGTCGCCGTGGTGATCGCCGAGGGGGGAGGCGCGCCGGTGCGTGCCGCGCCGTATGGCGGCGCGAGCGCACCCGCAACAGTTCCTGGCGGTGGCGCGGTGCTCGTGGATCGGAGCTACGGTCCCTGGGTCGAGGTGCACCGCCGGGACGGCATCCACGGATGGGTGCTTGGAGAGGAGATCGCCGGATTGTGAGTGTCGCCGCAAGCGGCCGTGGTCGTGTCCAGGTCCTTCCCGATACGGTCGCCGATCAGATTGCCGCGGGCGAGGTCGTGGAGCGTCCGGCGTCCGTCGTCAAGGAGCTGGTCGAGAACGCGCTCGACGCCGGTGCGCAGGCGATCCGCGTCGAGCTGGAAGATGGCGGCAAGACGCTGATCCGCGTGAGCGACGACGGGTCGGGTCTCGAGCGCGAGGACGCGCGCCTCGCGCTCCAGCGACACGCGACGAGCAAAATTAGGACGGCGACGGACTTGATCGGCGTCGCGACCTTCGGGTTTCGCGGGGAAGCCCTGCCCGCGATTGCGTCTGTATCGCGCTTCGAGCTCGAGACGTGCGGCGACGGCGACGCGGAGAGCGAGGGCACGCGGCTGCGCGTCACCGGTGGCAAGCTCGACGACGTGCAGGGTGCGGTGCGACAGCGCGGCACGACCGTCACGGTGCGAGGCCTCTTCTACAATACTCCCGCGCGCCGCAAATTCCTGCGCGCCGGTGCGACCGAGACACGCGCTGCCGTCGAGGCGCTTACGGTGCTCGCGCTGACGCGGCCCGACGTCGCGTTTTCCCTGACGAGCGATGGTCGCGCGTTGCTCGACTGCCCAGCCGCGACGCGCCTGATCGACCGCGTGCACGCATTGTGGAGCGCCGAGCTGGCCGACACGTTGCTCGCGGTGTCGCATCGTGCGGGCCCGCTGGAAGTGACGGGACTCGTGCAGCGCCCGGCGCAGGCGCGACCCGCGGGGCGCAAAGGCTACGTCTTCGTGCGCGGCCGCCCGATTCGCGATCCGTTCATTCTCCGTGCCGCCGAGGCGGGCTATCGCTCCACCATTGCTCCGGGCGACCGGCCCTCACTGCTCTTGTTCCTCGATCTGCCGGGCGATGCCGTGGACGTCAACGTGCATCCCGCGAAGCTCGAAGCGCGGTTTCGGGACAAGTTTTTCGTCGAGAAGGTGGTCGAGGAGGCTGTGCGGGCCGCGCTGGCGCCGCTGGAATCCGCGGCTCCCCTCGGAATCGGGAATCGGGAACCTGGAGTCTGGGATGGCAGCGCTGGCATCGGACCGGGCGCTATACCGTTCGAGTTCTTTCCACGGGAATCCCAGGCTTCCGGCTCCCGGCTCCCAGCTCCCGTTCTCCAGCTCTTCGATACGTATATCGTGTTTCAAGCCGTCCAGGCCGTCAGCATCGTCGATCAGCACTCCGCTCACGAGCGCGTCCTCTACGAAGACGTGATGCGCCAGCTGTCCGGAGACGGCGCGCCGGCGCAGCGCCTGCTCCTGCCGCTCACCCTCGACTTCGCGCCCGCCGAGCTCGATGCGATCGACGCGCATCGCGAGCTGCTTGCGCGGATCGGCTACGAGATCGAGCCGTTTTCCGGGCGCAGCATCGTCGTGCACACCGCGCCGAACCCGCATCCGCGCTTCGAAGCCGCGCGCTGCCTGCAGGAGCTGGTGGCCGATCTCGCCGGCGGGCGTTTCGGCGGGTGGCAGAACCGGCTGGAGCGCTTTGCCGCGACGTATGCGTGCCGCGCCGCGATCAAAGCGGGACAGGCGCTCGATGTCGAAGAGATGCGCCAGCTGATCGTGCGGCTGCTCTCGGCCACGCTGCCCGCGCACGACGTCCATGGACGGCCTTCGATGGTGCAGCTTCCCAAAGAGGAACTGGAACGCCGGTTTGGCCGGGCCTGACACCCGACACCTGACACCAGTCATCGTAGGCTCCACCGGCGTCGGCAAGACCGCCGTTGCCGTCGCGCTCGCGGGTCTCAAGCGCATCACCGTCATTTCCGCCGACGCTCGCCAACTCTATCGGGGGCTCGACATCGGCACCGCCAAACCGGGCCCCGAGGTGCTGGCTCGGGTCCCTCATCGCGGGTTGGATCTGCTCGAGCCGGGTGAGCGCTACAGTGCGGGGCGATTCGCGCGGGATGCCGCGGGGTGGGTCGCGCAGAGTCGCGCCGAAGGGCGGATTCCGGTGGTCGTAGGCGGCACCGGCCTCTACATTCGCGCGCTCGCCGAGGGGCTGTTCAACGAGCCGGTCCTGGACCCCGACCGGCGCGAAGGATTGCGCGAGTGGTGCAGCGAAATGGAAGCGGGGGAGCTGGTGCGCTGGGCGGGGCGGCTCGATTCCAGCTTTCCCGGTGGAGGCCGTCAGCGCGCTGCGCGCGCCGTCGAGGTTGCACTGCTGACGGGCCGCGCGCTGTCGTGGTGGCAGCGCGAGGCGCGCGCGAGCGGCGTGCTCCGCCCGTGGTACATTCACCTCACCATGCCGCGAGACGTGCTGCATCGTCGTCTCGCCATGCGAGTGGATCAGATGCTGGCGAGCGGGCTGGTTGACGAAGTACGACGGGCGCTCGATCGGGGGATCCCGTCCGATGCCCCAGGGCTCGACGGAATCGGATACCGGGAGGTCGTAGCGATGCTGCAAGGCAGCCTGCCGGAGCCGCTGTTGCGCGACGCGATCCTCGCGGCGACGCGGCAATACGCGAAGCGGCAGGACACGTGGTTTCGCAATCAGCTCCGCGAGTCGCAGGTGTGGACGATCAACGCGACCGACTCGGCCGCCGTCATTGCCGAGCGTCTCCTCGACCGGTGGGCTGGCGCGGGGGAGCGCGCGTGAGAATCGGCATCACCTGCTACCCGACCTACGGCGGCTCCGGTGCGGTCGCCACCGAGCTCGGACTCGAGCTCGCGCGGCGCGGCCACGAAATCCATTTCGTCTCGTACGCGAGTCCGTTTCGGCTCCGCGGCTTCGCCGAGCGCGTCACCTTCCACGAAGTGACGCAGCTCGAGTATCCGCTGTTCGAGCAGTCGTCGCCGTATGCGCTCGCGCTGGCGGTCAAGCAGCACGAAGTCGCGAAGCGCGAGCAGCTCGATCTGATGCACGTGCATTACGCGATCCCGCACGCAGCGACCGCGTGGCTCGCCAAGCAAATGCTGGAGGACGAGGGACTCGACCTGAAGATCGTCACCACGCTGCACGGCACCGACATCACTCTGGTCGGCCAGGATCCGTCGTACTACACACTCACAAAATTCTCCATCGAAAAATCCGACGCCGTGACGGCGGTCTCTGCGTATCTGCGCGAAGAGACCTATCGCGCGTTCGGCTGTGGGCAGTGCGACGTTCGCGTCATCCCGAACTTCATCTCGAGCGCAGACTACCATCCTGCAACCGACGACTCGTTCCGCCGCCGGCTCGCGCCCGCGGGACATCGCGTCCTCGTTCACGTCTCCAACTTCCGGCCGGTGAAACGCGTCGGCGACGTCGTGAAGATCTTTGCGGACGTGCGCCGAAAACTTCCCGCCACGCTCGTGCTTGTGGGCGACGGACCGGACCGTGACGGCGCCGAGCACGAAGTCGACACCCTGGGACTGCGCAAAGACGTACGCTTCCTCGGAAAAGTGGAAAACGTCGGCGACGTGCTGCGCGGCGCCGATCTGTTTCTGCTGCCGTCCGCCACGGAGTCGTTCGGTCTGGCTGCGCTCGAAGCGATGGCCTGCGCCGTCCCCGTCGTTGCAAGCGCGGCCGGCGGGATTCCCGAAGTCGTGGAAGACGGCCAGACGGGCTACCTGGCGCCCGTGGGCGATGTCACGGCCATGGCCGAGCGCGCGCTGCGCGTGCTGGAGCACCCCGATGAGCAGGCGCGTCTCAAGCGGGCGGCCGCGGCGCACGCGCTCGAGTTCTCCGCCGACAAAGTCGTGCCCCGCTACGAAGCGTTGTACGAAGAGGTCCTCGCATAATGCCGCTGCTCAAGCTGATTCGGGTATCGAACCTTCTCATCGCAGCCGTTGGGGTGTGCGCCGGCGGCTGGATTGCCTTGCACCGCATCGCGCTTCCGAAGGAGCTCGTGTTCGCGGCTCTTTCCGCGTTCGCGCTGGGTGCGGCCGGCAACGCGTGGAACGACATCCGCGACATCGCCGCGGATCGTGTCAATCGTCCCGGGACGCGCCCGCTCGCGGCAGGGCAGGTGTCCCGCGGCACGGCCGATCTGATCGTCTGCGGCGGCGCGCTGGCCGGTCTGGCCGCCGCCGGCCTGATCAGCGGCGTGCAGGTGCTGGCTGCCTGCGCGGCGCTCGCGGTCATGATGGTCTATTCGCCGCTGCTCAAGCCCGCGCCGGTCCTGGGCAACGTCGCGGTGGCGGTCGTGGCGGGATCGCCGCCATTCTACGGCGCCCTCGCGCTGGGTCTGCCGGTGGCCGGTCTTGTGCCGTGGATCCTCGCGGCCTGGCTGCACTTCATGCGTGAGATCGTCAAGGACGTCGAGGATGAGCCCGGCGATCGGACGATCGGACGTCGCACGCTGCCGATCGCCGTGGGTCAGCGGCCCGCGATGGTCGTGGCCGCGGGCGTGGGGCTGCTGTTCGTACCGGCGAGTCTCTTGTTGCCTTGGAACACCGGCTACCGCTGGGGATACTTCCTGATTTCGCTCCCGGCCCAAATGGTGGTGCTCGTCGCCGCGACGTGGTTGTTGCTGGGTCGGGTTCGACGCGTCAGTGTCGTGCTCAAAGGCGCCATGGTGATAGGATTGATCGCGCTCGTCGCGGGAAAGGTCGCATGACGCTCTGGCAAGGGATTCTGCTCGGACTGGTCCAAGGACTCACCGAGTTTCTTCCCGTCTCGAGCTCGGGACATCTCGCGCTGCTGCGCTCGGTCACGAATATGCGGATCAGCGACGAAATCTTTGTCTTTGTGGCGGTCACTCTCCACGTGGCCACGCTCTGCTCCGTCCTGGTGGTATACGGCCGTAAGCTCGCGCAGGTCGTATTCGGTACCCTGCGCGGGAGCGGCCCCGACCGGCGCTACGCGATCCTGCTCATCGTCGGAACAATTCCCGGCGCGCTGCTCGGCGCGCTCTTTCACGAGCGCTTTGAGGAAGCATTCGGCTCGCTGCGATTCATCGGCGCCGCCTTCATCGTCACCGGGCTGGTTCTCTGGTCGACGCGCCGGGCGCAAGCGCGCGCCGAGCCGCTGAGCGTCGGTGGGGCGCTGCAGATCGGCATCGCGCAGGCCGTCGCGATCTTTCCGGGAATCTCGCGGTCAGGGTCGACCGTGAGCGCCGCGCTCTGGCGTGGCCTGCCGCCCGTCGAGGCGGCCGAGTTCAGCTTTCTGCTGGCCGTCATCATCATCGCCGGCAGCGGCGTCTTCGAAGCTCGGCACGCCGTGAGCAACGTCGGCGCCGTGGGCGCCGTCCCGCTCGCCGCAGGCTTTGTTGTCGCGTTCGCAAGCGGCATTGCGGCGATTCGCTTTCTCGTCGCGATGCTGAAGCGCGGCCGGTTCTATGCCTTCGCGCCCTACTGCGTCGCGATCGGGCTCTTCACCCTCGCCTACGCGCTGTGGCACGGCTGACGATCGACGACATACCCGCCGCAGCCCTGGCGCGCCGCTGGGGCATCCCGCAGTGCGGCGTATTCCGCACACTCGGTTCGAGTCTCGACGCGATCCACGATCTCGGCGCGCAGGGCGCGCCGGCGGGAACCGTCGTGCTGGCCGAGGCGCAGACGGCGGGGCGGGGACGCGACGGCCGGACGTGGCAGTCCCCGGCCGGAGGCGTGTGGCTGGGGATGCTGCTCCGCCCGCCACTCCCCGCGCCCGGCGTGTTGTCACTGCGCGTTGGCCTGGTGCTCGCCGACGTCGTCGAAGCCGTACTTGGCGTTCGCCCCAACGCACTGTCCGGACCGCGCGCGGCGCTCAAGTGGCCGAACGACGTGTTGGTGGGCGACCGCAAGGTCGCCGGCATTCTCTGTGAGAGTCGCTGGCAGGGCGACGCGCTGCAATGGCTCGGCGTCGGCGTCGGCATCAACGTCGCGAACCAGATTCCCGGCGAGCTTGCCGACCGCGCCATCGCCCTGCGTGACCTGCGGTCCAGCGTCCGGCGAATCGACGTCCTTGATCAACTTGTCCCGGCACTCGTGCGGCTCACGGCTCACGGCGGACGGCTCACGGAATTCGAGTGTGCCGCCTTCGCACGCCGCGACTGGCTGCGCGGCCGCCAGATCCGCACGCCGCTCGCGGGACGCGCCGCCGGCATTCGACCGGACGGCGCATTGCTCGTGGATACCGGCGCGGGCACGACGATGGTGCAGGGCGGCCACGTCGAGCTATCTTAGCCGCCCCATGCTCCTCGCCTGCGACATCGGCAACACCGAGACGACGGTCGGGCTGTTTGCGGAAGATCGCCTCGAGGCGCATTGGCGATTGCATTCGACGACGCAGCGCACGCCGGACGAGTGGGCCGCAATCTTCACGGCGCATCTGACGCAGGCGGGACATTCGACGCAAGAGATCCGCGCGGCGATCGTCGCCTCTGTTTCACCGCAGATCACCGAAAGCCTGTGCGAGGGAGTCGCGCTCGCAACGACGCGTCAGCCCGCGAAGATCGACGCGCGCGCTCACCTTCCCATGGTGCTCGACGTGGACGAGCCGCTGACCGTGGGCGCCGATCGAATCGTCAACACCCTCGCGGCCGCGGAGCTCTTCAAACAGGACACGATCGTCGTGGATTTCGGCACCGCGACGACGTTCGACTGCATTACCGTCGGCCGTGAGGCCCGGTTCATCGGCGGCGTGATCATGCCGGGACTGCGGACCGCGTCCGACGAGCTGGTGCGCAAGACCGCGAAGCTTCCGGCCACCGAGCTCGTGCCGCCCGCGCGCGCAATCGGCCGCCGCACCGAGGATTGCATCCGTGCCGGCGTGCTGTGGGGCGCCGCCGATGCGGTGGACGGCTTGGTGAAGCGCATCAAAGCCGAGTGGCCCTCGAAGAACAAACCGCTGGTGGTTGCCACGGGGGGACTCGCGGGCCTCGTCGCGCCCCTGTGCAAGGAGATCGAGTCCGTGCATCCCGATCTCACCCTGGTCGGCTTACGGATCGCGGCGGCGGCGCTCGGGCTGAAGTGGTAACCGGCGCGCGCACGCTGAATGCGTGGCGGCGATGGGGCTATCGCATCCTTCCCGGTGATCTCTACTCCTATGTCCTCCACATGCGACCCGCCGAGTGGGCGATCATGGCGGGACACACGGTATTGGGATACATCCTCGCGGTGGGATTGCGGGGAGCCGGGAGCGGGGAGCGGTTGGGGCCGGCGCTCCTCGCGCTCGTCATCTGGGTTGTCTTCCTCAACGGCGGCACGCTCGCGATCAATAGCGTCTTCGATAAGGATGAAGGCGACATCGGGTACTTGAACGCGCCGCCGCCGCTGCCGCGCTATCTGTTGCCTTTCAGTGTCGCGCTGCTCGTCGCGGGTCAGCTCCTCGCCTTCCTCCTGCCGGCCGGCTTCCGGATCGCCTATGCGATCTGTTTTGTCCTTTCCATCCTGTATTCCGTGCCACCCTTTCGATTTAAAGCCGTGGCCGGGGTGGACTGGGTCATCAACATGTGGGGCTTCGGCTCACTCACACCGTACGCGGCCTGGGCGGCCACAGGCCGTCCGCTCGATGCCGGTCACGGGCTGCTCCTGCTCGCGTTCTGCCCGCTCTTTGCCGGGCTCTATCCGCTCACCCAGCTGTATCAGTTCGATGAAGACCGGCGGCGGGGCGACCGCACGCTCGCCTTGATCCTCGGCATGCGCGCGAGTCTCGGTGTGGCGGTCGTCAGCACGCTGCTCGCCTTCGTGCTGTTTGGCTGGGCGGCGCGGCTGCTGGCGATCGGCGCGAAAGGCGGCATACTGGCTTTCCCGTTGACCGTATGGCTGGCTGTGCTTTTGCCTTGGCTGTTCACGCATGCGCGCTGGACGCCGGCGGAACACCAGCGAGGGATGTACCGGGCGTTGGCCGCGTGGGCCGTAACGGATCTCACAGTCCTCTCTGTGTTTGCTTGGTATTAAATTGAGTGATATGCAGGTTGGTCTTCCACCAACGTTGACAGAGGTGACATGACCGCCCCAGCCACCGCCGCTCGCTCCGATTTCACTCACATCCTCATCAGTGGCACGATCGTCGGGGCCGCCACGGCATTTTTGGTGATCGTGTTTCTCCTCGTGTCACGCAATCTCCCAACCGGCATGCTGACGTCGCTCCTCCTGGCGGTTATTGTGCTCGCCGGTGGAGTGGTCGCGGCGTTTCTCCCGGCGTCCTTCGCAAGCGCGCGGGCGGTGCAGGGTATCGCGAGCGCGGCTGCGATCGGGTTGTGGGGCACCGTCGTGTTCATGGCGATCGACATCATCCTGCTCCGGCCGTTCAAGGCCTATCCCTGGACGTGGGACGCGGTCGGCGGCGGCAGCACGTGGTGGTATCTGCCGATCTGGTGGATGCTCGGGACTTTCCTCTCCTGGACGGGCGCCCTCGTGACGGCGGGACGAGCGGGGAGGGGCGGGAACACCGCTATTCGGTCTGTGGCGATCGCTCCGGTGGCCGTTGGCTTGATCGTGGCGCTGGGATTGGGACTCCGGCACGTGATCGCGATGCCGGTCGCCGCGGGCCTCGGGTTCGCGGTGACGGTGTTCAGCTTCGCCCTCATCGGGCTCTTGCGTCGAGGATAACCGAACGTGCCGAGATGGCTCGCGCATCTGCTCGTGGTCACGGGGTGGCTCCTCACCCCGGCCTGGGCGTGGGCGGCATCTCACGTCGGCCTGTGGCTCGGCGCATTGATCGCCGTGCGGTTCGACAGTCCGATCGTCATGCTTTCGATCGCGGGATTCAGCGCACTGCTGTTCGGGTTCATGGTGCTGTGGGTCTGGGTGCGCTTCATGCGGCGGCTGCCACACTTGCTCTCGCATCATATGGCGCCCCGCGCCTCCGAGGAGCACGCCGCGATTGCGGCCGCGGATTGAGTTTGTCCTTCTCATAGCCGGAGCTTCTCACCTCGCCGCGCAGGGGCGCGACGTCGACCTGCGTTACGGTCGCTGGTATCAAGGCAACGAATCGAGAATCTACGAGCTGCGGACCGACGCCCCGCTGGGCGGAATCTTTTCCCACGGGTTCACCGCGCAGGTGATGGTCCACGACAGCCTCGGGCGCCATCACGCATTCTACGGCGCGGGATGGCAGCTGCACGCGCTGCGCCGCCACTCCACGTTCGGGCCCTATTTTCTCGGCGGCGTTTCGCTCGGCGTCTCGACGGATACGGCCTCGCAGGGGCTCGCGGCACTCTGGATGTTGGGCGCCGGCGTCGAGTGGCGGCCGATCTCGTGGGCGGCGATGGGCTTTGAAACGGCGTACCGGCTGCAGGACATCGGTCCGCGCGGCTTCTGGCGCGCGAGCGAGAACTCGCGCGACGGTGTCAGCGCGGCGATCGGCATCTCATTCACGATCGGGAAGGGCGTCGACCGCCGCTGGAGCCAGCCGAAACAGGAATCCGCTGGTTCGCAGCCGGCGCTCATGATCCCGCCGCCAACGTCGATCACCGGCAATGCGGCCGACATCGTCCGCACCGCGCTCGATGCGCTCGGCACGCCTTACGTCTGGGGCGGGACGGCGGAGAACGGCTTCGATTGCTCGGGACTCGTGCAGTGGGCGTACGGCCAGCACGGGATCCGGCTGCCACGCATCAGCCGGGATCAGGCGCGCTCCGGCGCCGAGGTCACGCCGGTGATCGATGCGTTGCGGCCGGGCGACATCCTGCTGTTCGCGGCCCAGCCCGGGGGTGGCGTGACGCACGTTGGCTTGTATGTGGGCGACCAGACATTTATCCACAGCGCGGGCGCCGGCGTGAAGCTGTCGCGCTTGCAATCGACGGACACAGACGGGGCCTGGTGGGTAGCGCGGTGGGTTGGGGCACGGAGGATCGTGCAATGACGCGTCAGAGGACGCTCCGACGCTACGGCATACGAAGGCTCGTACAACGTATCGTCGTAGCGTCGTATAGCGTGCTCAGGCTCGCTTGTGCATCGCATGGCCTGCCCGGTCTCCACGGCTACAGCATCGTTGTCGAGGAGAAAGACCCGCAGAGTGTCGAGCTCGCGCGGGCGCTGCGCGAGCACGGCGTGAAGATCAAGTCGCGCGTGAAGGGCGGGAGCGGCCATACGGCCGAGCTGATCTACTTCACCTTCAGCGATCCCGACGCGTCCCCACCCGAGACGACCTGGCTGCATCTGCGTTTGGCGGATACGCGGTCGGGGGTGATCGTGCGGGCGACTGCGATTCCGCTCGATTCCGCCACGGCGACGCCGCGCACCCGCGCGGAGGCCGCCGTTCGGGCATTACTGGCCCCTTGACCCAGCGCCCCATCTCCGTCAGATTGCTCCCCGTCGTCCATTAGCACTCATCAACCGCGAGTGCTAACAGCTAAACAAATCAAAGAGTTATGGAGGTTCAGGGTAACATGCCAGCAACCAAGACGACCCCGAAGTACAAGGTCCACCCGCTGGCCGATCGCGTGGCGATCCGGCCGATGGAGGAGACCGAGACGATGAAAGGTGGGCTGTACATCCCCGATACCGCCAAAGAGAAGCCGATCCAGGGCGAAGTGATCGCCGTGGGACCGGGCCGGCGGGAGAAGGGTGAGACGATCCCGATGGAGCTGAAGGTGGGGGATCGCGTCGTGTACGGGAAGTACAGCGGCACGCAGATCGAGTTGGACAACGAAGAGATCATCCTGATCAAAGAAGCCGACGTCATCGCGAAGCTCGCGTAAGCAGCCTCTAGGGAGGAAGCACAGACATGGCAGCCAAGTATCTGGAGTTCAGCACCGAGGCCCGGGCGCGCCTGAAGCGCGGCGTGGACCAGCTGGCCGACGCGGTGAAAGTGACCCTCGGCCCCAAGGGCCGGAATGTCGTCATCGACAAGAAGTTCGGCAGCCCGACTATCACCAAGGACGGCGTGACGGTCGCGAAGGAAGTGGAGCTCGAGGACGAGATCGAGAATATGGGCGCTCAGATGGTGAAGGAAGTGGCGACCAAGACCTCGGATCTCGCGGGCGACGGCACCACCACGGCGACCGTGCTGGCGCAGGCGATCTACCGTGAGGGTCTCAAGTCCGTCACCGCCGGTGCGAATCCGATGGCGCTGAAGCGCGGCATCGAGAACGCCGTCGAGACTGTCGTCGCCGAGTTGAAGAAGATCTCGGTGCCGACCTCGGGCCGGAAAGACATCAAGCAGGTCGCCACGATCTCCGCCAACGGCGACGCTGAAATCGGCGATAAGATCGCCGACGCAATGGACAAAGTCGGTAAGGACGGCGTGATCACGGTCGAGGAAGCCAAGAGCCTCGAGACCACGCTCGAGACGGTGGACGGGATGCAGTTCGACCGCGGCTATCTCTCGCCCTACTTCATTACCGATCCTGAGAAGATGGAAGCAACGCTCGAAGACGCGTACATCCTCATCTACGACAAGAAAATCTCCACGATGAAGGACCTGCTGCCCGTCCTGGAGAAGGTGGCGCAGTCGGGCCGGCCGATGCTCATTGTCGCGGAGGATGTCGAGGGTGAGGCGCTGGCGACCCTCGTCGTCAACAAGCTCCGTGGCACGCTGAAGGTCGCCGCCGTCAAGGCGCCGGGCTTTGGTGATCGCCGCAAGGAGATGCTGCGCGACATCGCCATTCTCACCGGTGGCCAGGTCATTTCGGAAGAGCTCGGCCTCAAGCTCGAGAACACGACGCTCAACGATCTCGGCCGCGCCAAGCGCGTCATCGTGGACAAGGACAACACCACGCTCGTCGACGGCAAAGGCAAGGACGATCAGATCGAAGGCCGCAAGTCAGAGATCAAGGCCCAGATCGAGAAGTCCACGTCGGATTACGACAAAGAGAAGCTGCAGGAACGGCTGGCGAAGCTCGCCGGCGGCGTGGCGGTGCTGAACGTCGGTGCCGCGACCGAGACCGAGATGAAGGAGAAGAAGGCTCGCGTCGAGGATGCGCTGCATGCGACGCGCGCGGCGGTCGAGGAAGGTATCGTGCCGGGCGGCGGCGTCGCCCTGCTGTGGGGTCAGCGCGCGCTCGACAAGATGAAGGGCACCGATGATGACGAGCGCACGGGCGTGGACATCCTGCGCCGGGCGCTGGAAGAGCCGATCCGGTGGATCGCCCAGAACGCGGGCGCCGAAGGCTCGATCGTGGTCGGCCGCGTGAAGGAGTCGAAGGACAAGAACTTCGGCTACAACGCGGCGACCGATAAGTTCGAGGACTTGGTTGCGGCTGGCGTCATCGACCCGACCAAGGTCACCCGGACAGCCCTGCAGAACGCCGCGTCCATCGCGGGCCTGCTCCTCACGACGGAATGCGTCGTGGTAGAGAAGAAGGAGAAGGAGAAGGCTCCGCCGATGCCCGGTGGCGGCGGCATGGGTGGGATGTACTAAGCAACAGACGCAGAGACGCACAGTCGCACAGACGCCCCAGGGTAAATACCTGGGGCGTCTTGCGTTATCCCCCGTGACCCTGCACATGGCGAGCGTCACTATCTTGGGGAGCCATGACCGGGGCGCCTTCGTCCGAAAAGGCCGCTCTCTCGCGAGAGTTGGCCGATTTTCTCATCGAGCTGTCCATCGCGCTGCACAAGCACGCCATGTATCCGGAGGGGCACCCGTCGCTCGCGCCTGCCGCGGCGGGTGTGACGCGCCGTGCCGAGCATCTCTTCGAGGGTCGCACAACGGTTGCGCTCGGGGTCGCCCGGCAACAGCTCGTTATTGAAGGCGTTGCCACGGATCCGAAGAACCCGCTCCTCGCCGAGCTTGCCGGCCGGCTGCATCGCCACCATCTCGGTGCCGTCACGTTCCATCGCGGCCTGCGCGTCATCGAGGTCACCGATGTGCTGAAGACGTTGGCGATTGACGGTGAGCGCTCTGGCGACCCGCTGGGATTAGGTCCGCCGGAGCGGCTGCGCGCGTGGGATCACATCCGGTTGCATTCGGTCACGTACTAGCGGCTGGAGCTGCTCCCGGAGGACGAACAAGCG
>WNEN01000020.1_pt1 | contig 31151 bp, 29 predicted proteins | sample 5399951 | NCBI WGS metagenome assembly WNEN01 (sample SAMN13153327, study PRJNA577476) | soil metagenome | isolation source: 20 cm grassland meadow soil 5 days after 1st rain plot 2 | place: USA:California | collected 2015-09-21
GATGGTGAACTTGTGGAAGCGCAGCATGTCCATCACGCCGACGGCCGGCAGCGCCGCGCCGAACAGCTCCGGTCGCTGATTCACGACCGCACCGACCAACAGGCCGCCATTGGAGCCACCACCAATCGCCAACTTGGGCGGTGACGTGTATCGCGTCGCAATCAAGTACTCGGCCGCGGCGATGAAGTCGTCGAACACATTCTGCTTCCGCTCCAGCATGCCGGCCTGATGCCAATCCTCCCCATACTCCGATCCGCCCCGCAGCACCGCCTGCGCGTACACTCCGCCCATCTCGAGCCAGCCGAGCACGCCGATCGAGAACCCGGGTGTCATGTTCACATTGAAGCCGCCGTAGCCGTACAGATACGTCGGATTCGAGCCGTCCTGCTCCATGCCTCTTTTGTACGTCAAAAACATCGGGACGCGCGTGCCGTCCTTGCTGCGATAGAACACCTGCGTCGTCTCGTATTGCGAAGCGTCGAACGACAGCTCCGGCGCTTTGAACACCGTCGACTGGCCCGTCAGGAAGTCGTGCCGGAAGATCGTGGTCGGATACAAGAACGACGTGAACGCGTAGAACATCTCGGTGTCCGCTGGCTCGCCGGTCACCTGCACAATCGAACCGAGGGTCGGAAGCGCGACCTCGCCCGCGCTTTTCCCGTCGAGCGCGAACAGCCGCAGCTGCGAATACGCATCGTGCAGGTAGCGCACCACGAATGTGTTGTGCACGATCTGCGAGCCTTCGATCACGTCGCTCGCCTGCGGCACGACTTCCTGCCACCCGGCCTGTGCGGGATGCCTGATATCGACGGCGACGATGCGACTGCGCGGCGCCCCGTTGTCGGTCTGGAAGAAAAACGTTGGGCCGCTGTTTCCGACGAATCCATAGGATGCGTCGAACGCATCGAGCAATCGCTCGACTGGCGCATCGACGCGCGGGTGATTGGCGTCGCCGAGGTCCTGATAGTAGATCCGGTTGCGGCGATCGGTGCCGAGCCACACGCTGTAGACAGCGTAACGCCCGTCGGCGCTGATCTCGACGCTGAAACCCCAATCGGGCTGGTCGGGGCGCTCATAAATCAGCCGGTCGGCCGATTGCTCGGCGCCGAGTTGGTGGTAGTAGACCTTCTGGTAGCGATTGACCTCGAGCAGCGGATCCGCGCCGGCCGCCGGCTCGGGGTAGCGACTATAGAAGAAGCCCGCTCCGTCATGGGTCCACGCGGCACTCGAAAACTTGATCCACCTCAGATGATCGGCGCGATCCTGTTTCGTCGCGACGTCGCGAACACGAAATTCCTGCCAATCCGAGCCGCTCCCTGAAGTCCCGTAGACCATCGTCGCGCCATCCTCGGCGAACGCGAGGATGGAAAGCGCCACCGTCCCGTCGGCTGACAGCGTGTTCGGATCGAGCAGCACCTCGGGCTCGGCGGTCAGCGCGCGTTGCGCATACAGCACCGCCTGGTTTTGCAACCCTGAGTTCTTGAAGAAGAAGTAGCGGCCGCCCTTCTTGAACGGCGCGCCGTATTTCGGATAGTCCCACAGCTCGGTCAGCTGGCGCCGAATGCGCTCGCGCTCGGGAATCTGCTCGAGGTACGCGAACGTGATCCGGTTTTCGGCCTCGACCCACGCCCTGGTCTCCGGAGAATCCACGTCCTCCAGCCAGCGGTAGGGGTCGGCCACGTGGGTGCCGTGGTAATCATCGACCACGTCGTCCTTGCGGGCCAACGGATAATCCATCGACTGCGCGTCGAGAGGGACCGAGCGGACTTTTGTCGCCGTCATGTCGCGTAAACGTGCCCAGGTCCGCGCTTTTGGGGTAGGGGGTGAGCGCTCCTGACGCGTTTTCGTGAGCCATGCCGACGACGTTCAGCGGGGGACTTCCAGCCGCGCGCGCGATTCTGGAGGAGCGGTTTGGGTATCCGCGCTTTCGCGTGCACCAGCTCAAGGTGCTCGGCCCGCTCTTGTCGGGACGAAACGTGCTCGCAGTTCTGCCCACCGGCGCGGGCAAGTCGCTCTGTTATCAAGTCCCAGCACTCCTCGGAACCGGCTTGACGCTCGTCGTCTCGCCGCTGATTTCGCTGATGCAGGATCAGGTGGGGGCGTTGCGGCGGCGCCGGATCGCGGCTGCCTATCTCAACAGCCAGCTCGATGCGGACCAGCAGCGCGTCACTCTCGATTCAGCGATCGACGGACGCCTGGTGCTGCTCTACTGTGCGCCGGAGCGGATGGCGTCGTTGACGCGGCGCCTCGTTGCCACGGCGACGCCAATCAGTCTGCTCGCGATCGATGAAGCCCACTGCATCACGGAATGGGGCAATGAATTCCGGCCGGTGTATCGGCGCCTGGGGATGTTCCGCTCATTCTTGGGTCGTCCGCCAACGATCGCGCTCACCGGTAGTGCCACGCCCGCCACGCGCGAAGACATCATCCGGGTCTTACGAATGCCCGACGCCGAGGTCGTGGTTACCTCGTTTGACCGACCGAATCTCAGGTTTGCGGTGCGACGGGTAAGCGACGATCGCGAACGCTTTGCGATCATCCGGACGCGGGTGCGCGAGTCTTCCGGCCCGGGCACGGGCGGGGGCAGGGGCGGGGGCGGGGGCGGGGGCGCGTCACTGATCTACACGCCCACCCGGCGACTCACCGAGCTGGTCACCCGAGCGCTGCTCAGGACGAGTGTGCGCGCCGCTCCTTACCATGCCGGCCTGACCGCCTCGGTTCGGCGCCGAGTGCTGCGCGCATTTCTCGCGGACGAGGTGGACGTCGTTGTCGCGACGAGCGCGTTCGGTATGGGGATCGACAAGCCGGACGTGCGGCACGTGTTGCATTGGGGACCGCCGCCTACGCTCGAGGCTTACTATCAGGAGGCGGGCCGGGCTGGCAGAGACGGCGAGCCATCCGAATGTCTCATTCTGTGGCGACCGCAGGACTTCGCATGGGGAAATGTGGCGCACCCAATGCGGCGATACGTGGAGGCGCGTCGGGACCACCGCGCAATCATTCTCCAACACTTCGGCGAGATGTGATAGTAGGGGCGCAGCATGCTGCGCCCCTACCCATACAACGCAGCATGGCTGGGCCCCTACATACACAACCACTCGCTCGAGCCTCTTCTATATTTCACCCCATGCACGACGCCCTCTATTTCAGCGACCACCATCTCCAGGTTCGCGAGATGGTCCGCGATTTCGCCAACACCGTCGTCAAACCCACCGCCCGTCAATACGATCTCGACAGCAAGTTCCCGTGGGACAACATCAAGCAGATGGCGGAGCTCGGGCTGTTCGGGATTCCGTGGCCGGAGGAGCTGGGCGGATCGGGGATGGACTACCTCTCGTACATCACCGTCATCCACGAGATGGCCAAGGTCGATGCGAGTCACGCGATCACCATCAGCGCGCATACCACGCTCGGCACGTCTCCGATCATGGACTTTGGGACGGACGAGCAGAAGAAGCGCTTCGTCCCTCTGCTGGCGACGGGTACCGTGCTGGGCGGGTTCGGCCTCACGGAGCCGGGCGCCGGCTCGGATGCCGGCGGCACCAGGACGACCGCGGTCGATAAGGGCGACCATTACGTCCTGAACGGCTCCAAGATCTTCATCACGCACGCGGGCGTGGGCGAGATCTTCTGTGTGACCGCGCGCACCGATCCGAATCAGAAACGCACCCACGGCATCACCGCGTTCATCGTCGCCAAGGACACGTCCGATCTCGAAGAGACCAAGCGCGTCGGGACCGGACATGCATCGCCTGCCGAGCTCCCCAAGAGCCGCGGGGTGCTCTCAGGCAAAAAAGAGGACAAGCTCGGCTGGCGCGCGTCGGACACGCGTGAGTTGATCTTCCAGGATGCCATCGTTCCCAAAGAGAACGTGCTCGGTCCCGTGAACAACGGCTTCCGGCAGTTCCTCCACACCCTCGACGGCGGGCGGATCGGGATCGCCGCCCTCGCGCTGGGGCTCGCCGAAGGCGCGCTGGAGGAATGCCTGACCTATACCTCCACGCGCAAACAATTCGGCCGGCCTATTGCCAGCTTCCAGGGTGTCCATTTTGCCCTCGCCGACATGGCGACCGAGATCGAGGCGGCCAAGCAGCTCGTCTACCATGCCGCCTGGCTCAAGCAGCACGGCCACTCCTTTAAGAAGGAAGCGGCAATGGCTAAGCTGTACGCGTCCGAGCTCTGCATGCGCGCTACCACCAAGGCGGTCCAACTCCACGGCGGATACGGATATACCACCGAGTACCCCGTTGAACGGATGATGCGGGACGCTAAGATCTGCGAAATCGGTGAAGGAACGAGCGAAATCCAGCGGATTGTCATTGCGAGACAATTGCTGGGTGGGCTGATAGACTAGGCGGGCGAAGTCGGTCGAGGGCGGGCAAGGGCGGTTGCCTTCGCCCGCCATTTATGTTGACCTAACCTGGCACTCGTCTTACGTTTACCTCATGAATTGGGCTTTGGTGTCACTCAGCCGCCTCTCCAATCGCATCATCGCTTTGCCCCCGATCATGTCAAATCGGCGCGGCGAATTGGACTATTGCTGGGACAACCATACGCTCCCGGGAGCTGGATGCTTCCCGCCGGGGCACGAGGGCAACTGCTTTGAAGCGCGAAATACTGATTTCAGGAAGCCAGCGGGAGACCCGCGTGGCCATTCTCGAGGACGACCGCCTTGTTGAGCTCCTGGTCGATCGTCCAGACTCCCACCGGTCCGTCGGCGACATCTACCTCGGCAAGGTCGAGGCAGTGCTCCCCGGCATCCAAGCCGCCTTCGTCGACATCGGCGCTGAAAAGAGCGCCTTTCTCCACGCCTCGGACCTGATCGAGGCCGACGAAGACGAAGATCCCGAAGACCGCGAGCCTGACGACGCAGACGAAGAGAATGGCAGCGGCAACGGGAACGGCGGGAGCGGGAGCGGGGGCGGCGACGGAAAAAGCGAAGGGAAGGGCGCTGCGCAGGTAATTGCGAATAGGCGCGGCCCGCCGCGCTCGCGCCGCCGCCAGGCACCGAACATCGCCGACGAGTTGAAACGCGGGCAGACCAAGCTCGTCCAGGTCATCAAAGAAGCCATCGGTACGAAGGGACCGCGCGTGACCGCGCAGGTCTCGCTCGCCGGCCGGTTCCTCGTCTACATGCCGTTTGCGTCCAAGGTCGGCGTCTCGCGCAAGATCGAGAACCGCGAGCAACGCGCGCGCCTGCGCGAGATGGTCACGAAGCTCGTCCCGAAGGATGAGGGCGGCTGGATTATTCGCACCGTCGCCGATGATCTCACGGAAGCGAGCTGCAAGCGCGAGATCGATCACCTCCTCGGCCTCTGGAAAAAGATCCAGCGGAAGTCCTCCTCCGGCAGGGCGCCGCAGGTCGTGCAACGCGAGACGAGCCTCACGCGCGGCATTGTACGCGACTTGCTGTCGGACAAGGTCGACCTGTTACTCCTCGATTCGAAGCTCTTGTACAACGAGGTCGAGCAGTACCTGAAGCAGATCGATCCCGAGCTGCTGCCCAAGGTCAAGATGTATCACGACGAGGCTCCCCTGTTCGATGCGTACGACATCGAGGCGGAGATCCGGAACCTCTTCAAGCAGCGCGTGGATCTGCCGACGGGCGGCTACCTGATCATTCAACCGACCGAGGCGCTGATCTCGATCGACGTGAACACCGGGCGCTACACCGGCAAGCGCGATCCCGAGAGCACGATTCTGCGCACGAATCTCGAGGCGGCCCGGGAGGTCGCCCGGCAGATCCGGTTGCGCGACATCGGCGGCATTATCGTGGTCGACTTCATCGACATGGAGACGAGGTCGAATCGCGACAAGGTGCTGCAGGAGCTGCGCACGCACCTGGGCCGGGATCGCGCGCGCACGCGGGCGTTTGCGGTCTCGGAGCTCGGGTTGATCGAAATGACGCGGCAGCGCGTGCGGCCGTCGCTCTGGCAGTCGATGACCACCGAGTGCCCGACCTGCAATGGCACGGGGCGGGTGTTCCGGCCCGAGGTGGTCGTCCGTCGGATGGAGCGCTCGCTCAAGCGCGCCGGGGCCGATCATAAGGAGCGGCAACTCTCGGTTCGGCTGCATCCCGAGGTCGCGCTCTACCTGGTGGAGCAGGAGCCTAACTTCCTGCGTCAGTTGGAGAAGCTGACCGGCCTCGAGCTCGAGGTGCGAGACGACCCGATGATGCGACTCGACGAATTCCGGATGATGGCCCGCCCAGCGGGACGCGATGTAACGGAGCAATACGCTGTGGCGTAGGGGCGCAGCATGCTGCGCTCCTACCCCGTGCCTTGACTAACCGATTGCCCGCATTTAGGTTCCGCGCCCTATGTCATACGCCATTTTCACCAGCGGCGGCCAACAATTCCGCGCCGAGCCGGGCCTTACCATCAAGGTCCCGCTGCTCGATGCGAAGCCGGGGGATGAGGTCTCGTTCGATCAGGTCCTCGTCGCCTCGGACGGCAAGAGCGTCCAGACGGGCGCCCCGCGCGTAAAAGGCGCGATGGTCACGGCCGAAGTCGTGCGCCACGGCAAGGGCAAGAAGGTCCGGATCTTTCGGTTTGCGCGCCGCACGGGCTATCGGCGCCACGCGGGACACCGGCAGGACTTCACCGAAATCAAGATCGCCGGCGTGAAGGTCGGCTGAGGATAGCATGGCTCATAAGAAGGGCGTCGGCTCCTCGCGCAACGGGCGCGACTCGAATCCGAAATACCTCGGCGTGAAGCGCTTCGGCGGGGAATTCGTCCGCGCCGGCACGATCATCGTGATTCAGCGCGGCACCAAGTTCCATCCCGGCAAGAACGTCCGGCGCGCCTCGAACGACACGCTGTTCACCACGATCGACGGTCAGGTGAAATTCGAGCACAAGAACAAGCAGCGCTTTCAGGTGAGCGTGTATCCGCTGGCGGTAGAATCGGCAGCGAAGTAAGACGGCGGCGAAGGGGCGGCGAAAGAGGCGGCGGCGAGACATCGCCGCCGTTTTTGTTCGCCGCCGATTTATTCGCCGCCGCTTGTTCTCGCCGCCCTAGTATTTCGGCGGCAACGTCCGATATCGCTCCAGCAACTCCGTCTGCCTGCTCCGCAGCGGGATGTCTCGCCCCCGAATAAATACGTGATCGACGCCGGTCGAGAACTCGAACGGATCTCCCGTCCAAACGACCACGTTCGCGATTTTCCCGGCTTCGAGCGATCCATAACGGTCAGCAACCCCAAAAATCTCGGCCGGCGTGAGTGTGACCGCCCTGAGCGCCTGATCCCACGTCATGCCGCTCGCCACTGCATTGCCAGCCTCCTGCCGCAGGTCTCGCGTATTCTCGGTCGCGGTCTCCATGAGCGCGATCTTCACCCCCCCCTTGGCGAGCAGCGGCGCGTTCTCGTACCGGATGCCGAGCGCGTCATAGCTCGGGATGTTGTCGAGCGGCTCGACGAGGACCGGAACTCCGGCCGCGGCGATCTCGTCGGGAATCATCCACCCCTCGGCCACACCCGCAAGAATCAGTTTGAGCTTGTATTCTTTCGCGATCCGCAGCGCCGTCTCGATATCGCTGCGCCGATTCGCAATCACCAAAAGCGGCAGCTCGCCGCGCAAGACCGGCTGCAGCGCTTCGAGGTCGGCCGCACTGGCCGACAGGTTCTGAATTTGATTCCGGCGGAAGTCGGCGCGCCGGGTGCCGTATTCACGGGCATCGTTCAACACCTGGCGCAGCCGTTGCGCCACGCCTGCCCGCGAGCCGCCACCGGCATCTTTGGAGCCTTCACTCAGGTCGGCCACCATCGCCGCCGGCGACTTCACTCGCATCGCCTCGATCGTCCTGCCGTCGAGATCGATCAGAACCGCCTGGCCCAAGATCAGACTGCCGTTCGGGACGGCGAGCGTGGTCGTGATGCCCTCGATGCGGTTGACGGCGATCAAGGTCGAGGCGGGATTGATGCCCTCGAGCACGTTGAAGGACGCGGCCACCGGGTCGCCGGATACCGATGACTCGTTCGTGTTGTTCACCGCACTGATTTCACGCAGGCCCATCTGGCCGGCGCCGTCGAGGAATCCGGGCGTCACCCATTTGCCCGATGCGTCGATCCGCGTGGCTCCCGCCGGCACGGCGACGCTGGTCCCGACGGCCGCGATGCGACCATCACGAATCAGCACGGTCGCATTCTCGATCTTGGGGCCGGAGACCGGATAGACCGTGCCGCCGGTGATCGCGATCGTCTGAGCAAGCAGGAAGGCAATCATTGCCGCGGTCCCCCCTGTCCGAGCGTGAAGTCCGTCTTGGGCTGGTGCGTGGGATCGTTGCGGTCATAGACCAGCCAACCGTCGTTGTAGACCTGGACCGCGCGCGCATACACCGACAGCGGATCGCCCGACCAGAGCACGACATCGGCCATCTTCCCCGGCTCGAGCGTCCCGACGATCGAATCAAGCCCGAGGATCCACGCCGGGTTGGCGGTGAACCAGCGCACCGCTTGATCGCGGGTGATGGGAATGCCGGCACGGCGGCCCGCATACATCGCTTTCGCCGCTTCCTGATTGAGCCGCTGGATGCCGCCGGGATCGTCTGAGTGAATGTCGGCCTTCGCGCCGGCTTGCTCGACGAGCGCGGCATTCTCGTGAATTCCGTCCATCGCTTCTTCCTTGAAGCCCCACCAGTCCGACCACATGGCGGCGGCAGTGCCGTCGCGCGCCAGCAGGTCGGCGATTTTGTACGCTTCCACCGCGTGGTGGAACGCGCGGATCTTGAAGCCGAACTCCCTGGCGAGATCGAGCATCTGGGCCATCTCGTCCGCGCGATAGCAGTGGTTCTGCACGTAGATGTTGCCGCGCAGCACCTCCGCCAGCGTTTCGTTGCGAAGGTTGCGCTCCGGTGGATCGCCCTGGTGATCCTTGTCCCACTTGTCCCACTTCTGGCGATAGGCTTGAGCCGCAATGAACGCCTCGCGATAGCCCGCCATGTTGCCCATGCGCGTCGACGGACCGCCGCGCTGGCCGTATACGCGCTTGGGATTCTCGCCGCACGCCATCTTCAGGCCGTAATGCGCACCGGGGAACTTCATTTCCTGGACGGTGCGGGCCGGGATCAATTTGAGCACGGCGCTGCGCCCGCCGATGAGATTCGCCGATCCGGGCAGCGCCTGAATCGTCGTCACCCCCCCCTCGATGGCCAGCGGGATCTGCGGATCCTGCGGCCAGAAGGAGTGCTCCGCCCACACCTCGGCGGTGACCGGCCGCGTTGCCTCGTTGCCGTCTGACTCCGCAAACGTCCCGGGCGCGGCATACACGCCGAGATGCGAGTGCACGTCGATGACGCCCGGCGTCACCCACTTGCCCGTGCCGTCCACCACCGTCGCGTCACTCGGCGCCTGGACGTTCGTGCCGACGGCGACGATGCGACCATCCTTGAACAGGATCGAGCCGCCCTGAATCTCCTGACCCGCGGCCGTCATGATGGTCGCGTTGCGGATCAGCACAGGCGGGTTCGGGTGACGCGTGTACGTGGAGGGATACTGCGAGCCGATTCTGCCCGATGTGTCCTGCGTCGCCGGCTTCGCGGCAGTTGTCGCAGGACTGGGACTCCCGCTTGTTCGTGCGGTTCCCGACGCGCAACCTGCCGCGACAAGGACCGCGAGGACCGGTGCTATCGACCGCCGCATTATCATGTCCCCCTATTTCACGAGTTCAAACACGATCGGCGCGCCGGTCGGCGCGATGCGCACGAGCCGCCGCGGCGTCTGCTGCGTCACATGCATGACAACCGGCAACTGCATCCCGGCGATCTCCAGCCGGTAGGACGGAAGATTGCCCGCGGGCACCTGGACGGTCTCCAGGCCCGCCACTTTCACCGTCACCACCTTGGTCGTGCCCTCGCCCGACGAGAAGACGTTCAGGTTGAATGTCTTTCCGACTGCGAGGGGCAGGGCGGGCACGAGCAGCGGCAACGTATTGTCGTCGATCGTCCCCACGGCAATGGTGGTGTCCACTGTGATCGACTTGACGGTGCTGCCCGGCCGCGGCGTCTGGCTCGTGCCCTTCACGCGTCCATCGCTGTAGGTCAGGTGAATCTCCGCGTGCTGGCCTTGGACGGTGCTCGTCTGGTCCGTGTGCCGCGGCGATAGGTCGCTGTTCAAGACCACGGTCGACTGCTGTTGGAACGGGCCGATCGTCGTGGATTCCGTATAGGAGATCGAGTCGCCCGTCACGGTGATCGCGCCGGTCTGCGCGCCGAAGACCTGGCCTTGCACCAGTGCCTGGAAGCTGTCACTCCGCGCGACGATCTGGCTCTTGTCGAACGCGACCGGCCCGCCGGTGGGATTGAGCTGCGCCGGATCGATCCGGTTGCCCTCGATATCCACGATGCGCACCGCCGCGATCGGCTTCAGCTTGTCGTACAGCGACTTGGCGTCACCGACCACGACGATCGTCAGGTTATCGCGGCGGATCGTGCGCTGAGCCGCGGATCGTGCGCGCGTGGGCGTCACGGCGGACAAACGGTCGCGGTAGGTCTGCACATAGTTCGAGCCGAGGCCCAGGAGCCGGGCCGTCGACACGACCTGCGCGATCTGGCTCGGCGTCTCGATCGTCAGCGGGAACGACCCGACGAGAAACCCCTTCGCGGCGTTCAGCTCGCTGTCGGGAATCGTCTCGGTGCGAACGCGGTCAATTTGATGCAGCAGCTCGACCAGCGCGCTGTCCGTGACCTCGGTTCGCCCTTCGAACGTCGCCTGCCAGTAGCCCAGGCCGCGGTTGCGGCGCAGGCCGGCATAGGACCCGTAGGTCCAGCTTTTCTGCTCGCGCAAGATCGTGAACAGACGCGAGTCCGAGCCGCCGCCCAGCACCTGCGTCGCGATACGCGCCGGATAGTAGGTGCTGTCAGTCGGGAGGAACGTCGTGTTCCCGATCACGATGTTCGACTGCACGGAGCCCGGGCGATTGACGAGCAGAATGTCCGTGCTGCGCTTGGTCGGCGCGGCAGGGAAGGCGGTCGCCGCCGGCGCAGCGCCCGTCCACGTGCCGAAGGCTCTCGTCGCGAGCTCGCGCGCGCGCGCGAGCGTGATGTCGCCGGCCACGACGAGCAGCGCGCCGCTTGGGCGCAGCCGCCGCTGGGCGAACCCGACGACGTCGTCACGCGTGATCGCCTTGTACGAGGCGGCGCTGGTGCTGCGTCCGTACGGATTACGGCCGAAGAGCTCCTTCTGGAAGGCGCGCGCGGCCACATTGCCCGCCTGCGACAGCTCGACGTCGAGCGATGACAGGGACCGCGTGCGCGTGAGCTCGAGCTCCTCCCGCGGATACGTCGCGCGGCGCGTGACGTCGCCGAGCAGCGTGAATGCGAGATCGGCATGATCGCTGAGCCCGTCGGTCGAGACCGTGAGGAAATCGCCACCGGCACTCGCGCCGATACTGCCGCCTGCACCCTCGATGGTCGAAGCGATCTGCTCCGCATCGCGCGTCGGCGTCCCCTTGGTCAAGAGGTCGGCCACGAAGTCCGCGACACCCTCCTTGCCCGCGGGATCGTAAATGCTCCCGGCGCGGAAGCTCAGGCTGAGCGCTAGCGTCGGCTGCTCATGGTTCTCGACGAGCAGCAATGTCATGCCGTTGGGCAACGCGACCTGCTGGAACGGTGGAAAGCGCACGGGATGCAGCTTCTCCGCCACCGGCGGCCGGCTGGGGAAGGAATCCTGCGCGGAAAGTTGGAGTACCGGTACGCACAGCGCGGTCAGGACAAACAGCCCGACCCTCAGTCCGTCCGACCGTCTCGCCGTCATTGGGCACCTCCCGGACCTGCTCGCACAATCAGGAGCGTCAGGTTCGCAGGCGTGAGATAGGTCGCCGCCACGCGCTTCACGTCATCACTCGTCACGGCCAGCATCTTGTCGAGATCGGTATTGATCTCGTCGATCGAGTCATGGAACGTCTTGTAGTGGTGCAGCTCCTCCGCCGTGCCCAAGGTTGTCTCGCGATTCGAAATGAAGCCCGCCCGCACCGCGTTCTTGGCCTTCTCGAGCTCCGCGGCCGCGATGCCGTTCGCCCGGATGGTGTCGAGCTGAGTGCTGAGCAGGGAGTCGAGCCGGTCGGAGGAGACCCCTTGATTCACGATCCCGTACACGGCGAACACGCCGGGCCCATTGCGCGAGCCGTAGGGGTTCATGACCGTGCCGGTGCCGAGCGCCGCCTTGTCATGCCGGACGACTGAGACGTTCAGTCGTGAGCTTTCGCCCTGACCCAGAATGATGTTGAGGATTTCCAGGGCGGGCGTATCGGCATGGCGATGCTCCGGGATGCGGTACAACCGCATCACCAGGTCGAGGTTCGCCTGGGCGTCGTGGACCTCGCGCCGCACCGGTCCCTTGGCAGCGGCGATGTTGCTCTCGCAGCGCGGCGCTTCCGGCGCCGGGTGACTCGGCACGCCGGCGAAATACTGGTTCACGAGCCGCCGCAGCTCGCTCTGGTTGAAGTCGCCCACCACCACCAGCGTCGCGTTGTTGGGCGCGTAGTAGGTGTCGAAGAACGCCTGCACGTCCGGCGCCGCGGCGGAGTCGAGATCGGCCATCGAACCGATCACCGTGTGCGCGTAGGGGAAGCAGCTCGTGCTGTCGAACGGCCACGTCAATCCATCCGTGAACGCCGCGGCGTAGGGCTGATTGTCCACGCGCAGCCGGCGTTCTTCCTTCACCGCCTGCCGCTGGTTCTCGAACTTATCTTCCGTGATCGCGAGCGAGCGCATGCGGTCAGCCTCGAGCCAGAGCGCCAGGTTGAGCCGGTTGGACGGCACCGTCTCCCAGTAGTTCGTGCGATCTTCCGCGGTGCTGCCGTTGTAGTTGCCGCCGGCGCGCTCGATCAGCTGCGCGTGCTCGGATTTCTTCACGTGCGCCGACCCCTCGAACATCATGTGCTCGAACAGGTGCGCGAAGCCCGAGCGGCCGGGCCGCTCGTTGCGCGAGCCGACCTCGTACCACATGTCCACCGACACGATCGGCGTCGAGTGATCCTCGGAATAAATGACGCGCAGGCCGTTGGGAAGGGTGAACTGTTCGAAGGCGATATGTCCCGCTTGTTGCGCCGCCAGCGTTGCAGGCAGCAGCGAGAGCAGGGCGAGCAGTCTACGCATGGGTCCGCGACTCCATCGGAAAGAGCGCCAGCGCGTTGGTTTCGAGGATGGCCTGTTGCTGCTCGGGCGCGAGCGGCAGGGCCAGGAATTGATCGATGTTTTGCCGCAGGTCCTTCACCCCGGGGCTCGGCCAGTCCGTGCCCCAGAGCACGCGGTCCCCAACCTCCGCCAGGCGGGGAAAGTACTCGAGCAATTTGGCGGGCGGAATGCCCGAGACATCCAGCCTGACTTGCCTATGACGTCGGAGGATGAAAAACGCTTCTTCCATGTACAGCGGCCGGCCGCCGTGCGCCATCACGAGCCGGAGATCGGGAAAATCGATCGCGACATCATCGAGCTCCATCGGATTGCCGTACTTCGAGCGCGCGCCCGGGAAAATGGAGGTACCGGTGTGGACCATCACGGGGAGCCCGCGCTCCTCGCAGCGGCGGTAGATCTTGCCGAGCGCGGCGAGGCCGTCGGTGTAGGCGTTCGCGGGGAAGGCCTGGTGCGGCGGATGGATCTTGATCAGTTGAATCCCGAGATCGATCAAGCGGTCCACGTCGCCCGTGGGATCCTTCGTGAAACGCGCGTGCACGCCGCCGTAGGGGATCAGGCGCTCGGGATTGGCCTGCGCGTATGTGGCGGCGAAGGCATTGGTCGAGTCGTCGAACCCCATGATGTCGGGGCTTGGATAGTTCACGAGGCCGACGCGCCACACGCGCGAGCGATCCATCACCTCGAGCAGCGCGCGCGGATCGTCCATCATCGAGATCAGCAGCTCCCAATGATCCTCTTTGCCCTTGCGCATCGCTTCCTGCACGGTGGGCTTGAGTTGCCACCAGGGCTGGATGTGGATGTGGACGTCGGTGATGCGGCTCAGTCGCTCCAGGTATAGAACCCCTTTCCCGTCTTCTTCCCGAGCTCGCCCTGCTTCACTTTGTCCCTGAGAATCCTGGGCGGCTCGTACTGCGACTTCCCCAGTGTCTTGTACAAGTACTCGGCGATCGCCAGCCGCACATCGAGCCCGACCAGGTCGGTGAGCTTGAGCGGCCCCATCGGGTGGTTGTAGCCCAGCTCCATCGCCTTGTCGATGTCCTCCGCGCTGGCCACGTCCTGCTCGAGCATCCGCATCGCTTCGAGGCCGAGCACTACGCCGAGCCGGCTCGATGCGAAGCCCGGCGAGTCGCGCACCACGATCGGCTCCTTGCCCAATTGCCGCGCGAACGCGACGGCGCGCTCAGCCGCCGGCAGGCTGGCCGCACCGTGCGTGACGACCTCGACCAGCTTCATGACGTGCACGGGATTGAAGAAATGCATGCCGACCAGTCGCCCGGGCTGCGCCAGCGTCGCGGCGATGGCGGCGATCGACAGCGAAGACGTGTTCGAAGCGAGCAGCGCGCCGGGCGGGGCGGTGCGTTCGACATCGATGAACAGTCGTTGCTTGACCGCGAGATCCTCCACCACGGCTTCAATGATCACATCGGCGTCCCCCAGCGCAGGGCGGAGCTCCGGTTCCGTCGCGACCCTGGCCCGTACCGCCGCGCGCTCCGCGCCGGTCAGCTTGCCGCGCTTGACGCCACCCTCGAGCAGGCCGTCGATCTTGGCGAGTGCCGCGGGAAGCGAATCGGCTCGCGCGTCAGTGATCCGCACGTCGCAGCCGGCGAGCGCCGCGGCGTAGGCGATGCCGTGGCCCATGGTGCCGGCGCCGATGACCGCGACGCGCGACCTCATGTGGCTCGGTGAGCATCGACGATGGGGCGAGCGCGCTCGGGATGATTGGTACAGATGCCATCGACGCCCCAGCGCGCGAACTGCTGGATCTCCAGGGCGGTATCCACAGTCCAGGCGATGACGCTCGCTCCAAGCTCGTGCACCTGTGTGACCAACTGCTCGTCCAACGTCGCGCGCTCCTGCCACAGCGTCCGTGCCCTGGCGTCGTCGAGCGTCTGCTTCGGCGAGCGTGTCGCGACCTCGGACAGCACTCCGCACGGCAAACCCGGGCGCTTCTCGGCGAGACGCCGGACGACGTGAAACGCAAAGCTGTGGACGGCGTACCCACCGGGGTTCGGCCCACCGTCGAGGACCGTCAAGAAGCGATCGTCCCACCGAGGATCGAGCACTTTTATTTCCACGAACACCTTGAGCGCGCCGAGGACCTGCAGCGCCTGCGCCAGGGTGGGGATCGGCTCGCCGTTCGCGAGCGGCACCGCGGCGAGGTCGCGGGCGCGCGCCTGCGCGATGGGAAGGCCCAGCACCGACGGATCATGGTGTACGACGATCTCGCCATCCAGCGTCGAGTGCACGTCCAGCTCGACCGCGTCGGCGCCCTGGCCGGCAGCCAGCCGAAACGCGGCCAAAGAGTTCTCGAGCGCGACACTGGACGCACCCCGGTGGGCGATCACCAGGGGCTTCGCGGGTTTCGAAGGCTTCACTGCGACAGGCTATCGGCTTTTTTCGGCTCGATCCAGTCCGGCTCTTTTTCGATGTCGTGCACGATCGCGATGTCTTCGGGGCGCGGCAGCACGGTCTCGAGATAGGCGGCGTATTTGCTCTCGTCGAGCGGCTGACCGCCTACCGTGAACTTCTGGTGCGCGTACATCCCGATCCGGCGGTTGAACTTGAGATCCGGCACCTTCAGCTGCCGCTCGCGCTCGGGAATGAACATGTTGAGCCGTTCGACGAGCTTCACGATCTCCTGGCGGTAGAGATTCCGCGCCAGCTCGTTCAGCTTGCTCTTGTCCGGCTCATTTCCATTCGTCGGGTTCTCGCGTTCGTCGTAGCGACCTTTGAGTCCCCAGACGTATGCCCAATGCGCCGACGAGGAACTGTCGGTCCCGAACAGATCGAACGCCGTGGGGATCCACTTATAGAAGAAGCGCTGGATCACCTCGGGGGGCATCTTGCCCGCTTTCACGATGCGAAGCAGTCCATTGTTGCCGGTGCCGAGATGGTAGGACTCCTCTTTGAGCATCGGACCCATCGAGCGGGACAGCGGATCGAACGCCGAGACCGACAGCATCTTGAGCTGGAACTTGCCGTCGCGGTCGATGAACTGCGTGTAGGTGAAGAAGTCGAGCCAGTTGTCGACGATCTCGTTGAACGAGCCGAGCAGGCGCTCGCCTTCGTCGGCGCGCCGCTCGAGCAGCTTGGCGGCCTCGCGCTTGCCCTCGTCCCCAAAGTGCGAGCAAAGCAGGTAGGACATCTGCCATCCGTGCCGCATCTCTTCGGTCATCACGCGCTGCAGCGACAGCAGATCGTAATCGGAGGGCGCATGGTGCAGCAGGTTGCGCTGCTGCTCGACCGACGCGAACTCGGTGTCGCCCTGATAGACGATCAGGTTGAGCAGCGCGTCGCGAATGCGCTGATCGGGGATGTGCATCACCGTCGGCCATTTGCGTTGGCCCTTGTAATGGCCGAACTCGATGTGCGAAATCTCCTGATCGCCGAACTTGGCGTCGAATTGAAAGGAGCGCAGCGCACCCTGCGGCAGGCCAATCGAATCCTGCCAGTATCTGAAGTAGTCGATCCAGTCGTCGAAGTTGCCAAGTTTGCGGACCATATCAGCGATTCCTCATGAGTTGGCGTGCTTCCGGGGTCGCGAACAACGCTTCCTGGTCGGCGATTTCGACGTCGAGCATTTCCTCGAGCGTCGCGTGCAATGAGCGATACAGCGCGGCCTTGGCTTTCCGCACCGCGAGTGGCGCCATACCCGCCCAGCGCCGGGCCAGCGCCCTGGTCTCGGCGCCGAGCGCCTCGGCCGGGACGACGCGATCGAACAAACCGAGCTGTACTGCTTCAGCGGCCGGGACCATCCGAGCGCTCCACACGAGCTCGAGCGACTTCGAGATACTCGTGAGGCGCGGCAGGAAATAGCTGCCGCCCCAGTCGGGGCCGAGCCCCAGCTTGTGGAATACCTGCCCGATTGCCGCTTGATCCGACGCGAGGCGGTAGTCGCAGGCGAGCGCCAGGTTAGCTCCCCCGCCCGCGGCGGCGCCGTTGACGGCCGCGAGCACCGGTTTCGGTGCATTTCGAATCGTGAGCGCGATGTCCTTGCCCGCCTTGACGAGCTGGTCGCCCTGGGTTCCCAGCACGCCCAGATCGGCCCCGGCGCAGAACGCCTTGCCGGCTCCCGTGATGACGATGACGCGCACCGCATCGGCGCTCGCGAGCATGCGCAACGCCTCCAGCAGGTCATCGCACATGTCCGGATCGAACGCGTTCGCCTTCTCGGCACGATTGAGCGTGAGGGTACCGATATGATCGGTGATTTCGACAAGGATGCGATCGTACGCCGCCATCAGACGCGCTCCACGATCATCGCGATGCCCTGACCGACGCCGATACACATAGTCACTAAACCGTAAGAGGAATTCGTACGAGTTAAGGCGTGAACCAAAGTCGTCAAAAGCTTCGCTCCCGTGCACCCGAGCGGATGGCCGAGTGAGATGCCGCCGCCGTAGATGTTCACCGTTTCGGGATCGAGCTTCAGCTCGCGGATGCAGGCGATCGCCTGAGCGGCGAATGCCTCATTCAGCTCGACGAGGTCGATCTGATCGATCGTCAGCCCGGCTCGCTTGAGCGCGAGCTTCGTCGCGGGGATCGGACCGAGACCCATGCAGCTCGGATCCACGCCGGCGACCGCACTCGCCACGATTCGCGCCATGGCCGCCTTCTGCCGCCCGTTGCCGCCTGGGGTGGCCGTCACGAGCAGCGCGGCTGCTCCGTCATTGATACCGCTCGAGCTCGCCGCGGTAACGGTCCCGTCCTTTTTGAACGCAGGCTTGAGCTTGGAAACCGACTCCAGCGTGGTGCCGGCCCTCGGGTATTCGTCCTTGGCGAAGGTCGATCCATCGGAGAGGGGAACCGGGACGAGCTCATCGGTGAACACACACTGCTGCAGCGCCGTCTCGGCCCGCCGTTGGCTCTCGACAGAAAACGCGTCCTGCTCGGCTCGACTGATCTTGTAGCGCTCGGCCACGACTTCCGCCGTCTCGCCGAGCGAGATCGTCCATTCCTTCTTCATACGCGGATTCACGAACCGCCAACCAACCGTGGTATCGGCGACCTCCGGCGTCCTCCGGCTGAACGGCTCGTTGGCCTTGAGCATCACGTACGGCGCCCGCGTCATGCTCTCGACGCCGCCGGCGATGAAGGTCTCGCCTTCACCGGCCTTGATTGCCTGCGCCGCACTGGCGACCGCCTGCAATCCGGAGCCGCACAGCCGGTTCACGGTCTGCCCCGGGACCTCGACCGGCAGCCCGGCAAGGAGCAGAGCCATGCGCGCGACGTTGCGATTGTCTTCGCCCGCCTGATTGGCGCAGCCCAAGATCACGTCGTCGATCGAAGCGGGATCAACGCCCGAACGCGCGAGGACCGCCTTGATCGGAACGGCCGCGAGATCATCCGGTCGCACGTTCGCGAGCGAGCCGCCATGCTTGCCGACGGGCGTCCGCAGCGCGACCGAAATGAACGCGTCGGTCACAATCCCACCCACACCGTCTTCGTCTCCAGGTACCCATCCAACGCTTCGCGGCCAAGATCTCGTCCAAAGCCGGACGCCTTGAAGCCTCCGAACGGCGCTCCGGAGTCATAGGAGTTGTAGGAGTTGATCCAAACCGTCCCGGCGCGAATCGCCTTGGCGGCGCGATGCGCCTTCTGGATGTCCTTCGTCCAGATGCCGGCGGCCAGCCCGTAGATCGTGTTGTTCGCGAGTTTGACGCCCTGCTCGAAGTCATCGAACGTCAGGACCGCGAGCACCGGACCGAAGATCTCTTCGCGCGCGATCGTCATCTCGGGCTTCACGGCGTCGAAAACGGTCGCTTCGACGTAGTAGCCCTTGCCGTTGGGCTTGGCGGCCTTGCCGCCCGCGACGAGCCGAGCGCCTTCGTCCACGCCCTTCTTGATATAGGAGAGCACCGTCTCCTGCTGCTTCCTCGAGACGAGCGCACCGAGACGCGTGTTCTTGTCGAGCGGATCGCCCGGCGTGAGCTTCTTCGCGCCTTCGGCGAGCTGCTCGACAACCTGCTGGTGCACCGCCTGCTCGACGAGCAGGCGCGAACCGGCGGCGCAGACTTCGCCCTTGCCGTAGAAGATGCCGGTCTGGGCGCCGCGTACCGCCGCTTTGAGATCGGCGTCCGCGAAAATGATGTTGGGACTCTTGCCGCCGAGCTCCATCGTCACGCGCTTGTTCGTCTCGGCCGCCATCTTCATCACCTGACGGCCGACCTCCGTCGAGCCGGTGAACGAGATCTTGTCGACGTCAGGGTGACGCACGAGTGCGGCGCCGGCCGTCGAGCCGCCACCCGGCACCACGTTGAACGCACCCGGCGGCAACCCCGCCTCCAGGGCAATCTCGGCAAAGAGCAAAGCGGTAAGCGGCGTTTCGGACGCGGGCTTGAGGATGACGGTGCATCCAGCCGCGAGCGCGGGCGCAAACTTCCAGCTCGCAATGTTGAGCGGAAAATTCCACGGCACGATCGCGCCCACGACACCGATCGGCTCGCGCAGGGTGTAGGTGAAGAAGGGCCCTTCGACGGGCAGGGTATCGCCGACGATTTTATCGGCCCAGCCCGCGTAATAGCGCAGCGTGTTGATCGTCATCCCGATTTCGATCTTCGACTCGAACAGCGTTTTGCCGTTCTGCGCCGTCTCGAGCCGGGCGACTTCGTCGAGCCGGGCCTCCAGCAGATCCGCCGCCTTGTACAGCATGCGGCCGCGCTTGCGGGCCGACAGGTCCTTCCACGCCGCGGACTCGAAGCACGTCTTGGCCGCCCGGACGGCATTATCGACGTCCGCGGCGTCAGCGGCCGCGACGTCGGCTATGGTTTCTTCCGTGGCGGGGTTTTCGACGGGGAAGCGTTTCCCCGAGGCGGCCGGCCGCCACTCGTTATTAATGAAGAGGTCGGTCTTCACTTCCCCTTGAACTCCGCCACACGCTTTTCGTTGTAGGCGGCGATGCCTTCCTTGGCATCCTCGCTCTGGAAGAGCTGCTGCTGCAGCTCGCGCTCGATCGCGAGCGCGCTCTCGAACGGCACCTCGGCGCCGGATTGAACGGCCCGCTTGATGAGCCCGACGGCCTTGGAGGCCTTGTGGGGCGGGCAGAACTGCCTGGCGTACAGCAGGACCTGCTCCCAGAAGGCGTCAGCGGGGAAAATCTCGTTGACGAGATTCAACTCCTTCGCGCGGTCGAACGAGAATGTCTCGCCCTTCACCATCAGCTCGATCGCCAGCGACTTGCCGACGACTCGCGCCAGGCGCTGCGTGCCGCCGGTGCCGGGGAGGACGCCGAGGTTGACCTCGGGCAGCCCGATCTTGCCCGCGTTCTCTTTCGCAAGCCGGATGTCACACGCCATCGCGATCTCGAGCCCGCCACCCACGGTGTGGCCGTTGAGTGCGGCAATCGTGAGCTTGGGCGTCTGCTCGAGCCGATTCAAGGTCTCGTTGGCATGGAGGCAAAAGAAATACTTGAAGCGGGGTGTGACCTTGTTGAGCATCGCGATGTTCGCGCCGGCCGAGAAGAACTTCTCGCCGTGGCCACGCAGCACGATGACGTGCACGTTGTCGTCGAAGCGCGCCTTGAGAATGGCTTCGTCGAGCTGATGCATCATTTCGAACGTGTAGGTATTCGCCGGAGGATCGTCCAGCTCGATGATCGCGAGCCCGTCCTCGGCGCGGTATTGAATGAGTGTCTTGACTTGCGGTTCGGTCATCGTTGCCATGGGATTACTTAGCCTCCTGAGGAGTCTCGACGAAGCCGCCGAGGAAGATGCTCGCCATGAGATCGGCCAGCCGGGCGGGGTCGATCTGGCCGGCCGGGTCGTACCAGTTGTAAATCCAGTTCATCATGCCGAAGAGGATGTACGTCGCGGCGCTGCGGTCGACGTGACTCTGCTCGGGCGCCGCTTCCTTCAATACAGTTTCGAGCAAATCGACGTAGCGCCGCTTGATCGCGTTCACGCTCCGCGGCGGCGTCTCGTGCGACATCACCTTCATCTCCGCCATGTGATTCGCAAAGAACTCCACGTGGTGACGGATGAAAGCCTGCAGTTTCTCCTGCGGATCCGGCGCCGCGTGCAGAGCCCTCCGCGCTCCCTCCAGTACCTGGGTGAAACAGCGCTCCTGAATCAGCGCGAGCAGGTCTTCCTTGCCGCGGACGTAGTAGTACATCCCGGCCAGCGACATGCCGCTTGCGGCGGACAGATCCCGCATGGTGGTGGGGTGATAGCCCTTGTCCGCAAAGACCCGCGCGGCGCGGGCGAGCAGGTGGTCTAGGCGCTCGTCGTATGGTCGCATGTTTTTCGAACGATCGTTCGAATTCGGAAGCTATTCGTGAGGCGCGGCACTGACAAGGGCGGCAACGGGCGTCTTAATATTCCAGCATCCTCCACGTCCACCGACACTACGGACCCATGGCGAATCCCCTGCCGCGCACCGTTGCGGCGACCGATGCGGCATTAATTGCTGCATGGCGAAACGGCGACGAGCGGGCTGCGGCGGAGTTGGTCGAACGGCACGCCCGGCCGCTGGCGCGCTTTCTCGCGGGCGCCGGCGCGCCGGAGAGCGACGTGGACGACCTCGCCCAGGAGACGTTCGTCCGCGCATTTCGCAGCGTGGATCGCTTTCGCGGGCAATGTCAGTTTCGCACCTGGCTCCTGACGATCGGGGGCAACGTGCTGAAGGATTTCGGGCGCCGGGCATCGCGGCGCAAAGTGGTGCCGCTCGAGGAAGCCGTGCGGGACCGGACCGGGAATCCGCACGACCATGCCGAAGCGCGCGAAGCGGAAGAGCTGCTCGCGGCCGGATTACAGCGGCTGCCGAGGTTGCAGCGGGAAGTATTCCTGCTCAGAGCGCAACAGGGACTGGAATATGACGAGATCGCCGGAGCGTTAGGGACGACGCCGGGGGCGGCGCGGGTACACTATCATCACGCGGTGCGGCGTCTGAAGGAGATCGTGAAATGATTCGAAATGAAGAAGGCGACGCCGGGCTCGAGAGCCTCGCGAAGCGGCTCGGAACGCGAGCGGCCGAGCACGTGGATGTCGGCCGGATGGCGAGGCAGGTGGTCGAGCAGCTGCGCGAGCAGCCGAAGGCGCGCGCAACCTGGATCCAACCCGCATGGCTGCGGATCGCAGCGACGGTGGTGATCCTGGTCGGCGCCGGCGTGGTTTGGTCGCACGTGACTCCGGCGCGCCGCCCTGCGGCCGTCGGCCATCCCGCGCACTATGTAGCGGATGATCTGAATGATCTGTCCGCCGACGAGCTGCGCGATGTGCTCGCGTCATTCGATGACATCATCAGCAGCGACAGTGCGGTCGTGCCCGATAGCAGCAGTGATTTCCGTGGACTGGATGCGCAGCAGCTGCGCGAAGTGCTGCGCGCGTTGCAAGGGGAGGGATAGGATGAAGAAGCATATCGTGTTCTGTCTGGCCGTCATGCTCGCGCCGAGTCTCCGGGCGCAGCAGCGCGATACGGCGGCGGGCGCCGCGACGGCCGCGCGGAACGACACCGCTGAGGCGCGGGCGTTGCGCGACCGCATCGAGGCGGCGTTCAGTGAGCGCGTGCAGGAGAACCTGAATCTGTCGACCGAGCAGTCAACCAAGCTGCGCGCGACGCAGGAGCGCTTCGGCGCGCGCCGCCGCACGTTGCAGCAACAGCAAATGGACCGGCGTCGCGCCATCGACGATCAGATGCAGCCGGGCGTCGCAGCCAACCAGGACAGCCTGCGCAAGCTCCTCGATGCACAGCGCACGGGCCGCGCCGAGCTGGCGAAGATTGAGCAGGACGAAGACCAGGAGATGGCGGGGTATCTGACGCCGGTGCAGCGGGCTCGCTACGAGCAGATGCGTGGCCGGCTCATGCAGCGGGTGGTGGAGATGCAGCTGGAGCGCCGGGATGGGCGGATGGGGCGGGGGATGCAGCCGGGAGTTCGTCCTGGCCAGCGGGCCGGGCGCAGGGGTCGGGGCATCTAGAAAAAGCAGGCGGGGAACGCGTCGGGGAAACAATAGGGGCGCAGCACGCTGCGCCCCTACCCGTTTGTGGCTAGGACAGTGACTTGCTGATCTGCTCGCAGCGACCCAGCAGCGTTGCGCTACCCACGGGCGTCCCGCTCGCGTCCGTGAAGCCCGCGAAGATCCAGGGATTCCCGCCCACGCCGCCTTGTGACGGCTGTTTGGGGAAGGTCAGGTTCAGACCAGGCGGAATGACCGTGAGGACGTTACTGACGCTCGCCTCATGCGGTCCTCCGACCGGGTTGTCGTTGTTGCGGAAAATGATTCGGAGGCCGAGCCCGTCCATCGTGAGACCGGCGGTCACATCAATGAAGGGACCGGGACTGTTCTCGCAGCTCGTGATCTCGAACTGAGCAAACCCGGCGCCTGAAGTGCCCTGCCCGCGATTGAAGCCGTAGCGTGTGCCTTGCACGCACCGTCCCAGGAAGATCTCGTCGCTCGTCGGATTGCCCTTCGCATCCACAAACTGCACCCAAATGAACGGATTTCCGCCCGTCCCGCCGCGCGACGGTTGTTTCGGAATCACAATGGGGCCACCGCTGTTCTGGAAGGAGACGTCTACGACGTTGTCCGCCGTGTAGGTGTGCGTGCCCTTCAAGTTGTTCGTGAACGTCATCTCGACGCCGAAGCCGCCCACGGCCGCAACACCCTCCAGAGTGATCCGCGGTCCGGGATTGTTGGAGCACTGCTCGGCGGTGAAGGTGGCGTTGAGGCTTACGGGAATGGGGATGTTCGTCCTGTTGATGTGCGGAAGTGACGACGAAGCAGTCGCGGTCGTCGCCGCGGTGATCCGCTCGGGCGAGGCGCCCGGCTCGTTACACGCCGCGAGCGCTGCCAGCACAGTCAGCAGGGCAGTGAAGCGTTTCATGCATTCCTCCCTCCGTTGTGGTGAAAATCAAAATGCGTCGCAGTGAACGGTGGATTTTCACCGGCGTCGGGACAACGGATCAAAAGGGTGTGGCGAGGTTGCGGCCACGGAATTCTTGGTCAAACGTAGTTGCTGTTGGTGCGTTACCTGACGAGGACTTGGAGCATCTCCTGTCTTCACCCTGTCCTCAAGGATCCCGAGGCGCTGGCGGACCGAGAAGGTGCGCGCTCGCTCCCGGTCTTGGCTTTGTGTGGGTAAGTTATCGAGCCCGCGAGTTGGCCCGAGTGGCGGAATGGCAGACGCAGGGGACTCAAAATCCCCCGGGGGCAACCCCGTGAGAGTTCGACTCTCTCCTCGGGCATCCGCTATGACGCACCTGTCGGTTCTGGTCCTCGCCCAGCTCGCCGCTGCACAGCACCCGACGCTCCGCGGCGCCATCGTCGCCGCCGAAACGGGTCAACCCCTCGGCTTCAGCATCGTGACGTTGCTTCCGAACGGCGGCAGGCAGTTCAGCGACGCCGCCGGAGCCTTCAGCTTTGTCGCCGCCCCCGGATCCTACGTGCTCAGCGTCCGACAGATCGGCTATGCGCCGCTCGACACACAAATCGTCGTCGGCGACTCCACTTCCGTGCGCATCGCGCTTCGCCGATTGGCGATCGAGCTGCCGCCAGTCACTATCACGGCGCAACGATGCACGAATCCCGGCCGCCCCGACTCGAGCGACGCGGCGCTGCGCGCGGTGTTCGACCAGCTTCAGGAAAACGCGCGCCGCTACGAGCTGCTCGCGGACTCGTTTCCGTTCGAATACACGCTCGAGCTCTCCGCCCGTGAAGTGAGCCAGCGCGGCGACACGGGCGATCCCGTGCGGCGCCGGCTCCATTTTTCGAGCGAGCAGGATCATCCCTATCATGTCGGACGCGTCGTGGAACCGGCGTGGGGCGCCTGGGGAAATCCCGACAGCTTTGTCGTAATCCACAGCGCCGAGCTGCAGGACCTGGGGAACCCGACCTTCGTCGCGAATCACTGTTTCTCGTTGGCCGGGAGGGACACGATTGGTGGCGAAACACTCGTGCGCATCAACTTCGAGCCTGCCGCCCGGATCGGCTCGGCCGACATGGCGGGCGCCGCGTACCTCGATTCCACCACCTACGAGCTGCGGTATACCGAGACGCGACTCACGAGACCCGAGCGCTCCGCGCTGATTGACACGCGCGCGATGAACTTTCGGACCCGGTTCCACAACATCGCCCCGGGCGTTCCTCTGCAAGATTCATTGATCGTGATTACGACATATCGGTACGGGCCGCGTGCGAAAGTAATCGACGTGCAACGCACTCTCGACGTGCGGTTTCGACGCGCCAAACCTGGTGGGACGAGCGAACACCCCTGACAAACATCAGACCAGAGGTGTCGCTCGGCATTCGCTACTCGCCAAGATCGAAGCCCAATACCTGATCGACGTTCACGCGTGCGGCCTGCGCCGCGACGATGTGTTGGACAACTTTGGAGGTGTCAGGACCCGTTGGTCCACCATAACCGCCGCCACATCCCGCCACCGCGCCGGCAAGCACGAGCCCTGCGGCAATCAATAGCGCGCATTTCATGACTGCTCCTCATGTTAGGTGCATCGGCACTCTCACCGGCGCGCACCGCGCCGCACCATCGCTCCAGTGATGAGGTGATCTAAACCACTTGCGCCCCGTGGGTGCATGGGGGGATATGGGGCCTCTCAGGAGGCTAAACCATGGCGCTCTCGCTGCTGCTCGTACTGCTTCAGGCTACTCCCGTTCGCAACGCATCGACGACCGTGCCGCCGGCGCAACCCGGCGGTTCGGTGGCAGCGTGGACGCTGCACTTCACTGGTGAAGTGCGCTGGCAACAGACCACGCCCGCCGGCGCGTTGCTCGTGGCAACCGATGCCGCACTCGCGGGGGTAGACATCGAGCGCGGTCAGATCGCGTGGCAGAAAAACGATCTCGGCGGCCTCTCGGCCGATAGCGTCCACATGATCGAAGGCTCGCTCCTGATGGAAGCCGCGAAGCCCGGTGTGTCCGTCATTTTCGATCCCGTCACCGGCACCGTGCTGTTCGACTCGCGCGCGCTGAGTCTCACCAGAGTGGTGACGCGGCGCGCGCTCCCGCAGTCGGGCACACTGCTGGTGCACGGCCAACGCGCCTCGGGCCCGCCACTGGTCGCGTTGTACGATCTTGCGACGGGCAAACAGCGCTGGGTGAGCGAATCGCTGTTCCAGCAGACCGAACCCAAGCGCGGCGGTCTCGGCGGCCTGATGCAGGGACTCGTGCGCGCGGCGTCGTCCGGCACGCGACTCGAGGTGCTGCAGGCGGGACCAGACCTGATTGTCGTGTACACGCTGCTGGGGCTGCGCGCGCTCGATGCCAGGACGGGCGCGATCCGCTGGACCGCGTCGTTGCCAATGGCCCACTCGGGGTCACTGCCGCACCAGGTGCACCTCTACGCGTCACTGCGAAAGAATGACCGCATCTACGTCAGCTACGACGACCGGCTCATGGCGTATGGAATTGCCGACGGCCGTGCGCTATGGGCGAAGCCGGCGAACATCGACGGCTGGATTCGCGACATCGTCGAGCATCCCGCCGGCATCGTGATGCTGCCCGAATCGCCGCCCGCCGATCAGGCCACGGGCAACGTGCGGATCGTCAACGGCGTGGTGCAGACCGGCCTCAACATCGCCCGCTACGAAGACGGGACCATGCTCGCCCCGAAGCCGTTGCGCATGCACGGCACCGTCAAGGACGCGCTGCCTACCGGCGGTGACGCGCTGGTGCTCGCCATCGATGCGGAGTCGAAGACGTTCGTCAACGTGCTGAACGTACCGACGGCCACGCTGCGCCTGCAGAAGGATGTGAAGATCAAAGGACAGCTCGATTACGCCGAGCTGGTCCCCGCAGGTCTCTTGTACATCTCGCGCTCGGACGCATCGACGAACGGAGAAGTGAACGTCATCGACCTGTCGAGCGGTGAGCCGAAGTACAAAGATGCGGTCGAAGGCGGAAAGAACTCCGTCGTGCTGCACGCGACGGAGGGTGGCACGCTGTACGTGTACGCCAACAAGGACCACCATCTCTACGCGGTCAACCGGCAGGACGGCAGCTATCGCGCGCTCGGGCCCGAGATCCGGCTGCAGGGCGACGAGGATCCGACCACGCTCGAGGTTCGCACTGCGGGCCTCGTACTCACCTCGGCGCAGAACATGGTGATCGTGAGTCGCGACGGGCAGATCAAGCAGCAGGTCTATCATCCCGCACCGCAGCTGCCGGGGCTGATGCGGGCGCTGTATCGCATCAACTCAGTGCGTGCGGGACTCTACGGCGCCGCGGCCACGTCATACGGTGACGCCTTCGCGCAAGCATCGCGCTCCACCAGCGACACGGTGGTCAAGCGAGTGACCGCCGAGCTCGCCACAGCCTATTCACAGGGCGGGGCACAGCTGACCGGCTATTCGCAGCAGGCCGGCGCCCTGGCCTCGAAACGGTTCAAGGCTTCGCTCGCTACGCCGAGTTCGGTGTTCGTGCTGACGAAGGGACCGGAAGGCAACGGGAATGTGCTGCTGCAGATCGACAAAGACACCGGCCAGCCGCGCTCACGCGTGGATCTCGGCAAGCAGCGCGAGCCGGTCTATGCGGTAGATGATATCTCCGGGATGCTGTTTCTACAGACGACGCCGGGAACGTTGGCGGGATATCGACTGTAGACCCCCAAGGCGCGAACCGGCGCAATAAGGCGCAGCACGTGTGAACTACACCTGCTGCGCTTTTTCGCGCATCGCTGCGCCTTACACTTCAGCGTCTTATGGTCCCGTGACCGTCGTGATCGAGAAAATCGTGCTGGTCACCGCAGCGGCTCCGCTCGTCGAGGCCTGGAGCGTGTAGGTCCCCGCCTTATCGACCGCCAGATCGTCGAACGACGCAATCCCTTTGACCGCCCGCCGTGACGGGGTGCCGTTCAGGGCCGCGCCTGTGGAGTTGTTGGTGAGTCCTATCGAGATCGTGCCGGTGAACGTGGTATCGGTCCCGCCCAACGAGTCCTTCGCCACGACTTCAACCGCGGGGCTGATCAGCTGACCGACATTCGCGGTGTTCGGCTGCACGAAGAATGCGAGCACGGGCGGGGCACCGCTGCCGGTGCCGCCGGTACCGCCGTTCACCCCGATGATGATCGGCGCGGTACCACTGAAGCAGCCGCTGACGACGAGCGTGATCAGCGACCGGACGATGGTCGAATGAGCAATTCGCATACATGGGCCTACCCACGCCACCCGCCGCCGTTCCGGCAGGTCACATTCGGCAGGGATTAGGCATAGGCGGAGATGCGTTTAGATCGGACGTCGTACACCACTTCACAACCACTCGATCGATTTGTTTCGCGCGCGGCCCCGGCGAACGTGGTAGGAAGCACGGCTCTATCACCTATTTGGAGGTTCGTATGTTTCGAGGCATCGCGTTAGCTGCTCTGCTCGGTGCGGTGGGCGTTGCGCCCGCGGTCGCACAGAGCGGCTTCTCCGTCACTCCGTGGGCGGGCGCCTATGTCCCGACACGGAACAGCTTCAGCGCAGTTGGCACCGACATCAAGCGCGACAACAGTTTCATTGGTGGCGCGCGTCTGACATTCTGGGGCAACAGCCCCGTTGGGTTCGAGCTCACCGGCGGGTTCGCGCCCGCGCGCGTGCACATTTCTGGCACGAACACGACGATCAACGGCGACCGCAACACGCAGGTCTTCGTCGGCGGCGCCAAGCTCATGCTTGGCCTGTCCCCCGCGACCTCGCGCGTCGGAATTTTCCTGAGCGGTGGTCCGTCGCTCATTCGGCGGGGCGCGGACGTGGCCCGTGAAAGCGACAGCCATACGGACTGGGGCGGCGTGGCCGGCCTCGGCGTCCGGATTCCGTTCTCCGCGTCGGTTGGTCTCCGGTTGGAGGGCGAAGACTTCTTTTATGGCGGCAATTTCAACACCGGTCGCAAGTTCCAAAACGACCTCGTGTTGAGCGCTGGTCTCGCGCTCGGCTGGTAGGACGCCGGTTCTGCAACAGAGAAGCTCGCCTGCAAAGGCGAGCTTTTTTGTTGTAGTATGGGGTCCATGCCAACACAGGTTGAAGGCCGCCGCGGCGGTGCCGTGGGCGTCAAAATCGACTTTCGCGATGGCCGCTGGATCGTCCCCGACCATCCCATCATCCCCTTCATCGAAGGCGACGGCACCGGGCCCGACATCTGGCGCGCCGCGGCCAATGTCTTCAACGCTGCCGTCGAAAAGACGTCCGCCGGCCGGCGCAACGTCATGTGGCGCGAAGTTCTGGCGGGGGAGAAGGCGTTCAATCAGACCGGCAGCTGGCTGCCCGAAGAGACGCTCAACGTCATTCGCGAGCACCGCGTCGCGATCAAGGGACCGCTGACCACGCCCGTGGGCGGCGGCATCCGGTCGCTCAATGTCGCGCTGCGGCAGATTCTCGATCTCTACGCCTGCATCCGCCCGGTCCGCTACTTCGAGGGCGTGCCGTCGCCCATGAAAGATCCCGGCAAGCTGAACATCGTCATCTTCCGCGAGAACATCGAAGACGTCTACGCGGGCATCGAATACAAGGCGCACAGCGCCGAGGCCGATGCGGTGATCGAGTTTCTCACGCGGCGGTTCGGCGCGAAGATCCGCGAAGGCAGCGCGATCGGCATCAAGCCGATGTCGAAGTTCGGGTCGCAGCGCCTGATGGCGAAGGCGATTCAGTACGCCATCAAACGTCGCCTGCCGTCGGTCACGCTCGTGCACAAGGGCAACATCATGAAGTTCACCGAAGGCGCGTTCCGCGACTGGGGCTACGAGATCGCGAAGGAGCGCTTCGGGGACCACACCATCGCCGAGGCGGAAGGTGGAAAGCGCAAGGAGGACGCCGGCAAGGTGATCATCAAGGATCGCATCGCCGACTCGATGTTCCAGCAACTGTTGCTGCGGCCCAACGAGTACTCCGTGGTCGCATCGCCGAACCTGAACGGCGACTATCTCTCCGACGCCGCTGCCGCACAGGTCGGCGGACTCGGCCTGGCGCCCGGCGGCAATGTCGGCGACGGGTACGCGGTGTTCGAAGCGACGCACGGCACCGCGCCCAAGTACGCGGGTCAGGACAAGATCAACCCGAGCAGCGTGATTCTGTCCGGCGTCATGATGTTCGAAGAGCTGGGCTGGGACGACGTCGCGCGCGCGATCGTGCGCGGCCTGGAGGGCGCGATCGCCTCCAAGCGCGTCACGTACGACCTCGCGCGCCAGATGCCCGGTGCGACCGAGGTCTCCACCTCCGCGTTCGCGGATGCCATCGTCGAGCACCTCACATGAAGACTCAGATCTCGTCGCGCCCCCTCGCCGGCATCGAGAGTCCCCTGGTGGCCATCATCGTCGCCCAGGGCGCCCCGGCACCGCTCAAAGATCCGGGGCTCGAGCGCGCGATCGCCTCCGGCGACTACCAAGGCAAGAAGGACGAGGCGCTGCTGGTCTACGGCGCGGGCAAGACCGAGCGCGTGCTGCTCGTGGGCATCGGCAAGACGAGCGAGATCACGCGCGGCGCGGTGCGTCGCGCGGCGGCGATTGCGGCGAAGCGCGCGCGGAGCCTCGGCACCAAGACATTCGCGCTTACCGTCGCCAAAGAGGCGCGCGGCGGGCTCGGCGCCGCCGAACTGGCGCAGGTGCTCATCGAAGGCGCGGCGCAGGGCAGTTGGCAGTTCACGGAGCTCAAGAAGCAGCCGGAGGATCCCAAGCCCGAGCTCGAGTCGGTCGAGCTGCTCTTCGACGGCGGAGACAAGAAGGGCGCGGAGACGGGCCGCCGGATCGGAGACGCCATTGCCGCGGGCTATCTCTACACGCGCAATCTCCAAATGCAGCCGGGCAACGTGTGTACCCCCAGCTACCTCGCCGAACAGGCCCGCACGCTGGCCGCGACGCACGGCTTTGGCGTCACGATCCTGGACAAGGCGCAGATAAAGAAGGAAGGGATGGGCGCGCTGCTCGCGGTCGCGCAGGGCAGCGCAGAGGAACCCCGTTTCATCGTGCTGGAGTATCAAGGAAGCGATGGGGGAGGCGCCCCCGTCGCCTTGATCGGCAAGGGCGTCACGTTCGACTCCGGCGGCATCTCGATCAAGGCGACGGGGGCGCCTCCCCCATCGCTTCCTTGATACTCCAGC